>OJKY01001221.1_pt1 | contig 16263 bp, 14 predicted proteins | sample 1596571 | NCBI WGS metagenome assembly OJKY01 (sample SAMEA4350170, study PRJEB24818) | metagenome | biome: human; feature: gut; material: faeces | place: Denmark | collected 2013-09 | reverse complement strand
GTTCTCGTGACAGATAACCGGCGAGTGCCGAAGCTGACTGAGCAATGTGCTCAATCACTCCGGCTTCCGCCAGCACCCCGTCTGAGTCCAAGAGATAATTATCCGGTTGAACGACAAAAAGAGTTACAGCTGTTTCTCCATCCACATTCAGAAGTTCATCAACCATCCTGAATGGGGCACGCTGAGGAATCAGCTGTTCAATCTCATACTTATTCATTTGGAAGATGTGATTCAATATAATCGTACAAATCAGTGAAAGTATGAATATTACGCAAGTCGGTTACCGGAATCTTAATCTTATACGTATATTGAATGAGAGCGACCAGGTCTACCTGACTCAGACTATCCAATGAAAGCGTATCGCGTACATTGGCATCGGGAGTAAAAAGAGCAGAATCAACTTCAAATTCTTCAGAAAGCAGTGTGTTTACTTTTTCAATAATGTCGTTACGTGTCATAAGGCAATACAATTTTATTATTTCAATTATAGATTTCTTACAATAAGAGTAGAATTGGTTCCTCCAAATCCGAAGGAGTTAGACAGAAACATGTCGAATCCAATCTCACGTGTTTCAGGCAGAATGTGAAGACAGGCTGTATTTTCGTCAGGACGTTCAAAATTGATATTGCCTGCAATAAAGCCGTTCTTCATCATCAGAATGGAATAAATCAGCTCACTGGCTCCTGCCATCCACATTTCATGTCCGGTCTGGCTCTTGGTAGAAGTGACAGGCACCCGATAATCTCCAAACACACGGGCAATGGCCTGCGCTTCACGTGCATCGCCGATTCGCGTAGAAGTAGCGTGCGCATTGACATAGCCAATCTGTTGTGGAGTTACTCCACCATGCTGCAGGCAAAGTTCCAGCGAACGGGCAGGACCTTCCACATTAGGGGTAGAAATATGGTCACCGTTACCGGAGAATCCCCAGCTTACAATTTCTGCCAATATGGGTGCCCCGCGTTTCAAGGCATGCTCGTAACTTTCTACGATAAGGGTTGCGCCTCCGCCACTTGGTACCAGTCCGTCCCGGTCGGCATCAAACGGACGACTGGCCTTTTCCGGTGCATCCTCACGAGTAGAGAAAGACTGAATTCCATCGAATGCAGCCACTCCGTAAAGATTGGCTTCCTGTGCTCCACCACATATGATACAGTCCTGCAGCCCATCGCGAATCAGAAGATAAGCCAGCCCTACAGACTGTGAACCGGATGCACATGCAGCCGAAGAAGTCAGGTTAATTCCTTTCAAACGGAACAGGCAGGCCAGGTTCATTGTAACCGTGGAGTTCATAGACTGGAAGATAGCCCCACTGCCACAAGCCGATGTGTCTTTATATTCACGGAAGTTATCCAGTGAACGCATTGTAGACTCTGCCACAGAATCATTGCCATAAATGATTCCCACCTCATGACGGTCTATGTAATCCTGATCCAGTCGGGCATGTTCCAATGCCGCCCGGGTAGCCATATAAGCATATTGCGCCTCTTCCGGCATAAATTGACGTAAGTTCCGTGAAACAAACGGTTTCAAATCAGGACGCTCTACTGATGCACACAAGGCAGAACGGAATCCGGCATCCTTGCGTTCCTGGCTGAACACGATACCGCTCTTTCCGGTGTACAGAGCATTACATACATCGTCGAGCGTCGTTCCCAGGCATGACCATATTCCCATGCCTGTAATCACAACTCTTCTTTCCATATTGTTTTTGGTGATTTTATAGTTTCTTCTTATAACATCTTCTTCGCTTGGTGTACGTGGGATTCAGCGGTTTCCATTGCGACAGTTCCCTTACATTAGTTTCAAGCTGAGGACCGGTTTCTGCATAGCGGAAACGGTAGCGATTGTAAATAGGAATCAAATCATTGAAAAACAAAGCATTCACTCCCAGTCCCTGATAATCCGGGCGTACGGCAATGAGCAGCATCTCTACCTTTTCTTCCCGTTTCCATTTCAAGGCTTTTACTAGGTGATACCATCCAAAGGGAAACAATCTTCCTTTGGCTTTCTGCAAAGCATGAGAGAGGCTTCCCATGGTAATGGCTACCCCGATAAGTTCACCTTTCTCGTTTTCCACCACCGGAATGAGCTGTTTGTCAATCAAAGGCAAATAACGGTCCACGTATTCATCAATTTGCCTGTCGGACAACTCCGTATAGCCAAAGAGTGGAGCGTAAGCCTGATTCAATAATTCGAAGACCTTTCTTCCATACCCTTTCTTATAAATGTCTGCATGAGTCAGCTTACGCACGTTCAAGTCAAACATTTCTTTTGCAAGGTTCGCCACCCGCGCATATTTTGGCGGTATTTCCTTTGGAATCTCGATACATACCTGAATCCAGTCCACCTCTTTCTCATAGCCTAACGCTTCCAGATGACGAGGATAGTAAGGAGGATTATAAATCGTAATCATGGAACCAAGCTGGTCAAAATCTTCCACCAGCATGCCTTCTTTGTCGAAGTCAAAGATTCCCATCGGTCCTTGTATCTGCTCCATTCCATGCTCCTTTCCCCACATTTCAACGGCAGAAAGCAAAGCCGCAGAAACCTCCGGATTGTCTATAAACTCAATGAATCCGAAACGGACATTCAGGGTATGCCATTTCTCGTTTGCACGATGATTGATAATACCCACAATGCGTCCTACCACATCTCCTTGCTCATCATAAGCTAGAAAAGGTTGAATGTCAGTAAACTCCAGTCCGGCATTCTTATGTGGGTCAAACGTGTCATAAATGTCGGATTCCAGGTCAGGTACATAATAAGGATTCCCCGCATATAACTTGCGGGGAAGTCGTACGAAATCATCCATTTCGCACTTAGAAGTTACTTTTTTTACACTGATTTTAGCCATAACGGAGGTGAAATTACAAAAGTTTTTCAGACTTGAACAACCCCGTAATTGCTTATACTCCTTATGGAACAGTATTGAAGAATTCAAGGCTATTTTCGGTTTTGTCTATATCGTTTTTTCGTACCTGTACGTTGTCATTATTCCTGTCTAAGTATATGTATTTCTCCGTTTTTATATTCTCAATCAGATTTATACCTATTCTCCTGCCTTCCTTTGATGCAGTTTTCTATCCTTTGTAAAAAACAAGCAGTCGCCTGCCTCTTCATAATGAGACAGACGACTGCTTTATCTATTTTATCAATAAGTTCAGGCAGCCAGCCAGATGTATCCCAGCGGAATCAGAATACCTGCTAAAAGCAACCATTTTCCGCGTCCTGCCAGTCCGTTTTTTCCCTTGACCATGAACAATCCGGAAACGGCAAAGAATACCAGCGAAACAGCGAAAAAGTCGCCCATGAGATTCCATCCCTGAATACGGTTATAATGCAACCGGTTGAACCAGTACACCACCGGACGCTTTTCGTGTACTTCATAATCAACACAACCACTGGCAGCGTCATACACACCCACACCACCTTCTAGCATCAGGCGATGATGGCTTTCATCAATAGACAGTACCCGCTTTACAGGGGGCAAATCTTCCTGTCGGTTCCATGCCGCAAGGAGTTCTTCGGCCTGCATGCCTTTCTCCAGTTGAACGGCCGCTTCCGTGGTACGGAAAGCCGGATCCTTACCATTCATGTGGTTCAGCAAAATGCCCGACACGGCATAAATCAGGCAGACTCCTACCATCAGGTAGCCCAGGTCACGGTGCAGCACACGAAGCCAGTAGGAGAGACTCTTATTCCGCCACTTCATATTCCATGCCGTCTATGTAGTAAATGGAATAATAGTCCTTGTTATTGGCCTTCATCCATTCACGCATGCTCTGAATGTTGTTCATCTCCGCATCGCAGGTTTCGCCGTTGCCTTCTGCTTTTCCCTGCTTTTCCTTCAATTCTTCTTCCGCCTGGTCAATGTATTCCTTGGTCAGACGGTTCTCGCGAAGAATCCCTTTGATGATGACCTCTGAACCAATCAGCTCACGGTTGAATCCGCCGATATTGCCTTTTGCCTCCACACGTACGGAAGTCTTCTGGTCTTTTCCCATCACAAAGCAGCGGCGTCCGGAATGCTTGCAGGTATGCGTGATGAATCCTTTCAGCACCACCTCCTTGTCTACATTCTTTTCTGCATCCTTCAGAATGTCTTCCACATATTTTGCCTCATTGACCGACAGAGCGGCAGTAGACTGTTCCTGAGAGGTCTCTGATTTTTTGTTATTGTTCACACACGAGGTAGCCGTCAGCAGACAGGCCGCAGCTACGATAAAAAACAGTTTTTTCATTTTCAATTGAGTTTATAGTTATTCATATTTATTCCAAGGAAGAAATAACAGTGCTACTATCCCGGATAAGCCGGCACCGCACACGCATAGCGCCATCAGTATCCGTCTGTACAAAGATACCTTGTTTCTGCACAAAAAGAAAGTCAGGAGGGCTAAAAAGAAGCTCACCGCCAATCCCTTTGAAGAAAGATTGCCCGCATAGAGACTCACAAAGGAACTCGTTTCGGACGAAGGTGACAAACGGAACGGGAACAGCCATTCCGACAACTCATCCCACAAAACGCGCTTCCGGTCCTGGTGATAGGAAGAGAGCGACTGAAGCGTCACGGCGTCCAGTCCGTAGCAGTCCATTCCTTCCGCATCCGATACGCGTACGGTCCAGTAAAGCAGGTTTCCCAGAATGCTGATTTCGTCTTTCGTGATGTCTATCGGACGGATGTCGAACGGCAGGAAGCGATAACCGCCTTCATCCGTGCTTTCCAGTAAGCCCATTTCACCTTTCTCGCCAAACAGATAGCCATAGAAACGCTTGTCGCTCGTCTCACTCATGACAAACCATTTGATTCCGAGTTGCGAACCGATACCTGTATCTTTCACGAAAGGCCGTCCGTTCACCATCTTCAGGTGGAAGAGAGCTCCTTTGCTGTCCAGACAGAAATAGCCCTCCTCATAGGGCTTTCTCACTGTAGGGTTTCCCCAATAAGCTTTTACCGGAAAGCTAAACCCTTTCTTGATAAGCTCTTTGGTGAAAATTTCACTCTTCTGCTGATTTACCGAATTGGACTGCGCATCGACAAAAGTCAGCTCACGATCCATTCGGAAGTAGTCGCCGGGAAGTGTAAGATTGCCTCGTTTGGGCATGGCTTCCAGCAACACCCCCATAGCGGGTTGCGGAGAGAATACATCGACCGGACGAAAACGGAACATCACTTGTTTGCTCCGCAAGATTTTCACGTCGATGGCCTGTCCTTCCAGCGAATCGGGCAACTGGCCCTCCATGGCCAGCTGGCGATAGTTCAGCAGCGGAAGCAGTGAATCGTATTGCGCACGAGGATACTCGTTGCCATGAATATCATAAAATGAATTCTTATGCTCGCGGAAGTCAATCACGCAAAGTTCCTTCAACCGGGCACTATAATACATCAGTGAATAGCTGTGCGAATCGTCGGTCATTTTCTGTACCAGTGTCGGCACCGTCCAGGAAGCCAGCAGGGTGACAGACACCAGAATGACTGAAAAAATGAGAGATTTGTATTTCATTGTTCATTGTTTTTATTGTACACCATACTTGAACCGAATGCAGGATGAGAAAGGAAAGATAAAAGAAGCTGCCAGTATCCAGCAGATTCCTGCCCCGAACTGTGAATAGGCTCCGGGATAGGAGGAAACAAACAGCATGGACAGTAGTCCCACCGATACCACAATGCATAGCATCCGCTGTTTCCACTGGGGCTCGATACAAATCCACGCAGTGAAGCCATAGCCTGCCACTGCTGCCACCATCCAGGGAAGCAACTGCTGGAGCATCATTCCTACAATTTCGGAAGGCAGAAACAGGCGAACCACAGCTGAAAGGACCAGCGAAAGCAACAAACAAAGCAACAAGACAATACTGAAACCATACCACAGCATGGAGGCCATAATCTGTGTTTCTCCTGCCGGAAGATGGAGTGTCAGCTTCAGCCGTTTCTGCGTCATTTCGGGCACATACTGCACGACTCCCAATGCAATTCCGGCCAGTGGCAGCAGATACATCATCCACGGGGCAACCGATGTGCCCTGAAAAAGACAGCCATACCACACATTGACCGCTTCATTCAAACGGATTTCATGGGTAAGGTCGATGTAGGTATAACCCACAGCTGCTGCCATCAGCAACAGCATCACCCCAATCAGGCGGCGGGTTTTCATCCATTCTTTATAAGACAAGGCTCTGAATAAATTCATGACATTAATATTTACCTGTTAAACCAATAAATGCATCTTCCAGCGAAAGATTCTCTTCTGTAATTTCCGTGACACCCATTGCCTTCAACCGTTGTTCGACTTCGGCCTTTGGCAGAAAAGAATATACTTCCCATTTATCGCCCAATGCGGAGGGATGCCAGAAATCTTCATCGGCCTCCAGCTTAAATGTATCTCCCGGACGGGTGAAACGGTATCGCTTGAAATGGTGCATGATTTCCTTTACCGGCTTATGCAACAGCAAGCGGCCATAGTCCATGATCATGCAATCATCTATCAGCAGTTCCATGTCCTGAATGATGTGCGAAGTGAGAAAGACTGTCTTGTTCTCTGCCGACGCATATTCCCGAAGGTATTCCACAAACAGACGGCGATAGCCCGAGTCCAGTCCCATGGAAAAATCATCCAGAATCAGCAGTTCCGGGTCCTGGGCAAAAAGCAGTCCCAACGCCACCTGCGAACGCTGTCCGCACGACATGGTAGAGAGTTTCTGTGAAGGAAGTACCTGCAACTTTTTCAGCAATTCATAATAGGCCTCTTTCTTCCATTTCGGGAACAAGGCCGAATAAAATTTCTCTATCTGCGAAACCGTGAAGTAGGCGTGTTGCACATGCCCTTCCAGCAACAGTCCCACCTTCGATTTGGTAAGCGGAGAGAGGTGTTCCATCTCCTCACCAAACAGCCTGCACACGCCCGAACGAGGCTTCAGGTAACCGTTGAGGATATTGATGATGGTGGTTTTCCCAGTGCCGTTCTTTCCCAACAGGCCCAATACCTTTCCCTGCTCCACGTCGAAACTGAGATTTTCGTAAATCAAGCGGTTTCCGTAATAATGCGTAATATTTTCACACTCTATTATTTTACTCATTGTAGCACGATTAATGATTAGTTCTTAAAATTTTACACCAACCTTGATGACGGGTTGCACGAAATCCTTTCCTGCCATTGTAGTTGTAAAAGCCCTGGCATACGTTACCTCGCCCCGGACATAACCAGACAGGGCAGGAGTAATTTCTCTTTCATACCCCACGGTCGCATACGGCACCAGCCGGACAGCTGTCTGATAATCGTATTCTTCCACCAGCAAGTCTGCTCTTTCTGCCGGACGTTGCTGGTCCTCCGATATACTGGCATATTGTTCGTCTTCCTTCATACAGCCCCATCCGCCTTGCAAGCCCAGTCCGGCGGAAGCAGTCCATACCTGCCGGCCTTTATACCAGTTTCTGGCACCCTGAAGCCATAGCCCCGTAACGTGCAGATTCTGCTTCCGGAAGAACGGATATTGCGATGCCGTCACAGAGCGGGAACGATAGTCCAGCCGCACTTCGGCCGACCAGTCAGAACGGCTCTTTTTACCTCCTGAAAGAAGTTGATACGCCAACCAGGCACGCAGCTGGTCCCTGCTCATCACTTCATTGCTACCGTAATAGACAATCTGCGATACGCCCAGCTCGTCCGTACTCTCCTTATATGAGTTTTCCCTGTTTTCCAGTGATTTCAGCGCAATGCCCAGTTCCATCGCCTGAAAAAGTCGGGACTGCTGCCAGGTAAGCTTTGTACGGTAACCCACCTCACTCCCTGTATGAGTAGAGTAGGTGATGGAAGTTGAAGAACCGCTTCCAAAGCGTCCGGAAGTCTTTCGGATGAATACCTCCTGAAACCAGTTCAGGTCTCCGCGATGATACTGTCCCTGAAAGGCTACTTCATGCGTTTGAGTAAACAAGGGTGTCGTGTTCGAAGTATATCCACTTTCACCAAACACCTCACTGCGCCCGTAGAAACCTCCAAAACTGATGAGAGAAGTGTATTGACGGTCGGTCGTTCCATAGATGCCGAAGCCTACCGTTTCTACGTTGCGCAAATACCCGTAAGAAAGTCCGACTTGCCATCCGGAAAAGAGTTCATACGAGAAGCCCGTCGACAAATGCAGGTTCATCAGGGAATTCTGATGCCGCAAGTCCTTGAACTTGGCGTAGTTTTCCGTACGGTATTCCAGTTGCCCTCCCCATGAAAGGCGAGGAGTGAGGAGATAGCCTGCTTCCCCTCTGAGCATGTACCATTCATGCCGTTTCGTACCGGCTCCCGAGTCGTCCATCTCCACAATGTCAAAAGGCGTTTCTTCCGGATGCAGAAAAGCCGAACCCGACATGTGCTTGCCTTTTTCCGTGCCGTATGTCATGGCACCGCCTAATACCAGCCGCGAGTTTAGCCGCCAGTAGGATTCGGTTGAGACCAATCCGCCCAGCCGGCTGTCCGACTGATAATAATTCACCAGTTTCCCGCTTCCGTAACTGCCTTCCGCCTGAAGATAAGAAATGCGTCCGCACTCCATCCCCGACAGAAAAGAAGGATTGCTTCCGGCAGAAGCCGCATACCTCCACAAGGTTTCCTGAAAGTCCGTACGAAGAGGAGAGGAGGTCCCTGAGGGAACACTTCCCCAGGACCTGCCTCCCACCACAAGTACAAGAAAAAAGCAAGCGATACAATAATGCTTCATGTTTAGTTTCTCAAAGAAGATTTGCTCCGCTGATGGAAGTCAGCTGTCGAATTGTTTGTATCCTGAAAAATAATTCTGGCTCCGTTTTTCAAGGATGCCTCGGCATCTATTCCGCTGGCATCGGTTGAATTTCCTACGCCGAGCGAATAGTTATAGACCAGCTTTCCTTCATTCTCCGCAAGTGCTTCCGTAGCCTCTTTATCCACGTTGCGATACAAGGTATATCCCATTCCGCGGGTAAGTTCCACATAGCCTGCATCTACCGAGGGAAGAAGGCGCTTCTGGTTGCCGTCGGCTCCCTGCACGAAGACTTCGATACCGTCTACCACCCACTCTGCCGGCACTTTCTTACGCGGCTGACTGGCACTTCCTCCATAAAGGTTGGTGGTGGATGCATCGTCTACAAAAGCCTGTAGGGTAGTACCTTCCGGACGGAACACAAAGAATGCCGGTCCGAACTGGCTGACAGGCCATGCATTACCCAAACCATATTTGTAAGCCTTCAAGTAATGGTCGGTAGAAATAAGTTCCGAAGGCGAAGGATAATATAAGGCATTATTGAAATCTTCAATATCATACAGGCAGTAATAGGCACTGTTGGCCAGATTTACGGACTGAGAATAGGTCTGTGTGTGGTCGATGGCTCCATTCAGTGCAATCACCAGTTCTTTTCCGGCTTCCAGCTGTACCTGCTTGTCGAAATACCAGACAGCCGTTCCAGCCGGTATCCATCCTTCTGCCGCATAAAAGAGTTCACCGTTCACATAGTCCTTATTCGACGCATGAGGGTTGTAAGGATTGACCATACCCAATGCAAAGTCGCTGATGTCGAGTGTTTCCGAAGAATTGTTATACAGCACGACATACTGGTCCATGGCAAACGTACCCGAACCATCGTCTTTCGGGCAGCCTCCTACATACAGTTCCTTAATCAGCACGGAACCTCCTGAAGACATTTCCAGTGTGATGGTAGCTTCTACCGTTTCCTGAGTCACATTGACCGATGTATTCAATCCATTGAAAAGATACACTTTGGCATCGGCCACCCGTTTGTCGGAAGCCGAGGCTTCATAGATACCTTGCGGCACTTCAAAAACAGCCACTCCTTCCGCATTGGTCGACTGACTGAAGGTGGTACTGCCCGACGTATTCTTCAAAGTCACGCTGACTCCCTCTACAGGTTCAAATCCGCTTCCCTCGGGATATACCAGCCGAATGCTTACACTGCTCACCTGATAACCGCTGTTTTCTTTCTCCTTACAGGCACTGAAAACCAGTATCTGGATTAAGACACAGCACGCAAATAACATCTTTTTCATCATACTCATACGTGTTTATAGTTTTAATTTAAATGATATGCCATAGTTAAAGGGAGTGACCAGCGAAGAAGCAAACAGACTTCCCTCATTACCCGTCTGCCAGTTCTTTATCTTCTGCATGCTGTAGAAGAAATTATTGGCAAAAAATGACACCGTCAGGTACTTCCCGATTTCTTTCGATACGTTCAGGTTGGCTGAGAAATAGGGGGAATATCCCTGCTTCCTGAACATATAGCCGGTGGTGCTTTTTACCACCAGTTTACTGAGCTCGTTATACAACTCCTTGTCATGTTCGGCAGCCCACAGGAACTTTTCCATAAACGGTATACGGGTTTCCATATCTTCTCTCGATACATAATACAGCGGATACGTAGCCACGTAACTGGCTCCGTTATAAATATCCGTCTGGGTGGACGAGGGAAGATAATCGCTCTGCGAGTCGAGCACATAGCTCCGGGTTCCACCGCTGTATTCACTCAGGTTCTGCCGCGTATTCAGAAGAGTGCCCTCAAAACGCAGAGAGAAAATCATTCTGATTTTCGGCACGTGCGTCACCAGGGTCAGGTTGGTGTTCAGTCGCTGCGTCATGAATCCGTTATAGTTGCCATTGCCTCCTACATAATAACCGATGTATTTATAAGGCTGTCCGTCCGTATCGGTCAGGCTGCTGGTAGACGGTACCAGCACTTCATCAATTCCTTTGTAGCGATAATACTTCCCGTCTATGCGGATGGAGGTATTGATTGCCTTTATCCGGTCAAAATCAAGCACCCATTCCAGTCCCATCCGTGAAGAGGAAGAACCGTTCACATTCATGACGGCCGACTGGAAATCATGAATCTCCTTATAGGCAAGCGTCTGAGAGGGAAGTATCCCGTTCTTGTCGGATACGGTCACAACTCCTGTCGTACGGTCAATGCTATACACCCTGTCGGCTGAAGGTATCAGGCAATCATTGAGCGCGCTCTGGTCGGTCAACTTATAATCAAACGGAGTATAGATACGCGTACTGGTATAAGGCTGTGACAGGGTGTTGTAGAAAAACGACAGCGAGATCCGTACTCCCTTCAGACGAATGTCCATTCCGGCTTCCCGCATAAGGCTGTACTGCCATTGCAACTCCGGATTATAGACAGGAAGCACAGGATGGGTGTGATAAGCATAATAGGTTGTTCCGTCGGCCATTGCTCCAGGGGCAAATGCCAGACGGTCTACATACGTTTCCCGGGGATACAGCATCTCGAACGAAGGAAGTTTCACTGCCTTTCCCCATCCGGCACGAAGGGTCGCCCCTCGAAAGAAACCATGCTCTTTTTCGCCAAATGAATACTTGGCACTGAAACGGGGAGACAGACTGGATACGGTGCCATACACTGTGCCCGGGATGAAAGTCATGTCACTTCGGAGTCCTCCTTTAAGGAGCAGCTGCGAATGACGGAAAGGCAAGGTTATCTCTTCTTCTGCATACGCAGCCAGATTGTGCATGAAAGGCAACTCATCGTAACGGTATTCCCTCCAGGTGGGAGCTACCGACATGTCTTCATAATATGTTCCCTTACCCAAGTTGCCTTCTCCTTTCATATCTGCTCCTGCCAGCAGGTTGCTGGTTATGCTCCCGATTTTATGGCTCCAGCGCGCTTTCAGGTAGGCAGTGTAATTTATGGGACGGCTGTCGTTGAATGAGGTCACGTACCAGTAGCCGGTGGGCAACAAAATAATAGGTGAGGAGGGATCCTCTTCATATTTGGAAGCCACAAAATATCCTTCTTCGGTAGTATGCAGTGCAGGCTGGACGGACGAAGCCGACTGGTTTTTCTTTTCTTCCACCCGGTTGTCGGCGTACGAGAAGGTCACCCCTCCACGCAAATTGGATAACCAGGGCGAATTCAGCATATAGTTAAACGAGAGACTGCTCCATAACGCATTGTCCCGACTCTTGGTATAAGTCTCCTTGAAGGCATCCGGATCGGCCTCGGTATTATTACCTCCCACATTACCGTTCAGACTGAAATCGACAGACAAGGTTTTTCCGGTCTTTGTATGCAGGCTGTTAGAGTATCTCACGCCAAACGCATTGCGTACATACGAGGTGTAGGGCGATGCAATGTCTGACACAGAACGAACCCGTTCATAGGACAGGTTCAGTACGCCAGCTTTTGCCCCCAGTTCCACTCCTTTACTTACGGCATACGACTGGGTGGTAGGACGCACAGCCACATCGACAATCAGCGGACTTTTTCCTTTGCGTGTCACAATTTTTACCACTCCGTTGGTCAGGTCACCATATTCCACAGAAGGTACACCGGTGATAACTTCAATCCGTTCTACATTGCTGTTGCCAATGTTACGGGTATCCGTTCCGGAAGTAGAAGCGGCCGTAGCATTACCCGACAGGCGCACCCCGTCCATCTCAACTACCGTTCCAAAATCAGGATTCCCCATTTCAGTGCTTTCTCCTCTCAACGTAATTACCTGAGCGGAAGAAGTCAGTCCCTTGAACTTGCTGGTCTGTTCTCCGGGCAAAAGACTTAACGCATCAGACACGCTGACACTCTGCAAATGGTCCAGTGCCGTACGCCCCAGCGTGTATGCCGTAGTAGCATCTGCGTTTTTTCTTTCTGCCGTGACAGTTACTTCGTTCAGGGCCAAAGTCTGTTCGGAAAGATATACCACGATGTTTTCCTTATCTTTTCTGACGTCAAGCTGTAATTTATATTCAGAATAGCCCAGACAACGCACCAGCACCTCATGCTTTCCTTCTGCCAGATGCTGAATGACGAACTTTCCTTGCGAATCGGTCATGGTACCGATACCACTTCCTTCAATCCACAAAGTCGCAAACTCCACCGGTACTTTCGACTTGGCATCGAGCACGGTTCCTGCTACCTTATACGACTGCCCCCAGGCAGTCAGACTGGCACTTGCGAAAAAGGCTAAAACGATTGTTTTCATATCCTGATGATTTCAGGCGCAAAGGTATCCTTATTGGCAAGCTGTGTCAATCGCCAAAATTAGGTAATGTGAGGTTTCTTTCTCATCATATATAGGTACTCCGGAATCTGATGCATAAAGTAGGAGGATACTAAAAAAGGCTCTGAAAATCGATAGATTTTCAGAGCCTTTCCTCATTTTGCCTCACGGCTTCGGTACACCCTCAGGGATTCGAACCCTGGACCCACTGATTAAGAGTCAGTTGCTCTACCAACTGAGCTAAGAGTGCATCCACTATAATTGTCAAACTTTCCGAAATTTTGTACACCCTCAGGGATTCGAACCCTGGACCCACTGATTAAGAGTCAGTTGCTCTACCAACTGAGCTAAGAGTGCATCACTATTTTCATTTGCGAGTGCAAAGGTATATTTTTTACACGAAACAGCCAAACGTTTTCGAAATTTATTTTACAATATTTTTTCAATTCTTTTCTGAATGGCTGGTTATTAGTCACATAAAAAAGGTCGGCACTGAAGATTTTTCATGCCAACCTTTCGTTTTTATGGATGAATATGAGATTTATTTCTCAAATTAGAAACGGTAACCTACGCCGATAGAGAAGGTCATATTCTTAGGATCATCTCCGCCATCTACTGGACTAATGAATCCATTCTGTCCTGTCAAATTAATCAAATAACGATCACTTAATTCAAGACCGATACCATATTGGATACCTAAATCAAAACGCTTCCAATCATATCCATCTTTGTCAAATAATTTGATATCTTCTTCATCGGTTTCTTTATTTTTACCTCCCAAACCAATTGCTAAATAAGGACCAGCGTTGATAACAAATTTAGTATTGTCACTAATGTTAAATTTATAGGCTGCTAAAATAGGAATATCCAAATAAATTGGTCTGTATTTGTCTTTCCAATCACCTTCTTTAAATTTAAAACCTTTAGAAGAAATCATCAATCCAGACTGCAAAGACCAATTCTCATTGAATCCATAATCCATACCAACTCCCAAAGTAAAGCCTGGAAGAGCCTTTGACTCATCTATCTTAGTCATGTTACTGAAGTTCATACCGAACTTAGCATCCCATTTTACCTGAGAAAAACCAGCCAATGCAAACATTCCCAATACAGCGGTCATTAAAAACTTTTTCATAATTCTCTTTTTTTAGATTAAGGTTCTGTTCCCTTGAACCGTTTTGTTTTATTCCGGAAGCAGAGGAACCGCTTTCTCTTATAATATATAAAGAGAAAAGCCTGCTTTCGTTTGTGATTGTTCACAAATGATAAAACTATCTCAAATTATCAAAACTTTACAAAACATGAAAAAGCGTAAAAGAGTGATATTTTAGGTTATCATGTCTAAAAACGGGATTATCCGTCCATTTTTGGAGACCCAAAAAAAAGCCTTTGTGTTTGGCCCAAAACACAAGTGTATTTTAAGTAAAACGCAAGTACATTTAAAACAAAACGCCTTTGCGTTCCGAATCAAACGTAAAGGCGTTTTGTTAAGCGTTTAAAGTCTCTGAAAAATACTATAAAATAGGATTAGAATCCCATATTTTTGCATTTTCCACTGACTTTCTGAATATCCAGACGGATAATCTCCGTGCGATGGAAAGACTTGTTGGCATATTCGATGCCCTGCATCTTATGCTCCGGACAGTATTTCGAAATCAGCAGGGAGAGGGCAGACATCCGCTCGGCTTCGTGCAAGCTATGATGTGCCGTGCATTGCAGTACGATGCTTTCATATCCCGTCGTAAACTTATCGGGAATGACCTTACTGCGACCGGTGACACAGAAAGACACGTTAGGGCAGGCGTCAATACAACGCAATTTACGCCCCACCGGCGCACAATGGATATAAATGGAGTTGCCACGGTCCCACACATAGTTGACTGGAATACCGTATGCACCGTCTCCCTCTTCAGTCCGCATGGACAGGATACCGAATTCACCTTCCTTTAATATTTCAAATGCACGTGCTTCATCAAGCAGACGATCCTGCCGGCGCACGTCTTGGTTCGTATATTCCATAATGATAGTGCTTATTGGTTGGCCAGTTCATAGATTTCACGGGTAGCCTGTGCATCCAGACGGACATAATTACCCACGTACTCACCCTTGTTTTCATGCAGTTTTTTTACCAGCAGGTCGATGTCTGGATGCTCAATGCCCAGTTCCTTGAAGGTGACAGGCATACCGATGGCGTGGAAGAAAGATTTCAGACGGGCTACACCTTCCAGTGCCATAGCCTTCTTGTCGTCCGATTCCGGCACGTCCCACACACGATGAGCATATTGTGCTACCTTACCCACGTTATGGCTGGCCATGTAGGTTAACCAGGCAGGGAAAATAACAGCCAGTCCGGCTCCGTGCGTCACGTCGTACACAGCACTTACCTCGTGTTCCATAAAGTGAGAAGCCCAGTCCTCCACGGCTCCCACGCCGCACGTACCGTTGTGTGCGATGGTACCGGCCCACATCAGGTTGGCACGGGCTCCGTAATTTTCCGGCTCCTTCATTACCCGAAGGGCTTCCGTGATAATGGCCTTGAGTGTTCCCTCACACATACGGTCGGGCACCTCCTGATCTTCTGTATTGGTGAAATAGCGTTCCATGATGTGTGCCATCATGTCGGTCACCCCGCAAGCTGTCTGCCAGGCGGGAAGGGTATAGGTCAGTTCCGGGTTCATCACGGCAAACGTAGGACGCAACAACCCGTGCGTGCGGACACTCAGTTTCTTCAGTCCGTCCAGTTTCGTGATGACCGTATTACCGGAGCCTTCACTTCCAGCCGCAGGAATAGTAAGCACCACACCTAGTGGAATGGCTTTTTCAGGCACTACCTTATTTATATAGAAATCCCAGAAATCGCCTTCGTAAGGGATACCCATTGCAATGGCTTTGGCTGTATCGATGACCGAACCGCCTCCCACCGGAAGCAGGAAATCGATTTTTTCGCGACGTCCCAGCTCGATACCTTCGTACACTTTCGGGTCGGTAGGATTAGGCTGAATGCCTCCCAGTTCCACATGAGCAATGCCTGCTTCATCAAGGTATTTTTTTACTTTATCGAGTAGTCCGCTGCGCACCACGGAACCTCCTCCGTATACAATCATCACTTTCGTACCTTTATATTTCTTCACCAGCTCGGCGGTCTGGCTTTCCGTTCCTTTTCCGAACACGAATTCGGTAGGGCTGTAAAAAGCGAAGTTATTCATATCTATTACGAATTATCGGGTTTACATGTTGGACGACATCGTTGAGGAATTGCGTAGGAGC
>OJKY01001214.1_pt1 | contig 16321 bp, 16 predicted proteins | sample 1596571 | NCBI WGS metagenome assembly OJKY01 (sample SAMEA4350170, study PRJEB24818) | metagenome | biome: human; feature: gut; material: faeces | place: Denmark | collected 2013-09 | reverse complement strand
ATTGACGCGTTTGCCGCGAAGTTCAACATGAGCAGAAGCGAATTTATCAACCAGTGCATCGACTACGCACTGAACAATCTTCCCCAGACATAAAAACGACCGCCACCGCGGTCGTTTTTTGTTACGCAGCGAGCACAGCAACACCGCGCCCGCATGCAGTCTGTCGCCGTGCTACCGTCACACGCGCCTCACGGTAGTAAGGCGCGGTTAATAGTGGTGCCGAATCGCAGGGATTCATGGCGAAGCCATGTACACCGCACCCGATTCGGCAAGCATTGCAGCTCTTCAAGCTACAGACCGGCAATGAGCGGGGTCGAGGGGGAAGGCCCCTCGTCCCTTTCTCTTGGGGGGTGTAAGGGGGGCTGTTCTCTTTCCTCGGAAAGAGAACAGCCCCCCTTTTGCGCACTCCCGCGCGGCGCGGGAGATAATTTCACGTTTTATTAAAACGCGATCACACCCAAATGCTCGAGCAAGATCTTGAGCCCGATCAAAATGAGAATGACGCCGCCGGTGAGCTCGGCGCGGCTCTTGTAGCGCGAGCCGAACACATTGCCGACGTACACACCCGCAATCGAGATCACAAACGTCGTGCAGCCGATGATCGTGATGGCAGGCACAATATTCACCTGTAAAAAAGCAAACGTCACGCCGACGGCCAGCGCGTCGATGCTCGTGGCGACGGCGAGAATCAGCAGCTCCTTGAAGTTGACGCCCGCGTAGGGCTTTTCCTCTTCTTCCTCCTCTTCGCGGCTCTCCTTGATCATGTTAAAGCCGATCAGCGCGAGCAGGACGAAGGCGATCCAGTGGTCGAAGCGCTCGATATACCCTGAAAACCGGCTGCCGAGAAGGTAGCCCGTCAGCGGCATCAGCGCCTGGAAGCCGCCGAAAAAGAGGCCGATGCAGAGCGTATACTTTTTGTCGATCTTCTGCATGGAAAGGCCCTTGCAGATCGACACGGCGAAGGCGTCCATCGAAAGCCCGATGCCGATGAGGAACAGCTCGAAAAATGTCATGGTAAGATCCTCCAAACAACAAAAAATCAGGCGCGGTACCGCACCTGAGCATAAGAAAAGAGACACAGGTACAGCGAAGCCATACTTGAGTCTCGTTGTTTAAGACAAGCCAGACCGCAAAGCGGTCAGTCTGTTGACTTGCCACGCCATCTAAAGCAGCTGACGCCATCTACTCCCTCAAAGTAAGGAGCAGTATATCATATCCCCGCAGGGCCGTCAAGCATTCTTTGACTCGCATTCAGACATTTTTCATTCAATGTATCATTATTTCTGAATCATTCGATAAAAATGTGAAATCATTGACAAAAGTTCCCTTGCCATTCCCACGCTGCTGTGCTAAACTGGAAATTACATTATAAGAAAGGATCCTCATACCGCCATGGAATTCTTATCGAACAAGCCCCTTCTCATCACCGACACCATCCTGCGCGACGCGCACCAGTCGCAGGCTGCCACGCGCATGACGCTCGAACAAATGCTCCCCGCCTGCGAAATTCTCGACTCGATCGGCTACTACTCTCTCGAGTGCTGGGGCGGCGCCACGTTCGACGCCTGCCTGCGTTTTCTGGATGAGGATCCGTGGGAGCGGCTGCGCCAGCTGCGCGCCCACCTGCCGCACACGAAGCTCCAGATGCTCTTCCGCGGCCAGAACATCTTAGGATACAAGCACTATGCTGACGACGTCGTCGACGAGTTCTGCGGCAAGTCCATTGATAACGGCATCGACATCATCCGCATCTTCGACGCGCTCAACGATGTGCGTAACTTAGAGCAGGCCATCAAGTCCACGAAGAAATACGGTGGTCAGGTCGAGGCCACTCTCTCCTACACCATCTCCCCCATCCACAATGAGGATTATTTCGTGAAGCTCGCTAAGGAGCTCGAGCAGATGGGCGCGGACGCTCTCTGCATCAAGGACATGGCGAACCTGCTGCTGCCGATGGATGCCTACTCCCTTGTCAAGCGCCTCAAGGAGACCGTCAGCATCCCCATCCACCTGCACACGCACAACACCAGCGGCACGGGCGACATGGTCAACCTGATGGCCGCGATGGCGGGCGTCGACATTGTCGACACCGCGCTCTCCCCGCTCGCCAACGGCACGTCCCAGCCCGCGACGGAGTCCCTCGTCGCCACGCTCAAGGGCACGCCGCGCGACACAGGGCTCGACCTGAACAAGATGAGCGAGGCTGCCGTCCACTTCCGCAAGGTCGCGGATGAGCTCAAATCGAGCGGCGCGCTCGACCCGAAGGTGCTGAATGTCGACACGAACACGCTCCTCTATCAGGTCCCCGGCGGTATGCTCTCTAACCTCATCTCCCAGCTCAAGCAGGCGGGCAAGGAGGACAAGTATTACGACGTGCTCGCTGAGATTCCGCGCGTGCGCGAGGACTTCGGCTATCCCCCGCTGGTCACGCCGTCCAGCCAGATCGTCGGCACGCAGGCCGTGCTGAACATCATCACCGGCGAGCGCTACAAGATGGTCCCCAAGGAGTCCAAGGCCATGCTGCGCGGCGAATACGGCAAGCTGCCCGGAACGGTCAACGAAGAGGTCCGCGCCAAGGCCGGCATCAAGCCCGAGGACGTCATCACCTGCCGCCCCGCCGACCTTCTGGAGCCCGAGCTTCCCAAGTACCGCGAGGAGTACAAGGACCTCGCCAAGAGCGAGGAGGACGTGCTCTCCCTCGCGCTGTTCCCGCAGGTCGCACCCAAGTTCATCAACCGCCGCAACCTGCGCACGCCGAAGCCGCACCGCACGATGGCTCCCATCGCGCACCGCGAAGCAAAGGAGCGCGCCGTCGCGCCCTTCTCCCGCAAGTAAAACGCAGCGAAAAATCGCCCTTCCAAATGGAAGGGCGATTTTCTTATTTTGTCAGGTCGAGCTGCATCTGCACGTGCGGGATACCGTCCTCTAAGAATTCTTCCGACGTCTGGTAGAAGCCGAAGTTCTCGTACAGTTTCTTCACATACGTCTGCGCTTCGATCGTGATTCTGTCAGCGTGCAGCTTCTCCGTCGCCGTGTCGATGGCCGCGGCGACGATTTGCTTCCCCAGACCGCAGCGCCGTTTCACGGCGATCACGCGGCCGATGGAGACCTCCGGGAACGTTGCGCCGCGCGGCAGAACGCGCGCATAGGCCTCGATGCCGTCCTTGTCCCGCAACCAGACGTGATACGCGTTTTCGTCCGCGTCGTCGACCTCCTGATAGCAGCATTTCTGCTCCACGACGAAGACCGACACGCGCAGCCTGTAAATTTCATAGAGCTCTTGCGCCGTGAGCTCGGAAAAATGCTTGACGAACAGCTCCATGCACTTTCCCTCAGCGGATGAAGTGCGTGGCGATCCGCTCTTCCTTTTCAGGCAGGCCGAACTGCTCCTTGCCGAGCGCGATACTCTTCATCAAAAACGTCATGTTGCGCGCGAGCGTGCGCATCGTCTGCCGGCCCTCTCCGTCCTGCTCCGCCTCGCCCGGTGCGCGGCCGTGGACACTGTTCCAGTACTGGCTGGACGCGACCGGCATGCCGGAGATGGTGAAATACTTGTTGAGCTCATCGAACGTCGCCGAGCAGCCGCCGCGGCGCGCGCAGACGACGCTCGCGCCAACCTTCATCGTCTTATCGAACGACGAGATATAGAAAAGGCGGTCGAGGCACGCGATGAGCGTCGCGTTCGCGGACGCGTAATAGACGGGGCTCGCCACGACGAGGCCGTCCGCCTCCTCAAACTTCGGCTTGAGCTCGTTGACCACGTCGTCAAAAACACACTTGCCGAGCTTGCCACAGGCTCCGCAGGCCGTGCAGCCGCGCACGGCCTGATTGCCGATGAGCACGGTCTCGACCTCCACGCCGCTTGCCTTGAAGATCTCCTCCATCTCGCGCAGTGCGACGGCGGTGTTGCCGTTTGCGTGCGGGCTGCCGTTGAGCATCAGTACCTTCAAATTTTTCATTGCTGTCTTCTCCTGTATCCTCCGCGCGCCGCTGAGCGCTTGCCTTGCTCAACGCGCACTGTTTTCTATTCTCTCGTCGATCTCGCGAAGAAGCCGCCGGTAGTCTTCGTTCGACCAAATCCTTTTCGGCCGCCAGCAGTCCCGCAGCTGTCGCAGCGCGGGCGAATCGCCGCAAAAGGCTTTCACCCGCTGCGCCGCGAATTCATTGGCGTCCACCTCGTAAGGAAAGCCCAGATAAGCGTCGCGAAACCTCTCTTCTCCGCCGTCCAAGCGGCACTCCTGCCAGGTTTCGCCGCGCAGGTGGAAGCACGTTCCATCATAGAGCACCACGTAGGGAAGGCTTACGCGGATCATCGCGTCGAAGCGCTCGGGATGCTGGTACTGCTCCGCGTGCCGCAGCTCGTGGACAAGATAGAACATCGCCTCGTACTCCGGCGCACTTTGCAGCACGGCCGGATTGAGAAAAAGCGTTTTTGCCACCGGATCAAACGTGCCGTTGGCCGTCTCGTATCCCTGCGGCATGTCACACGAAAGTACGACGGACAGTCCGCGCTCTGCGCAGATGCTTTCGACCAGCGTGCTCCATTCCGTCTGTCCCATGGGCCGGCCTCCTCTCGATTACTCCTCGCCCGCGTCCCCTGACATACGGTGGGCTTTGCGCTCTTTTTTGTAGCGGTACATGTTGTGGTCGGCGCGGTCCTTGACCGTGACGACGTTCTCGCTTGAAATCTCTGCCGAGCCGAACGACACCGTCGGCAGGAAGTCGAGTTCCTTGCGCCGCTCGTCCAGCCGACGCACAAAGTCCCGTGCACAGGCGTGTTCCCTGTCGCCGTCGCGCAGCAGCACGCAGAATTCATCGCCGCCCATGCGGTAGCAGTAACCGTGGCGCGCATAGGCCTTCTTGATGCACGCGGCGATCTCGGCAAGGCAGATATCGCCTTTCACGTGGCCATATCGGTCGTTGACCTGCTTGAAGTCGTCCACGTCGAAGACGACGAGCACCTCGCCGCTGCGGCGCATCTCCGCCGTGCGATTGAGATAGCTGTTCTGATTCAAAAGGCCCGTGAGTGCGTCGAGCTGGTTCCACATCTCGCTGCAATAGATGAAATACAGCACCGAAAGCAGCGTGACGCACAGCCATGTCACGTGCAGCTGCGGCAGCGCGATCTGGATGATCGTCTCCGCCGCCAGAAAGACGATGAGCGGATAGAGCAGTACGCGGCTGCGATTCTGAAACTCCCACGCCGTAACGATCGTGGACACGACAAGGTAGGCGAGCGCGGCGAGATACATCACGATATAGAACGCAAAATACGGTCCGCGCGCATAGACATTATCCTCGCTGACGGAAAACACCATCCCGCTTGGGAGCAGCGCGGTGAGGAGGAGCAGATATACGACCTCGCAGCCCACCGCCGCTTTGAATTTGCGGCTGATGACCGTCTTCTTATCCAGCGCGTACACAAGGCACGCCGACACCGCGGGCGACAGGCCGAAACCGAGGTAGTTCGACAAAATATTCAGACAGCGCAGATGCACCGGCGCACCGTCAACCAGAATCGTGATGACCTCGAGGATCGAGATCACGCCGATGAGCGCAAAGGCGAGGAAAAAGCCGCGCTTCTACTTTCCGTTGAGCGTTTCGCTCAGCTTTGTGAGGATGCACATGAACGTCAGCACGAAGAGGTCGATCGTCGTTAAAACCAAGAAATACTGATCTATCATAAAATCAAAAATACCTTCTGTCAAAATAAAAGGCCGATAATCCGGCCCGACAAAAATCTCTTCATTTGTCCTCTTTGGGACATTTTTTAGTGTATCACAAAGTTTGACATTTGCAAAGCACAAAACGCGACGCACAAAAATTTTACATATCCCGCGCAGGGCCAAAACGCGGTAAAAATTCACATATCTTACGATATCCGCCCTGCGTATCCCCAAATTACGGAATAATTGTGCATTGTGCAAGGCATATATTTCCCGTATAATGCAACCATTCTGCGGTCTTTGCGGAAAATCGGAAAAAGGGGCTCCGCCCCGAAACAAAAAAGGAGATTTGCAATGAAAAAAACTGTCACTCTGGCGCTCACCCTCGCGCTTGTGCTGGGCCTTCTGTCCGGCTGCGCCAACAATGACACACCGGCTGATAACGCCGAGAACAGCAAGGCAGCGGAGACTGCCGAAAACTTTACCGACGAAATGAAGATCACCTACGCTGTCGACCTGTCCCCTGAGGACGGCGCGGACTCCGTGGAACGCAGCGGCGACCATGAAAACTCGCCCTACTTCGCCCACCCCGACGTCTACAACATGGAGTCCACGGACACGCTGACCGTGCTGACCCACTTCAGGACCATGCAGCAGACCAGCGAATGGTCCTGCGGCGTGACGGCGGCGCTGATGGTACTCGACTGGTACGATGCGCTCGGCGACTGGAACGAAGAGTCCCTCGCGGCGCTGCGCCACTCGCTCGACGGCACGGAGCTTGAGGGCTATCCCGGCACCACACTCAACCAGGCCATTGACATTTTCAACGGCGTAGGCGGTTTTGATATAATATCCTCCAACGACTATCCCGACGGCATCTGGCTCGACGATATTCAGGGCTGGCTGAGCGAAGGCAAGCCCGTTATGATCTGCTGGAACGACTGGGGCGGCCACTGGCAGACCATCATCGGCTACGATACGATGGGCACGGAAAATGAGAACGACGACGTCTTCCTCGTCGCCGACTCCTACGACACTATCGACCACAATCAGGACGGCTACGGCATCTATCCCGCCGAGCGCCTGATGTACAACTTCACGATGTACGGCGCGTTCCCTGAAAGCGAGGGTGGCAGCGACATGCTGTTTCTTGTCGCCTCTCCCAGCGCGAAATAACGATCCAAACGCAGCAAAAAGCAGCAGGCCGTCCCTCGCCTCCTAATAAGAAAACATAAGAAAGTCAGTAAAATCAATGTTTTCAAAGGCAGGGAACACGGTACGAAGTCAAAAAATCTCATACTGACAGGCACGAAGGGCGCTGATTTTCACATCAGCGCCCTTTTCCTGTCCCCACGCCATAGGTAGCCGCCCTATGGCGTTTTTTCATATCCGTACCTATACCCACCCAAAAATGTATCAATTAGGGTGCGAAAACCTCTGTTTTTTCCTCTCAGAGCGCCGCTTGAAGGGCGGCGTGGGTGTTTTCCCATGGGAAGCGTCCGGGAGGCAGGACAGGGGCTTTATTGTGCCAAAATCAACACTTTTCAAAACCAGAGAAAGGAGGCGCCGGATATGGCAGTTTTCCGCATCGAAAAGACCAGAGATTACACGGTCATGTCCAACTACCACCTGCGGGACAGGTCGCTGTCCCTGAAAGCGAAGGGGCTGCTGTCCCTCATGCTGTCGCTGCCGGAGGACTGGGACTACACCATGAAGGGGCTTGCCCGCATCTGCAAGGACGGCATCGACAGCATCAGCGGCGGGATCCGGGAGCTGGAGGCGCACGGCTATCTCGTCCGGGCGCGCGTCCGCAACGAGAACGGGCAGCTTGGCTCCATCGAGTACACCATTTTGGAGCGGCCGAAGGAACCGGCACAGACGCCCGCGCCTATCCGGGAAAAACCTATACGGGAAAATCCAATACAGGTAAAGCCAATGTTGGATGCCCCTATTCAGGAGAACCCCGCCCAATTAAATACTAAAGAACAAAATAAAGAATTATCAATTACGCAAGGATCAAGTCCTATCCCATCAAGTCCCCCTACCCCCAGAGAAAAAAGCAGGATCGGACAGGACAGGATGCGGGAGCGCGAGAGCTACCGGGAGATCATTTTGGAGAATATCGACTACGATATCCTCACCCAGGATGAAAAGCTGGACAGGGACCGTCTGGACGAGCTGGTGGAGCTCATGGTGGATACCGTCTGCTCCAACCGGGAGATGATCCGTATCGCCGGGGACGACTACCCCGCCGAGGTGGTGAAGTCCCGGTTCTTGAAGATCGACAGCTCCCACATCGAGTATGTGCTGGAACGGATGCGGGAGAACACCACCTATGTCCGCAATATCAAGAAATATCTGCTGGCGGCGCTGTATAACGCCCCGGTCACGATGGACAGCTACTACACATCCCTTGTCAGCCATGACCTGTACGGCAGCGGAGATCGGAGGTGAACGCCTTGCAGGAAGAAATCACGCAGAAAACCCTTGCGCTTTGTGTGGAGACCGGTAAAATAACCGCCCAGCTCTTGCAGCAGGCCATGAAGAAGGTGCTGGCGGATATGGAAAAGCACAAGAATGATCCCCAGCTCCATCACGGCAAACAGACCCTCCGGCAGCTTATGAAGCACAACACCGGCGTTTCCAACATCGAGATCACAGACCAGAATATCAAGGCGTTCTCCGCCACGGCGAAGAAGTACGGCATCGACTTTGCCCTGAAAAAAGATACCACCGGGGAGATCCCCCGCTACCTGGTGTTCTTCAAGGGCAGGGACGCCGACGCGGTGACGGCGGCCTTCCGCGAGTTCTCCGCAAAGAATCTGGCGAAGGAGAAAAAGCCCTCCATCCGCAGGCGGCTGACCAAGGCCAAGGAGCAGGCGAAGCGGCAGGAGCTGGAGCGGGGCGAGAAGGTCAAAAACAGGGACCGGGGGCTGGAACGATGACGGGAAAGCTGAAAAAGGTTCTGCTGCCGAACCTTCCGTATCTGCTGTTCGTTTGGCTCTTTGATAAGCTCTGCCAGGCGGTGCGGCTGGCGCCGGGGCTCAACGCCTCGGAAAAGCTGCTTCGTATCGCCCAGGGCTTCACCGAGGCCTTTGCCTCCCTCTGGATCAGCCTGCACCCTTTGGACCTGCTGCTGGGCGCTGCCGGGGCGGCGCTTGTCCGGCTGGCGGTGTACCTGAAAGCGAAAAACGCGAAGAAATATCGCCGTGGCGTTGAGTACGGCAGCGCGAGATGGGGCCGGCCGGAAGATATCTCACCCTACATAGACCCCGTTCCCGATTGGAACATCCCTCTGACCCGGACGGAAAGCCTCACCATGACCAGCCGCCCGAAGGACCCGAAAACGGCGAGAAATAAAAATATCCTGGTCATCGGCGGCTCCGGCAGCGGCAAGACAAGGTTCTTTGTCAAGCCGTCCCTGCTCCAAATGCACAGCTCCTATGTGGTCACTGATCCCAAAGGGCAGCTCCTTCGGGAGACGGGAAAACTCCTGGCGCACGGCGGACCGAAGCGGGACGAGAACGGAAAGCCGGTGCGGGATAAGCACGGCAAGGTCGTCTATGAGCCCTACCGCATCAAGGTTCTGAACACCATCAACTTTTCCAAAAGCATGAAATATAACCCGCTGGCCTATGTGCGCTCCGAGAAGGATATCCTCAAGCTGGTCAATGTCATCATCGCCAACACGAAGGGCGACGGCGAAAAATCCTCCGAAGATTTTTGGATCAAGGCCGAGCGCCTTTTATACTGCGCCCTGATCGGCTACATCTGGTATGAGGCGGAGCCGGAGGAGAAAAACTTCATCACCCTGCTGGAGCTCATCAACGCCTGCGAGGCCAGAGAGGACGACGAGACCTATAAAAGCCCCGTGGACATCCTCTTTGACGAGCTGGCGCAGGCGCAGCCGGAGCACTTCGCCGTCAAGCAATATGTCAAGTTCAAAATGGCGGCCGGCAAGACACTCAAAAGTATTTTGGTGAGCTGCGGCGCCCGCCTGTCCCCCTTCGATATCAAGGAGCTGCGGGACATTATGACGGAGGACGAATTGGAGCTTGACACGATGGGCGACCGGAAAACGGCGCTGTTCCTCATTATGAGCGATACCGATACCACCTTCAATTTCGTCATTGCCATGCTGCAAAGCCAGCTTTTCAATCTGCTCTGCGACAAGGCGGACGATTTCTATAACGGGCGGCTGCCTGTCCATGTGCGGTGTCTTTTGGACGAATTTGCCAACATCGGCCAGATCCCCAACTTTGACAAGCTGATCGCCACCATCCGAAGCCGTGAGATATCGGCTTCTATTATTTTGCAGTCGCAAAGCCAGTTAAAGACCATCTACAAGGACGCGGCAGATACCATTGTCGGCAACTGCGACGTCACCTTGTTTTTGGGAGGCAAGGAGAAGTCAACGCTGAAAGAGATCTCGGAGCTGCTGGGCAAGGAGACCATCGACAGCCTGAGCCAGTCCGAAAATCGCGGCGCGCAGACCTCTCACGGCCTCAGCTATCAGAAATTAGGAAAGGAGTTGATGACCCAGGACGAGATCGCGGTCATGGACGGCGGCAAGTGTATCTTGCAGCTTCGGGGCGTGCGCCCGTTTTTCAGCGACAAGTATGACCTGACAAAGCACCCCCGCTACAAATACCTGTCCGACGCCGACAAGAAGAACGTCTTTGACGTAGAACGGTACATGAAGCTCAGACCGGCCATCGTGAAGCCGGACGAGCCTTTCGATATGTACGAATTGAGCGCAAAAGAACTGGAACCCGACAACAATTCTACAAAACGAAAGGAAATATGATTTATGGAGTTCTTCAACAGTGCCATCGATGTATTGCAGACCCTGGTCATCGCCCTGGGCGGCGGCCTTTGCGTATGGGGCGGCATCAACCTTCTGGAAGGCTACGGCCAGGATAACCCCGCGGCCAAATCGCAGGGCGTCAAGCAGCTTGTCGCGGGCGGCGGCGTCGCCCTGATCGGCGTGACCCTGATCCCCCTGCTGTCCGGCCTGCTTGGCTGAGCGGCGGCAGGACCATCCCACCCGGAGGCTCCCGTTTCACGGCGGGAGCCCCCGAAAGGAGGTGTGACCACCCGTGATAATTGAAATGATCCAGGAGTGGTTCAAGGAGCTGCTGATCGACGGCATCATCTCCAACCTCTCCGGGACCTTTGACACCGTGAATACGAAGGTGGGCGAGATCGCCGGCGAGGTGGGTATGACGCCGGCCGGCTGGAACGGCGGCATCTTCAACATGATCCGCGGCCTCTCTGAAACGGTCATTGTCCCCATCGCCGGCATCATCCTCACCTTCGTCATGTGCTATGAGCTGATCCAGCTCATCGTGGAAAAGAATAATCTCCACGATTTTGACACCTGGCTTTTCTGGAAGTGGATCTTCAAGACCTTCTGCGCGGTGCTCATCGTCACCAACACCTGGAACATCGTCATGGCGGTATTCGATATGGCGCAGAGCGTGGTCAATCAGAGCGCCGGCGTCATCATCTCCGACGCGGGGATCGACATTTCCGGTGTGGTCGGCAATTTGGAAACGACCCTGGCGGATTGGAGCATCGGTTCTTTGCTGGGCCTGTGGTTTCAGAGCATTTTTGTGGGCCTCTGCTCCCATATCCTCACCATCGCCATCTTCCTTGTGATCTACGGAAGAATGATCGAGGTGTATTTGACCGTATCCGTGGGGCCGATCCCCTTTGCCACGATGGCCAACCGGGAGTGGGGCCAGACGGGGCAGAACTATTTGAAGTCCCTGCTGGCCCTGGGCTTCCAGGCGTTTCTTATCATGGTCTGCGTGGGCATCTACGCGGTGCTGGTGCAGAATATCGCCGTGGGGGATGATATCACCGTGGCGATCTGGGAGTGCCTGGGCTATACGGTGCTGCTGTGCTACACGCTGTTTCGCACCGGCAGCCTCGCAAAGAGCCTGTTCGGGGCGCATTGACGGGAGGCGGCCATGAAAAAATACAAGGTCATCTACGCGGATCCACCCTGGGCCTATAAGGTCTGGAGCAAGAAGGGCGCGGGGCGCAGCGCCGAGAGCCATTACCCCACCATGGACATAGCGTCCATCAAGGCCCTGCCAGTGGGGGAGCTGGCGGACAAGGACTGCGCCCTGTTCCTCTGGATCACCTTCCCCATGCTGCGGGAGGCCTGGGGCGTCATGGACGCCTGGGGCTTCACCTTCAAGACCGTGGCCTTCGTCTGGATCAAGCAGTGCCGGAAGTCGGAGGGCCTGTTCACCGGCATGGGCTACTGGACGCGGGCCAACGCGGAGATCTGCCTGCTGGCGACCCGCGGACGCCCGAAGCGGGCGGCGCGGGATGTGAAGCAGGTCATCCTCTCCCATGTGGAGCGGCACAGCCAGAAGCCGGAGGAGGCGCGGCGGCGGATCGAAGCCCTCATGGGGGACGTGCCCCGTATTGAGCTGTTCGCAAGAGCCTCACCGCCCGGCTGGGATGTGTGGGGAAATGAAGTTGCAAGCGATATCCGGCTTGCGGAAAGGATGTGAACCATTGGCATACGTAACGGTCCCGAAGGACCTGACAAAAATCAAGAGCAAGATGCTGTTCGGCCTGACGAAGCGGCAGCTTGTGTGTTTCGGATCGGCGGCGCTTATTGGAGTGCCGCTTTTCTTTTTGAGCAAGGGCAGTATGGGCACGACGCCGGCGGCGCTGTGCATGATCCTTGTGATGCTGCCCTTTTTCCTGTTTGCCCTGTATGAGAAGAACGGGCAGACCCCGGAGGCGCTGCTGGGCAATCTGATCCAGTGCAAATTCACCCGTCCAAAAAAGCGTGTCTATCAGACAAACAACGCCTATTCCGCTTTGGAAAAGCAGGCGGAGCTGGAGCGGACGGTGGGGCGGATCGCCTCCGGCGCGGGGAAAAGAGGCAAGGGCCGGCGCAGGCTCACCCGGCAGGAGCGAAAGCAGATCGAGGCCGTCATCCGGCAGGCCAAGGGGGACGGCAAGAACCACACCGTACAGGCAAGCCTCCCCTTCCGCAATATGCACCCGGACGGCCTGTGTCGTCTGGACGACCGGCATTTTTCCAAAACCATCGCCTACGCCGATGTCAGCTACCGTCTGGCGGGGCCGGACGATCAGCGGGATATCTTTGAACGCCTCTGCGACTTCTATAACGGCTATGATCCCTCCATCGGCGTGCAAATGACCCTGAGCAGCAGCCACAAGGCCGGCGGCGGGGACCTGTTCCGCATGGCGGCCCAGGGGGACGATCTGGACGGGATCCGCGCCGAGGCCTCCGGCATCCTGCAAACACAGTATGAGCGCGGCAGCAACGGCTATGTGAAAAGCAAGTATGTCACGCTGACTATCGAGGCGGAGAGCATCCAGGCGGCGCGGGCAAGGTTTTCCCGCATCGAGGCGGACACCCTGAACCGCTTCAAGGTCATGGGCGCGGCGGCAAAGGTGCTGGACGGCAAGGAGCGGCTGGCGCTGCTGCACGGCCTCCTCCATCCCAGAGGGGAGCCCTTCGCCTTTGAATGGGACTGGCTGGTGCCCTCCGGCCTGTCCGTAAAGGATTTTATCGCGCCTTCTTCCTTCGAGTTTGGGGAGACGCGGCGCTTCCGCATGGGCGAAATGTACGGCGCGGTATCCTTCTTGCAGATATTGGCCCCGGAGATCCAGGACCGTATCCTCACGGACTTCATGGATGTGGAGGGGAACCTTCTCTTCACCATGCACGTGCGCGGCATCAACCAGAACGAAGCCATCAAGATGGTCAAGCGCAAGATCACCGATCTGGACGCCATGAAGATCCAGGAGCAGAAGAAGGCCGCACGCAGCGGCTACGATCTGGATATCCTTCCGTCCGACCTCTCCACCTACGGCGGCGCGGCGAAAAATCTCTTGCAGGATTTGCAGAGCCGCAACGAGAGAATGTTCAATATGACCTTCCTCATGCTGCATCTGGCGCCCACGAAACAAAAGCTGGAGATTGCCGTTTCGCAGTCGGCCAGCGTCGCCCAGACGCACAACTGCATCCTGACCCGGCTGGACTTCCAGCAGGAGGACGGGCTTATGTCCTCGCTGCCGCTGGGCCTCAACCGTATCAAGATCGAACGGAGCCTCACCACATCGGCGCTGGCGGTATTTATCCCCTTCGTCACCCAGGAACTTTTTATGGGCGGCAATGCCATGTATTACGGCCTCAACGCTCTCTCCAACAACATGATCCTGCTGGACCGCAAGCAGTCCCGTTGTCCCAACGGCCTTGTGTTCGGCACACCGGGCAGCGGCAAGTCCATGAGCTGCAAGCGGGAGATTACCTATGTCATGCTGACCACGAAGGATAACGTCATCATCTGCGACCCGGAGGATGAATACTCCCCGCTGGTGAACCGGCTGGGCGGTCAGGTGATCCGGCTTTCCCCCAACAGCCGCGACTATGTGAATCCCCTGGATATCAACCTCAATTACAGCGAGGAAGAAAACCCGCTGGCGCTGAAAAGTGATTTCGTGCTGTCTTTCTGCGAGCTTATCATGGGCAGCAAGACGGGGCTGGAGGCTATCGAGAAAACCGTCATTGACCGGGCCGTGCAGATGATCTACCAGCCGTACTTCGCGGACCCGCGGCCGGAGAGTATGCCCGTGCTGGGCGATCTGCTGGACGCGCTCATGGCGCAGGGCATCCCGGAGGCGGAGCGCGTGGCTCAGGCGCTCGACCTGTATGTAAACGGCTCGCTCAACTTCTTCAACCACCGTACCACCGTGGATATCCGCAACCGCCTTGTCTGCTTCGATATCAAGGGCCTCGGCAAGAATCTGAAAAAGCCGGGGATGCTCATTGTCCAGGACGCGGTGTGGAACACCGTCACGGTGAACCGCTCCATTGGACGGGCCACCTGGTATTTCGTGGACGAATTTCACCTGCTCTTGAAGGAGGAACAGACCGCGGCGTACAGCGCCGAGATCTGGAAGCGTTTCAGAAAGTGGGGCGGCGTCCCGACCGGGGCGACACAGAACCCCAAAGACCTGCTTTCCTCGCCGGAGATCGAAAACATTCTGGAAAACAGCGATTTCATCTACCTGCTGAACTTGTCTGCTGGCGACCGCAAGCTGATGACGGAGCGGCTGAACATTTCCGCCGAGCAGCTTGCCTATGTGACCAACGCGGACCCCGGCAGCGGTCTTCTGTTCTTCCAGAATGTGATCCTTCCGTTCCGGGACGAGTTCCCAAAGGATACAGAGCTGTATAAACTTCTCACGACCAAGCCCAGCGAGGTCGCCCACGACGGGGAAAGCAGATAAGGAAAGGATGGGACAAGATATGAAATATGTGATCGACAGCAAAACCTACGAAAAGCATATCCGTGACGAGGTGCATCTTTACGGTCTGCTGCATCAGCTCGCATTCCTCGCCGGGAAGGTGAAGGACGAGAAGGACATGGCAAATCTGGTCGAGACGTCAAAGCACTACGGCGAGATCGCGGAGAAAAAGTTTGACGACTGGCTCATTCCCGGACGCTACCTGGCGTTCGGGGACCGGGGTGATCTTGCCGAACTGAAGGCCGCGGAGCTTACGCCGCTGACTGCCGTACTGAAAGAGCATGATGCAAAAATCAGAGAAAAGCAGCGTGCAGCTTCCAGCAATGATCCCGCCTACATCATTTCCGGCAGCGCCTTCCGTATGCTGGTGGGCGATCTCTTTGACCTGCTGGCACAGTACGGATATCTCCGTAATCGTGTTCTGGATGTAAAAACGGAGCGGCAGCTTGCGCGGCTGCAAAAGAACCTCTCCGGCGACCACCCGGCGATCCGCAGGATGTACTGCAGGTGGGGCTTTGCGGAGGATCAGGGCGTCACCTGCTATGACATTCTGGAGGCAAAGCTGCGGCGCGCGCATCTGACGCCCTATGACCCGGACGGCAGCGAGGCCGACTATGACTGAACTGACCCTAGTTACACAATGCCATGGTAAAAAGAGCCGCAAAAAACAGTAAATAAGGCAATTTCAGTATAATACGCTTAGTCACAATAAATATTTCTTCTACCTTATCGGGAATATGTATGCTATAATGTTGGCGTTCATAGTGAGGAGGTATGTATATTGAAGAAATATGTAGGATACATGGTTGCTTTTGTCTTTGGAACATATCTGTGGTTTGTACTTCTTCCGATGTGGTTTAATTACTCATTTCCAACAGGAGGATGGGACTGGTTGGGGTTTGTCGGTGTGGTTGGAGGCTTGTTTTTATCTGTGTGGTGTTTGAAAAAGCAGCAAGAGTTAAGTGTTGTTCCTTGTTTGGATGTTGACGCATATTCAACACTTGACAACAACGCCCAGAATAAAGTATTCCGAATATTTAATGACACAGATGGCCGAATCTACAATGACGGATATATTATTCTTAGAACACCAGGAAAAACGGAGCCAGATGGATTTAGGAAGAGTGCTAATATCAAGGTAACAAACAAGGGATTATCAACAGCATTTCAGGTATGTGTGTACCTTTACGATCTAAAAGTGTTAAGGGGCTGGCATCTCTTGATGAAATAGCTACAACGCCCATTGATGATTTTTACGATAAGATTGATTATAAGGGCTATACATACTATGAGGAAACCGGTGTCGATGCCGAACCTGTAAAAAATGAAAGTGGCTGGCTTATATC
>OJKY01001206.1_pt1 | contig 16435 bp, 9 predicted proteins | sample 1596571 | NCBI WGS metagenome assembly OJKY01 (sample SAMEA4350170, study PRJEB24818) | metagenome | biome: human; feature: gut; material: faeces | place: Denmark | collected 2013-09 | reverse complement strand
CTGCCCTCTAACTCAGCGGCGCAAGGGGCGACGTGCCCCCGTCCGGGGCGGCGGAGATCGCCGCGTTCCGCAATCAGTGGCTCGGCATCCCCGCAACGCCGCAGTCCGCCGAATCGTTCGATTTCGTCGTCGTGGGCGGCGGTATCGCAGGCCTGTGCGCCGCGGCAGCGGCAGCGCGGCTGGGATGCAGCGGGGCGCTGGTCACCGACCGCCCGGTGCTGGGCGGCGACAGCAGCTCCGAAATCCGCGTGCACCTGGGCGGCGTGATCGAACTCGGTCCCAACGAGGGACTGGGCCGCATGATCCGCGAATTCGGCCACTCGCGCGAAGGCAACGCCCGTCCGGCCGAAAACTACGAGGACGCGAAGAAAAGCGCGTTCATCGCCGGGGAGGAGAACGTGAAACTGTTCTCCAGCTGCCGCGCCGTGGCCGTAAACAAGGAGGGCGGCCGGATCAAATCCGTAATCGTCCGCCACATCGAAACCGGGGAGGAGACGACGCTCGAAGCGCCGCTTTTCGCCGACTGCACGGGCGACGGAACCGTCGGGTTCCTCGCCGGGGCCGATTACCGCATGGGCCGCGAGAGCCGCGACGAATTCGGCGAAACGCTGGCGCCCGAAACCGCCGACCGGATGACGATGGGTTCGTCCGTCCAATGGTATTCGGTCGACACGGGCCGCAAAACCGCATTCCCGACGTTCAGCTACGGCGTGGAGTTCAACGCCGAAAACTGCGAGCGGGTGACGATGGGCGAATGGAAATGGGAGACGGGCATGAACCTCGACCAGATCCGCGATTTCGAACGCATCCGCGACTACGGCCTGCTGGTGATCTATTCGAACTGGAGCTTTCTCAAGAACGGCCTGAAAGACAATGCCAAGTACCGCAACCGCGAGCTGGGCTGGGTGGCCTACGTGGCGGGAAAACGCGAATCGCGGCGGCTTCTGGGCGACTACGTCCTCAAACAGGACGACATCGACAAGAACGTCTTCCACGAAGACGCCTCGTTCACCGCGACGTGGGACATCGACCTGCATTTCCCCGATTCGCTCAACTCCGTGCGCTTCCCGGGCCGGGAGTTCAAGGCCGCGACCAGGCACATCCACATCTATCCCTATGCCGTGCCTTACCGGTGTCTCTACTCCCGCAACGTAGACAACCTGTTCATGGCCGGACGGAACATCAGCGTGACGCACGTGGCGCTGGGCACGGTGCGCGTGATGCGGACCACCGGCATGATGGGCGAGGTGGTCGGCATGGCGGCCTCGCTGTGCCGCAAATACGACGCTACGCCCCGCCTGATCTATCAGAAGCACCTCGGCGAACTCCGCGGGCTGATGCGCGAAGGCATCGGCAGAAAAGAGGGGCTTCCCGACAACCAGAAATTCAACCAGGGAGCTTCGCTGAAAGCCCCGCGCGCACTGCGCAACGACTGAAACCGCGAATATGAAAAAACTACTGACACTGCTGCTTGCGCTGCCCCTGCTGTGGGGGCATGCCGCGGCGCAGGAGAATTCGAAATATACGATCCTCCTCACCGGAGCCTCCTTCGCCTCGCCGCAGAACGGCTGGTTCGAAATCGGCTGCCGGCAGCTGGAGGCCCGGGCGCTCAACCGGGCCGTCGGCGGCGAGTCGATCGCCGACACCGCCAACCGGATGGCCGAAGGCCGGCTCTGGAGTCCCGGGGAACTGGACGCGCTGGACGCATTGGTCATCATGCAGGTCCACAACCGCGACGTCTCCGCCACGGGCGGCCTGAAAGAGAAATACACCGATTACACGACGCCGTTCGACCGGAGCAACTACGCCGCGGCGTTCGACTACGTCATCAAACGCTATTTCAGCGAATGCTACGCGCTGAAGGACGACCCGAAGTCGAAGTACTACGGCACGAAATCGGGCAAGCCGGCCGTCATCGTCCTCTGCACCGACTGGCACGACGCGCGGACGACCTATAACGCCGCCATACGGCGCCTCGCCGCACGGTGGGGCCTTCCGCTCGTGGAGTTCGACACGAACATCGGCTTCTCGAAAGACGCCCCGAACCCGGCCACCGGAACCCAGCAGAGCCTGCTCCACGCCCAGGACACGCAGACCATCGAAGGGGTGACCTACGGATGGCATCCCCAGCGGGGCGAAGACAAATACATCCAGCAGCGGATGGCTGCGATCTTCAGCGACACGATGCGCAGAATCCTGCCGGCAAAATAGAATCCCGACCATGAAACACACACTCCCGATCCTGTTTACGATGCTGCTCTGCGGCATGTCCGCCTTCCCGCAGGAAGGCTGTTACAGCCGGCTCCGGAACGACACCCTGACGATCGGCAACTCCCGGATCGAACGCCGGTTCGTCTGGAACGGCGGCAACCTCATGACGCAGAGCCTGACCGACTTCTCGTCGGGACAGGTGTGGACCTCCCGCTCCCTGGCGCCCGACTTCAAGGTCACGGGCGACGCCCGAAGCACCGGCGGACGCTGCTCGACGAAGCGGATCGCCGAAACCGACATCCATCCGGCACGGCTGGAAATCACCGTGGAATTTTCACTGGGAACGCTCGACGTGCGGCGGGTTTACCGCATCTGCGCCGACACTCCGGCGATCGCCTGCGACACCTACCTCAAAGGCAGCGTCGCACAGCTTCCCGGCGGCCGGGCGGTCAACGCAGCCGACCGGAAGAACATCGAATCGACCGCCGACATGCAGTCGCAGCCGGTCACCGCGACCCTCGACCGGTTCAACCCCGGCGGGTTCCACTGGCACACGCGGATCGTGGAGTTCCAGGACGTCACGGACTGGAACAACAACCTGGTCTTCGAAACCGACGTCATTCCCTACCGGAAAAACAGTTACCGGGGCAACCTGCTCTTCGCCCGCAACGCCGAGAACGACCGCGGGTTCTTCTTCCTGAAGGAGGCCCCCGCTTCGGGCGTGCAGCCGGCCTACGGCGGCGGGGACTTCACGGCGGAGTTCGGCGATTTCACGGTGACGGGCCTGGGCGTGACGGAGAAGGACCTCCGCGAAGAGGAATGGGTGAAGGCCTACGGCTGCGTCCTCGGAGTCTGGTCGGGCGGGGAACTCGAACAGTTGACGGCCCTGCGAAGCTACCAGAAAAACATCCGGAAACTGCTTCCCGGACGCGACGAGATGGTGATGATGAACACGTGGGGCGACCGCAGCCAGGACACGAAGGTGAACGAACGGTTCTGCCTGGCCGAAGTCCGGAAGGCCGCGCACCTGGGCATCACGCATTTCCAGATCGACGACGGCTGGCAGGTGGGCAAAAGCCCCAACTCCGCCGTGGCGAAGGGATCGTTCAAAAACATCTGGGACAACCCCGACTACTGGAAACCCGATCCGGAAAAATACCCCCGGGGGCTGCACCCCGTCGTGGAACTGGGCCGGGAACTGGGCGTGGAGATCTGCCTCTGGTTCAACCCGAGCGTGCAGGACGGCTACGCCGACTGGGAGAAGGATGCGCAGGCCCTCATCGACCTCTACGACGAATACGGCATCCGCACGTTCAAGATCGACGGACTGGCCATCCCCGACAAACGCTCCGAAAGCAACCTGCGGAAACTGTTCGACCGCGTGCTGGAGCGGACGGGCGGTCGAGTGGTCTTCAACCTCGACGCCACGGCCGGCCGCCGCGGGGGCTACCACATGTTCAACGAGTACGGCAACATCTTCCTCGAAAACCGTTACACCGACTGGCAGAACTACTACCCCTACTGGACGCTGCGCAACCTGTGGATGCTCTCCAAATACGTCCCCGCGGAGAAACTCCAGATCGAGTTTCTCAACAAGTGGCGCAACACGGAAAAATACGCCGGCGACCCGTTCGCCCCGGCCAATTACAGTTTCGAATACCTCTTCGCGACGACCATGGCCGGACAGCCGCTGGCGTGGATGGAGGCGAGCGGACTGCCCGAAGAGGCACTGGGCATCGGCGCGCTGATCGAACGCTACAAAGAGGTGCAGCACGATTTCCACCGCGGGGTGATCCTCCCCGTGGGCGACGAGCCGTCGGGCCGTTCGTGGACAGGCTTCCAGTCGGTCGGCGGCGAGCAGGGCTACCTGATCTTCTTCCGCGAGCAGAACCCCGACCGGAAGGCCCGGGTCGAAACGTGGCTGCCCGACAACACGAAAGTGCGGCTGACCCCGGTGCTGGGCAGCGGGAAGGCCTCCGTAACGACGACCGGACGCCGCGGGACGCTGGAGGTGGAACTTCCCTCACCCGACGACTTCGCGATGTACCGCTACGAACTGATCCGCAAACCGGGAAACTGACCCGATGCACATACGGAATACCAAACTACGAAACTCAATGACAATGAAAACGCTGACAAAATTCATCATGCCGCTCGCGCTGTCGCTCCTCGCGGCCGCCGACGCCGGGGCGCAGGAGCTGATCGCCAACGTTTACGGGCGCCAAACACAGTCGCTCAACGGAAAGTGGGACGCCATCGTCGACCTCTACGACCAGGGGCGCAAAAATAAGATATACCTCGACCGCAAGCCGGAGGGGAAAACCGACTTCTACGAATATTCGTTCGACAACGGCCTGCGGCTCGACGTTCCCTCGGACTGGAACTGCCAGACACCCGAGCTGAAATACTACGAAGGCACGGTGTGGTATGCCCGGCGTTTCGACGCTCCGCAGCAGGCCGGACAGCGGCAGTTCCTCCATTTCGGGGCCGTCAGCTACCGCTGCCGGGTGTACCTCAACGGCGAGGAGATCGGCGCCCATGAAGGCGGTTTCACCCCCTTCCAGATCGAGGTGACCGGCCGGCTGAAACCGGAGGGCAATTTCCTGGCCGTGGAGGCCAACAACACCCGCACGCCCGACGCCATTCCGGCGATGGCCTTCGACTGGTGGAACTACGGGGGCATCACGCGCGACGTCATGCTGATCAGCGTCCCGGACACCTTCATCGAGGACTATTTCATCCGCCTCGACAAGGATTCCGCCGACCAGATCACAGCCGACGTGAAGCTGTCCGGCGCGGCAGCGGGCACTTCCGTCGGGATCGAAATCCCGGAACTGAACGTCCGCGAAACCGCCGTCACGGACGACAAGGGCACGGCCTCGGTGTCGTTCCGGGTGAAGAAACTCGAACGCTGGTCCCCTGCAAATCCGAAACGCTACCGGGTGATCGTCTCCTCGGACCGCGACCGGGTGGAGGAGCGGATCGGCTTCCGCAACATCCGGGTCGAGGGCGAGGACATCTGCCTCAACGGCACGCCGCTGTTCCTCAAGTCCGTCAGTTTCCACGAGGAGATCCCGCAGCGCATGGGCCGGGCCTTCTCCGAGTCGGACGCCGTGATGCTGCTTTCGGAAGCCCGTGCCCTCGGCTGCAACATGATCCGCCTGGCCCACTACCCCCAGAACGAATACATCGTTCGGCTGGCCGAGCAGATGGGCTTCCTGCTCTGGGAGGAGATTCCCATCTGGCAGGGCATCGACTTCGCCAACGGTCAAACCCGGGAGAAGGCCGGGCGTATGATCCGCGAGATGGTCACGCGCGACAAGAACCGCTGCGCCCTGGCGTTCTGGGGCGTGGCCAACGAGACGCAGCCCTCCGAGGCGCGCAACGCCTTCCTGCGCCACCTGATCGGGTGCTGCCGGGAGATCGACGACACGCGCCTGATCGTTGCGGCGTTCGATCTGGTGCGCTTCGACCGCCAGCGGCAGCTCTTCGTCATGAACGACCCGTTCATCGAGGAGCTGGACGTCGTGGCCGTCAACAAATACATGGGCTGGTATCACCCGTGGCCCCTCACGCCCGACAAGGCGGTGTGGGACGTGGCGCGCGGCAAGCCGCTGATCATCTCCGAATTCGGCGGCGAAGCGCTCTACGGCCAGCACGGCCCGGCCGACGTGGCCAGTTCGTGGAGCGAGGAGTACCAGGAGGCCCTCTACCGGGACAACCTCCGCATGTTCGAGAACATCCCCAACCTGCGGGGCGTGTCACCGTGGATTCTGTTCGATTTCCGCTCGCCGTTCCGCTTCCACCCCACCAACCAGGAGGGCTGGAACCGCAAGGGGCTGGTTTCGGACCAGGGATACCGCAAGAAAGCGTGGTATCTGATGAAAGCCTACTACGACAAACACTAAAACCGACATGAAGAAACTACCGACATACATGGCCCTGGCCCTCCTGCTCGCAGGCTGCGCCGGCGGCGGGCAAAAACCGCTGGCGACCGTCGTGGACGAGGCGCTGGCCGGCGCCGAGCGGCAGACGCTGCTGATGGCCGAAAAATACAGCGCGCGCGAAGGCCGCCTGCCGCGCACGTGGGAGAACGGCGGAGACGTCTCGTCGGATTCGCGCTGGTGGTGCAGCGGCTTTTTCCCGGGCGTGCTGTGGTACGTCTACGAGAACGGCCGCAATCCCCGGGTGCTGGAATACGCCCGGATGTACACCGCGCGCGTCGAGCGGGAGAAATACACCACCGACAACCACGACGTGGGGTTCATGCTCTATTGCAGCTTCGGCAACGGACTGCGCCTCACGGGAGACGAGTCCTACGAGGAGGTGCTGCTCACCGGGGCGCGCTCGCTGGCGACGCGCTTCAAGCCCGAAGTGGGGCTGATCCGCTCGTGGGACCACAACCGGGACAAATGGCAGTATCCGGTCATCATCGACAACATGATGAACCTCGAACTGCTGATGTGGGCCGCCGACCGTTCGGGCGACCGTTCGCTGCGCGACATGGCCGTCTCGCACGCCGACAAGACGATGGAACACCACTTCCGTCCCGACTTCAGTTCGTGGCACGTAGTCTCCTACGACACGATTTCGGGCCGGCCCCACCTGAAACAGACCCACCAGGGCCTCTCCGACGATTCGGCGTGGAGCCGCGGGCAGGCGTGGGGACTTTACGGCTATACCTGCATGTACCGCCTCACGGGCGACGCCCGCTACCTGCAGCATGCCCGCAGCATCGCCGGATTCCTCATCAACCACAGGAACATGCCCGCCGACGGCATTCCCTACTGGGATTTCGATGCGCCGGCCCTCGCCTCCACGCCGCGCGACGCCTCGGCCGCAGCGATCATGGCCTCGGCGCTGGTCGAGTTGAGCGGCTTCGTTCCCGCAGGGGAGGGCGAGGAGTATATGGCCTTCGCTGAAAAGCAGGTCCGCACGCTGGCGTCGCCCGAATACACCGCCCCGGAGGGCGGAAACGGGGATTTCATCCTCATGCACAGCACGGGAGCCTATCCTTTCTCCTCGGAGGTGGACGTTCCGCTCACCTACGCCGATTACTATTACCTGGAGGCGCTCACGCGCATCAAACGCAAACTGCAATCATGACCGCCGTGAAAAAATACGCGATGCTGCCGCTCTGCGGCCTGGCCCTGTTCTGCGCCCGGGCACAGGAGCCTGCGATAAACTACGACGAATCGCAGGTCCCGGCCTACGTGCTCCCGGACCCGCTGACGACCATCGCGGGCAAAAAGGTGACCGACGCCGGGACATGGACCTCGGAACGCCGCCCCGAGTTGCTGTCGCTGTTCGAGACCGAGGTCTACGGGAAATCCCCCGGACGCCCCGAAGGCCTGCATTTCCAGGTCTTGAGCGAAGACCGCTACACGCTGGGCAACATGGCCACGCGCAAGGAGATCGCCGTCTATTTCACGGAGAGCGACGAGCATTTCATGACCATCCTGCTCTACATCCCCAACAAGCGCACGGATGCCGTCCCGGTGTTCCTCGGGCTGAACTTCAAGGGCAACCACACGATCTGCGACGACCCGCTCGTCACGGAGTCGGTCTCGCGCATGAAGCCGCGGGAAGAGGGCGGGAGCGAGGTCCGCGCAAAAGGGTTCCCGCGCGCCGCTGCGGCATCGCGGTGGCCGGTCGAAATGCTGATCGCCAACGGCTACGGCCTCGCGACGATTTACCGCGGGGACATCGACCCCGACTACGACGACGGCTTCCAAAACGGCGTTCACCCGCTCTTTTACCGCGAGGGGCAAACCAAACCGGCCCCCGATGAATGGGGCACGATCGCGGCCTGGGCCTGGGGCCTGAGCCGCGCGATGGACTACCTCGAAACCGACGAGGATGTCGACGCCTCCCGCGTTGCGGTCATCGGGCATTCGCGTCACGGCAAAACGGCCCTTTGGGCGGCAGCGGCCGACACGCGCTTCGCCCTGGCGGTTTCGAACGACTCGGGATGCGGCGGCGCGGCGTTGTCGCGGAGATGTTACGGCGAAACCGTGGCCCGGATCAACAGCCTCTTTCCGCACTGGTTCTGCGAAAATTTCAAACGTTATTCGGGCGACGAAGCGGCCCTGCCGGTCGACCAGCACGAGCTGATCGCCCTCGTGGCCCCGCGCCCGGTGTATATCGCCAGCGCCGTCGAAGACCGCTGGGCCGACCCGAAAGGCGAGTTCCTCGCAGCAGTTCACGCCACGCCGGTCTACGAACTGTTCGGGCTGGAAGGGCTTTCCGGCACGGAACTGCCGGAAACCGACGCGCCCGTGCTGTCGGGACACATCGGCTACCACGTCCGTTCGGGCGGCCACGACATCACGCTCTACGACTGGCAGCAGTTCGTGAAATTCGCGGACAAACACCTGAAACGATAATCTAAAACAACACCATACATGAAAAACCGGTTTATAAAACTGCTTCTCGCGGCCGTGTTCCTGGGTTCTCTCTCCCCGGCGGCCGCCCAGACCCGCGAAGTGGACCTCTCGGGAGAGTGGAGGTTCCAGACGGACGTGATGGATTTCCGCAGGGGATCGCTTTCGCCGCGCTACAACCACCGGCTCCAGGAGGCGATCACCCTCCCGGGCATCACCGACGACTACCAGATCGGCTACAAATCGCCCTACCGCCACGTCGACCGCCTGACGCGCGTTTACGAATACATGGGTCCGGCGTGGTATCAGCGCGACATCGAGTTCCCGGCCGAGTGGAAGGGCAAGTGCATCTTCCTCTATTTCGAGCGCACCCACTGGCTCAGCTCGGTATGGGTCGACACCAAAGAGGTGAGCCGCCTGGACTACATCAGCGTCCCGCACAACCACGACCTGACGGATTTCGTCACCCCGGGCAAAACGCACCGCATCACGGTCTGCATCGACAACCGGTTCCAGTACAACACCCACAAATGGAACCACGCCCACACGGAGTTCACGCAGATCAACTGGAACGGCATCCTCGGCGAGATGAAACTCGTGGCCGTAGACCCGGTCTACGTCGACGACATGCAGCTCTACCCCGACGTGGCGAAAAAGAGCGTCGAGGTGCGCCTGAAAATCGACAACCGCACGAAAAAGCCCTTCGAAGGCAAGGCCCTGATCACCGTTTCGGGCAACGGCCTGCACGTGACCAAGGAGATCCCCGTCGGCGGCGACGCGGAGGAGGCCGGCCTGGCCGAAACCGTCGCGCTGGGCCGGGAGGCCAAACTCTGGGACGAATTCAACCCGAACCTCTACACCGTGGAGTGCACGCTGCTGACCGGCACCGGAAAAGAGACCTTCGAACATAAGAAGTCGGCGACGTTCGGCATGCGCGAAGTGGCGCAGGGCCGCAACCACATCCTGCTGAACGGCCGCCCGGTCCACCTGCGCGGAACCGTCGAGAACGCCGTGTTCCCCAAAACGGGCCACGCCCCGGTCTGCGATGCCGAATGGGAGCGTATCATGCGCATCGTCAAGGACTACGGGCTGAATCACATCCGTTTCCACTCGTGGTGCCCTCCCGCGGCGGCCTTCCGCATGGCCGACCGCCACGGCGTCTACCTCGAAGTCGAGATGCCCATGTGGGGCAAGGACGCCGAGCCGGACGAAGCGCGCTACGACTTCTTCCGCCGCGAAATGCGGGCCATCCTCAAGGAGTACGGCAACCACCCCTCGTTCGTCCTCTACTGCAACGGCAACGAAATCACGGGCAACTTCGACTTCATCGAGGAGCTGACCGCCGACGGCCGCAAACTCGACACCCGTCACCTTTACAGCGGCTCGACGGCCCGTACGCGGGTTCCCTCCGACCAGTACTACGTTTCGCAGCAGACCAACAAAGGTCCCGTGAAGGTCTACGAAGGACGGCCCTCGACGGACTGGGACCGCAGCAGCGAATCGGACGTCGACGTACCGGTCATCTCCCACGAATCGGGACAGCGGTGCGTCTACCCCGACTTCCGCGAGATCGAAAAGTTCACGGGACCCGTCCGGGCGCGGAATTTCGAACTCTGGCGCGAGATGCTCGACGCCAACGGCATGCTCGACCAGGCGCACGACTTCTTCCGTGCTTCGGGCGCGCTGACCGTCGTGGAGTACAAGGCCGTGATCGAGGCGCTGCTCCGCTCGTCCAAGTCGGCCGGGTTCCAGCTGCTTTCGCTCAACGACTTCCCGGGACAGGGCTACGCCCCGGTGGGCATCCTCGATCCCTTCTGGGACTCCAAGGGGCTGGTGACGCCCGAAGAGTGGCGGGCCTTCTGCGCCCCTACCGTGGCGCTGCTCCGCTACCCGAAAAGCGCCTGGTTCGACGACGAGACGTTCACGGCGAAGGCCGAAGTCTACAACTTCGGCGCGGCGGCGCTCAAAAATGCGAAAATCCGTTGGTCGGTCACCGACGGCAACGGGAAAACCATCGCCAAGGGCAGTCTGAAATCGCAGACCGTAGGCATCGACGGCGTCTTCCCCGTCGGGGAGTTCTCCGCTCCGCTCGGCAAGGTGCGGGGTCCGCAGAAGCTCACCGTGCATCTGAACGTCGGCGAGACGATCGGCAACAGCTGGAACATCTGGGTCTACCCGCGAAACCCGTCGCTGATGCAGTCGGACGCCGAGGTGCTCTACACGACGGAGTTCGGCGAGCAGGCCAGACAGTACCTCGCCGCGGGTAAGAAGGTCGTCCTGACCCCTGCGCCGAACAAGGTCAAGGGGCGTAAATCGACCTTCCACAACCATTTCTGGAACCCGATCATGTTCGCCTGGGCGCCCATGACCATCGGCTGCCTGATTCATGCCGACGAACCGGTGTTCGCCGACTTCCCGACCTCCTTCCACACCGACTGGCAGTGGTGGGACATCCTGGAGAACGCCAAGGTGATCGAGATGCAGGCGGCCCCGCGCCAGCTGCGGCCCTTCATCCAGGTCATCGACAGTTTCGACAACAACGAAAAACTCGGCATCGGCTTCGAGGCCCGGGTGGGCGGCGGCAAACTGCTCGTTCTGGCGGTCGACACGAAAAAGAAGATGGACGAACGCCCAGCGACGCGGCAGCTGCTCGAAAGCATCGACAACTACGTCCGCAGCGACCGGTTCGCTCCCGAGGTCACGCTCGACGAGTCGTTCATCGCCTCCTTCATGCGCTAATCCGTAAACCATGAAAAAGACAGTCCTTCTGCTCTGCGGCCTCTCCCTCGGCATGCTCCGGGGAGGGGCGCAAGAGCTGAAAATGACCGAATCCGCCCCTCTGACGCAGGTTTACGGCGAGATCAGCGAATCCGACGAACTGCTCCCGATGAACGATGTGGGAGTGGAATTCGGATACGTCCTCTACGAGGCTGCGGTCACCGTTCCCGAAGGGGAGGCCCTGCTGGAACTGGAAAACGTGCGCGACTACGCCGCGGTCTACGTGGACGGGAAGTTCCAGGGAACCGTGACAGACAACTGCAAGACGCTGGAACTGACGGCGGAGCCGGGTCTCCGGACCCTGTGCCTCTACGTGGAAAACATCGGCCGCATCACCTACGGTCCGGAGATCCTCGACAATTCGAAGGGGCTGTTCGGCAGCGCCCGCCTCGGCGGCGGGGAGATCTCGGGCTGGAAGATCACGCCGCTCGAAGTGCGCGACGCCGACCCCGAGGGCCTCGCGTTCGAACCGCTCGGCGCGTGCGGCGAACCCTGCTTCCGGCGCGGGCATTTCGACTGCGCAGCCGAAGGCGACGTCTACCTCAACGTCTCGGGATGGGGCATGGGCGAAGTGTGGATCAACGGCCGCTACCTCGGCTCGTTCTGGGACGAGGAGAAACAGCAGTCGATCCTGATTCCCGCGGGCGTCCTCATGCCGAAGGGAAACCGTATCGTGGTTTTCGACATCAAGAACGACGACCCCGCCTCGACAATGCGCCTCTCGGACAAACCCGTGTTCAAATAACAAGCAAAACCGATGAAGAAAATAACCGTTATCACCCTGCTGCTGGCCGCCGCCCTCGGGGCGCAGGCCCGGAACGGGAGCGGAAAGCCCGCCTACAAGGATGCCGGACGCCCCGTCGAAGAGCGCGTCAGCGACCTGCTGTCGCGGATGACCCTCGAAGAGAAGGTCATGCAGCTCAACCAGTACACACTGGGACGCAACAACAACGCCAACAACGTGGCCGACCCGGTGGACGAAATCCCCGCGGAGATCGGCTCGCTCATCTATTTCGACACGTCGCCCCAACTGCGCAACCGGCTCCAGAAAAAAGCCATGGAGCAGTCGCGGCTCGGAATCCCCGTGCTGTTCGGCTACGACGTCATCCACGGCTTCCGCACCACTTACCCCATTTCGCTGGCCCAGGCCTGCTCGTGGAATCCCGCACTGGTAAAGCAGGCCGCCGAAGTGGCCGCACAGGAGGCGCGGATGTCGGGCGTCGAATGGACCTTTTCGCCGATGATCGACGTGGCGCGCGACGGCCGCTGGGGCCGCGTCTCGGAAGGCTACGGCGAAGACCCCCATGCCAATGCCGTCTACGGCGCGGCGGCGGTCGAAGGCTACCAGAGCGGCGACCTCTCGGACGGCCGCCGCGTAGCCGCCTGCCTCAAGCATTTCGTCGGCTACGGCGCTTCGGAAGCAGGCCGCGACTACGTCTACACCGAAATCTCGCGGCAGACCCTCTGGGATACCTATATGCCGCCTTACCTGGCGGGCATCGAAGCCGGGGCCGCCACCGTGATGAGCTGTTTCAACGACATCAGCGGAACGCCCGGCACAGCCAACCCCTACATCCTGACCGAGGTGCTCAAGGAGCGCTGGAAATACGACGGATTCGTCGTCTCGGACTGGGCCGCCATCGAGCAGCTGCGTTCGCAGGGCGTGGCCGCCGACCGGAAGGAGGCCGCCGAAAAGGCCTTCAACGCGGGTGTCGAGATGGACATGATGAACCGCTGCTACGACGCCCATCTGGCCGACCTGGTCCGCGAGGGCAAGGTTTCGCAGGAGCGGCTCGACGACGCCGTGCGGCGTGTCCTGCGGCTGAAATTCCGGCTGGGGCTGTTCGAAAAACCCTACACCCCGGAGTCGGAGGAAACGGACCGGTTCCTGCTTCCCGCAAGCCTCGCCGTCGCAGAGCGGCTCGCCGAGGAGTCGATGGTGCTGCTGAAAAACGAGAACAACACGCTGCCGCTGAAAGCCGTCCGCCGGATCGCGGTCATCGGCCCGATGGCGCAGAACCGGCTGCACCTGCTCGGCTCCTGGTCGGCGCACGGCCGGGAGGAGGACGCGGTGAGCGTCTTCGCCGGGCTGGAAAACGAATACCGGAACCGTGCGGAACTGCTCTACGCCCGGGGCTGCGACTTCGACGGCGAGGACCGCTCCGGATTCCGGGAGGCCGTCGCCGCGGCCTCGGAAGCCGACGTCGTGGTCCTCTGCCTCGGGGAGAAGAAGAACTGGAGCGGCGAGAACGCCTCGCGGTCCACGATCGCGCTTCCCGAAATCCAGGAACAGCTGGCCGCCGAACTCGCAAAGACCGGAAAACCGGTCGTGCTGGTCCTGTCGAGCGGACGCCCGCTGGAACTGCGCCGCCTCGAACCGCTGTGCGGGGCCATGGTGCAGATGTGGCAGCCCGGCATCCGGGGCGGAAATCCCCTCGCGGGGATTCTGTCGGGGAGGATCAATCCCTCGGGCAAACTCGCCATGACGTTCCCCTACTCCACCGGGCAGATTCCGATCTACTACAACCGCCGCCAGAGCGGCCGCACGCACCAGGGCAAATACCAGGACATTCCCAGCACGCCGCTGTATGAATTCGGTCACGGGCTCAGCTACACGACGTTCGAATACGGCGATCCGAAGTCTTCCGCGACGACCCTCCGCCGCGGGGAAAAGGCGACGGTGACGGTAACGGTGACCAACACCGGCGGTATGGACGGCTCCGAGGCGGTCCTCTGGTTCGTCTCGGACCCCGTATGCCGGATTTCGCGGCCGGTGCGGGAGCTGAAACACTTCGAGAAACAGCCGATCCGCCGCGGCGAAACGCGCACGTTCCGCTTCGAGATAGACCCCGAAAGGGATTTGAGCTTCACGGACGGCGACGGCAACCGGTTCCTCGAACCGGGCGACTACTTCATCCTCGTAAAGGACAAAAAGGTGAAACTGACGCTGACGGACTGACCTCCGTTTCCATTAAAAAACAGAGCTGTAACCCGAAAAGTTACAGCTCTGTCCGTATCAGGCCGCAGCCGCCCGGAAAACGGGACTTATCCGCCGATTCGCAGGAAGACCTTCCTCCCCTCACAGACCCTTTGTCCACACGGGCACGGGCTGGGGCGAGGTGGTCGGGCCGAAAACCTTCAGACGACCGTCCCCGGTTACCTCCATCGGGTCGATGAAGACCATGCGCGCATCGCCCGTCGGGGCCGTCCGGCCGTGGTAGACGCAGTACATCCCTCCGCCGGGAAGCTTCAGCACCATATTGTGCCCGGTTCCCGTGACTTCGCCGCCCTTGTCCGCATTCTTTTCGAGGACCGGATTGTCCGACGATTTCACGAAGGGACCCAGCGGCGAGTCGGCCGTAGCATAGCCCACCGCATAATACTGCCCGCCGTAGAAGTTGGCGGAATACATCATGTAATACGTCCCGTTTTCCTTGAAGGCGTACGACCCTTCGGTCCAGCGCCGGTTGACCTCTCCGGCGGTAACCGAACGGCTTTCCCACTCGGTTTGCGGATCGGAGGCAGACTGCGGGGGCGTCAGCAGCGCGACCGGCTCGCCGATGACACCGCTGAAATCGGGCTTCATCTCCACACCGTATACCCAGCTCTCCTCGATCTCGTCGAAAAGCCCCTTGTCGCGCGCCCATGCCGAAAGTTCGCTTTCGACGGGATGCTTGTAACAGCAGCGCGAATAATAGAGATATACCCGGCCGTCATCGTCCCACAATACGTTGGCGTCGATCACCGGATAGCCGGGATCGAACACCGGACGGTCGTACAGGTCGGAAAAGGGTCCCGACGGCGAATCGGCGACCGCCACCCCGATGCGGAACGTTTCGAGGTCGCCGTTCGGGTTATGCCGCCAGTTGGCGCTGAAAAACAGGTAATACCGCCCGTCGCGTTCGTACACTTCGGGGGCCCAGAAACAGTCCGTTCCCCAGGCCGAGGCATTGCCGTCGTAAACGACATCGCCCTTTTGCCAGGTAACGAGGTCATCCGAGACGCAGACACGAAAACCTTTGATGTCGCCGCTCGTTCCGTACATATAGAATTTTCCGTCGGCGGCGTGGAGGACGAACGGGTCGCCGAACGCTACGTCGAGCGGATTACGATAGGCAGGCGAGTCGCATCCGAGCAGGATCGCCGGCAGGAAGAAGATAAGCAGTTTTTTCATACGGGTTATTTTGAACAGTTTGAATCCGTCGTAAAATGCCATTTGGCACACACCCGACAAAATTATTCGTTTTATCCGATTTTCAGCCATGCCCGCCACCCGTCCGGCTGCAATTGATCAAAGAGTTATACATTCTGGAAATATTTTTCCATTTTGCCGCGGCTGCCGGATGGAGACCGACCCCGGATACTCACCGGCTTTGACTGCCGAATAAACGGCGCCCGGATGCGGCACTTGCATCCGGGCGTCATCTTTACAGGGGAGGGCAGGATCGGCCCCGCGATCAGTAGAACGTTCCTTTCGGGGCGAAAATCGCATACCCGAAATTGAAGGTCAGGTACATGTTGCGCCAGTTTTTCAGGTCGTATTTCGTCAGCGCGAGGCTCACGGGACCGATCGGCGTGTGGTAGACCAGCGACGCCTCGGCGATATAATGCCAGCGTTCGTCTGCATTCCCCAGGGGGTTGAAGTCCCGTTTTTCGCGGAACATGGTGTAGAATCCCGTCCGGAAGAAGCAGTTGGGCAGCAGGTCGAAGGTCGGCATCAGGCCCCACGCCGCGAAGCGCTTGCCCCGGAAATCGGGCATGTAGACCATCCGGGCATGCGGCACGGGCGCATAATCGGGCATCGACATCAGCGTCGCGGATTCGGTCCGGAACTGCGGGTGGTTGGTCCACACGGCATCGACGTTGAGTCCCAGCGAAAACCATCTGCAACCCGGCATGTCGAAAAACTTGTCCCACGTGAAACGCGCCCCGACCCACTGGCGGGTCCTGCGCACGACGAACCGGTCCGCGTCGTAGGGCTGGTATTTGTCGCGTCCTCCGACATAGATGGCCGAGAGGTGCAGTTCGGAGCCGCGGCGGGGATAGAGGAACTTGTCGAGCGT
>OJKY01001189.1_pt1 | contig 16558 bp, 16 predicted proteins | sample 1596571 | NCBI WGS metagenome assembly OJKY01 (sample SAMEA4350170, study PRJEB24818) | metagenome | biome: human; feature: gut; material: faeces | place: Denmark | collected 2013-09 | reverse complement strand
ATGTTGAGGAACAGGATATTGACAGGCTTTTAGCCAATCCGCCAGAAAAAGTTGAAATCGAAGTAAAATATAAAATTGCTGTGACTGTTATGGAACTGCGATTTTGGCTAAAGGATTGTGAGTTACCAATATAATCATGTGGTGCTTGGGAAACTGGTGGAATAACAGGAAATGTAATTAGAATAAAGAAAGATAGAAGGCGAGTAGCGGATTGGTGTCTGCTGCTCACTTTTCGTTTATGGGGATATGTCGCAATACGACTTTTGAAGTGTTGTATTACAATCTGTTTTCGGGTATTTCTCGTTGGTATCATTACCATAAAAGCGAGGTGAATTCCATGAAAACAGAGAAGAAGGAAATCAATATACAGATTGGAAAAAGGTTGCAAACCGCCAGAGAAAACAGTGGATATACGCAGGAAGTTTTTGCAGAGACGCTGGATGTAGGGGTAGAGCATTATCGCAAAATCGAAAGTGGTGTCTATGGTTTACAGCCGGAGAAAATGCTGATCTTGTATGAGAAGTACAGGATTGAGCCGACTTATCTGGTTACGGGGGATACAAATCATAAGGTTGATATTGAACTGTTCCTTGCAAACTGTAGCAGGGAGGAACGGGATGCATTTATAGACCGTATGCTTGCGTATATGAGAAAGCTGATGACAGGCCGTTAAAGCAGCACAGTCTCCGGGATGTATATTTGATCAATATATTTTGAGAAGGAGACGATTTATGAGGGTAGCAATCTGCGATGATAATCAGCAGGACATTGAAAGGATCAGACGCTATACACTGCGTATGATCGACTATGCGGTGGAGTATGTGTTTTATACCAGACCGGAAGAATTATTGAGGGAATGTGCAGATGCGGAGCAAAAGCCGGATATGTACATTCTTGATATTGAGATGCCTGGAATGGACGGACTTGCGGTGGCAAAACAGATCCGTGAGACAGATTCCAAAGCATTGCTGGTGTTTCTTACCAGCTATACCAAATACATGCCAAGTGTATTTGAAGTTGTCACATTTGATTTTATTCCAAAACCAATCTCAGAAGAAAGGCTCCGTGTGCTGTTTGAGAAGGCAGGAACCTATCTGAATCTGACCAATCAGAGTTTCTCATTTAGTTACCGCAGGGTGCGGTACAGTCTGAAGTTTGACGAAATCCTGTATCTGGAAAAGCGGGGGCGTCAGGCGATAATCCACACAAAGAAAATGAAATATCAGTCCAACATGAACCTGAATGAAATATGGGAGAACCTGGACGAGCGCATGTTTGCCGCCGTTCATGGCTCTTTTATCGTTAATTTGAAACATGTTCATTCCGTATCCAGCGGCATGGTCATGCTTACAGACGGCACAGAGCTGGGAGTGACAAGAGGGTACCGGAAGGAGCTGACGGAAAAGCACATAGCGTTTGTGCAGGGAGGAATGTGACATGGCATTATATGGGGTGAGGCTTGTCATAAATCTTTTTGACCTCTGCATTTACCGCAGATATTTAGAGGAGTTCATCGGAAACAGAAAAACTTCCATGGAGTTTTCGGTCCTTCTGCTGATAGTGTGCGAGCTGATTGGAAGTGCGGTGAACCAGATGGGGATAAGCTGGCTGAATTTTGTGACGATGGTTGCAATTCTCTGTGTATATGTCTGCCAGTATGAGGCAGGGATTGCAAGCAGGCTGATTGCGGTTCTGCTGTATATGGGGATTATGGGAGTTGCAGAACCATTAGGATATTTGTTTAATAAGGCATTCATGGAAAAGGTGTTGGACGATACCACGGTTTCATATTATTTTATCGTGTTTTTTATGGCACTTTTGAAAGCAACTATTGTGGAGGTGTTTTGCAGACTGAAATCTAGAAGAAGCATTCGACTATCAGCAATGCCAAAAGAAACGCAATATATGTTGACAATGATACCTTTATGCAGCCTGATCAGTTGCTTTTTACTGATAGAGGTTGCAAAAGAATTAATCTCGGCACAGATGGTCGTGCTGTGCATGTGCATCATCTTTGTCATTATCATCACAAACTATATCATCTTTCTGATGATTGAAAAGTATACGACAGTGGAAGAAAAACAGCACGAAGAGGAAATGATCCAGAGGGAAATCTTATACCGGAACGAATACTATCAGGACATGGAACGGTATCAGGAACAGATACAGGACATCCGGCATGATATGAAGAACCGGCTGACGGGACTGCTCGCAGCGGCGGAACAGGGAAGTGCGGAACTGATCAAGGACAGACTGCAGGAAGTATTGGGAGATATCCGGCTGGCAGAAGAGATCATTTATTCCGCAAATCCTGTGGTGAATGCCATATTAAAAGTAAAAAGCATAAAGGCAAAAGAGAAAGAGATACCGATGCAGGTTACAACGCTGCTCCCCCAGAGAGTATCCGTGGATATCGGGGACATGGGTGTTCTGTATGGGAATCTTCTGGATAATGCGATAGAGGCAGCAATGGCAGTGGAACAGGAAAAACGGTATGTTCATGTGGAATCAAAGTTTCAGGAGGGCAGATTGCTTTTATCCATTAAGAACAGCAAGCCATCCGGGACAAGTTCCTATCAACAGACAAACAAAAAAGATAAAATAAAACACGGCAGGGGAATCCGTTCGGTGCGGAAAGTGGCAGAAAAATATGGCGGGGAGCTTCTGTTAAAAGATCAGGGGGAACATTTTGAGGCAGTCCTTCTGCTCAACGGAGTTGCAAAACTGGAGTGAGACTGCAACTTATTACAGCAAACCTGCAACTTGTTACAGATAGATTGATTTCTGTACAGAAACTGTTAGAGTGAAAACATCAAAAAAAGGAGGGTTTTACTAAAAATGAAGAAAAGAAACTGGATGTACCGACTGAGCAGCAAATCCATGAGTGTGATGGCAGCACTGGCACTCATGGTGACAACCATGGCAACCAACCGTTCCTGCATGTGGTATTTCGGACAGGACAAGATGCCTGAAGATTCCAAAAAACTCAGAAGGTTTTAAATCATGACGAAATGGCTCAGCCATCGTATGGTTGAGCGGGGAATCATAAAAGAGGAGGAGCAGGAATTATACCAGTTTGGAATACGCAATGGTATGATCCTGCTTCTAAACGTTGTGACGGCACTGGTCATCGGCCTGCTCACAGAGCAACTGGCGGTTGTGGCAGTGTTTACCCTTTCTTTTATGGTTCTTCGCAGCTATACTGGTGGATATCACTCAGACAGCAGGATTTTCTGTTATCTTGGTTCCAATCTGGTGCTGCTGGTTCCGGTTTATACACAGGCTGTGTTTTGTAAGACATCGCTGGCATGGCTGCTGGCAGTATTGCTGGTGTCCGCAGGGATTATTTTTTTACTCAGTCCCATGCACAGCAAGAACCGAAAACTGGATAAAGAGGAACAAAAGCATTTTGGCAGAAAAGCAAGGCTGATTGCAGCGTTGGAACTGGCTGTGCTTGGCATTTTGTGGCATGCAGGCCAGGTACTGTATGCTTACGCTGTTTATACAGGAATCTGCATCACGGCACTGTTTATGCTTATAGGAAAAGCACAGCTATGGATACAGTCACATACCGAAAATAGATAGTCCTTTCCGAACAAACGGAAGGGACTTTTTTTCTGGAAAACAGGAAGGATGACAATCCAAGACGGTAACTTATTACAGGTACCGTAAGACTTATTACACTTATATTGAAGCGCACTTTCTTTCCAAGTATAGTACCGCAAAAAGGCTTAGGAGAAGAAAGGCGTGGCATGTTTTGGGGAATTCATGCCGCACCGGATTGCAGGGGGCGGCAGAAAGGGAAAAGTTCATAAGGATAACATCCGGGTGCAGTTTTGCATGCTTTATTTTGCATGGGAACAGCACCTTTTTTTATTGTCTTTTTCCAGTAAAGCAGAACCCAGAGGTCCGCCAGATGTCCTTCATTTCAAAAAAATTACGAAATGGAGGACATTTGAATGTCAAAATGGATCAAGATCAGAGTAAAGGATTTTTATAAAGATGCAGTTGGTGAGCTGGAATACACCTATGTGACCAGAGAAGTCTACGAGGCACTTGTCGATACGTTCCGCAAAGAAGCCCACGCACAGGAAATGCGGGATATCAGACATACGACCAAGGACGGATATACAGAGGGAGAAACGGAAGATCTGGTGGAGCTGACCGGGGAATCGGTAGAGGATACGGTCATCCGGCAGATGGAAATAGAAACCCTGCAGAAAGCAATGCAGTCACTCACCCCAGTGCAGAGAGAGCGGCTGCATTTTTATTTTTTTGAGGGCATGACATACCGGCAGATTGCAGCGAAAGAAGGGGTCGGAGAGAAGAACATCCGGGAGAGCATAAACGGTGCGGTAAAGAAAATAAAAAAATATTTTGATTAATACCCCCTCAAAACGTGTTTTTCTGTGAGTACCTTATGAGAGGAACTTTTTCTGGACAGATGGTCTCTTCCGGGAATCCTCTCATGTCTCGTGTGTGGATACGACACAGGCAGACAAAACGCACATTGAAAAATGCCGGAGAGGAATGCAGGGCTCCGAGCGCAGGATGGAATCACGCCATATCCTGCCAGCCATATCCAGCAGTTCAGATACGTTAGCCGTTTCATGAGCCGTAACCGGGGCGCAGTGACACTCCTGCAGCAATCGGGCAGATGTTCTTTCTGCCAGCCATGCTGTGAAAAAGATCGCATCTAAGGAGCCGAGCGGGAAAGCCGGGGTACAGCCTGTCTGTGGTGGACAGGCGCGAAGAGGGGAATGGCCTATAATGATACACCTTGAGATTAGCCAGCACGCAGTGGTGGAGGTGAGATACCTGTGATGTCTGCCTGTCCGAGTGGCAGGGACCAAAGACAGTCTGGACTGACTGCCCATGAAATGCCGGCTTTGGGATTTTTTCTTCTCTGTTTTGGCGGCGTTTTGGTTCCGGGGAGTAGTGACGAATAGGGACAGACACTTTTTATTTATGAAGTGAAGGATTATGGCAGTAAGACTTAATTACAGAAACCATGCGGCGGAGGGGAACTTCCGCCGTATTCTTGTGGAGTTAAGAAAAGCTGAAAAATGGGGAATGGAGGAAAACAGGAGATGAAGAAAGAAGATACCGAAATGATGTTAAGGATTTTTGAAACGGAGAGGGCAGGATATGCCTATCTTTATCCGAGTGATGGAGGGGAGCGGAAAGAGGACTATATCTCGACTACGGCAGAAAATATCGCAAATTATATCGGCAGCCACATGTTTGAGGCTGAAAAGATCGTCATCACAGATATGTGTGACAGGCTGATATTAGATACCTGCGGCTATTTTATCAATAGCTGTCCGAATCAGGAATTCTGCAAGGAAATCAATCCGTTCTTAATCCCAATCCAGATGGGAGAAAAGGACGCAGGAGAGGTGCTTTCAGTCAGCAGGGATGTATCGGAACAGTATTTCCGGGAAGAAGATGAGGCTGCAACCATGGCTGAAATCGGGATGATGTAAAGGTGTTTCTTCTGGGCAAAAGTGTTTGGCTTGGGAGAATGAATTTAACGTTCTTAAATTGCGGGAGGAAAAAGGGAAAAGATGATGGAAGGCGGAGCGAATGAGGTGCGGTATAAGATTGCCGAATTTCTCTTAAAAAGGATGCATGAAGATAAGCTGTTAACCGAGGAAGAATGGGAAAAAATCCGGGTTTTGAATGTCAAGACTTTCTCCCCGGAATTAGCAAAAGTATATCTGTAATAACACTGGATATATAAAGGACTATGTGGTAGTGTATGTTGCTGACAGGGAGTGCAAACCCTTGAAAATACTGGGAAAGGAGAAAAAAGCATGGCAAAAAAAGTGACTGTCATAAAGGCAGCAAAAGCGCAGAAACATACACAGGAAGAACGCAGGCTGAAAGTGTGCGGATATGCCAGAGTCAGTACCGGCAGTCAGGCACAGGCAACTTCCTATACTGCACAGGTCGAGTACTATACGGAAAAAATCGAGAGCAACCCCCTGTGGGAGTTTGCAGGGGTGTATGCGGATGAAGGAATCAGCGGAACAAACGTAAAGCACAGGGATGAGTTCCAGATGATGATTTCAGACTGTGAGGATGGGAACATCGACCTGATCCTTACGAAATCCATCACAAGATTTGCAAGAAATACGGTGGAATGCATCCAGACCATCCGAAAGCTGAAGGAGATCGGCGTTGGAATCTACTTTGAAAAAGAGAATATCAACACGCTGTCAGAAAAAAGCGAGCTGTTCATTACCATCCTGGCATCGGTGGCGCAGGGGGAATCAGAAAACATCTCAAGCAACAACCGCTGGGCGATACAGAAACGCTTTCAGGATGGAACCTATATCATATCCACGCCAGCGTATGGCTATGGAAAAGACGAGGATGGAAATTTAGTCATCATAGAATCCGAGGCAGAAACCGTAAGGTGGATTTATGAGTCTTACTTAAACGGCATGGGAGTGTATGTGATAGCAAAGGCACTGAACCAGAAAGGCATTCCAACAATCCGGGGTGCAGAAAAGTGGCAGGACGGGGTGATACAGGACATTCTGAAAAATCCCATTTATGAGGGAGATATGCTTCAGCAGAGGACATATACAGAAACAAGGTTCCCATTTGTCCGCAGGGTAAACAACGGACAGAGAAACCAGTATCTCATCAAAGACAGCCATCCGCCAATCGTCACACATGAGGAGGCAGAAGCGGTACGCAACCTGATGGCATACCGGGTGGATGTACTGCACATGAACAAGAGTGACTACACCAAAAGATACCTGTTTTCCGGCAGAATCATCTGCGGAGAGTGCGGAAGAACCTTCCGGCGGCAGAAAATCTACATCGGGAAACCATATGAAAAAATCATCTGGACGTGCAGCGGACATGTGGAGGATAAAGAGAGCTGCTGCCTGAAAGCCATCCGGGAGGATGTGCTGCACCGGGCTTTTACAGACATGTGGAACAAGCTGTACACCAATCAGGGAACGATATTAGAGCCGCTGTTAAAAGAGCTGACAGAACTTGTGGCAGCAAGGCAGGACAGTGAGGAAATCAGACAACTGGATAAGGAAATCAAAGATATAAGCGGGCAGAGCCAAATCCTAAACCAAGTCATGAGGAAAGGATATATGGACTCTGCTCTTTTTATGGAGAGCAGTAGCAAGCTTGGCTGGCAACTGACGGAATGCAGGAGAAAAAAGACACTTTTGACCAGAAAGCTGAGAAGGACAAAAGAAATCGTGCGGACCGAACAGCTTATCCAACTGATCGCAGAACAGGACGGATTAATGGAGGAGTTTGACGAGCAACTGTTTAAAATGACAGCGGAGAAGATCGTGGTCTCCAAAGAACACGACATCACCTTCTGCCTGTACAACGGACTGAAACTGACGGAGAGGGGAGGTGGACAGGATGCAGTGGCACATGCCAATCGGCTATAAAGTTGTGGATGGAAAAATCACCATCTGCGAAGAGCAAAGAAAGATTGTGGAACAGATATTTACAGACTATGACAGCGGAGTGGCGGCAGGCAGGATCGCCCAGAACCTGAAAGGGAGAAAAATATGCAATGCAAAAGGGAAAGTGTCCTGGACCCATGCATCCATTGGCAGGATACTGGAAAACCCAAGCTACCTTGGCACAGAATACTATCCGCAGCTCATAGGAGAGGAACTGTTTGAGAGAGTCCAGCGCAGACGGGAAAAGGTGAGGGCAGAGCTTGGAAGGGCAGACCACCGGTCCGGCAGGGATGAGAGAATCCTCTTCGGAGGTGTCATCTGGTGTGCAGAATGCGGGGCAGTATGCAGCCATATCCAGCCGAGCCACAAAAAAGAGCGTGGCGGCACTGCCAAGTGGAAGTGCAAGAGTTATGTGATTGGCAGAGCAAAAAACTGCAGGAACAGTTTTATTACAGACGGGCAGGCAAAGCAGGTGTGTGTGGAAGCCATCAATGCAGTGATACGAAACAAAGGCCTGCTCCGGGTACAAAGGCAGGAGGAAAAGGTCAGCCCTCAGTACCGGGTTCTGGAGCGGAACCTGCAGCGGATGAAAGAAGAACAGGAACGCACAGAAACAGACCTGATGAAATTGCTCTATGAAAGGGCAGAGGAACGCTACCGGACACTGGAGGTCAGGGATGGGGAGTTCCGGACAGAGGAGGTCAAAAACATCCTTGCAGGAAAAAAGGAACTGGAAACATTTGATGAAAATTTATATAGAAAAATAATTGCATGCATCTGGTTGCATGGCGGAAACATGGCAGAAGTGGAGTTTATCAATGGGAGCCGTGTCACAGCCGGATACAAGGATTAGGAGGGAGAGCAGATGGCAGAAACAGCAAAAAAGATCAGCATGATACCTGCCAAGGTGCAGTATGACCGGAATGTGAAACTGTCAGAGAAGAAAATGAAGGTCGCTGCCTACTGCCGTGTCAGTACGGAACTGGAAGAGCAGGACAGCAGCTATGAGGCACAGGTGGAGTATTATACCAGCAAGATATCTGAAAACGAAAACTGGAAAAATGCCGGCATCTATGCAGATGACGGAAAGAGTGGAACAAACACCAAAAAGAGGGCAGACTTTAATGCCATGATACAGGATGCCCTTGCCGGAAAGATCGACATGATCCTTACAAAGTCGGTCAGCAGGTTTGCGAGGAACACGGTAGACTCGCTGGTGACCATCCGAAAACTCAAGGAAAAGAATGTGGCGGTGGTGTTCGAGAAAGAGGGGATCAATACACTGGAGGGAACCGGTGAAATTCTCATCACCATCTTAAGCAGCCTGGCACAGGAGGAGAGCCGCAACATCAGTGAGAACATCCGCTGGGGAGTCGTGAGGAAATTTGAAAAAGGCAAGGTCATCGTAAACTGCACAAAGTTCATGGGATACACCAAAAACGAGGATGGTGACCTGGTCATCGTACCCGAAGAGGCAGAGATCGTAAAGCTGATTTTCCGGCTTTATCTGGAGGGCTACAGTACCGGGAAGATCGCAAAGCATCTGGAAGAGCAGGGAATCAAGACCGCCACAGGGCAGGACAAATGGCATTCCACGGTAATAGACAAAATGCTCCGCAATGAAAAATACATGGGAGATGCATTACTGCAGAAAACCTATACGGTGGATTTCATGACAAAAAAGAAAGTCAAGAACACTGGAATCGTACCGCAGTATTATGTGGAAGATGACCATGAGGCGATTATCCCGAAGGAGCTGTTCTACAGGGTACAGGAAGAGATGATGCGGAGGGCATCCTTATGCAAGGCGGCTGTCACCCGGAAGAAGAACCAGAGGAGCAGGTATTCCTCCACCTATGCACTGACCGGCATGCTGATCTGCGGAAAATGCGGGCAGGAGTACCGGAGAGTCACCTGGGCGAGAAACGGGAAAAAGAAAGTTGTCTGGAGATGCAGCAACCGATTGACTAACGGAGTGAAGAAATGCGGGGAATCCGAGACACTCGAAGAGAACACATTAAACAGGGCGGTGATGGAAGCCATCCACAGGATCACGAGTGATGATATGGAATTTATGGAAAACTTCCGGCAGAACATCATCCATGTCATCGGGAACTACAGCACCGCAAAAGAGTCTGAGGAATACGAAGAAAAGATAAAAGAAAAGCAGGAAGAGATGGTGGCACTGATCGCGGAGAATGCAAAGACCGGTTCCTACACACCGGAGTTTGATGAACGCTACCGAATCATAGCAGAAGAAATCAATGCCTTAAAAGAGGCACAGAAAACAGCCAGAAACGAGAAACGGATGGCTGACAGTTATGAACAGAGAATCCAAGATATCGACCATTACTTAAGCACAAGCACCTGCCAGATACCGGAGTTCGACAATGACCTTGTCAGACGGCTGATCTCGACCATCAAAGTGGAATCCAGCGAGAAGCTGCTGATACAGTTCCAGTCAGGCATTGTCATGGAAAAGGAGATTCGATATGAGTAAGGCTGCGGCAGGAATGGCAGCAAGTAAATAGGAAACGTTGTTCCTGCCAGTTTATGGTAAGAATAAAATGCCCGATGATCCGGGCGTTTTATTGTTGGCATAAAATAGGAAAGGACAGCAGAAAGCATATAACGGAAAATGAGTAAAAGAAAGTGGATATAGAAAAAGCACATGAAAGTAAGTGTGCGACAGGAGGAGAAAAGCGTATGAATTATGAGCAACTGATAGAAGAACTGAGGGAGGAAATGTTACAGCTTGTAAACACGAAATGTGATGCACTGCTCCAGATGTACCGAAGTGGAGAAATGAGGACAGACATGAAAGATACAATCCGGGAAAGCAGTCTTATTACAGTGTCCCCGGCAGAACTGAAAGGGAAAAGACCGCTGGCAGTCCAGTTCGCGCCGGGAGAATGGATAGAGACACCTACATGGAGAAAGGTGGCACAAAGAATTTTGCAGACCTATAATGAACAGCCGGATATCCATGAAAGATTTATGGAAATGTGTGGAAAAGTAGCCGGACGCTGGAGGACGATCCTTGGCAGTTCACCGGAAGAAATGGATGTACCGATAAAGGTGGATGAGGAACTTTATTTTGAGGGAAAATTTGACACCGAAGCGATGTTAAACATGTTAGAGAAAAAAGTGCTGGAACCGGCAGGGGTTGATTACAGCAGCATTAAAATCCGGTATATGGCAAAAGGGCAGGAGCAAGCAAACGGTATAGAGCCTGTGCCAGAACAGGATGTTTTGGAACATGAGGAGCAGGAACAACATGTTCCAGTGCAGACAATGTAAAAATGGATGGAATCAAGACTCCGAGTCTATGGCAGGTTTGGAGTTTTTCTTATGTTCATTTTCCAAATGTAAAAATTGATTGTATAAAAGAAATGGGTAAGTTATAATATAGGTGTGGTCAGATGCCTTTTTGGGGATGACTATATCTGTTACAAAAAGGAGGAAGGCCAGTGAATACAGAATTGAAAAATGCAGTGAAAGCAACAGATTCAAAAGCACAGTATGATACGAGTGCAAAGCGTCTGTTAGGACAGAAAAGCATACTGGCACATATACTGGTAAAAACAGTTGATGAGTTTAAGGGCATGAATCCCAAGGATGTGGTCGACTGCATTGAGGGAACACCACATATCAGTACGGTACCGGTAGAGCCTGGACTCACAAATGCAGCCAGCGAAAAAAATGGTGAGAGACTGGTCGGTTTCAACACAGAAAATGAAGAGATCAATGAAGGTCTGGTAAGATTTGATATCGTTTTTTATGTGCGTATGAGAGACGGATTGTCACAGATCATCATAAATGTGGAAGCACAGAAAGATGAGCCGAAGGGATACGAAATCTTAAACCGGGCAATCTTTTATGTGAGCAGACTGATCTCATCACAAAAAGAACGTGATTTTGAGAATTCCAGCTACGATGACATTAAGCGTGTATATTCGATCTGGGTATGTATGAACATGGAAGAGAGCAGCATGAGCCATGTGCATCTCACAAAAGAAGATTTGATCGGTTCCTATCAATGGAAGGGAAATCTTGACCTGTTGAATATCATCATGCTTGGACTGGCAAAGAATCTGCCGGAACATGATGAGACATATGAACTGCACCGTCTGTTATGTGCGCTGCTGTCACAGGAACTTACAATAGATGAAAAACTAAACATAATTGGAAATGAATACGATATTCCTATTGAGGAGAACTTCAGGAAGGATGTGAGCGTTATGTGTAACTTGAGTCAGGGAATTGAAGAAAAGGGTATTGCGATTGGAGAAGCAAGAAAAGAAGAAAAAATTATTCTTAATATGCATAACAATGGTTTTACTGTAGAGCAGATTGCTATGGCTACAGATAAAAACGTAGAAGAAGTGAAAGCGATTATTGCAGGGAAAGAACCTGCACTTGCATAAAGTTATGTAAGAAAAAGAGAGCCTTTGAGTTTAAATAACTTGGAGGCTCCTATTATATGAAGATTTGGGAAATAATGGATACAGTTGAATTATCTGATGAAAAAAAGTAGAGGGTGGTTATATTGACGAAATATGAAATAGAAACAGCAATTATTGGAGAGTTAGCTGAATTTATGCCAACTGTAAAATATATGCCTCTTGATAAGGGACTGCCTTTATTGAGAAAAGAGGCGTGGAGAATTGCAGATAAATATGATACTGATGCAGCAAATGTAATGAACATAATGATGAAAAGATATGGTGAATTGGAGAATGATGACTAAGGTAAAAAAAGGATTGGCATTAGTAATTGGTAACGCAGATTATAAATATCAACCGAAAGTGCTTTCTTGCAAGAAAGACGGTTTAGATATGAAAAATATGCTGGAAAAATTAAATTTTGATGTTATATATGGTGTAGATTCAACAAGAGCGGATATGTATGAAATCATAGAAGAATTTATAAAGAATGCAGAATTATATTCTGTGATTTTAGTTTACTATGCTGGACATGGAGTGCAAATTGATGGTGAAAATTATTTAGTTCCTATCGATTGTAGATACAATCCTTCAAAGGCTATTTTTATTGCAACATCATTAGTAGGAATCAATGCAATAATTGATTATATGAATGGACACCCAGAAAAAATAAATATAATGATTTTGGATGCATGTAGATCTAATCCGGGATTTTCGCGTGATATAGTTGGAAGTGGCTTGGCAGAAGTGAGAGCTGGAAGTGGCACAATAATTGCTTTTGCAACGTCACCCAATAAAAGTGCTGGTGGCGCAGCCGATGAAAAGGGAAATGGCTTTTATACGCAATGTTTATTGCAACACATTGCATCTCCGAATATTAAAATAGAGGATATGTTTAAAGCTGTTAGAAATGATGTAGTTGCATTGACGTCCAACGAGCAAATACCGTGGGAAAATACTTCGCTTAATTCGGATTTTTACTTTAACACAATGACACAAGACGAAATAAATGAAAGTATTTATCAAAGAATACGCAATAATTATTGTGCTGAAGAATTGTTGAATTTAAGTAAATTGTATGGATATTCAATTTCGGATGTGATGAGAATATATCAGAGACAAAAGAGCGAAAAACCCGGAGGAATATATATTAAAGATACAGAAGCATTTGAACAATATATTCTAGAACAAATATTACAATTAGGATTTAGGTTAGAGAACTATCGTTGGATATATAAAGATATGCCAGTGATTATGGGAGAATTTTACCATAATTATCAAAACATAGTAAAAAAATAATTTAAAATGGATGTAATCAAGCCTCCAAGTTTACAACAGATTTGGAGGTTTTATTTTGTCCATTTGAGGGGGAAGCAATTTTCAAAATAAGAAGATTTATGGTATAATGAGATTTAATAATAAATCTATATTTAAGGATTTCCATAGGGGGATAGGTAATAAGTATGACTAATGAAAATAATAAAAGCGATTTTGAATTGCAAATGGAACAATTATATATGTGGAAATTACTGGAGGAAAAATGTAGGAAAAATGGAGATAGAAGAACGCCAGCTTTAATTTTTAATGTTGGAGAGTATGCTGTTTTGAAATCAAAAGCCATAATAAGATATATGAAAGAGTTTACGCTGCATGATAGTGTGCATATGTTTAATATGTTACATATAATAGAAAAATTATTATCTGTAGATATTGTTGATAGTTTATCGATACCAGATTTAATGTTAATTTTCCTATCGGTGTTTTTACATGATATAGGTATGTGTCCAGATGAGACAAGCATACAAATATGGATGGGGAAGATTGACACATCGCAAGAACAAAACAAATATTTAAAGGAAGAATATGTTAGATTTAGCAGATTTAAAAAAACATATGTTTCGTATTTGAAAGAAATTGAAGAATTAAAAGAAGAAGAAATGGAGGAAAGTATAAATTTAATTGAGGAATATATTGTTTCTGAATACATTAGAGAAACTCATGCAGTTAGAGCCAAAGAGTATATTGCAAAAGATTGGGGAGGTAAAATTACATATGGTGATACTGATCTGACGAGTGATTTGGCTAATATATGCTTTAGTCATAATGAAGATTATAAATATGTATTACAATTGGAACATTTAAAATTGTGCGGTTATAATACATACGCATGTATACCGTTTATAGCTACATTGCTCAGATTAGCAGATATAATAGATTTTGACCCTAAAAGGGCACCAAGAATACTTTTTGAGCATCTTTCCATAAGAAATGCCGTATCAGTACAAGAATGGAAAAAACATTTGGCTATTAGCGCGTGGACTTTTACAAAGAAGTCACTTATATATGCAGCAGAATGTGAACATCCAGCAACTGAATTATCAGTTAGACATTTTTGTGATTTGATTGATAATGAATTAAGAAATGCTTCGCATGTAATTACTAATCTGCATGCAGGCGAATTAGATGATGTTTTAGGACGCTATAAAAAGGTCCAATTTCCGTTACAAGTAGATAGAAGTCGTATAGGTGCAAAAAAAAATATAATTACTAATAAACCATTATATAGATATCACGAAACAGCGTTTAGTCTAAGTAAAAATCAAATTATAGATTTATTAATGGGAACGCAGTTATATGATAGTCCAGATGTTGCATTGAGAGAATTGGTGCAAAATTCTATTGATGCATGTATGCTAAGAAAAAAGGTATGTGAGTCGTATGGAATTTTATATGAGCCAAGGATTTTGATATATTACTATCAGCATGAAGGGAGAGATTATCTTTCAGTAGTTGATAATGGAATGGGGATGAATCAGGAAATTATTGATAATTATTATACAAATATAGGATGCTCATATTATAAATCTAATGATTTTTTTGATATGACATCTAAACTAAATATTTCATTTAGTCCTATTTCAAAGTTTGGAATTGGGATTTTGGCATGCTTTATGGTATGTAATGAAATGCAAGTTGAAACAAGAAGGGTCATAGATAAATATACATATGATAATCCAATTTCAGTGAAAATAGAAGGTTATGATAGTTTGTTTGTAATTCGCGATGGAGAAAAAGAAGATTTAGGAACAGACACAACGTTAAAATTAAGAAAAAATCATCCATGGGAAAAAATGAATAAAGAACAATTTATTGGTTGCGTACAATCAACAATTAAAAATCCTCCGTTCCCAATTCATATAAATTATGAAGATGTAGATACGTATGTATATGAAAAAAATGATAAGCAGCAAGAAAGTGATTTACAAAAGATAAAAAAGTTATGGACGGTTGCTCCTAATATAAAAAGGATAGATTTTAGAATAGAGGTTCCAGAATATGGATTTAGTGGATTAGCCAGTGTTGCATATATAGTTCAAGACAATAAACCAGCAAAAGAAATACGGGCACATTCACACACAGTTGTTATTGATGGTGAAGAGTACTCTTTATCATCAAGTTATACGTATGATGATTACGGTATATTTAAAAGTTCGGATAGTTTAGAATTGACAGATGAAAATATGGTAAAGATAACGTCTAATACAAGTACGACGATGCCATCATATGCAGAAGTGTCACTTCGAGGAATATCAATACCATGTAATTTTTTTAGTGATTTTAGTAATTCAAGGCAGGAAGCAATAATCAATTTCCCGCTACCTACATTGTTGGTTCTTGATATATACGACAAAACAGAACTTAATCTAAATACGTCAAGAACAAACGTAGTATATGATAAAAAGTGGATATTATTTGAAAAAAGAATAGTATTGACTTTGTGCAAAAAATTGCAGATGAAATTAAAAAAAACAGAATGGAAGAGTTTACAAAGAATAATTATTGAAAAGTTAACAAACCCTGAATTGAAAAAAATAGTGGAAACAATGTCAATTGAATAAAAATGATGATAAAAGGTATTTTGATAATACAATAGACATATTTTTTATAACTTAAATAATGGGGATTGCAATAGCTTTCACTTCCAGAGAATAGTAAAAACTCTGGAAAGTGCATCTCAATTACCCTATCGACACACGTTGAGTGTGTAATAATGATGCAGTATTGTGGAAAAGAGAAGAAATAGTAGGGTTTGACCACAAGATGTTGTGGTTTAAGGGCAAAAATTAGGCTGAAAAATGGCTAGTTTTTGCCCGATTTTTTTGCCCATTTTTAAAGATGCATAGGGGCGAAAAAGTGGTTTTGGGAGTGATTTGGAAAAAACGAAGGAGGGAGTGGTAAGCAAAGGCAAAAATGAATATGGGTAGGAACGCAAGGCGGTACTTATTTTAGAAAAGAAATAGGTGCCGCCTTATTTTGGTTTACGGAGGTAGAAATGTCAAAATTGTTTTGTTTAAGTCCCGGACTTCGGGTACTGGAAAGGCAGATGCAACAGCCGCCGGGATACAGACCGAGAGGGTATGGTATCTGTATCATTGAAGAGATGGACTGGAAAAGCCGGGGTAATTATTCTGAAATCGTAGATTGTGTTATCAGTCCTGTTAAGTTAAAAGGAATCGAGAAAGGAGAAGCATGTTAAAGAGAGAAGAGATAGCACGGCTTAAAGAAAAGTATCCAAAAGGTACACCTATCCAGCTGTACTGCATGGCAGGAGAGACTTCGGTGCCGCCGGGCAGCAAGGGCATTGTTGACCATGTGGATGAC
>OJKY01001187.1_pt1 | contig 16572 bp, 17 predicted proteins | sample 1596571 | NCBI WGS metagenome assembly OJKY01 (sample SAMEA4350170, study PRJEB24818) | metagenome | biome: human; feature: gut; material: faeces | place: Denmark | collected 2013-09 | reverse complement strand
ATATTCGTTGAATCTCTTGCGGAAGGGAGGACAGCGTATCTGCCGCATGGTGGCCGTCAGTATCTCCGTGGGTGTGGCGGCGGTTGCCGTGATGAATATTTGTGCTTCGGTAAAACGGAAGCCCACAGACTTCGGAGATGCAGATGTAACCGCCGTGTCCGCCCCTGTGAGCCGCTGTGTGCGGCTTGGGGGGCGAGGGTGGCATCCCTGCACCCCGGACAGGCATCGGCGCTGTTTGCCCCGCTTTCGCCCCGTCTATGGGGAACTGTGCTGGGAACCTGCCTGTTCGATAAAAGCACAAGATAAACGCCCGCAGTCGAAAACGACCGCGGGCTGTCCACAAAGCCCCGCAGTGCGGGGCTTTTTCACAGGTCACAAACCAATGTCGGTTTGAGGCTCTGCAAAGATGAACCGATGTCGGTCCGCAGGAGGAGTGCAGCGTTCGCAGGGCTTTCCGACGTTTTTGACCGATGGCAGCGGAAGGAAGGAGGAAAAATGGAGGACAATAAGAAATGCACCACGATCTGGCTGCGGCCCAGCATCATTCGCCGCATGGACGCATGGCTGGAGGAGGCGAACTGCAGGAGCCGCAGCGAATTCATCGAAAAGGCGGTCCGTTTTTACATGGGCTACCTGGGAACGGAGGACACCTCCGAGTATCTCTCGGACGCGCTGGTGGCGACGCTGCGCGGGATCATCGCGGACAGCACCAACCGCACCAACGGCATTCTATTCAAGTGCGCGGTAGAGCAGGGCATTATGGCGCACACCATCGCCGCCCACTTCCGGGATACGCTGGAGGATCGCCGCGCCCTGCGTGGGTATGTGGTGGACGAGGTAAAACGCACCAACGGTCAGATCAAGTTCGAGGATGCCCAGGATGTCCAGCGACAGTTGCCTGATGATACATGGCTCGAATAATTTTTATCTCGCCCTATATGAAGGGCGGTAGAGATTCTGCTCGGCTGGCCCATCGCACCCGCTACTTCGCCACCCGCGAAGGTGTGCAGCTCCTCAAGGATGACAATGCCCATCTTCCTGTCACGAAGAAACAGCAGCAGTACATCCATCGTCTGCTCCGCAGCTTCCCGGAGGCAAGGGAGCTGCCGGAGCATGAGGACTATGCAAACACACCCAACCGGCAGACTGCCTTTGCGCTCATCGCGCAGATCCACGAGGACTTCATTGAACCCATGGATGGCCGGGAAAACTATCTTGACTATGTCGCAAACCGTCCCGGCGTAAAAGCGTTGGGCGAACACGGCCTGTGGGATGCCCATGGCAAGGTCCCGTCGCTGGAGAATGCCGTGGCAGAGGTGGCGCGGCACACAGGGGACGCAACAGACACAATAAGGGAGGGACCATGTCAAAGTACATTCCGTTTACAACCGAGCAGAAAGAACGAGCCGCGTCGGTGGACTTGGAGGAGTTCCTCCGCCGCCGTGGAGAAAAGCTCATTACCTCTGGCAGGGACAAACGCCTTGCCAGCGACCACAGCATCACCATCCGCAGCTGCGAGTGGTTCGATCACGCCACCGAGCAGGGCGGCAGAGCCATCAGCTTCGTCAAGCAGTTCTATGGACTCAGCTACCCGGACGCCATGTCTCTGCTCCTCGGCGATGATCTGGGCGGGCGTTATCCAGTGGCAAAGAAGAAGGAGCCGGAACCTGCAAAGCCCTTTGAGCTGCCGCCGCAGAGTGAGTCCATGCGCCGTGTGTATGCCTACCTGCTGCAAAAGCGTTGCATCGACCGCGAGATACTCAATGCCTTCGTGCGCAAGAAGCTCATCTACGAGAGCTGTGAAAGATCCAGGGACGGGACAAAGGAATATCACAACGCCGTGTTCGTCGGATTCGATGAGCACGGCGTTCCCCGTCACGGGCATAAGCGCGGGCTGTACACCATGGGGCAAAGCTATCGCGGCAACATTGAGGGCAGCGACCCGAAGCACAGCTTTCACTATCTTGGCGGCGATGACACGCTCTATGTCTTCGAGGCCCCTATCGACCTGCTCTCTTACATCTCCCTTTTTCCGGAGGGATGGCAGGAGCATAACTATGTGGCCTGCTGCGGGACATCCTCCATCCCCGTGCTGGAGATGCTGCGGCAGCTCCCCCAGCTTCGGCAGGTGTACCTCTGCCTGGACAATGACGCTGCCGGTCATGCCGCCAGTGAGCGCATGGGGAAGCTGCTGGAGGAGCGTGGTATCTCTGCGGAGCGGCTCGTACCGCAGCAAAAGGACTGGAATGACGATCTCAAGGCAGAACAGGAAAACAAAATGGAAAGGAGCGAGCTATGCCAAACCTTCTGCTGACAATGTGGGACACGATCAAAAGCTCCAACATCGGGATATTGGTCGCGGCAGGGCTGGGGATGTTCGCCATCATTGGGGGACTCTCCATGCTGTCCTACCACTATACACTCAGCGGCATCAAGTCCCGCACCGTGGGTGACGGACAGCACGGCACGGCGCGTTGGGCGACCGATAAGGAGATCCGTCAGACCTATACCCATGTGCCGTTCAAGGTCAGAGACTGGCGCAAGGGAGTAAGCCTTCCCACAGAGCAGGGACTGGTGCTGGGCTGCAAGGGCAAGAAGGGTGAACTGACTGCGCTGGTGGACAGCGACGACATTCATTGCTTGATGATCGCCGCCTCCGGCGCGGGCAAGACGGCATTCTTCCTCTATCCCAACCTTGAATATGCCTGCGCGTCCGGCATGAGCTTTCTGGCGCTGGATACCAAGGGCGATCTCGCCCGTAACTACGGCTCTATTGCCAAAAAATATTACGGCTACAAGAATATCTCCGTCATCGATCTGCGCAACCCCACCCGCTCGGACGGCAACAACCTGCTGACGCTCATCAACCGCTATATGGACATCGCCAGAAAACAACCGGACAACCTCGCTGCCCGCGCCAAAGCCGAAAAGTACGCCAAAATCCTCGCCAAGTCCATCGTCAGTCCGGAGGGAAACTCCGACCACGGACAGAACGCCTTCTTCTACGATGCGGCGGAGGGCTTGCTGTCTTCCACGATCTTGCTGCTTGCGGAGTTTCTGCCGCCGGATGAGGAACACCCGGAGGAACGACGGCACATCGTGTCAGTATTCAAGCTGGTGCAGGATCTGCTGGAGCCGGCGCGTGGTGCGCGGGGACGCTCCCGTTTCCAACTGCTCATGGATAAGCTGCCGTCCGAGCACAAAGCGCGCTGGCTGGCAGGCGCCGCACTCAACAGCTCCGAGCAGGCGATGGCATCAGTCATGTCCACAGTGCTGTCCCGGCTCAACTCGTTCCTCGATAGTGAGCTGGAGCAGATCCTGTGCTTCGACAGTGCCATTGACGCCGAAATGTTTGCGGCGGAGAAATCCGCCATCTTCCTCATCCTGCCGGAGGAGGATCAGACGAAGAACTTTATGGCGGGCTTGATGATCCAGAACCTCTCCCGTGAGCTGTTCGCAGTAGCGGATGAGAACGGCGGCAAACTGAAAAACCGTGTTATTCTCTTTTGTGATGAGTTGGGTACCATGCCGCCCTTTGATATTTTGCCGCTTTTCAGTGCTGGACGCTCTCGCCGTCTGACGCTGGTCCCCATCATCCAGTCACTGGCGCAGCTGGAAAAGAACTATGGAAAAGAAGGTGCCTCCATCCTGATGGATAACTGCCAGGATGTGATCTGCGGCGGCTTTGCGCCCAACAGCGAGGCGGCAGATGCCTTCTCCAAAGCCCTCGGCAGCCGCACGGTGCTCTCCGGCTCTGTGAGCCGCGGCAAAAACGATCCCAGCCAGAGCCTGCAGATGATGGAGCGCCCCCTGCTGACGGCAGATGAGCTCAAGTCCATCCCCAAGGGCAGCTTCATCGTGCAGAAGACCGGATGCCACCCCATGCGTACCCGCTTGCGCCTGTTCCTCGAATGGGGAATCACCTTCGAGGAGGAATACCGCGTGGAGGAACAGGCGGCCCGAAAAGTATATTATGCCGACCAGAATGCGCTGACCCGCGCCATCATGCGAAAGTATCCTCCCAAACTGACGGAGCAGAAGACTACTCGCTCCGTTAAGGGCGAGGGTCAGCTCCACGACGCGCCCGTGCAGGAGATGGTGGTGGCGGAGGACATTGACTATGACCGTATGCCGCACAAGCGCACCCCGTATAATCTTCCCCGGCAGGAGGTGGATCGGTGAGCTACTTTGACAGCATTTACGCCGACACGCTCCTGCCGCCCAGGGCTGTATCCGTCTATATGTACCTCAAAGATCGGTCCAATAGCGCGAGAAGCTGCTGGCCCGGTATCAAGACGATTGCGAGAGATATGAATCTCTCCCGCAGCACCGTCAAGCGGGCACTGGCGGATCTGGAGCAGCACGGCTATCTTGCCAAGCTGCCCCGATACCGCCCCAATGGGAGTAACACCTCCAATCTCTATACGCTCAAATAGAGCAAAAGTGGTTGGTATCATATTTTGATACCAAGCTCTTTATTTGGACAAAGTGCAAAATTATCGTCCCACCAAGGGGCTACTATACCTGTTTGCTGAACCGAGGAGGGGTTCAATATGACCCCACCAGAACCTCCCACTCTATCAGAGATTAAGACAGAGAAAGAACAATCACAATGGGATAGCTTCCAAGCAGAGAATCAGCGCCGTACACGCAGGATATAAGACCGACTCTATGCGTCACGGCAGGTTTCTATTGACATCTCTGTTGAGTTTCCTGTAATATGATATGCGAAATTAAATCTGACTTACAAATTAAGTAAAGATTTCCGTGTAGGCGAAAGGCGGTGTCTGTGTATGCTTACGGTGCAGAACGTTTCCCACGATCCGTTTTACAACCAGGCCTTTGAGGAATATGTCTACCAGACGTATCTGGACGATGATATTTTCCTGCTGTGGCAGAACGCTCCGGCGGTGGTGGTGGGCAGCTATCAGAACATCTGCCGGGAGGTGCACGTGGAAGCCCTGCGGCAGCGGGGGATCCCCGTGGTGCGCCGGATCAGCGGCGGCGGGACGGTCTATCACGATCTGGGGAATGTGAATTACACGTACATCGTCCGCGCCAGCGGCACGGTGGACTACGACGCCGTGCTCTCCCCGGTGATCGCGGCGTTGAATGAAATCGGCGTTCCCGCACGGAAGAACCGAACCTGTGACATCGCCATCGGCGATTTGAAGATCTCCGGCAGCGCCCAACGGATGACAAAGGGGCGGCTGCTGCACCACGGCACGCTGCTGTTTTCCTCCGATCTCGGCGTGCTGGATCAGATCACCACCCACCGAAAAAACGACTGCTTCCAGAGCCGGGGGACACAGTCTGCCATCTGCACCGTCACCAATATACGGGAGCATCTGGCAAGCCCCATGACCATTGAGGAGTTTCAGGACCGGCTGCTGGCGCAGATGGTGCCGCCCGGATGTCCCCATCTGACGCTGACGGCGGAGCAGGAGGCGGAGGTCTGCCGTTTGCGGGACGAGAAGTACCGCAGCTGGGAGTGGACGTGGGGCAAGACGCCTGCCTTTACCTACGAGAAATCCGGACAATTCCACGGCGCGCCTATCCGCGTCGCCTACCAAGCCAAGCGCGGTATCGTTTCAAGTGCGGTCATCGACTGCGATGCTATCGACGGCGCGCTGGCGGCGCAGCTGCTCAACGGCGCGCGCTTAGACCCGGAGGGGTTTGCCGCCATCTGCCATCGGCTGGCAGGCGACGGGGCGGAGGAATTGATGGACTGGCTCATGTGAAGCTGCTATAAGACACTTTTGATAATCGTATCGCCGGGTACGGCAGAAAGGAACAACACGATGGAAAAGAAGATCAATATGCCCAAGCTGGCACCGGAAATGGAAAGCGGTGTTCTGTGCGCGTGGCTGAAGGAGGAGGGCGACACCGTCGCCGCAGGCGAGCCGCTCTTTGAGATCGAGACAAACAAGGTTGTCAATCAGGTGGAGGCCACCATCTCCGGCGTGCTGAAGAAGCAGCTGGCGGAGGAGGGCGACACCGTCTGTGTGGACACCGCCGTGGCGGTGGTGGAAGCGGAGTAAGACATGGAAAAGAAACCGGAATGGCTGAAGGTACGCTATAACCAGGACGCCGTCAACGAGGTGGCGGCACTGATGCGGGATCTGAAGCTGAACACCGTCTGCAAGGAGGCCAACTGCCCCAATCTGGGCGAGTGCTACCAGAAGCACACCTCCACCTTTATGATCCTCGGCAGCGTCTGCACACGGAACTGCCGGTTCTGCAACGTTACCACCGGCCATCCGCTGCCCCCCGACCCGGAGGAGCCGATGAATGTGGCGAGAGCCGCCAAAAAGCTGAATCTGCGGCACGTGGTGCTGACCTGCTCCACCCGTGACGACCTGCCGGACGGCGGCGCGGAGCAGTTCGCCAAGTGCGTCCGTGCCATTCGGGAGGTCTGCCCCGGCACCACGGTGGAGACGCTGATCTCCGACATGAAGGGCGACCACGCCGCACTGGACACGGTGATCGCCGCCCATCCGGAGGTGCTGAACCACAACGTGGAGACGGTGAAGGAGCTGCAAAGCGCCGTGCGCCCCCAGGCCCGGTACGAGCGGTCTCTGGAGGTGCTGCGGTACTGCAAGGAGCAGGACCCCACCCTGCTGACCAAAACCGGCTTCATGGTGGGCCTGGGGGAGACGGAGGAGCAGATCGACCGCCTGATGGACGACATTCTGGAGACCGGCTGCGACATTCTCACCATCGGCCAGTATCTTCAGCCCACGCCGCAGCACTATCCCCTGGCCCGGTATGCCACGCCGGAGGATTTCGCCCGGTGGAAGGAGCTGGCATTGGCTAAGGGCTTCCGCCATGTGGCCTCCGCGCCTCTGGCCCGCAGCTCCTATAAGGCCTGGGAGGCTCTGGAGGACGTGCATGATCTATATTGAGACCGGCTCCACGGACGTTTACTACAACTTCGGCCTTGAGAACTACTTCACGGTGGAAAAGCGCCTGCCGGAGACGGTGTTCCTTTTCTGGCGCACCACGCCCACGCTGATGGTGGGCAAGTACCAGAATGTGCTGGAGGAGATCAACAAGCCCTATGCCGATGCCCACGGCATCCATCTGGTGCGCCGCATGAGCGGCGGCGGCACCATCTATACGGACATGGGCGGCTGGCAGTTCACGTTCATCCAGCACAAGGAGGCCGGGGAGATCGAATTTGGCCAGTACATCGCCCCGGTGATCGACGCGCTGAGGGAGATGGGCGTCAACGCCGCCTTCAACGGGCGCAACGACCTGACCATCGACGGCAAGAAGTTCTCCGGCAACGCCCAGTACCGACTGGGCGACTGCATCGTGCATCACGGCTCGCTGCTGTTCGACACGGACATCGCGCAGATGGTGGCGTCCACCACGGTGGACAGCTACAAGATCACCTCCAAGAGCATCAAGTCCGTCCGGGATCGCGTGACCAACATCTCCGAGCATCTTCCCGCCCCCATGGACGCGGAGACGTTCAAGGAGACCATGGTGCGCCACATCATGAAAGGCAGCGCCAAGACCTATACCGTCACGCCGGAGGACGATATCCGTATCCGGGAGATCGCCGGGGAGCAGTTCCGAAGCTGGGAGCGTATCTTCGGCAGAAGCCCGAAGTTCACCATCGACCGGACGGGACGCTTTGCCGGCGGGAAGGTGCAGTTCAAGCTGGATGTGCAGAAGGGGCTTATCCGGGACGCCGCCGTATACGGCGACTTCTTCTCCACGCTGGACGCAGACACCCTCTGCGCCGCGCTGATGGGCTGCCCCTATGAGCGGGGCGCGGTGCTGGCAGCCCTCCGCAGCCACGGCATCGATGGCGCGGTGTACCGCATTTCCGCCGAGGAGCTTGCGTCGGTGGTGGTCGACTGAATCGCTGTGCGCCTGTCCGCTGTGAACCTTACATTTCCATATTGCAGCAAGACCGCCTACAGAAAACTGTAGACGGTCTTTTTTTCTTTAATTTTCGCTTCTTGCGATTTCCAGAACAAAGAGCGAGCCGCAGGTTTCACCCACATTTTTGAAGCTGTGATGCACCCTGGCAGCGTAAGCCGTTGTGTCGCCCGCGTGCAGATGACGCACCTCCGTCGAGCCATTCGCCTCTGAGCGAAGATAGATGTCAAATGTTCCATCCAGCACAAGGACATATTCCATCCCCTCGTGGTGATCGAAGGAATGCTGTGCGCCGGGCTCGTAAAACAGGCGAAATCCACCCAGCTTAAAAGGATCGTGTCCTTTTGCGAGTCCGAAAGCCTTGATACCCGGCTCAAAGGCGACCTCCGAGGCTGCATTCAGGTTGATCACCTTTTCATCGGCGAGAGGATGGGTAGATGTTACATCTGCCAAGGTCTTACCGTAGAGCTTGACCAGTGCATGGACCTTTTGAAAGCTGATCCCGCATTTCCCGTTTTCAACCATGCTGATGAAGGCCGGCGTGACGCCAACGCTCTCTGCCACCTTCGCCAGCGAAAGACCCGCCTGCTGTCGGAATTCCTTCAATTTTGTCCCAATGATATAGTTGTCCACATTGTGATTCTCTCTGCCCATACGCACATCCACCTTGTCAAAAATAAACAGCATCACAAATCTCTCCCATTCTGTGATGCTGTTTTAATTTTATCACAAAACCCAGTGAAAAGAAAGTGCCATGTATAACATTTTAGATAAGTTTTATGATTAAATATACTTGACATATTAAGCGCAATACTCTACAATAAGAATTACTTAAAAATTAAGTAGTTTTGTTCGATATTCACAAGAATGGAGGAGGCGAGAAATGAATCGGTACATCATTGAGTTTGGCATTGGCATGGACTTCCATGGTCAAAATGTCAGTAAGGCTGCCGCAAAAGCGGCGAAAAATGCAATTTCATCCAGTTGTCTTTGCGGATTGAGTGAAGTTCTGGGAATGGAGGAGCTCAGTCAAGTGAAGGTCAAGGTCACAATCGCAGTACCAAGGCCGGAGGAGGTCAATCATCAGCAGGTCGCGGACTGCTTCCCCATTGGAAGCGTTGAGGTGCAGGCAGTGAACGGCGGTCTTCATTTTCCCGGCCTGTATCTCCCGCAGTTTGGTGACCGCGATGACAGCATCGAAGTGGCTGTCGCGGCGGTAGAGGTGGTAATTCCGGAGCGGAACGCCGTTCCTGAATAATTTTATGAGGAGGTCATCTAATGAAAGTATCCAAGGAAGCCATGAAAGACATGTACCTGCGGATGATCCGCATCCGCGAATTTGAGAGTAAGGCACAGAGCCTGTTTGCTGATGGCAAGATCCCCGGATTTGTTCATTTGTACCTTGGCGAAGAAGCTGTCGCCACCGGTGTGTGCGCCTGCCTGCGGGATGACGATTATATCACCAGCACCCATCGCGGTCATGGTCATATCGTAGCCAAGGGCGGCGACCTGAAGTTCATGATGGCGGAGCTGTTTGGCAAGGAAACCGGCTACTGCAAGGGCAAGGGCGGCTCCATGCACATCGCCGACCCCGACAAGGGCATTCTGGGTGCCAACGGTATCGTGGGTGCCGGTCACAACATCGCGGTAGGCGCAGGTCTTTCCGCCAGCTACCGGGGAACCGATCAGGTTTGCGTCTGCTTCTTCGGCGACGCTTCTACCAATCAGGGCACCTTCCACGAGTCTCTGAATATGGCCGCGATCTGGAAGCTCCCCATCATTTTCGTTTGTGAGAACAACAATTATGGCATTTCCATGAGCCAGGCGCGCCATCAGGCCATCAAGGATGTGGCGGATCGCGGGGCAGCCTACGGCATTCCCGGCATTGCCGTGGATGGCAATGACGTTATGGCGGTCAACGAAGCTGCTGCCGAGGCGGTGGCACGAGCCAGAAAGGGACAGGGTCCCACCCTGCTGGAATGCAAGACCTATCGCTGGAGAGGGCATTTCGAGGGAGATCCCGCCAACTATAAGCCCAAGGAGGAGCAGGAGGCGTGGTTGAAGAAGGACCCCATTCCCCGATTCGCCGCATTTCTCAAGGAAAACAAGATCCTGACCGCGGAGGATCTGGCTGCGCTGGATCAGCAGGTTCAGGAAGAATTGGCGGAAGCCATTCGCTTTGCTGATGAGAGCCCCATCCCCACTGTCGATGCTGTCGTTCAGGATGTTTATTCCGATATCGTTGAGGAGGTACGTGCCAGATGAAAAAGATGAGTTATGCAGAAGCGATCCGTGAAGGCATGAGCATCCGGATGCGCGAAGATCCCAGTGTTCTGCTGTTTGGCGAGGATGTGGGAGCCTTCGGCGGCTGCTTTGGTGTTACTGCCGGTATGTTCGATGAGTTTGGTGACAAGCGGGTACGGGATACCCCGATTTCGGAGGGTGCCATTATTGGCGCCGCTGTTGGCTCCGCCGCCACCGGTCTGCGCCCCATTGCCGAGCTGATGTTCTGCGATTTCCTGACGGTGGGCATGGATCAGCTGGTGAATCAGGCGGCAAAGATGCGCTATATGTTCGGCGGAAAAATCTCCATGCCCATGGTGGTACGCCTGCCCGGCGGCGCAGGCGTAAGTGCCGCCGCACAGCACTCTCAGTCCTTGGAGGCATGGGTCACCCATGTTCCCGGCTTGAAGGTCGTATATCCCTCCACCCCGCAGGATGCGCTGGGGCTTATGCTCTCCTCCATTGATGATGAAAACCCCGTCATGTTTGTGGAGCACAAGGCCATGTACACGATGAAGGGTGATGTGGACAGCTTCGAGCCCATCCCTCTCGGAAAGGGCGACATCAAGCGCAGCGGTGAGGATGTGACCATTATTGCAACCGGAAAGATGGTTCATGAGGCTCTGGCCGCCGCCAAGATTCTGGAGGAAGACGGCGTTTCCGCCGAGGTACTTGACCCCCGCACGCTGTATCCTCTGGATAAGGAGCTCATCGCACAGTCGCTGGGCAAAACGCATAAGGCAGTGATCGTCACGGAGGAAAACCGGAGAGGCGGTTACGGTGGAGAGATCTCCGCTATCATCGCCGAAGAAATGTTTGATCTGCTGGATTGCCCCATCGTCCGCATTGGCGCGCTGGATACGCCGGTTCCCTTCGCTCCCGTTCTGGAGCAGGCTTATCTGCCCAACGCTCAGGATATCGTGAAGGCCGTCCGTACACAGGAATAAGCAGATCAGGCGGAGAGGAGGGGTACTGTGTCCAGTATTGGTATCATCGCAAATCCCGCTTCGGGAAAGGATATCCGCAGACTGGTTTCCTACGCCACAACGATCGACAATCAGGAAAAGGTCAATATTGTCAAGAGGATCGTGCTGGCGGCTCAGGCAATGGGTGTTGATACGGTTTGGTTTATGCCGGACACCTTTCAAATCGGCTGGGCAGTCATTGAAGACCTTTCCAGAGATGAAAAGCTGACGGCTGATTGCCGCCTGCTGGATATACCGCTGACTGCTACCTCGCAGGACACCACAGCGGCCGCTGCGGAAATGGAGCGGCTTGGTGTTGGATGCGTTGTGGTTCTCGGCGGCGACGGAACCAGTCGGGCGGTTGCCAAGGGTATAAAAAAGGTACCTCTCCTCCCCCTTTCCACCGGAACCAACAATGTATATCCGGAAATGCTTGAGGGGACTGTTGCCGGTATGGCTGCCGCCGTTGCCGCGCAGTTTTCAGACCCCGCTATATGCTGTATTCGGGACAAGCGGATCGAAGTTACGCTGAATGGATCGCTGACGGATATTGCATTGATCGACGCAGTTATTTCCGATGACTTATGCGTGGGCTCAAAGGCCATTTGGGACGCCTCAAAGCTCCAGCACATTTTTGTGACAAGGTGCCATCCTGCCAGCATCGGCTTTTCCACAGCTGCCGGGTGCCTGCAAATCGTCAGAGACACGGATGACTACGGATTAGCCGTAGAATTGCGATCGGAGGGTGAGAAAATCATCGCACCGATCGCGGCGGGCGTCCTATCTGAGCTGGAGATCTGGCAGGCAAAGCGTATGCCGCTGGACTGCCCGGAAACGCTGCTGTTACAGGAGGAATGCATGGTGGCTTTGGATGGCGAGCGAGAGTTGCGCGGACACGCGGGAGATATCTTGACTTTTACCGTCACGAGGCATGGCCCATGGCGCGTACAAGCAAAAAGAGCACTTGAAGAAGCTGTCCGCCGCGAATTCTTCGCTGCCGGCAGAATGATCGATCCCACATAATTACGAGGAGGTGTATACATGGCGCAAGAAGTCTTGATGCCAAAGCTGGGCCTGACCATGACGGAAGGGACCATTGAAGAATGGAAATACAAGGAAGGCGATAGCGTCAAAAAAGGCGATATTCTGTTTTCCGTGGCAACAGATAAATTGACAAACGATGTGGAGGCAGAGGCGGACGGTGTTCTGCTGAAAATCCTGCTTCCCGAGGGGGAGACCGCACCGTGCAAGGCGGTAATCGCTTACATTGGGGAAGCGGGCGAGGTCATTGCAGAGGGCGGTGCTTCCGCAGAAAGCACCGCGGCGCAAGCTCCGGCTTCTTCCGCGGCGGCTGTTCCCGCCAAGGCTCCCGCTGCCACACGCGATCCGGGTACGCCGGTTTTAGCTTCTCCGGCAGCGAAAAAGCTGGCCAAGGAAAAGGGCGTTGACCTTGCTCTTGTTGCCGGAACCGGCCCGAAGGGGCGGATCACTCTTGAGGATGTCGAAGCATATCTAACCGCGCCCAAGGCCGATGAACCCGCTGCCGAAGTAAAGACCAGTCCTTTGGCTGCAAAGATTGCTGAGGAGTTGGGCGTTGATGTTTCCAAGATCCAGACCGATGGCCGTGTGATGAAGGCAGATGTTCTGGCCGCTGCCGGCGTGTGTACGGCAGCTCCTGCCGCTGAAGCAGCCCCCGCGATCTCCGCCAGCGACAACGATGAGCCCCCCGTGAAGGTGAATCCGCTGCGCCGGAGTATTGCCGCCAACATGGCAAATTCCTGGCATACCTCTCCCCGCGTGACCTATACCTTCGCCGTGGATGTGACCGCGATGAAGGCTCTGCGGGCAAAGCTGAAGGATAGTCTGAAGGAGCAGGGGATCAAGCTGACCTACAACCATATTCTGATGAAGGTGGTTGCCAAGGCACTGATGGAGTTCCCGGATGTCAACGCCAGCTTCGCGGACAATATGCTGACACGGCATAAGCACGTGAACATGGGACTGGCTGTGGCGAAGGGCGACGGCCTGATTGTGCCGAATGTGAAGAATGCCGACAGCAAGAGCCTTGCGGAGATCGCGAAAGAGACCGAGGCTCTGATCGAAGCTACCCGCAGCGGAAAGATCGATATGAAGGACATGACCGGCGGAACCTTTACGATCTCCAGCCTGGGTCCCTATGGCGTGCGGAGCTTCTCCCCGATCATAAACCAGCCTGAGCTGGCGATTTTGGGTGTATGCGACATCGTGGATACGCCCATTGTGTGCAACGGCGAGATCGTGATCCGTCCCATGATGAATCTGTGCCTGACAGCGGATCACCGTGTGGTGGATGGTGTAATGGCCAGCAAGTTTATGAAACGGGTCGTGGAGCTGCTGGAGAATCTGTATCTCTTGCTTATCTGACAGAGAACGGACGGTGGCACTTGCCTCCGTCCGTTTTTGCCTAAAAAAGAGAACCGCGCTCTTTTCGCAAAGCGCGGATGCACAACCATGAAAATGCAGAAAGGACAGAGTAAAATGGCAACTGAAGTATTGATGCCCAAGCTGGGCTTGACCATGACAGAAGGCACAATCGAGGAATGGCGGATCAAGGAAGGGCAGCCGGTGAAAAAAGGCGAGGTGCTCTTTTCTGTTGCGACAGATAAGCTGACCAACGATGTGGAAGCAGATGCGGATGGTGTTCTGCTGAAGATCCTGCTGCCGGAAGGCGAGACCGCCAGCTGCAAGAGCGTCGTCGCCTATATCGGGCAGCCCGGTGAGGCGATTCCCGGCGTGGCTTCCGGCGCAGCTCCTGCCGCGGAGAGTGCGCCCGTCCCTGCCGCTGCAGCCGTTTCCACCGACGGCCCCAGGACTGTGCTGGTGATCGGCGGCGGCCCCGGCGGCTATGTGGCCGCCATCCGAGCAGCCCAGCTGGGTGCAAAGGTCACGCTCATTGAGAAAGAGCATTTGGGCGGCACCTGCCTGAATATCGGCTGCATCCCAACCAAGTGCCTGCTCCATAGTGCCGAGCTGGTGGAGGACATCAAAAATCAGGGCAAGGACATCGGCGTGAAGGTCACCGGCGTGGAGGTGGATTTCCCCCAAGTCATCGCCCATAAGAACGACATCTCCAAAAAGCTCACGGGCGGTGTCAGAGGCCTGCTGAAAATGAACAAGGTCACCGTCATCGATGGAAAGGCCGCTTTTACCGCTCCCAAAAAGCTGAGCGTCAAAAAGGCGGACGGCTCCCACGAGGAAATGACAGCGGATGCCATCATTATCTCCACCGGCTCCGTCAACTCCACGCCTCCCATCCCCGGTCTGAAGGAAAACCCCAACTGCATCGACTCCACCGGCGCATTGAGTCTCAAGGTTCTGCCGAAGTCCATGGTGGTCATCGGCGGCGGCGTCATCGGCCTTGAGCTGGCCTGCGCCTATGCCGCCTTCGGTACCAAGATCACCGTGGTGGAGGCCATGGATCACATGCTGCCCATGCTGGACGGCGACCTCACCAAAATCGGCGTAGAGCACATGAAGAAGATGGGTATGGATTTCCATCTGGAATGCCCGGTGCAGGCGGTGGAAAGTAGCTCTGTGGGTGCCAAGGTCATCTGCAAAAACAAGGCTGGTGAAACCGTCAGCTTTGAGGCGGAGAAGGTGCTGGTGGCCATCGGCCGCAAAGCCAATACCGCCATGCTCGACCTCGATGCCGGTAAACTCGACAACGACCGCGGCCGCATCAAGGTCAATGACAAGATGGAGACCAGCGTCCCCGGCGTGTATGCCATCGGCGACTGTGTCATGGGCTATGCCCAGCTGGCGCACACTGCCTCCGCCATGGGCGAGGTGGCGGCAGAGAACATCTGCGGCCATGAGGCGCACTATGATGAATCCACCAACCCCACCTGCGTCTATATTGAGCCGGAGGCTGCCTCTGTGGGACTCACGGAGGAGCAGTGCAAGGCCAAGGGCATCGCATACAAGGTGGGTAAGTTCCCCATGAGTGCCAACGGAAAGGCACTGATCCTCAATGGCGGAGAGGGTTTGGTAAAGCTCATCGCCGGAGCAAAATACGGCGAAATTCTGGGTATGCATATCATAGGACCACGAGCCACAGACCTCATTTCCGAGGGCGCGCTGGCCATCCGGCTGGAGGCCACGGTGGATGAACTGATCTCTACCATTCATAGTCATCCCACCGTCACCGAAACGCTGCGGGAAGCCGCGCTGAATGTAGAGAAAAGAGCGATCCATACACCGAACCGGTAAAACGATCCTGTGCGGCGGCAGCGCGATCACCGCTTGACAGAGCACTCGGCCTCTCCTTAACAGAATGAATCCTCCTCACATATTTCATTGATTAGTCGAGGAACTCTGTTCAAGAAGTCCATCAAAAGCTCATGATGCACAGGACGCAGTGTGATCAGGAAAAGAGGAGCCACCTGTTCGTTTGTTTGCCGGTATGTCTCTGCAGAAGGCAGCGGATCGTGCAAAGGGAGGTCAACAATATCGTCCTTTGCGCCCTCCGCTGTGTCCCTATGAATGCAGCGAAGCAGCGGTCGGATCATACATCCTGCCGCTGCTTCATTTTTTGTAAATTGACCAATCAGACAGCACAGGCATTCGTCTCACCTGCCTGAGAAGTCTCCTCTCTGCTGTACAGCAGAGCCTCCACCATGGCTTTAATCGCGGCGCGATTTCGCACATCGCAGGCGCGAATAAGCCGGACAAGCTGGACCTCTTCTGATTCTTCTACCTCATCTTCTGGATGAACCACTCGGTCAGCGGAGATTCCCAAAGCCCGCACGATCCGACAGAACACCTCGATACTTGGCGCACGTTGTTCATTTTCGATTGCCGCCAAGTGCCGCACGCCAATTTTGGCGCGTTCTGCGATGATTTCACGGGAAAAGCCTTTCTGCAACCGAATTCCTTTTAAGATCAGGCCCATCTTGTCCGTTATTTTTGCTTCATCTTTTTCGAACACTCTCAGTTCACCTCCAGCTATATTCTATCGGGAGACGCCGAAACAGAGAATGTCGTATTCGTAGTTATATTTTGGAACTAATGGTGCCATATGTTCCGGTAATCCGGCCATATAAAAAACGGCTGGATTGGCGGGAGACTTGTCATGCTTACAACAGGGATCTCCTTTCCGTCCGGAAAGGAGGTCTTATGCACTCTCTATGTGTAAGAACACCGCTCATTTTGAGCGCGTCAATATGAGACAGCCATCCTGCGGGTTGGAAGTGGACATTGGATTTTAAATCACCTTCCAAACGCAGATAGCGGAGCATATCCCAGGCCATAGAAATCCCCCTTTATAAGAGCTTTTCATATCGAAGTTTCATCTGCGCCGGGTACAAAGCGGAGGCGGGCTTACGGCTGCCTGTCCAGCATTTGCCGCCTGCCAAGCCTGCGCAGTTCCAACCAGCGGCGCGGAGACTGCTGC
>OJKY01001184.1_pt1 | contig 16614 bp, 13 predicted proteins | sample 1596571 | NCBI WGS metagenome assembly OJKY01 (sample SAMEA4350170, study PRJEB24818) | metagenome | biome: human; feature: gut; material: faeces | place: Denmark | collected 2013-09 | reverse complement strand
GAAAACGGTGTTCCGCACCTTTGCCTCGATGAAGAAAAGGTATGCAGGATGCGAACCAAGCTGATTACCAAGATTCTTGACTTCAAGGTAAACAAAACAGCCTAAAAACCCATAGCAGCCCGTGCAGGAGCGTGTCCCCCTTTCCACGCTTCTGCACCGAGCTATTCGTGCATCCGCGAGGAAAGGTTCTTATCGCCTGATAGGAGCCTTTCCCGGCTGATCCACAGCCAAATATCACACGCGCCTGAAAGCGCGGATCTGCTGTACCTTGAAAATTTCATAGGCAACCGGATAACGAACCTGGACGGAGCAAAGCCCAGCAAATGGCGCGCCATGATCCGCACGAAAAGGAAACTTTGGGCGAGCGATTCAGCCAGTTTGCAACCTGCGCGTGGCACCGCAGATGGCCATGACCTCCGTTCAGCTAACGATACTCCCGCGTTGAACGCCCTCAAAGCATTGCGCGGCGCACCCATCAGCATGGGCCGGGGTGAGACTCCCGTGGGCGGCTGCCAGCCGCCGTCCGGTTTTGCCATTTCCCTTATGTTCATTTTTTGATCCAATTACAGCTCCGTGCTACAATAAGCATAAGTTTGTGGGAGAGTTTCTAACTGATTTTCAAGAGATACTGGATGAGCTGCATATTTGATTTTTAGAAATGCGACTTTCTGAAAAAATGCAGCAGTCCAATATCGCGCATATTCGCTCGCCGTATATGGCATGATAATGATTTGAGAGAAGGTGAAGTGAAATGAAAGCAGCAGTACTATTTTGCCACACAGATGAACAGGAACCCAATGCAGCAGTCGAACGAGAATTGGGCAGGCAATACACACAATTATCTCAATACGCGAATGCGTATGGTTTTGAACTGGAGCAAGTCTTTTTCCACGTTGGGCAATTGGATTATGAACATCCCGATGATGTACTTTTGCGATTTTTGCGTCGATTGCAAAATAGCAGATCGAACATTGTTATCGCAGTAACGCGAGACTACTTCCCAGAGAGTCAAATGAGGTTTATTCCTCCGATACATGCGTGCTTTTTGAAGGAACATATTCAACAAATGAAGATAGGCAGCAGACAGCACCCATTGCCTGCTGAAAAGAAAACTTTATCCGGAAAACCATATCTATACAACAAAGAGAAAAACCGTTGAAATTTGATGAGTCTTGACGGATAATGAAGGCATCCCATAAAAGGATGTGATAGCTATGGTTGCGAAAGTAACACAATATCTTCAGGATGTTCTGGCGCCGACATTGGACCATTTTCATGTTCCGGCAGCATATGCGAGACAGATTATAGATACAGTTGAGCTGCAAATGACATCATTTTTGCGACATTGGGATGATCTTGCCTTTCGGAGAACATTATTGCTGTTAGGCTCAGAAGAAGGCCCTTTTTATGAGCCTGCCGGAAAAGCTGATGTGAAATGTTTTATAGTTGTAACACTCCGAAATAGCCCGATCGAAACAATCCAGAGCGACAATTATGCTTGTGCGGGAATGCAGGACAGCCTCTCTAGTCAGGATGTGAAGGAAATTACCAGCGGAGCGATCCGCTTTTTCAATCCCCTGGATTTTTCCTCCATGTGCTTACAGGCGAAGAACTGTTCGGGATATGATTACTATCAAGAAATCGAGGAACGCCATCCTGCCGCGTGGGCGGCTCTGCGGGCATTAGGGACAACTTCGGCTAAAATTATTGATTATCCAAAAGTTCAATATGATACTCCTTTTTCAATCGAAGCCTGCGATGAGATTCAAACCGACTGTGCGGATGAACTTCAACAAAAGAGGCTTATCCCCAAAGTAGTATTCGACGGATACTCTGCGATGTGGGATCCCCAACTGCTTGAGGTATTGCGAAGCCTTTCCCCTTCGTCCAGAAGTATTTTTCTCGTAGAATCCTTGAAGTCTGCCACCAGAAATTTCGAAAAGCTGATGGATATTCTGGAATTTTTGCTGACGCATGACCTGAAATTCGCTTCAACGAATTTTTACATAGAAAATGGACATGTTGAACGCAGAATAAAACCCTTGCGTGCTGGACATACATCGAAAGAGATCCAGAAAAATCTTTCTCAGACGGCAGGGTTAGGATACCGACACGCTGCTGCGTTGAATCAACTCTGAGCTAAATTGATAGGAAAAGCACAGCCACCCCGTAACTCAACGAGGTGGCTGTGCTTTTTCATCAGGCAATTACATAGTTTTTGATGAAGGAGGTGTGCCATGAAAGCACAGGAACTGGTAATCAGCTGTTTTTACGATAATGATGGGGAGTCCATACGGGACTTGCTATATTCATCCTTCGCTGTCTTCCTCAAGCGGGAGCTTGGAAAATTTGCGCCCGCACAGGATCATCCTGTATGATAGACGGGATGAATGGCCGCTTATCTCAGGAGGTTAGAGTATGTATCAAGAGATAAGCAACCCTATGGATTATCATGTGGCATTATACATCAGACTATCAAAGGAGGATGAGAGCGAAGGGCCATCGCAGAGCGTGACCAATCAGAAGTCTCTTTTAGATGAATTTGTCCAAAAGCACCGTTTACAAGTTTATGACACCTACATTGACGATGGCTGGAGCGGAACCAACTTTGACCGTCCGGATTTTCAGCGAATGATCGGCGATATTGAGGCCAAGAAGGTCAACATGGTCATTACCAAGGACTTGAGCCGTCTGGGACGTGACTACATCATGACCGGTCACTATATGGAGCGGTACTTTCCAGAGCATCGGGTGCGCTACATTTCCCTCTTGGACGGTATTGACACCGGCGTGGAGTCCAGCGCCAATGATATTACGCCCTTCCGCGCCATTATGAACGACATGTACGCCAAGGACATTTCCAAGAAGATCAAGTCCGTCAAGCGGGATAAGCAGCGCAAGGGGCAGTTTATCGGCGGCAAACCAGTATATGGCTACAAGATGCACCCGACCGAAAAGAACAAGATCATCATTGACGAGGAGGTTGCGCCCATAGTGCGGCGAATCTTTGCCATGGCGCTGGACGGCGTTAGCTGCCGCCAAATTGCCGCTACGCTGAACGAGGAGGGCGTCCTCACACCGGCCACCTACTGCGGCTGGAACATGGGCCGCAAAGGACCCTATGCGGGGCTGTGGAGCAGCGAGCGCATTTCCAATATGCTGCAAAATGAGACCTACATCGGCAATATGGTGCAGGGGCGGCAAGTGAAGATCAGCTACAAGTCTAAGAAGTGTTTGCATCAGGATCGTAATAATTGGGTTGTGGTTGAAGATACCCATGAGCCACTGATCGACGCTGAGAGTTTCCGCAAGGTGCGGATGCTGGTGAACAGCCGCAAACGCACCCGAAGCCGTACCTATGATTTTCTGTTGAAGGGCTTGATTTTCTGCCACGAATGCGGTCATCCCTTGGGCGTGCTGAATCGCCCCAACGCCAAGGGAGAAGAGACACTGTATTTCGTCTGCCGTACCTATCAGCGTTTTACCAAGAACAGCGCCTGCACCACACATTATATCAAGGAAAAAACGGTAACGGATGCAGTGATTGCCAAGGTTCGAGAGGTCTGCGAAGACTATTTGACTGCGGAAGCATTGCTTCCAGCTGCGGAAAAGGCGGTGAAGGAGGCGTCGCAGGAGAACAAGACGGCGGCGGAGATCAGCGCTCTGCAAAATAAGAGTGCCAACCTTACAGAGCACCTTGACCGAATGTACACCGACCGTCTTTCCGGTTTGCTGCCGGAGGAGGACTTTCAGCGTATCTTCACCCGTATCAAGGACGAACGGGCGCAGCTGGAGGAACGAATCAAGGAACTTCAACAGCAGCAAAAGAACCCTATCAGCCAAACAGAGCGAGCAAAAGATTTGGTACAAAGATACCTTGATACGGCATATGCCAACCGGGAATTGCTGGTGAGCCTGATCGAGCGGATCGAGCTGACGGCGGACAGGGAGATCATTGTCAAGTTTCGATTTGCAGAACTTCAGCAGGCGGGATAAATCTAGCCATATCAATGGTTTGCGCCGTTATGAGCGGCGCGATTTTCAAGACGAAATCACTTACAATAGTTCCCGCGCTATGTCTCCCGCATCGAAAAGCGCGCGCTGCAAAAGCTGGAGGAGGCCATGGGGGAACGGGAATAAAAAAACGCGGGGCGCTTGTGCGCCCCGCGCCCGCTCAGGGGGAAAAGCGGGATAGGAGAGGAAAAAACGCTGCATTATTTGCTCGATCATGCTGCGCGCGGCGGGGGACACCAAATCTGTCATACCATGCGGCAGGCCTCGCAGCTTTCGCAGTCGGGAAACTCCTTGTGATCGTAAGCAATGCCGTTTCTGTCGTAATAGTCCTTGATGGCGGACTTGAACGCCTCCTCGGCGAGCACACTGCAATGCAGCTTGTAGGCGGGCAGACCGCCCAGCGCATCGACCACATCTTTGTTCGTGATCTTGAGCGCCTCGTCGATGGTCTTACCCTTGATCATCTCGGTGGCGATAGAACTTGATGCGATCGCGCTGCCGCAGCCAAAGGTCTCAAACTTCACATCGTCAATTTTGTTGTCTTTGATTTTCAAATACATCTTCATGATATCGCCGCACTTGGCGTTGCCGACCTGACCGACGCCGTCCGCGTTTTCAATCTCGCCGACGTTGCGCGGGTGCATGAAGTGATCCATCACAGTTTCCGTATAAAGAGCCATTGTCGAATCCTCCTTTGTGGGCTGATGTTATAAAATGAACGGTTTCCTGCCGCTGATGAGATCCTTCCACATCGGAGACATCTCGCGGAGATATGCGACGACCTCGGGCACGGCGGCAAGAATGCGGTCAACGTCCTCATCGGTGTTCCATTCGCAAAGGCTCAGGCGCAGCGAGCCGTGCGCGACCTCGTGCGGTCTGCCGATGGCCAGCAGCACATGGCTCGGGTCAAGCGAGCCGGACGTACACGCGCTGCCGGAGGAGGCGCAGATGCCCTTCGCGTCGAGCAGCAGAAGAAGGCTTTCGCCCTCGATGCCCTCAAAGCAGAAGCTCACGTTGCCGGGCAGACGATTCACAGGGTCGCCGTTGAGCGCGCTGTGCGCTATCTTGGAAAGTCCGGCAATCAAGCGGTCGCGCAGGGCGCTGACCTTCCGGGCGTTTTCATCAATGTGCGCGCAGGCGTCCTCCAACGCTGCGGCCATGCCCATGATGGCGGGGAGGTTCTCCGTGCCGGCGCGCTTGCCGCGCTCCTGCGCGCCGCCCTCGATGAGACTCGTGAGGGGAACGCCCTGCCGCGCGTACAGCACGCCGATGCCCTTCGGGCCGTGGAACTTGTGCGCGGAGAGGGACAGCATGTCGATGTGCTGCGCCTGCACGTCGATGGGGACATGCCCCGCCGCCTGCACGGCGTCGGTGTGGAACAGCACGCCCGCCTCGCGGCAGACTTCGCCGATCTCGGCGATCGGCAGAATGGAGCCGATCTCGTTGTTGGCGTACATGACGGTCACGAGACAGGTGTCCGCGCGAAGGGCGCTCTTCACCTGCTGCGCCGTGATCGTGCCGATGGCGCCGACGGGCAGAAGCTCAATCTCGAATCCCTCTTTTTCAAGCTTTTTGAGCGTGTGCAGCACGGCGTGATGCTCGAAAGCCGTCGAAATGATGTGCTTTTTGCCCTTGCGCGCGCCGAGACGCGCGGCAGAGAGAATCGCCTGATTGTCGGCCTCGCTGCCGCCGGAGGTGAAGTAGATCTCGCGCGGCGAGGCATTCAGGCACGCTGCGATGCGCTCGCGCGCATTTTGCAGCGCCTCGGCCGCCTGCTGCCCGACGGAGTGCAGGCTCGAGGGGTTGCCGTAGACCGTTTCCATATAAGGCAGCATCGCGTCGATGGCCGCGCGGCTCATCTGCGTGGTGGCGGCGTTGTCTGCGTAAACAGTTGTCATAGGTATCGCTCCTTTACAATGGATAATTCCTATCTATCAAGTATGTTTATATGATAACGATAAAATCCTACTTTGTCAATAGGAATTTAGAAAAAACCATATTTTTACATTTTCAGAAAGACCGGCGGCAAGGAACAATAAAAAGGAAGGAAGGAACGCTCCTTAGAGCGTTCCTTCCTTCCTATGGGGGGTGGAGGAAGTATGCTTACTTTTCAAGCAGCGTCCAGTCGCGGTTCGCGCGCAGGGCGGTCCACTGCTCGTCGCCGTTCTTCTCGGTCGCGGCGCGCTCATAGGTGTGGCTGTTCGTCGCCTCCTGCACGGCGATGTAGAACCAGTCGCCGCTCTTGCAGTCGGGGAAGGTCAGCATTACGCGCTTGGAGAGCAGGTGATCCTCGTCGGAGGGTACACGCTCAAGCGCACGGTTCACAAGCGTCATCATCTCGGCGCGGGTGATGGTCGCATCGGGACGGAACGTGCCGTCGGGATAGCCCTCGATCCAGCCCATCTTCGCAGCGATGGCGATGGCCTCATACGCCCAGTGCTCGGCAGACACATCGGAGAACTTCACACCCTTGACGGGCTTGGCGTCCGAGAACTGCGCGAGCATCGCGGCGAGCTCGGCGCGGGTAATGGCCTCGTTGGGACGGAACGCGCCGCCCTTGGCGGTGTCAACGATCACGCCGGCCTTTTCAAGGGTCGCGATGCTGTTGTTGTACCACGCACCGGCCTTGACGTCGGTGAAGCTGCTCTCGGTCGTGAAATACTCATCGCGCGTCTTGTCAGAGAGCAGGCGGAAGAGAATGGCCGAGACCTCGGCGCGGGTGATGCTGCCGTTCGGGCGCACCGTGCCGTCGGGATAGCCCATGACGTAGGCGTAGTGATCGCCCGTGTTCAGCGTGGGCTTGCTCGGGGTGGCAGCGGTATGGCGCTTGGTGTACTCGTTCGTGATGGTGATAGCAATTGCGGAGATAACACCATCGTCGCTCACTTTGAACTTGCGGATGTAGGGCGTAGTGTCATAGTTGACGTAGCGATCGTTGCCCTTCGTTTCCTGCACGGTGATGCGATAATCGCCGGGCTCCAACGGGAACTCGCTGTTTTCCTTGTCAAAGTCGAAGGCCTTAGTCGTGTCGGTTTTCAGCGTAACGGTACCAATTACTGCATTGCCGACCGGCGTATAGGTTTCAACGGTGACTGCGCTGCGGTTGTTGGAAATATTAGGGTTGAAGGGGAAATCGGGATCCACTTCAACGGTATAAGTCTCTTGCTTTTCGATGGTGGCGGTCGCCGTGAAGCTCATCGTGGCGCTGCGGCCATAATTGCTCACGAATTTCTTGTTGACCGTGATGATGTCAGAATCGTTCAGGTCGAAGGTGTACGTAGGAATTACAGGGGTCTTGTAGGTGTTGTTGAAGGTGATGCTGGTGGTGGGCTCGGTCTGACCGTCCTTGGAGAAGCTGACCACGGCATTCAGCTTGTTCTCGGTAGTGTCCTTCGTGACGGTAACGGTCATGGTGTACTCGGCGTCATCATACGTCGTGTGATTGACCTTGATATACTCATCGAAGACTTCCTTCACGGTGAAGGTGTAGGTGCCCACTTCGGAGAAGGTCAGGACGGATTGCTCGGGGAAGACAAAGGAGCCCTCAACGGCAGTGCCGTCACTGGTTCTGGTCATTCTCTCTACCGTAGTAGTCGTGGCGTAGCGGGGCTCGGTATTGAAAGCGGCCTCCGTAGTGTTATCTGCCGCCGTGACGGCAACGCAGAAATACGCATCCTTGATCGTTTCAACTTCCTTAGCCGTAATCGTCAGATGCTTGTTGATGAGCGCGTTACCGTTGACATCGGTCTCTTTCAGCGTGACGGTTGCGGGGGCGGGCTCGGGGGACTCAATCTCTTTCCACTGGGCCGTCAGGATCACATTGCTCTTGCCAAAGGTGATCTCATCGCCCACCTGATAAGTCGTATCGTTCTCGTCTTTCCAGCAATCGAACTCATAGCCTTCCTGCGCAGCAAAACGATTCTCCAGAACCTTCGTCTTTGCTCCGTTCAGGTAATACTGGTCAGTATACTCATTGCCAGTGCCGGTGCCGGGCTTATACGTCACCTGATAGGTGTCAACGGCGGCGTTCGGAGAGTCGACCGTAGCGAAAGTATCGTTATCCTTGGCGAGAGTTGCCTTACCACTATTGGTAGGATACCTTCCAGAGACGTCCCAGTTGGTATAGTTGGTATCGGGCTTGACATTGAAGGTCACGACCAGCTTATAGCCGCTGGCGTTGGTTCCGTTAGTTCCGTCAGTTACGACGTTGTCCTTATTGGAATAGTCAAAACCGCTGACCGTGACGGTCTTTCCATTGAGACCGACAGTTACTTCCTCAGTGATATCCTCGCCATCGCTCGCCCATTTACCATCACCCTGATAAGCAACCTTCTTGACCGTCACACCGGTGACCGTGCCGACCTCGTCGACTGACACACCGTCAAAATCGAAGTACTGGGACAGCTTATCCGTCAGGACGGTGTCCTTACCCGCCGTAACGTCGGACGTAAGAATGGAGCCGGAGATCTGCTTGAAAACAGTACTCAGGTCGCCATCCTCAACGGTCATATAGTACTTGTCGGCATCCTTACCGCCGGGGGTAATCGTCCAATTTCCCCAATAGTTAGAAGATGCATTAGCATTGGGATAATTGGAGGACACGTAGTTCATGAAGTAAACGCTGTTTTTGCTTGGCGTTTTATCAAACATACCAACAGAGAAAACCTTTGCATCATGGGTGTGCTTTGTGGCATACGCCTGAGCGATCGCACGTCCCGCCTCACTGGTTTCATAGCCGTACTGTCCCGGCTCGCCATCTGTGAAGAAAACGACAACGCGGGAGCTTCCCTTACGCAAGTCGTTGTTCTCAAACACATTGTTTGCCATTTCCATGCCGTAGGACGCGCGGGTCGCGCCGCTGGCGGACAGATTATCAATCGCGGTAGAGATACTCGTTTCGCTGGATTTCACCAAAGCATCCTGATAGTCGGCCGCCGTCAGGCCAATGTAGCCCGCCTTAGCTCTGCGCTGAACTTGGATATGATCAGAATTATCATCGCTCGCATCGGTTTTGGGTGTTATTGTATTCCACTTATCGCCCCAAAACCCAGACCAATAGCCCCACTTTTGCTCTTTTGCATCATACTCGATTTTAGTGCGAAAGATAGAGTAATCGTTGAGGTAAGCGCTATACTCGTAGTCATCATCCGGCTTACTATCACTGGTCAAATATACATTTGTCCAGTTACCTTCATAGGTCTCGTAGTTTTTCAGCGTACCATTGACAAAAATGCCGGTATTGTACCACGCACCGTCTTCCCCCCAATTGCTGCCACCCTCGGTTTGATTGCTTGCAAAGCCGACAATCGCAATGCGGTGCTCTACATTGTGCTTGTCAGCGTTTTCATTGATTGCAGTCACAAAGTCGCGAACAGCCGTTTTCAGACTTTCGAGCTTGTTGTTTTCCGCCATACTGCCGGACTGGTCCAGCACCAGCACGATGTCCAGCGGGGCAGACCCAGTCGTCTGCTCGACCTTGCCGGTCACCCACGATTCGAGCTGAATCGTATAGGTGTCGTCAGTATTCTTAGTGGCAGACTTGACGAGATGCGCACCGCGATTTTCCTCGCTCTCCACTATGCTCGGATTCGTATGTTCCGGCATACCATTCTCATCCGCCAGTGCGTTGAGCGGCAGCAGGGACAGTGCCATCACAAGCACCAGAACCCACGTCAGCAGCCGCTTTCCTGTTTTCTTTCCAGCCATAAAAAAATTCCTCCTTCTTTTGGGCGCAATACGGCACATAGAAGGGGGAGCATGAATGCATCGGCAACCGGCTGCCATGCGGTGCGGGGACACCGTTTAGGCCCTTGGCTTTGCGACACCGGCTTTCGCCGGCTGTGCCTTTTGTCTGCGCATTTGCTCGTTTCTGTGAGCCGCACAGCGTATGATTGACGATTGTCAAGTCAAGAGTTGCTTACAGTTATCAGTATAACATGAATCTGAGAAAAAGCAAGGGAATTTGCGAAGTTCGGCACATCGACGAAGAACGCGGACGGCGGCGGGAGCGCCCCGCCGCCGCAGATCTTTTTTTGCTTACACGCTGAGCCAGTCGTCGAGCACGAGTCCCTCGTTGTGCTTGGTGAGGAAGCCCACGCTCCACTCGCCGCCGAAGGCGATGAGCTTGCGCCCCTTGAAGTCCTCGAGCACGCGCGAGCCGGAGCAGAGCATCAGATCCTTCACGTCGCACGGGCACGCGCGGATGAAGCGTAGGTGCTCGTAGGGAAGGCCGCTCATGCGCAGGTCGACGCCGTACTCATTCTTCATGCGGTATTCGAACACATCGAATTGCAGCGTGCCGACCACGCCGACGACCACGTCCTCAAAGCCGCTGTCGGGGATCTTGAAGATCTGGATCGCGCCCTCCTGCGCGATCTGCTCCACGCCCTTGACGAACTGCTTGCGTTTCATCGTGTCCTTGGGCGAGACGAGCATGAAATGCTCGGGCTCGAAGGTCGGAATGCCGGAGAAGCGGAACTTCTTGCCCGGCACGGTGATCGTGTCGCCGATGGAGAAGATGCCGGGGTCAAACACGCCGATGATGTCGCCCGCGTAGGCCTCGTCGACGATCTCGCGCTCGGCGGCCATCATCGTCTGCGGCTGGGAAAGGCGCATCTTGCGCCCGGACTGGACGTGGAAATACTCGCTGTCGCGCTCGAACTTGCCCGAGCAGATGCGCATGAAGGCGAGGCGGTCGCGGTGCGCCTTGTTCATGTTGGCCTGAATTTTAAAGACGAAGGCGGAAAAATCGGGGGAGTAGACGTCCACCTCGCCGGAGTCGCTCACGCGCGGCAGCGGCGGCGTGGTCATCTTCAAAAAGGCGTTCAAAAACGGCTCGACGCCGAAGTTCGTCAGCGCGCTGCCGAAGAACACGGGGGAGAGCTTGCCGCAGCGCACAGCGTCGAGGTCAAAATCGCGGCCCGCGCCGAGCAGCTCCACCTCGTCGGCGAGCGTGTCGCGGCGCTTTTGCCCCAGCATCTCCACGAGCGTGGGGTCGTCCAGCTCGATGGAGGTGATGCCGGCCTTTTTCGCGTGGCCCTCGTCGGTGAAGTGGAGAATGCAGCGCTCGCTGCGGTCGTACACGCCGAAAAATTCCTTGCCGCAGCCGATCGGCCAGTTGACGGGATAGGTGTCGATGCCCAGCTCGCGCTCGACCTCTTCGCAGAGCTCGAGCGGGTCGCGTGTTTCGCGGTCCATCTTGTTGATAAAGGTGAAAATGGGAATGTTGCGCAGGGCGCAGACCTTGAAGAGCTTGCGCGTCTGCGGCTCGACGCCCTTTGCGCCGTCAATGACCATGACGGCGCTGTCCGCGGCCATCAGCGTGCGGTAGGTGTCCTCCGAGAAGTCCTGGTGTCCCGGCGTATCGAGAATGTTGATGCAGTAGCCGTCGTGCTGAAACTGCATGACGGACGACGTGACGGAAATGCCGCGCTGCTTTTCAATTTCCATCCAGTCGGATTTTGCCGCGCGCTCGCGCTTGCCCTTGACTTCGCCCGCCTGCGCGATGGCTCCGCCGTAGAGCAGGAACTTTTCCGTCAGCGTGGTTTTACCGGCGTCCGGGTGCGAAATGATCGCAAACGTCCGGCGGTGGGAGATCTCTTCCTGTAAAGTGGCCATGACTGCCTCCTGAAAAATACGATTTACCGGGCAAGTTTATCACAGCCCCCCGCATTTTGCAACAGAATCCTAAAATCTATGCTTGACAAAGCGAAAAATGTCTGGTATAGTACATCTTGTTCCGCGGGCGTAGCTCATCTGGTAGAGCGCCACCTTGCCAAGGTGGAGGTAGCGAGTTCGAGCCTCGTCGCCCGCTCCAAAAAATAAAGGCATGACGTAAGTCATGCCTTTATTTTTTGGTTCCAGCGGGCAGAGGGACGAACAGGGCGCGAGCGAAGCGAGAAAACGCCCCGGTGGGGCGTTTGTCGCCCGCTGTGCGTGTCGCGGCACGGCAGTGCCGCGAGCGAGCCTCGTCGCCCGCTCCATAGTAAACAGGACATCCGATTTGGGTGTCCTGTTTTTTTGTTAGAAGAAAGAACTCGCTGCCGCGGTTAGGATTCTGCTGACATATAGAGTTCTTCTGCTTCTTGCTGGGCAGTGATGAGGGTTTCTTTGGCAGTACCGAAATTTTGGGATTCCATTTGTTTCAATGCGTCTGTAATGGCGTTGAACAGCAGTGTGTACATCTTCTGATAGTTCATGTTTCTCTCCTCCTGTACGCTAAAAAGTATGCTGATTTAGAATCTATATTTAGAATACATCACAGCATACTATATTGCAAGAGGTGATTACCATGTCTGATTTCATCCCGAAGCAATATACCAAGGAACCGATCACGATCCGCATTGCGCCTGACAAACTGGCGCAAATCGACGCATCTGCTGCAAAATTCAACATGAGCCGAAGCGAGTTTATCAACCAGTGCATCGATTATGCACTGAAAAATCTTCCGCAATCGTAAAAACGACCGCGTCAGCGGTCGTTTTTTCATCAAGAGTAGCCCCCCAACAGGGCGGCGAGCGAAGCGCCGCCTTTCCGGCGGAAATGCAAAAATGCACATTGCACTATGCCCCCTCTTCGTGCTATGATGAAACCATTATAGAGAAAGTGAGGACACTACCGATGATTCTTTCTGAAGCGATCCAGTCCCTGATGACTTTGCAGGCAAAGCTTGCCGCCTACGGTCACGCCATGGGACTGCTCTTTTACGATGGGGCGACCACCGCGCCCAAGGGCACGGCGGCGAACCGCGGCCAGACCATGAGCATTTTAAGCGAGGAGCACTATAAGCTCACCACCGGCGGCGAGACCGTCGCGCTGCTTGAATTCCTCGACGCGCACAAGGCTGAACTCGACGAAAAGCAGCAGCGCATGGTGTTCCTGCTCATCAAGGATATCCGCAACATGCAGAAGATCCCGATGGACGAATACGTCGCCTACCAGCAGCTTCTGGTCGAGGCGGACGACGTATGGCACCGGGCGAAGGAGACGAGCAATTTTGCGCTCTTCGAGCCGGTGCTTGAGAAGATCTTCGAAACGAATATCCGCTTCGCGCACTACTGCGCGCCGGAAAAGGACCCTTACGATTACTGGCTCAGCGAGTATGAGGACGGGCTGACGATGGCGCAGTGCGACGAATTTTTCGCGACGCTGCGCGAGCACATTGTGCCGCTCCTGAAGAAGATCAAGGCGCAGCCGCAGCTTGACGACGCGATGCTGCACGGCAGCTTCCCCGAAACGGCGCAGGACGCGCTCTCTCGCTATCTCATGCGCACGATGGGGCTGGATCTCGACCATGTCGGCCTTGCGACGACCGAGCATCCCTTCACCACGTCCCTCGGCTCTCATTTCGACGAGCGCATTACGACGCACTATCTTGAGGATAACTTTGCTTCCTCCATGTTCTCCGTCATCCACGAGGGCGGACACGCGCTCTACGACACCGGCAGCGCGGACGAGCTTGCCTACACGGTGCTCGACGGCGGCGTTTCCATGGGTATCCACGAGAGCCAGAGCCGCTTCTATGAGAACCTGCTCGGCCGCTCCCGCGCCTTCACGGGTTTTGTTTTCCCGAAGCTCTGCGAGCTCTTCCCCTCGCTCGCGGGCCACACGGCGGAGGAATTCTACCGTGCTATCAACAAGGCCGAGCCCTCGCTCATCCGCACCGAGGCCGACGAGGTCACCTACAGCCTGCACGTCATGGTGCGCTATGAGCTGGAAAAGCGCGTGATGCACGGCGAACTCAAGGTACACGATCTGCCGGGCGAATGGAACCGACTTTACAAGGAGTACCTCGGCGTCGACGTGCCGGACGACAAGCACGGCGTGCTGCAGGACAGCCATTGGTCGGGCGGCAGCATCGGCTACTTCCCGTCCTACGCGCTCGGCAGCGCCTACGGCGCACAGCTGCTGGGCAAGATGAAGGAAACGGTCGACGTGGAGGACTGCCTGAAGCGCGGTGACTTCGCGCCCATCAACGCGTGGAACCGCGAGCACATCTGGCAGTACGGCTGCCTCAAGAAGCCGGGCGCACTGCTGGAGCAGGCGCTGGGCGAGAAGTTCGACCCGACGGTCTACACGCAGTACCTTGAGGAAAAGTACGGCGAGCTCTACGGCCTGTAAGTCCATGAGCATTCCGAAAGGAGATGTCCGACAGGACATCTCCTTTTTTGTGCGCAAAATACAGAAAGTGCATTGCAATTCGGATAAATTTTCGGTACAATGGAGGGCAAAAGTGCCGCCGCATTGAAGCTGCGGCGGAAAGAGAGATTGGAGAAATGACCATGGATGCAGCGCTTTATCAAACGTATGTCCGGATCCTGCACGAAGAGCTTGTGCCCGCGATGGGCTGCACGGAGCCCATTGCTATCGCTTATGCGGGCGCGCTCGCACGGAAAACATTGGAAAGACTGCCGGAGCGGATCGAACTGACCGTCAGCGGCAATATCATTAAAAATGTCAAAAGCGTTATCGTCCCGCACACGGGCGGGCGCAAGGGAATCCCTGTTGCCGTCGCAGCGGGTGTGCGCGTCGGCGACGCGGACGCGCAGCTTGAGGTGCTGGCCAATGTTACGCAGGAGCAGCTGCCGCTGCTCGACGATTACCTTTCCGCGGTGGAGATCACGGTGACAAAGTCGCCGCTGCGCTGCCCGTTCGATATTCAAGTGCGCGCCCACGCAGGGGACGAGACGGCCTTTGTCCAGATCGTCGACAGCCACACGAATGTCGTGCGCATCGAGCACAACGGTGAGATTTTGTTCAGCAAACCTTTTTCTGAGGAGGCCGCCCAGCCGGACGAAAGCCGCAAGCTGCTGACGGTCGAAGACATCATTGCATTTGCAGATGAAGTCGATCTTGATGACGTGCGCGCACCCATCGCGCGCCAGATCGAGTACAATACCGCCATTGCTGAGGCGGGACTGACGGGCGAGTACGGCGCGGCCGTCGGCAAGATCCTGCTTGACTCCTACGGCGACAGCGTGCAGAACCGCGCTAAGGCGTGGGCCGCTGCCGGCTCGGACGCGCGCATGAACGGTTGCGAAAAGCCTGTTATCATCAACTCCGGCAGCGGCAATCAGGGCATGACGGCGTCGCTTCCCGTTATCGTCTACGCGCATGAGCTGCATGCGAGTGAGGAGCAGCTCTATCGCGCACTCGTCGTGTCGAACCTTGTTACAATCCACCTGAAAACGGGCATCGGCAGCCTCTCCGCCTACTGCGGCGCGACCAGCGCGGGCGCGGGTGCCGGTGCGGGCGTGTGCTACCTTTATGGCGGACGCTACGATGAGATCGCCCACACCGTGGTCAACGCGCTCGCCATCAACTCGGGCATGCTCTGCGACGGGGCGAAGGCCTCCTGCGCGGCGAAGATCGCCTCGGCGGTCGAGGCGGGCCTGCTCGGCCTTCAGATGTACCGCCACGACAGCCAGTTCTACGGCGGCGACGGCATCATCGTCAAGGGTGTGGAGAATACCATCCGTGCCGTCAGCAGCATCGCGCGCGACGGTATGCGCGAAACGGACAATGAGATCATCCGCCTGATGATCGGAGAGGACGCGAAGAAGTGAAAATTCTGGTCACGGGCTTTACGCCCTTTGGCGGGGAGCAGATCAACCCCTCGTGGGAGGCGGTGGAGCGCCTTCCCGACCGCATTGGAGAAGCGGTGCTTTTAAAGCGCGAGATCCCGACGGAGTTTGACGCCGCCTGTGCCGCGCTGCGGGCGCAGCTTGACGAGCTGAGGCCCGATGCAGTGCTGTCTGTCGGGCAGTACGGCGGGGCAAATTGCATTCGCGTTGAGCGCGTGGCGGTCAACCTGCGCGACGCCCGCATTGCCGACAATGCGGGGGCAAAGCCCGTGGACGAGCCGGTCGTCCCCGGCGCGCCGGACGCTTATTTTGCGACCCTTCCCACGCGCCGGATCGTCGAAAAACTGCGCGGAGAGGACATTCCCGTCCAGCTTTCGTACTCGGCAGGGACGTTCGTGTGCAACAATCTCCTTTACTGCGCCCTGCACGAGAGCGCGCAGAAATTCCCCGCCACGCGCTGCGGCTTTGTCCACGTGCCATATCTTCCCGAGCAGGCGAAGGACGGCAGCGCCCCCAGCATGAGCCTTGCGCTGATGACCAAAGCACTGGAGATCGCAGCGGAAGTGATCGTCGAAGCATAGAATTCAAAAAAAGAGCCGTCTGACTCCACGGTAGTTCAGATGGCTCTTTTTGCATAGTTCATTCGATGTGGGAGCCTGTAACCGTACTTCGGCCCCCAGAAAGTTTTCTCGCCCCACCGATGCCTTGATCAATTGTCCCCCAAACCTTGAACACGGGGCGGCATAACAAATAACCATCAAAATAACCGATGCTCGCACCGAACCATAAACACTTACGGAGATCGTAACTCTGTTATCAAAATAGTCCGGCATTCGTATGGAAACGACGGAAAAATCTCATTCACCAAATTCGAAGGTCTCCCGCCCGTTGACCGCGTCGAGCGCGAGCTGCGCGCGGGAGAGCTCGTCGGCGGTCTTTTCATAGTCCGCCTCCACAGCGGCAATGTCGTAGTTTGCGTAGCGGTAGTCGATGATGTTCGACGGCCGGCCGTACTGCT
>OJKY01001178.1_pt1 | contig 16697 bp, 13 predicted proteins | sample 1596571 | NCBI WGS metagenome assembly OJKY01 (sample SAMEA4350170, study PRJEB24818) | metagenome | biome: human; feature: gut; material: faeces | place: Denmark | collected 2013-09 | reverse complement strand
ATTTCATCGAAAACCGCGTCGACGCGCTCAAGATCGCCGAGCAGGTGCTCATCAACAAAAGAAGCCGCGAGAGCGCGGAAAAGCAGCGCCTGAACATCAAGAAAAAGCTCTCCGGCAGCATCGACATTTCAAACCGCGTGGAAAAATTTGTCGACTGCCGCACGCGCGATGTCTCGCGCCGCGAGATCTACATCGTTGAGGGTGACAGCGCCCTTGGCAGCGTCAAGCTCTCGCGCGACGGCGAATTTCAGGGCATCATGCCCGTGCGCGGCAAGATCTTAAACTGCCTCAAGGCGGACTATCCGCGCATTTTCAAAAGCGAGATCATCACTGACCTTCTGAAGGTGCTCGGCTGCGGCGTCGAGGTGCCGGGCAAGTTCGTCAAGGATCTGAACGCCTTCGACCTCAATAACCTCCGCTGGAACAAGGTCATTCTCTGCACCGATGCCGACGTGGACGGCTACCAGATCCGCACGCTCATTTTGACGATGATCTACCGTCTCTGCCCCACGCTGATCCGCGAGGGCTATGTTTACATCGCCGAAACGCCGCTTTTCGAGATCACCTGCGGCGAAAAGACGTGGTTCGCCTACACCGACAAGGAGAAAAACGACATCGTCAAAGACCTTGAGGGCAAGCGTTACAAGGTCGACCGCTCGAAGGGTCTCGGCCAAAACGACCCCGAGATGATGTGGCTGACAACGATGAATCCCGAAACGCGCCGCCTCATCAAGGTCATGCCCGAGGAAGCGGAGGCCACCGCGCGCTCGTTCGATCTGCTGCTCGGCGACAATTTACAGGGGCGCAAGGATCACATTGCCGAAAACGGCTACAAATACCTCGAAATGATCGACGTATCGTAATACGCACAGCAGGAAAGGAGCGTTACTTTATGGAAGGCATTTTACTTCACGTTCTCTATCGCGGCGAAAAGGCCAGGGGCTTTGCAGAAGAGATGGAGCGAAGCGGCCTGCGCGCCGCCGTCCTCGCGGAAGAGGGCTGCATACAGTATGACTACTACCAGCCTCTCGCCGAGGAAAACTGCGTGCTGCTCGTGGAGCACTGGCGTGACCGCGCCGCGCTCGATAAGCACGCCGCCGGTGAGCCGATGGCAAAGCTCAAGGCGCTCAAGGCCCGTCACGACCTGAGCACCGACGTAACCCGATTCGACTGATTTCGGTTCTCATATCATAAAGGATGGCGTTTCCCAACGGAAACGCCATCCTTTTTCACACCTCTGCTTCGTTTTCGTGCGCGCCAAACGCTGCCAGTGCCGTTTCTTCCTTTTTGGAAAGGTGCAGCGCCGTTTCCCCGGCACGCAGCACAGCCGTGTCGCCGCTTGCGAGCGTGCCGTCCAAAAGGCAGGTTGCGAGCGCGTCCTCGACCTCCGTGCTGATGAGCCGCCGCAGCGGCCGCGCGCCGTACACGGCGTCGCAGCCCCGCTCTGCGAGTGACGCCGCACACTCCTCGCGGATCTCCAGCGTGATCCCCAGCGCCGCGACGCGCGAACACGTCTGTGCAAGCAGACGCCGCGCGATCTCGGCGCTGTCCTCCTTTTGGAGCTGCCGGAAAACGATCGTTTCATCTACACGGTTCAGAAACTCCGGCCGGAACGTCCGCCTGAGTTCCGCCGTCACCGCGCTTTTCACCGCAGCAAAGCGCGCGTCGGCGCTTTCCCGTGCCTGCGGTGCAAAGCCGAGCGGCGTACCCGCCGCCGTGATGCTCTTTGCACCCACGTTCGACGTCATGATGACCGCTGTGTTGCGAAAATCCACCTTCCGCCCCTGCGAATCCGTCACGACGCCGTCCTCTAAAATTTGCAGCAGGATATTCCACACGTCCTCGTGCGCCTTTTCGATCTCGTCGAAAAGCACAACGCTGTACGGCTTTCGCCGCACCTTTTCCGTCAGCTGCCCGCCCTCGTCGTAGCCGACGTAACCCGGCGGCGAGCCGATCAGGCGCGAAATGCTGTGCTTTTCCATATACTCGCTCATGTCGATGCGGATCATTGCCTCCTCGCTGCCGAACACCGCCTCGGCGAGCGCGCGGCTCAGCTCTGTTTTGCCCACGCCCGTGGGCCCGAGGAAGAGGAACGACCCGACCGGCCGCCGCGGATCTTTGACGCCGACTCTGCCCCGACGGACGGCGCGCGCCACAGCGCGCACCGCCTCGTCCTGCCCCACAACGCGCGCATGAAGCGTCGCCTCCAGCGCCAGCAGTCTTGCGCTCTCGCTCTCATTCAGCCGCGTGACGGGAATCCCCGTCCAGTTTGAGAGCACCGCCGCAATGTCCTCCGCCGTCACGCGAATTTTCATGTTTTTGGCTTCGCAGATCTGCTTTTTCCGCTCCGCTGCCGCCTGCGCGCGGAAGCTCTCCTCCGCATCGCGCAGGCCCGCCGCCTTTTCGTAATCCTGTGCGCTGATGGCCGCTTCCTTTTCCCGTGCAGCCGCGGCAGCCCGCTCTTCCATCTCCCGCAGCGCGGGGGAGGCGCTGCGCGCGCTCATGCGCACGCCCGCCGCCGCCTCATCGACAAGGTCGATGGCCTTATCCGGCAGAAAGCGGTCGGGCAGATAGCGCTTGGAAAGCGTCACCGCAGAAGAAAGCGCGCCATCCTCAATCGCAAGGCCGTGGTGTGCTTCATATTTCGGCCGCAAGGCACGCAAAATGGCAAGCGTTTTTTTCTCGTCCGGTTCACCCACCTGCACGCTCTGGAAGCGCCGCTCGAGCGCAGCGTCCTTTTCGATGAATTTACGGTACTCCGCAAGCGTTGTCGCTCCGATGACGCGGATCTCTCCGCGCCCGAGGGCGGGCTTTAGAATATTCGCCGCGTCCACCGCTCCCTCAGCGCTGCCCGCGCCGACGATGGTATGCAGCTCGTCGATGAAGAGGATCACATTGCCGTCGCGCCGCACCTCATCGAGCAGGACGCGGATGCGCTCTTCAAATTCGCCGCGGTACTTTGTCCCCGCCACCATGCCCGATAGGTCGAGCAGCAAAATGCGCTTATCCACCAGTTCCTCCGGCACATCGCCCGCGGCGATCCTTTCGGCAAGGCCCTCGGCGATGGCCGTTTTGCCCACCCCCGGCTCGCCGATGAGCACGGGGTTATTTTTCGTCCGCCGCGTTAAAATGCGCAGTGCACGGGCGATCTCCTCGTCCCGCCCGATCACGGGATCGAGCCTTCCCTCACGCGCCATAGCCGTTAAGTCGCGCGTGAACTCTGCAAGCGTTTTGCCGCTCTTGCCCTCGCTGCGGCTCGCGCGCACCTCGGGCAGCGGCGCCCTGCGCGGGGAAGCGCTCATCGCGCACAGTGTTTCACTGTACAGCTTTCGTGTGTCCACCCCGGAAAGGCGCAGCAAACGCACCGCCGTATTCGTGCTGTCGCGCAGGATACCGAGCAGCAAATGTCCCGCCTCGATCACGCCGCTGCCTGCACGCACAGCCTCTCCCACGGCAAGCTCCACCGCGCTGCGCGCGTGAGGCGTGAGCCCCTGTACCGTCGATTTCTCCGCCGTGCCGCGCCCGAGCTTTTCGATCATCTTTTCGCGCATTGCCTTCTCATAGACCCCCGATGCGTTCAGCGCGCGGCAGGCCGCGTCGCCCTCTTCGCGCAGCATCGCAAGGAGCAAATGCTCGCACCCCACGTATCCGTGCCCCAGTTCTCCCGCCGCCGCCTGCGCGCAGCGCAGCACCTGCTCAGCGCGCACGCTGAATTTCCGGTCGTTCATTTCTCCGCCTCCCAATGCGTTTTCGTCCTATCATTTTTAACCACTTTCCCCAAAAATAAACGCCGCAAACGACACAGAAAATTCAATATTTTCCTACATTCTGACTCTTGCATTTTCACATTGACATGCTATAATAACCTCATCAACTTATGGAGGTACTAATTATGGCTTACCAGATCAGCTCTGCCTGCGTCAGCTGCGGTGCTTGCGCAGACGCTTGCCCCGTCGGTGCTATTTCCCAGGGCGATTCCCAGTATCAGATCGACGCGAATGCCTGCCTCGATTGCGGCTCCTGCGCTGATACCTGCCCCAACGGCGCCATCTCTCAGGCCTAAGGCTCAAGAGTACTTAAAAAATAAGGACGCGCTTTCGCGCGTCCTTATTTTTATCATCGGAAAGGAGCATCGCATGGAACAGCGCGACGAACTCTGGCCGGACGGCCCCTGCTTTTACTACGATACCGCCCTCTTTCCGCCGGGAACGGACAGCTTTGCCCTCGCTTACTTTGCCCGCCCCGCGCGCGGCGACACGGTCTGCGACCTCGGCAGCGGCACAGGACTTCTCGGCACGCTCCTGCTTGCGCGCGAGGATTCCCTCATCATTGAAAATGTGGAGCTTTCCGCGCCCGCGGCAGCGCTCGCGCGCAAGAGCTTTTTGGAAAACGGCTGGGAGGGGCGCGCCGTTTTTCACACGGGCGACCTGCGCAACGCCTCCACCCTGCCGCTCCCCGGCAACGTCGACTATGTGATCTCCAACCCGCCGTATTTTCCCGCCGGCAGCGGCAAAAGCGCCGACGGCGAAGCGCGCCGGACGGCACGGGAGGAAGTATCCTGCACGCTTGAGGACGTGTGCGCCGCGGCAAAGCGCATTCTGCGCTATGGCGGGCGCTTTGCCCTTGTTCACCGCGCCGAACGGCTCACGGACGTTCTCTGCACCCTGCGTGCAAGCGGCATCGAGCCCAAGCGTCTTCGTTTTCTCGCCAAATCCGCGGACAGCGCCCCCTCGCTCCTGCTGGTCGAAGGAAAGCGCGGTGGAAAGAGCGGGCTTATCCTTGAGCCGCCGCTTATCCCCGGTTCTGCGGAGTGGGATCGCGTTTATTTCCGCAAATAACGAAGAATGGGTCGTCCTTTCGGGCGACCCAACAGTTTTAGTATACTAAAGCGCATGATTAAATTCAAGCTTTCTTTCGCATTTTTTGGATAATCAGCCACGCACACAATTTTTATCCTGTATCTTTATCCATTCCGCCACTTGATTTTCACCCCGATTCTTGCTATTCTTTAATCACAGAAAGGGTGAGACCAATGTACAAGTAAGTTCAGCAGTTAACCCGATCCCAATGGTTCCGATCATATCCATCGCGCAGCACTCTCTGATGTGTACCGTCATTCAGGTAAGACCACTGCAACAGCAGTGTTTGAGATAGCAGGAGTGGAAACCGGAGTAAGAGGTATTCGGCACCAGATCATTGAAGAAAGGAAGGAAGAAAACAGAATATGAGAGATCCCAATATTCATCATGACTGACCCTTGATCGTACTTGAGTAACCGCGATCAGGGGTCAGTCATTTTTTGTTTTCTTCCACTTACCATAAAGATAGCAAGAAGCCCGCGCGAACGCGCGGGTGAATGGCAGCGGCGCAAGCGCTGCACGAGGCAAAAGAAGGGGTTCCCTCACATGAGAGAACCCCTTCTTTGCTTCACGTTGTGACCTCGCGGAAGGCTTCGATGCAATAGCTCCCGTCTGGGCGCACTTCCAGCGTCAACTCATCGTGCGTTCCTTCGCCGTCCCCATTCCACAACCGGATGTTGTCGCCGTACTGCTCGCCGCCCATCGGAATAAAGGATCCGGGGCCGAAATCGCTCGTAAACTCATAGAATGCATCATACTGTGCGAGGTACGTCACACCATCCTGATTGCACAGATCGTCCACCGTGATATCCGCCCACTGCGTCAAAAGCGCGGAAACGTCACTCTTGGGAATGCGCCGCACGGGGACCGCCCAGTCATCCGGCACCTTGAACCTCTCCGCATCCTCTATTCCCAGCGTGTCGAGCACAGCGTGGAATTCCTCCACGTCCGCGTCTCCCAGCGTGGTGCTGAGCGGACAGTACCGCAAAAATTCTGCAAGGTCGATATCGCGCGGATCGTCGTAATGCGAGGTGAAAAAGCAGCTCACCGGCGTCGAGGTCGTATAGCGGTACTCGCCCGTTGTCTCATCCGTCACATCGGCAGTGGAGGCAAACAACTCCTTAAATTCTTCGATCTGCGCCTCCGTCAGCGGCGCCCAATCATCCTCCGGTCCGCCGTCCGATTTGTCATCGTTCGCTCCCGCGCAGCCAAACAGCGCCAGCGTGCACACGCAGGCGAGCAAAAAGGCAAATAATTTCTTCATCGTTTCTCCCCTTTTCATTTTCGCATCATTTGTTTTTTACTGCCGGCGCGCCAGCTTTGCTCTTATAGGCTATTCACCGTGCCGAGGAAGAGCGGCAGTCCGTCCACGCCGGTGATCATGAACGCAAACGGCCGGTTCAGATCCATCTCCACCACGGGGAGGTCTTCGGGCGCGGCGGATTGGGCGTCCGCCCTGACGGCTGTAAAGGCGGCGGCCTCGCAGCCCTTTTCGTCGATCTTGACGCGCGCGGCATGCTGCACCCGCATCACGGCGACGCTCTCGTCAAACTTCTCCTCGTCGATCAGAGGCGAAAAGTCCGATTTATCGAAGTCGAACACATCGGTGACACCCAGCGCCTTGAGCGCGTCCGTCAGTTCAAGATCGGAGCTGACGTCAAACTTCGGCACGCTCCAGATGAGCTTGCCGCTCGGCAGGCTCACCCCCATATCGTAGATCATCAATCCGCCGACGACGGTATCGTCCGCAAGAAGGCGTTCAAGTGTTGTCCCCTCGTCGGGCAGCAGGAAACGCATCGTCTGCCCGCCGCGAAAGCTCAGCTGCGCCACCGTAAAGTTTTCGCCGCGGCAGTAGTCGGCGCGATCCTGCGTGAGGTGCATGAAGTCAACCGTCTGCTGCGCGCCGTCCGCTGCGGTGAAGGTATCCTTTTTCGTCTCTTTCTCCCAGAATTCGTCGCGCCACTGGTCTTTGAAGTAGAGCGTTGACAAAAGCATCATCACCGTCTCAGGCTTTGTTTCGATGCTGCCCGAGGCGTCACGCAAAAGGCCGCCGGTATTCTCGTTGATCCACTCGGCGATGGCGCTGTCCGTCTTTTTCTCGCCCATCGGCGCAGAGAAGGTCGAGGCAAGGTACTGCTGCGCGAGCGTTTCAAGCGTTTCTTCGTTGTACGGCACGCCCTCCTTGAGCCAAATGGAGCTCGCCAGCTGTGTTCTTCCCGTCGAGGTCTCGCCGTAGAGGTTGCGCCAGATGTAGTTGCCCGCGCTCTGTGCCAGCTCCGTATCATCAAGGCCAAGGAGAGACAGGATCTGCGCGCGGCTCTCGCCGTCCGTTGTTTCGCTGAGCATGGCAAGCGCAAGATAGAGGTTCGCAGGAGAGAGCACGATATTGTCCTCAGCGGAGAGCAGCGCGCCCGCCGCCGCCCGCGTAAAGTGCAAAAACGCCGCGGGGTTGCCCGCCCCCTTGCTGCGCAGCGCCTTGAGCGCATCGTAATAGGCGTTGCTGCGCGCGTCCCAGTCCTCCCAGATCTTCTCCTGCGCTTTTTCGTAAGCGTCCGCGCCCATCTTGTCATAGTCGATGGTGCTGAACGCCTTGTCCAGTTCCTCCGTGCTCGGCATGGCGGGAAGCTCGGGATATTCGGCAAGCTTCACGGCAAGCTCCTGTAAATACTGCGCGGCAACAGGATCCTTCTTCGCGGTATCCTCCTCATCGTCCCGAATCGTTGTATCTCCCCCGCCGCAGGCGCAGAGGGAAAGCGTCATTGCCGCAGCCAGCAGCAAAGCAAAAACTCGTTTCATGTCGGGTGACCTCCGTTTCTTGATATCTGTTCTGTTAGACGGCGCGCGGGCAGAAAAAGTTCCCGCCCCCTCCAAAAATAGCGCACCGACCTTTTAGAAAACGGGCGAATGTGGTATACTTTCAAAAATATTTGCTTTTTCCTGTAACGCAGGGAGCAAAAAAGTTGTCTTTACGCCATGATGGCACTTGATAGACAGAAAGGAGCGCAGGCATGGACGATAAACAGATCGTCGAGCTTTACTGGCAGCGGAACGAGCAGGCCATCGCTGAGACCGCCGCAAAATATGAAACCTATTGCATGAAAATTTCGCAAAACATTTTATCTGACCGCGCCGACAGTGAGGAAAACGTGAACGACACCTACCTGCACGCCTGGGAGGCCATTCCGCCGCAGCGTCCGGCGATCCTCTCCGCCTTTCTCGGCAGGATCGCGCGCAATCTGGCGCTCAACCGCTATAAGGCAAAAAGCGCGCAGAAGCGCCAGGGCGACGCCTTTGCCCTCTCGCTCGACGAGCTGAACGACTGCGCCGTTTCGCTGCCCGACCCGGAGAGCGAGACTGCCGCAGCAGAGCTTGGCGCGAGCATCAGCGCGTTTCTTCGCACACAGAGCGAGGAGGTGCGCAGTATGTTCGTTCTTCGCTACTTTTACTGCGAGTCGATCGAGGAGCTGTCCGCGCGCTTTCGCTGCGGCGAGAGCCGGATCAAAACCACACTTCTGCGCACGCGCAGAAAACTCAGGGAGCATCTGATCAAGGAGGGATACTGTGAAGCATGAAGGAATGGCGCGCGCCATGAGCAAGCTGGACGACGATCTCATCGCCTCAGCCTGCCAATACCGCGCAAAGCCGCACAAAACCTATCTGTTCCCGCGCATGCTGGCCGCGGCGGCCTGCCTTGTGCTCATTGCCACGGCAGCGCTTGTGATGCACCGCACGCCGGAAACAGATATTTACATCGACGGCACGGCGCTTTCCGCAGATCCCGTCCCCATCGATCAGCCAATGCCAATGGCACTCGACGGCCGCAGCACAGATGTGCAGACGCTGTGCCTGTCCCTCTCGTTTGAGAGCCGGACAGATGCGCCGCTGGAAGTCTCCGTCTCGGAAGGGGTTCTGGATTCCACCGCCGATTCTTCTCCGCGTGCGCTTTCCGCCCGCACCGTTTCCGCCGGAGAAATACTGCTCTGGACGATCGATCCCCCCGACGAGAGCGCGGTCTACACCCTCTATCTTGACGGAAAAGCCGCCGCCGTGCTGCGCTGCGACAGCGCCAACGGCTACTGGGTCGCCGAGCGGCCCTGAAGCAACCAAACAACACATACAATATTATTTTGGAGGTAAATTCCCATGAAAAAGTTTCTCACGCTGCTGCTCGCCGCAGCCATGACCCTTTCCCTTGCCGCCTGCGGCAGCAAGAACGACGGCAACGCCAACGGCGGCGATTCTCAGCCCGCCGACGCGCTTGCCCTGCTGAATACCGTCTGGTCGAGCTATGCCGACGACGATAAGTTTGCCGTTGTCGGCGGCGACTATGACGAGGCAAACATGACCGAGGACGCTCCCGGCCGCTTCGGTGTGGAGGACGGCGACACGCTCGACTCCATGCTCGGCTTCCCCGCCGCCGACGCGGACAAGCTGACCGACGCCGCGTCCCTCAGCCACATGATGAACGCCAACACCTTCACCGCCGGCGCTTTCCACGTCACGAACTCTTCTGACGTCGACACGGTTGTTTCCGACCTCAAGGACAATATCATGAACCGCCAGTGGATGTGCGGCTTCCCCGACAAGCTCGTTGTCCTCACGCTCGGCGACTATGTTGTCTCCTGCTTCGGCGCGGAGGAGCTGGTCGATGAGTTCAGCGAAAAGGTCACCGCCGCATTCTCCGGCGCTTCCGTCGTCTGCGATGAGGCCATCGCCTGATTTGATTTTTTGAAAGGCAGGAGGCGTCCATGCTCTTTTCCAGCGTTCCCTTTCTCTTTTATTTTCTGCCTGCGGCGCTGCTGCTCTACTTTCTGGTGCCGCGCAGGCTGAAAAACGCGGCGCTGCTGCTCGCAAGTCTTTTCTTCTACGCCTGGGGCGAGCCGAAATATGTCGTTTTGATGCTCGTCTCCATCGCGCAGGGATATCTCTTCGGCCTGCTCGTTGAAAAATACCGGGGGAGAAATGCGTCAAGGCTCTTTCTGTCGCTCTCGATCCTTGCGAGCCTTGGGCTTCTCGGCTATTTTAAGTACGCGGACTTTTTTCTCTCCAGCGTCAACGCCGCCACGGGACTTTCCCTGCCGCTTTTGAAGCTGAGCCTGCCCATCGGCATCAGCTTCTACACCTTCCAGGTGCTCAGCTATGTCATCGACGTTTATCGCGGCGACACGGCGGCACAGAGGAATTTCATCGACCTCGCCGCCTATGTTTCGCTCTTCCCCCAGCTCATCGCAGGTCCGATCGTACGTTACAGCGACGTTGCTTTGCAGCTCAGGGAGCGCACGCACAGCGTTTCCGCCGCGGCGGAAGGCGTACGCCGCTTCACGATCGGCTTTTGCAAAAAGATCCTGCTTGCCAACCAGTTCGGCGCGCTCGCAAGCGCCTATCAGCAGACACAGCAGGAAAGCGTTCTTTTCGTCTGGCTCTATGCGCTCGCGTTTTTGCTTCAGGTCTACTTTGACTTTTCCGGTTACAGCGACATGGCCATCGGCCTTGGCCGCATCTTAGGCTTCCGCTTTTCGGAGAATTTCAACTATCCCTATGTTTCGACCAGTATCACCGAGTTCTGGCGCCGGTGGCACATCTCGCTCGGCTCGTGGTTCCGCGACTACCTCTATATTCCGCTCGGCGGCAGCCGGAGAGGCAGGGCGCGCCAGCTGCTGAACATTTTCATCGTCTGGCTCGCAACAGGATTGTGGCACGGCGCCGCGTGGACGTTCGTCCTCTGGGGGCTGTGGTTTGCGATCCTGCTGCTCCTTGAAAAGCTCGTACTGCTGCCGATACTGGAAAAGCACCGCATCTTCGGCCACGTCTATACGCTCTTTTTCGTCACGCTCGGCTTCGTGCTCTTCGACGCAAGCACCGCTGCGCAGGCATTTTCGCGCATCGGCGCAATGCTCGGCGCAGGAGATCTGCCGCTCGTGAGCGCGCAGGCGGTCTATTATCTCAAGAGCTATGCGCCGCTGCTCGTGCTCGGTATGCTCTGCGCAACGCCGCTGCCGAAAAAGGCTGTAGCACTGCTGCGCGAGAAAAAGGGCGTGGCGCTCGCTCTCGATGTGCTCGAGCCGCTCTGCGTGCTGCTCCCGCTTTTGATCAGCACAGCCTTCTTAGTGGACGGATCGTTCAATCCGTTCCTCTACTTCCGCTTTTAAGGAGGAGACCGTATGAGCAAACAAGTAAAAGACCTCCTCACTCTCGGCGCCGCCGCGTTTCTGGTGCTGACGCTCTCACTGTGGGGCATCTTCAAAAGCGACGACGCCGTGTCGGAAAGCGAGCGCCGGCCGCTCAAGCAGTTTCCCGCGCTCAGCGCGCAGGAGGTGCTCTCCGGGCGCTTCCAGTCGAACTTTGAAAGCTACACGCTCGATCAGTTCCCGCTGCGCGATACCTTCCGCACGCTCAAGGCCCTGTCCGTCCGCTATCTCTTCGGGGAAAAGGACAACAACGGCATCTACATGGCCGACAGATACGCCGCCAAGCTCGACGACACGATCCGTGAAGATTCCCTCGACCATGCGGCCGACCGCTTCCGCTACGTGTACGAAACATACCTCAAGGACACGGGGGCAAACATCTATCTCTCCGTTATTCCCGACAAGAATTGCTTTCTCGCCGCCGAAAACGGCTATCCGGCGATGGATTACGACAGATTCTTTGCCCTGATGCGGGAAAAGGTCGATTTTGCGCAGTTCGTCGATCTGACGGACACGCTCTCGCTTGGATCCTACTACCGCACCGATCTCCACTGGCGGCAGGAAGCGCTTCTCCCCACGGCAAAGGCGTTGGCGGACGCGATGGGTGTCTCGCTCACCGAGGACTTTACCGAGATCACGCTTGATACGCCGTTTTACGGCGTTTACCGCGGGCAGTCGGCGCTGCCGATGGAGTCTGACAAGCTTGCATATCTCACGAACAGCGTGCTCGAAGGCTGCCGCGTGTACGACTATGAAAGCGGCGAATATCTGCCGGTCTACACGCTCGACAAGGCAGGCGGCAGCGACCCGTACGAGATTTTCCTCTCAGGGCCGAAGTCGCTGCTGCGCATCGAGAATCCGAACGCAAAGACGGAGCGCAAGCTCATTGTCTTTCGTGATTCCTTCGGCGCAAGCCTCATTCCGCTGCTCGCAGAAGGCTACCGTGAGATCACGCTGATCGACATTCGCTATCTCTCGCCCGCCTCGCTTGGAAGATTTGTCGATTTTGACGCGCAGGATGTGCTGTTTCTTTACAGCACAAGCGTGCTGAACGACAGTGCGACCATCAAATAAGTGCAAAACGGGACGTGTGCGCCGATTGCGGCGTACACGTCCCGTTTTCTGCTTCGATGGCAGGGGGAATTCCCCTGTCTGCTGAAAAACAAAGCACCCGCCCCTGCTTTTTCAGCATGGGCGGGTTCAGGTTAACTATAGCACAGCGGTATTTGGCGTGCAAGGCAAAGTTACCGCGCTTTTGTCATTTCGTTCACCCCGCACATTTCACCGTGGTAAAGCGCGGGAAAAGTTAGGAAAACAAGGTATTGACGCTGCTCGCCCCCGTGCAGTATCATTACTTATGATTTTTTTGATTGGAAACAGGAGGTCTGGATCATGAGTGAAGCGATTCGCATTCCTGAGCTTTTCGGTTCTCTGGTGTTCAATGAACGCACGATGGAGCAGTATGTGCCGCAGAGCGCCATGGAAGTCTGGCGCGGCTGCCTGAAAAGCGGGCAGCCTCTTCCCCTTTCCGCGGCAAATGAGATTGCCGACGCGATGAAAACCTGGGCGCTGGAGCACGGCGCAACGCATTTCACGCACTGGTTCCAACCCCTCAGCGGCGTGACGGCGGAGAAGCATGACAGCTTCATCAACAATGCCGGCGGCGGCCGCATTATGATGGATTTCTCCGGCAAGGAGCTGGTGCGCGGCGAGCCCGACGCCTCCTCCTTCCCCAACGGCGGCCTGCGCGCGACGTTTGAAGCGCGCGGTTACAGCGCCTGGGATCCGACGGCCTTCGCCTTCATCAAAGACGGCAGCCTCTGCATCCCCACGGTGTTCTGCTCTTATAGCGGCCAGGCGCTTGACAAAAAGACGCCGCTGCTGCGCTCCATCGCCGCGGTCAACCGCGCAACGGTGCGCGTGCTGAAGCTTTTCGGCGACAACGCCGAAAAGGTCACGCCGCAGATCGGTGCGGAGCAGGAATACTTCCTCATCGACCGCGAGCTGTACTTAAAGCGCATGGATCTGCGCCTGTGTGGCCGCACGCTCTTCGGTGCAAAGCCCCCCAAGGGGCAGGAGCTGGACGACCACTACTTCGGCGCGTTCCGCCCCCGCGTAGGCGCTTACATGCAGGAGCTCGATGAAGAGCTGTGGAAGCTCGGCGTGCTCTCCAAGACCAAGCACAATGAGGTTGCGCCCGGCCAGCACGAGATGGCGCCCATCTACACCGATGCCAACACCGCGAGCGACCAGAATCAGCTCGTCATGGAAACGATGAAAAAGGTCGCCGAGCGCCATGACCTTGTCTGTCTGCTGCACGAAAAGCCCTTCGCCGGCGTGAACGGCTCGGGCAAGCACGTCAACTGGTCTCTTTCGACCGATACGGGCAAGAATCTCTTCTCCCCTGGCAAGACCCCCAGCCAGAACGCGTTGTTCCTGCTGCTGCTCGCCGCCTTCCTCAAGGGCGTGGACGACTATCAGGAGCTGCTGCGCTGCTCGGTCGCCTTTGCGGGCAACGACCACCGCCTCGGCGCGCAGGAAGCGCCGCCGGCCATCATCTCGGTCTTTCTCGGCACGGATCTTGAGGGTATCATCGACGCCATCGTCGGCGACAACAACTATACCGCGCCCGAGCACAAGTCTCTGCGCATCGGTGTAGACGTGCTGCCCTCCATTCCGCAGGACACCACCGACCGCAATCGCACCTCCCCGCTCGCGTTCACGGGCAACAAGTTCGAGTTCCGCATGCCCGGCTCCTCGCAGTCCATCGCAGGCCCGATCACGATCCTCAACGCAATCATGGCCGATGAGCTGGATCAGTTCTACGAAACGCTCAAGGACGCAAGCGACTTTACCGCTGCGCTCCACAAACTCATTCGAGACACGTTCTCCGCCCACCGCCGCATCATCTTCAGCGGCAACGGCTATGAGGACGCCTGGATCCGCGAAGCGGAAAAGCGCGGCCTTGCCAACCTGCGCAACACGGCCGAGGCGCTGCCGACCTATCTTCTGCCGAAAAACATCGAAATGCTCACCCGTCAGGGTGTGTATTCCCGCGAGGAAATCCTCTCCCGCCACGAAGTCCACATTGAGAAGTACTGCAAGGTCATCCGCATCGAGGCCGCGACGCTCGTCGACATGGTGCAGCACGGCATTCTGAATGCCGCCTCCGAATACGAGGCCACGCTCTGCAACACGATCGTCGCCAAGCACACCGCCGCGCCGGAGCTGACGTGCCATGTGGAATCCTCGCTTGCCAACGCCATCGGTTCGCTCAATGAGCAGCTTCTGGAAGAGACCATCGGCCTCAAGACGGCGCTCGAGACCGTGTCGGAGAGCTTTTCCCCCGAGCAGCTGCTGCACTACTACCACGACGAAGTTGAAAAGCGCATGGACGATGTGCGCAGGATCATCGACAAGCTGGAAGTACTGACCGCCTCCAAGTATTGGCCGTATCCGACGTTCTGCGAACTGCTCTTCTCCGTGTAAGTTTCAAAAAGGACGCTCTATCAAGAGCGTCCTTTTTGCTTTGAGCGCGTGCGGTTCCGCCCGTTGCCGCCTCAAGGCGCCGTTCGATCGCACAGCCGTCCGGCTGTGCGATTTTTATTTTGCAAATTGGTGGAAAAATGAAAAGAGCTATGATATGATGTTTTTACCAAACTGCGCTATTGCGCTGAGTTTACGATACGGCAGGAGAAAACAACATGAACCATCAAACCATCATTGTCCTGGACTTCGGCGGTCAGTACAACCAGCTGATCGCCCGCCGCGTGCGCGAATGCGGCGTTTACTGCGAGGTCAAGCCCTACACGACGCCGCTTGCGGACCTTCTCACAATGAAGCCCATCGGCTTCATCTTCACCGGCGGCCCGAACAGCGTGTATCTCGAGGACGCGCCGCACGTCGATCCCGCGCTTTTTGACGCGGGCGTGCCCGTGCTCGGCATTTGCTACGGCTGCCAGCTCATCGCGCACCACCTCGGTGGCAAGGTTGTCGCCGCAAACGACGCCACCGCGCGCGAATACGGCAAGACCGAGACGTTTTTTGACACGAGCTGCAAGCTCTTCAAGGGCCTTCCCGAAAAGAGCGTGACGTGGATGAGCCACGGCGACTACATGGAAAAGGTACCCGATGGGTTCTCCCTCGTCGCCCATTCCGACGCCTGCCCCAATGTCGCCATCTGCGATGAAAAGCACGGCTTCTACGGCGTGCAGTATCACCCCGAAGTCAACCACACCGAGTACGGCAAGGACATGATCCGCAACTTCCTCTACGAGGTCTGCGGCGCGAAGGGCGACTGGACGATGGGCGACTACAAGAACACCGCCATCGCCGCTGTGCGCGAAAAGGTCGGCTCCGGCCGCGTGCTGCTGGCGCTCTCCGGCGGCGTGGATTCGTCGGTCGTGGCGGCGCTGCTCGCCGAGGCCGTCGGCCCGCAGCTCACCTGCGTTTTTGTCGATCATGGTCTCATGCGCCTCAATGAGGGCGACGAGGTCGAGTCGGCATTCGATAAGTGGGACATCAACTTTGTCCGCGTGAACGCCGAGAGCCGCTTCCTTGAAAAGCTCGCCGGCGTGACCGAGCCTGAGCGCAAGCGCAAGATCATTGGCGAGGAGTTCATTCGCGTGTTCGAGGAAGAGTCGAAAAAGATCGGCGCGGTCGATTTCCTCGCGCAGGGCACGATCTATCCCGACGTGATCGAGTCCGGCCTCGGCAGCGCCGCGGTCATCAAGAGCCACCACAACGTCGGCGGTCTTCCCGACTATGTCGACTTCAAGGAGATCATCGAGCCGCTGCGCCTGCTCTTTAAGGACGAGGTGCGTCAGCTCGGCCGCGAGCTGGGGCTGCCCGAGTATCTCGTCTCCCGCCAGCCGTTCCCCGGCCCGGGTCTTGCCATTCGCATCATGGGCGAGATCACCAAGGAGAAGGCCGACACGCTGCGCCTTGCCGACGCGATCTACCGCGAGGAGCTGGAAAAAGTCGGTGAAAATAAGAAGATGAACCAGTATTTCGCCGTCCTGACCGATACGCGTACCGTTGGCGTCATGGGCGATGGCCGCAGCTACGACCGTGTGCTCGCCCTGCGCGCCGTGACGACCGAGGACTTTATGACTGCCGACTGGGCGCGCATCCCCTACGAGCTGCTCGACAAGATCAGCGGCCGCATCGTCAACGAGGTCAAGGGCATCAACCGCATCGTATACGATATTACCAGCAAGCCCCCCGCAACGGTGGAGTGGGAATGATTGCATAGCTTGAAAAAAGCCCGTAAACACTGGATTTTTTGAGTCTTGATGCCCCTCGTGGCAACGATTTGGCAACAGAATTTCATTATTCCCAGGAAAAAGAGCTATCTGATTTCAAATGAAGTCAGGTAGCTCTTTTTTGTCATACGCCAATTATCATAAACTCTTCGTTCTTGCCAATTTTCTATCCTGCCGGGAAACTCTCCGCATCTTGACATTTTCCGCCCGCTTGCCTTATCATGTTCTTAGAAAATCAGCCCTTTGCAGCAGCGTACAACCTGAGGTCAATGTTTTTAGGAGGGGCGGTGAATCCCTCTCCGGTTTTTAAGCAGAGATCAGCTTTCTACTGCAAGAATCGGCCTTTATGCCAGAGGATATGCTTGAGCATTGTCCGGTTTCTGATC
>OJKY01001171.1_pt1 | contig 16804 bp, 12 predicted proteins | sample 1596571 | NCBI WGS metagenome assembly OJKY01 (sample SAMEA4350170, study PRJEB24818) | metagenome | biome: human; feature: gut; material: faeces | place: Denmark | collected 2013-09 | reverse complement strand
TGTGGTATAGTAAAAGGGAGCATTGCCACGCAATGCTCCCTTACCGTAACCGGACCTGCCGGTGGATTCTTATTCAGTTTGACTTAACACATCACTGTCAGCCGTTTGTCAAATAATTGTGTTTCCCGCACGGGGTTTTCCCTTGATTTTGCCCTTATCAGCTCACGCGGTCAAGGGTAACAGCGTATAAAGGAAGATAATTTGGGATGGTTTTGATTTCTCAATAAATCCAGTAATTTCAATGCTTTGCGCCGATTTTGACGGCTTCTTATAACCGCTAATAACGGGTGAAATATTTGGGCGGTGCGAATTCCCATTTGCTTACACCTCATTCAATGTTTTAAGGTCGCCATAAAGGGCGACCTTTTTGTAATCTCAGCTACTTTTTGATTGATGAAATGAGTGATGTTTGATATAATAATATAGATAAGTTTTTACATGAGGTGGCAGAATGCGGAACAAGAAACCTCCCTTTGAAATTACAAATGCGATGATCGACCATGTCGCAGAAATTGCGGAATTGGTTGGGCGGCTGACCTCTACCAATCAACTTTCTACCAATCCTACTTTGCGGCGCACCAATCGCATCCGAACAATTCATGGCTCACTAGCCATCGAGCAGAACACGCTGACTTTGGAGCAGGTCACCGCTGTTCTCAACGGCAAGCAGGTTCTGGCTCCGCCTAAAGATATTGCAGAGGTCAAAAACGCTTATAAGATCTATGAGCGATTGGAGGAGCTTGATCCCTACTCTGTGGATGATCTGCTGACCGCTCACGGCATCATGACACGAGGATTGGTGGATGAGTCAGGGATGTTTCGTACCCGTCCTGTTGGCGTTGTAGATCAGGAAGGGCATATCCTGCATTTCGACACTCTGCCGCAGTATGTCCCAGATTAGGTCATGGAACTTCTGGGCTGGGTCAGGGACAGCGACATACACATGCTAATCCGCAGTTGCGTGTTCCATTATGAGTTTGAGCTGATTCACCCATTTGCCGATGGTAATGGCCGTGTGGGCCGTCTGTGGCATACGCTGCTGCTTTCCAAATGGAACCCTGCCTTCGCATGGCTGCCGGTGGAATCCATCATCCACGACCGCCAGCAGGAGTATTATGCGGCCATCAATGCCTCCAATGACGCTGGAGAATCCACAGTGTTTATTGAGTTTATGCTCTCAGCCATCAAAACATCGCTCATTGACGCTATCAATACGAGTAATGAAATGAGCGATGGACAGATAGATAAGGCAACGATGCGCTGGAAGCAGATTGAGAAGTTCCTGGAAACGCACGAGTTTATTATGAATGCCGATGTACGGGAACTGTGCGGTGCGTCAGCTGCAACGACGAATCGAATTTTGGCAAAATTAACAGAAGAAGAGAAATTGATAAGCACAAAATAAGCGGGCACTGGGGATATACATTGTAGTAGCATCAAAATCGAAATTAAGATAGATATTATTAACTTATTTTCACACAGCAAAAATAACGGGAGGAAATATAATATGCGTTTAGATTTTCTTGATGATGAACTATTTGGAAATGAAGCGGGAGAAGATGAAAACAAAAGCAGGCTACTAAGCTATTATCTTGAAAAACCTGAGAATGATATTTTTTTTCATTCTAAAAGGCCATTAGCCTTTGTACGGGCAAGAAAAGGCGTTGGTAAATCAGCACTTTTGAGTTATGCGCAGTACAAATTAGAATGCATAAACCCTAAATCCATATATATCTCCGTAAAGGCATCAGAGCTTATTTCAATTAAGCCACATCCATCTTCCGGAGCCAGCGCATTGGAATATACGAATTATTGGCAAGAATGTTTGTGTACACGAATTGCAATTGAAATTGGTCGTAATATTAAAATTGCTGTTTCAGATGATACCATGATGCTCGTTGAAATGGCTGAACTACTGGGATACAAAGGTAGAAATATTGTTAACGCTTTATGCGACAGATTCACACAAGTAATTCCTCAACTTGTCGCACAAAAGAAATGTGCTGAAAATGCTGAAGAGCTTTTAAAACGATACTCTAAAAAAGAAAATATTTCTGTTTGGTTTTTTATTGATGATATAGATGCAACTTTCATCAACACCCCCGAAAACAAAATGCTGATTAGTACATTCTTTTCAGCATGCCGAAATATTGTTAATGCTGTCAGCGGTCTCTTTATTCGAGCATCTGTGAGGACAGATGTTTGGACAATAATAAAAGATGATGAAGCTTTGGATAAATGTGAACAATACATGACTGATCTTAAATGGAGCACAGAAGACACAGGTCGGATTTTGGCAAATAAGATACTAACATATTATGAGAACATTACTCCAAAAGACGAAAAAATACTAAACATTAGAAAATGGTATCCTGCTTCTCAAGCGCAAGTGTTTAATCTGGTCTTTAGTGGGAAATTACCGTGGGGAACTCGACACCTTGATCCATATAGACCCATTCACATTTTGTCTGCCGGTCGCCCGCGATGGGCTGCTCAACTATGCAAAATGGCTGCAAGCGATGCTTACAAAAAGAGCAGTGACACGATTTCAATCGGACATATTAACGCCATCATGTTTGACTACGGAAAATATAGATTATCAGATCTCTACAAAGAACACACACATCAATGTCCCCAGCTAAAACATGTCATCGAATCTTTTAGAAATGGTCAAAAAGCATATAAATCCTCTGATTTGTTGACCTATATTGAGGAGAAAGTGATTTCAAACACGAACACTCCGATTTCAATAGAAGATATTGCTGTCACCACCCCTCTTGATATTGCACACTTTCTGTATAGAATAGGTTTTATTACTCTTGATGATAATTCATTTGATACTGGTGAAAGTTTCATTCGTTTCGAGGATGTTCCTGATTTGCTTATCCCGTCTAACTATAATCCCAATGACTTGTGGGCGATTCACCCTTCATATAGAGCAATTCTTCATTTGAAGTAATAAAAGATAATCTTTGATGAATGACCGCCTATCTTGATATTCCTGCACTACTTACATTAAACCCAGCGCTACCCTAACATGCTCGATGCCCGGAAAACCCTTGATTTTCAAGGCTTTCCGGGCATCGCTTACATTAGTTCCGGCGCGATACGTAGCTGCGCGAGATCCCAAGCTTTTTTGCGACCTCGCGCTGCGTGCGGGGCATTTTCCCGCCGAGGCCATAGCGCGAGGTGATGACCTCTTCCTCCCGCTCCGTCAGGCATTCGTGTACAAGTTTTCGCACGCGCAGGCAGTCGTCCCGATCCTGAATATCGAGATACATCGTGTCCTCCACGCCGACAACGTCCATGAGATAGAGCGACTCGCCGTCGGAATCGGAATCGAGTGAATCGTTGAGCGACACCTCGCCCTGCGCCTTCTTCCGGCTGCGAAAGTACATGAGGATCTCATTCTCCACGCATTTGGCAGCATAAGTCGCAAGGCGAGTTCCCTTTTCCGGGCGATAGCTGGAAACCCCCTTGATAAGCCCGATGGTGCCGATCGAGATCAGGTCGTCCTGCTCGTCAGACTGCGTGTAGTACTTCTTGGCAATGTGGGCGACGAGGCGCAGGTTGTGCTCAACGAGCATATTGCGCGCCTCCAGATCGCCCGCAAGCATCTGCTCAACATATTTCTTCTCCTCCTGCGCGGAAAGCGGACGCGGGAACGAGCCGCCCGACAGGTGAAGCGAGAGCAGCATGGCGTGCGACAGCAGATAAAGTGCGATCGAAAGCATAAAAACTCCTCCTCTTTTCTTCATTTTATGGGCAGACGGGAAGTCCCTATGCGCAGCGCAAAGCGCGGCAATATGCCGCGCAGACTCCCCTGCATTTTGCGCAAAACATCTCAATTGTGCAAAATAACGCCGCATTTATTTTATTTTTCTTCTGCAAATTGTGAATTTTTTCCTCACTCTATTGATTTTTGGCATTCAAGCGCTATACTAAAACCAACTACAGAAAAAGGAGGAACTTTTTCATGCCCGCACGCAAAAATACTGCGCGGCTTTCCAAAAAGCCGCCGCTGTCACCGCAGGAACTCAAGCAGATCGACGCTTTCTGGCGCGCAGCAAACTATCTGACCGCCTGCCAGCTGTATCTTCTCGACAACCCGCTTTTGGAGCGCCCGCTGCGTGAAAGCGACCTGAAGCAGACCATCGTCGGCCACTGGGGCACCTGCCCGGGGCAGAACTTCATCTACACGCACCTGGATCGCGTTATCAAGCGCGACGACCTTGACATGATCTATCTCTCCGGCCCCGGCCACGGCGGCAACGCTATGGTTGCGCAGGACTGGCTGGACGGCAGCTACACGGAAGTCTACCCCAACATCACGCGCGACAAGGCTGGCATGCAGAGGCTCTTCAAGCGCTTCTCTTTCCCCGGCGGCATTCCCAGCCATGTGGCGCCTGAGACTCCCGGCTCCATCCACGAGGGCGGCGAATTGGGCTATTCCCTTGCCCACGCCTTCGGCGCCGTGGCGGATAACCCCGATCTCATTGCAGCCTGCGTCGTCGGCGACGGCGAGGCCGAGACCGGGCCGTTGGCGACCTCGTGGCACGGCAACAAATTCATGAACCCGATCACCGACGGTGCGGTGCTGCCGATCTTGCATCTGAACGGTTTTAAGATCGCCAACCCCACCATCTTCTCCCGCATGAGCCACGAAGAGATTGAATGCTTCTTCCGCGGCTGCGGCTGGGAGCCACGCTTTGTGGAAGGCAGCGAGCCTGAGCTGATGCACCAGCAGATGGCCGCTGCGCTCGACTGGGCGATCCGCGAGATCCACCGCATTCAGCGCACCGCGCGCAAGAGCGGCAAGGCAAGCCGCCCGCACTGGCCGATGCTCGTACTGCGCACGCCCAAGGGCTGGACGGGGCCGAAGGAAGTCGACGGTCTGCCGGTCGAAGGCTGCTGGCGCGCCCATCAGGTGCCCATTTCCATGGGGGCGGAGGAAAAGGCGCATCTGCCGCTGCTCGAGAGCTGGCTGCGCTCGTACAAGCCCGAAGAGCTCTTCCATCAGGACGGCACACCGGTGGAGCTGGTCGCGTCCTTCCCGCCCACAGGCGCGCGCCGCATGGGTGCGAACCCGCACGCGAACGGCGGTCTCCTGCTGCGCGACCTGCGTACGCCGGACTTCCGCGATTACGCGGTCAATATTCCCTCTCCCGGTGCGGTAGAGGCACAGGATATGTACGTCCTCGGCACCTATGTCCGCGATGTGATGAAGCTGAACATGGACGCGCGCAACTTCCGCATTTTTGCGCCCGACGAAACGGCTTCCAACCGCTTGCAGGCCGTCTTTGAGGTCACCGGCCGCCGCTTCCTCGACGAGCAGATCGAGGGCATCGACGACCACCTCGACCCCGACGGCCGCGTGATGGACTCCATGCTCTCCGAGCATTTCTGCGAAGGTTTCCTCGAAGGATATCTGCTCACCGGCCGGCATGGCTTTTTCGACAGCTACGAGGCGTTTATCCGCATTGTGGACTCAATGTTCTCCCAGCATGCCAAGTGGCTCAAGATGTGCAATGAGCTGCCTTGGCGGCAGGATATTGCATCGCTCAACTATATCCTTGCCTCGAATGTCTGGCAGCAGGATCACAACGGCTTCACGCACCAGGATCCGGGCTTTCTCGACCACGTGGCGAACAAGAAGGCCGATGTGGTGCGCATGTATCTGCCGCCCGACGCCAACTGCCTGCTCTCCTGCTTCGACCACTGCATCAAGAGCCGCAACTATGTAAATGTCATCGTGGCGAGCAAGCACCCGCGCCCGCAGTGGCTGACGATGGAACAGGCCGTGAAGCACTGCACGCAGGGCATCGGCATCTGGGAATGGGCGTCGAACGACCAGGGGCAGGAGCCGGACATCGTGATGGCCTGCTGCGGCGACACGCCGACGCTTGAAACGCTCGCCGCCGTAACGATCCTGCGCCGCGAGCTGCCGGAGCTCAAGATCCGCGTGGTGAACGTGGTCGACCTCATGAAACTCCAGCCCCACACCGAGCACCCGCACGGTCTGACGGACGAGGAATACGACACACTCTTCACCAGGGATAAGCCTATCATCTTCGCCTATCACGGCTATCCTACGCTGATCCACGAGCTGACCTACCGCCGCCACAACCGCAACCTGCATGTGCGCGGCTACAAGGAAGAGGGTACGATCACGACCCCGTTCGACATGCGCGTGCTCAACGACATCGACCGCTTCGATCTTGTCATCGACACGGTGCGCCGTCTGCCGCAGCTTGGCAACCGCGGCGCCTACCTCGTCCAGAAGATGAACGACAAGCTTGTCGAGCACCGCCAGTATATCAAGGACAACGGCATCGACCTGCCCGAAGTGCGTGCGTGGAAGTGGAACGACGGCAAGGGCGTTGAGGTGTAAAAGGAGGAAAGCAATGCGTATTGCGATCCCTGTTGTGAGTGGGGAGGTTTTCTCCCCGCTCGCCAATGCCGAAGCCTTCCATTTTTATGAGGACGACCACGGAAAGATCGTGCGGCAGTTTCTCGTGCCGATGGAAGAGCGCAGCACGAAGGCCGCCATCGACCTTTTGGAGCGCTACGGCATCGACGCGCTGCTCTGCGGCACGATCGACGAAAATGAGCGCATCGCCGTTGGCACGGCGGGTCTGATGCTTTTTCCCGGCTATGTCGGCGAAGCGGACGAAGCCGCGCTGCGTTTTTTGAGCGGCAGCATCGTTTCTGACCCGAATAACCACTGCAACGCCTGCGGCTTCAAGGGCGCATGCTCGCTGAAGGACAAGGGCGGCTGCGGCAAATAAAGCAGAAAAAGGAGCAAGCCAAAAGGCTTGCTCCCTTTTTACGAATGCTGTTATGATGCGGGGCGCGTGGTGACAAGGTAATCCGAGTTGATCCAACCGAACTGTCCGCCTACGGAGACGAACGTCCAGCCGTCCTGCTTGGCAGCCGCCTGCACCTCGGTGCCGAGGGAAACGGTCGTGATCTTGTCATAGCTCGTACCGGGGCCGCTGCGCAGATTCACGCCGCCTGTGGTGTAGTAGATGTAATACTTATCGTAAACCGAATTTGGCTTGACCGCAACTTCCGTGTGACCCGTGAGGTCGAGCCAATCGATCTTTTCGCTGTTCGTGCTGTCATTGCCCTGCGTGCCGCCGGTTTCACCGGCATCGCCGTCCAGCAGGCCGTCCTCACCGTTGGCAAGCTGATTGTCCTCGCCCGTCTGCGAGCCGCCGCGCAGCTGCTCGATCTTTGTCTGTGCATCGGCAAGGTCGCGGCGCGCGCCCTTGAGCTTGAAGGACAGAACGATCACCGTGATGAAGAGCACCAGCGAAAGCGCCAGAAGCCCCATAAAAAGCGTGTAAAGCGGATTGCGCCGCGGCTTGCGGCGGCTGACCCGACGTCCTTCCATAAATGATACCCCCTTATCGGTTTGTTCCTTTTTATTGTACATAATTTTCACAAGTTATGTCAAGTGGCTTTCCCGTTTAGACGCAGAAATTCATAAAAAGTTCCCGCCCGGTGCAAAAAAAGGAGATGGTCAAGGCCACCTCCTTTCAGCGGATTCACTTTTTGTTCGCGCGCTCCTTGTGCCGCTCGAGAAGCTCCTTGGGTTCCGCCTCGGCAAGCTTGCGCTCACGGCGCTCGAGCACCTCCTTGGGCTTTTCGGTGATCGCGCCAGCCGCCTTGAGGGATTCCTTCGTTGCCACCGGGCCGACCAGCTCGTAGATGAGCACGGAGAAGAGAATGATGTTGCGGATCAGCTCGCCGTCCGCACCGAGCGCCTGCGCGCTCACGCACATACCGAGCGCCACACCCTCCTGCGGCAGCAGCATGATGCCAAGGTACTTCTGCACCGTGTGGTCACAGCCCACCGCCTTGGCCGACCAGCGCGCGCCGCAATACTTGCCGGCCGAGCGTGCGATGATGTACACAACGCCGATGAACACGAGCACGCCTTGAGAAAAGACGCTCAGGCGCAGGTTTGCGCCGCTGATGACAAAGAACACCGCGAGCATCGGCGTGCTCCATCTGTCCGCACGCTCCATGAGATCATCGGACAGCGGGCAGATGTTGCAGAACACCGTGCCGAGCATCATGCACACGAGCAGCGGAGAGAAGCCGCACTCCACGCCTGCAACGGTAAACTCTACCGCGGAGAGGCCGACCATCAGGAAAATGAATGCAATGCTCAGCGAGAGACGGTTGGAGTTCGAGCGGAACATCGTCTCAAGCTTCGTGAGGACAAAGCCCGCGATCGCGCCGAGCAGCAGCGAGCCGACGATCTCGATGAGTGGAGAGAGCAGGATGCTCGCAACGCTGAACTGCGCGCTGTCCATCGCGCGGGCAATGCCGAAGGACACAGCGAACGCGATGAGACCCACCGCATCGTCGAGCGCGACGATCGGCAGCAGCAGATCCGTGAGCTCACCCTTGGCCTTGTACTGGCGCACGACCATCAGCGTGGTCGCGGGCGCGGTGGCGGTGGCAATGGCGCCGAGGGTGATCGCTGCGGGAACAGAGAGCACATCGGGGCGCAGGAAGTGGAACACAACAAGCGCGACATCGACAAAGGCCAGCGCGGCAAGTGCCTGCAGAACGCCGATGACCATTGCCTGCTTGCCTGTCTTTTTAAGTTGGCTGAGGCGGAACTCATTGCCGATGGAAAACGCGATAAAGCCCATCGCCACATCGGAGATCATGCTCAGCGCCTCGACCTGGTCGTAGCTTGCAAATCCGAGGCTCGGAATGCCGAGGCGGCCCAGCACGAACGGCCCGATCAGAACGCCCGTCACAAGAAACGCCGTGACATCGGGCAGGTGCCAGCGGCTGAAAATACGGGTCATCAAAAGCCCTGCGAGCAGCGCAAAAGCCAGATTCAAGATGGCAGTCATAGTTACACCTTCATAACAAATAATGGTGGGCAATCAATCGGCCCAAGGCTTGTATTGTAGTATGTTCGTGCACGAAATGCAAGCACTTTCTGCAAGTTTTCTGTCAAATACAGAAAAAACGACAGCTTTTTGAGAAAAAGCTGTCGTTTGATTTCGTTTGCTCCGGTTCAGTCCGTATTCACGCGCACACCGGTGAAATAGCTGTTGCCAAATCCATCGGTGTATACGCCGCGCAGCGTATCGCGCAGCAGGTGCGCCGTGCCGTCAAAATACACCGGCGAGAGCGCCATATCGTCGAAGAGCATCATCTCTGCATCGTGAAGAAACGCTGTGCGCGCCACAAGGTTTTCCGATGCCGCTGCTACACCGATCAGCACATCGTAAGTGCCGTTTTCATAGTTGATCAGGTTCTGCTCGCTCTCGCTGCACCAGCGGTCAAGAAAGCCCATCGCATCATCATAGAGTGCGGTGATCTTTTGCAGCGCAAGCTCATAATTTTTCGCTTCCATGCGCGCATTGTATTCCGCCTGCGTCACGCCGCGCAGCATCACCGTCACGCCGAGCGTCGTACTCCACATGTTCTGCAGCGCCGCAGCCACGGCGTCATTTTCCGTACCGGTGACATACAAAAGCTCGATCGGCGGGAACATGCTCGTGCTGTAATAGCCCGCGTAGCTCAGCTCCTCACGTGCTTCCGCCTGCCGCGCGTTCACGTCTTCCTCGTCAATGCTGCGAAGCACGCCGCCGGTCGTGCGGAAGTCATCGTCCGTTTCACCGGAATCTGAAATGCCGTAGGGAACAAGCCCCGTGGCAGGCGTATTTTCCGCGCCGCCTGCTGCCGCAGCGGCCGCACGGTCGATGGCAAGATCGAATGCCTCGCGGGTATGTTCGTTTGAGAAGAGGTCGCTCTCGTGGTTATAAAGCACGCACGCCGTTGCATACACCGCCGTCGGCTTCCAGTTTTCATCTTGTGAAAGTTCGGCGATCACACTGTCGGGCAGGTGGGCGATATAGTCAATGTCACCCGCCTCGTAAAGCTTCCACGCCTCTTCCGAGCCGGAAGCAAAAACAAAGCCAAGCTCATCTGGGCCAACCAGACGCGCTTCGTAATACTCCTCGTTGCGCACCGCCGTCAGCTTGCTGCTCTTGGACCACGCGCTCACATGATATGCGCCGTTGCTCACAACATTCGGCATATCAAAGCCGGCGCCGTCTTCCGTCAAATCGCGGCGCAGCGGCATCGTGGCGACCGCCGTGCAGATGCCCTCGATAAAGTACGCGCAAGGCGCGCTCAGTGTAACGACAAAGGTGGATTTATCCTTGGCAGAGACCTGAAGCTTTGCCTTGTTGCCGGTTTCGCGCACCTCGTCGTAGCCTGCCACCACGCTCATCAGCGAATGGTTCGGAGAATTGGTTGCAGGATCGGCCAGGCGCTGCCAGGCATAGACAAAATCGTCCGCCGTCACCTTCTCCCCGTCCGACCAGCGCGCGGTAGAGCGCAGCGTGAAGCGGTAGGTCACGGTGCCGTCATAGTTCGTTTCCTCGGTATATTCCTTCGCCATACCGTTGGTGAGCATCACCTCGCCGCTGCCGTCGTCGCTCTCGCGCATCAGGTTTTCGTACAGGGCATGAAAAATGCTGTCGGCGTCCGTATCGGTGTTCATCGCGGGATCGAGCGAGTCGATCGCGCCGCAGACGCCCACGTTGAGAACGAGCTTTTCATTCCCCTGTTTTTTATTGCCGCAGCCGGACAACAGCCCAAGCAGCAGCGTTGTGCCAAGCAGCAGCGCTGCGATCCGTTTTATCGTTTTCATAGTCTCTCCTATTAAAAAGCGCGGTAAGCCGCCGCTCCAGTATCGTAACATGCGCTTCATTATAGCGAAATTTTCTGCTCTTGTAAAGGCAGGAGCGCGGAAAGTTACAATTTGTTACCAAATTATCGCCGCTGGCCTATGCAAAAAGGAGCATCTCTAAAAAAAGAAATGCTCCCCTTTTGTTCTGCTCCCATGCAGTGGAAAGATCCTCCGTCAGCCTTCGACCAGCTTTCCGTTCTCGTCCAGATGCGCCTTTTTCACCTCGCCGCCGGTGTACTTGGCGATCGCGTCCAGGCGCATGCCGGAAGGATAGTCCGATACAAGCGTATAGGCGACGCCGCGCCGCTTGGCACGCCCCGTGCGGCCGATGCGGTGCACGTAATATTCGTTTTCGAGCGGCACATCATAGTTGAATACCGCGTCCACATCGTCCACGTCGATGCCGCGCGCGGCCACATCGGTCGCAACAAAGACCGGCAGCTCGCCGCGGCGGAAGCGCGCCATGACGGCCTCGCGCTTTTTCTGCGGAATATCACCGTGAATGCAGTCGACATCGAGTCCTTCCATCATCAAAAACGCCTTGAGCCGCTCTGCCATGCCCTTCGTGTTGCAAAAGGCCATCACGCGCTCGTGCCCCTCGGCGCGAATGATCTGCGCCATGACGTGCGCCTTGTCGTTCTGGTCTACGTCGATGCGATACTGCGCAATGTCGGGCTTGTTCTCTTCTTTCGCCTGCACGGTGATCTCCTCGGGGTCGCGCTGATACATCCAGCTGATGTCCATGACCTCGCGCGATATGGTCGCGGAGAACATGCCGAGGTTGCGGCGGCTCTTGAGCTTGTCGAGAATGCGCGTCACATCGTGGATAAAGCCCATGTCGAGCATGCGGTCGGCCTCGTCGAGCACAACGGTCTTGACATTGTCGAGCTTGACGGTGCGGCGCTTCATGTGGTCGCTCAGGCGGCCGGGGGTGGCGACAACGATCTGCGGACGCTTTTTGAGCGCGTCGATCTGCTTGCCGATGGGCGCGCCGCCGTAGAGACACACAATGCGCACGCCCGGAAGATATACGCACAGGTCGCGCAGCTCGTTTGTGATCTGCATGGCAAGCTCGCGCGTGGGCGCTAAAATGACCGCTTCGGTCTCCTCGCTGCCCGGTTCGATATGCTCAATGATAGGAATGCCGAAGGCGAAGGTCTTGCCCGTTCCGGTGGGCGCCTTGGCAATGACGTCCTTCCATTCGCGCATCGGCGGAATGCAGCCCGCCTGCACAGGGGTGCTCTCCTCGATATTCTTCTTTTTCAGCGCGCGCTGTACCTCTTCCGTGAGGCCGAGCGAATCAAAGCGCACGCCCTGTGTGAATTCCATAGCGTTTTCCTCTGTTTTCTCATATTTTCAGTCATGTACGATTATATCATAGCTGTCAATACTGGGGAAAAGCACCGCCTGACGCAAAAAAAGGACAGCTTCGCTGTCCCTTTTTTGAAATATTTCACTTGTGTTCTACGTGCCAGATCGTGTCGGCGTACTGCGCGACGGCGCGGTCGGCAGCAAAGATGCCGCTGCGCGCGATGTTGAGAAGCGACTTGCGGTTCCAGTCCTCGCTCCTTGCATAGGTCTCCGCCATGCGCTGCTCGGCGGCGCAATAGGACGCGAAGTCCTGCAAGAGCATATACTCGTCGTTCAGCAGCAGGCGCGAGGCAAGATCCTCGTAGGTGTTGCCATCGGAAAAACCCTGCTTGAGCTTGTCGATCACGCAGCGCAGGTTTTCGTCGCGTGCATAGAGCTTCTGCGGGGTGTAGCCCTCGCGCTTCAAGCGCACGACCTCGTCGGCGTGCAGGCCGAAGAGGAACATGTTCTCATCGCCGAGCACCTCGTGCATCTCGACATTTGCGCCGTCAAGCGTGCCGACGGTCAGCGCGCCGTTCATCATGAACTTCATGTTGCCCGTGCCGCTGGCTTCCTTGCCGGCGGTGGAGATCTGCTGGCTCACCTCGCTCGCGGGCATCAGATGCTCGGCGAGCGACACGCGGTAGTTTTCAAGGAATACCACTTGCAGCTTGTCGCGGCAGATGGGGTCCGCATTGATCTCGGCCGCCATGGAGTTGATGAGGCGAATGATGCGCTTGGCGACGGCGTAGCCGGGCGCGGCCTTCGCGCCGAAGAGGAACACGCGCGGCTGCATGGCACGGCCGGGGTCGTTTTGCAGTTGCTGATAGAGGTAGAGAATGTGCATCGCGTTCAAAAGCTGACGCTTATACTCGTGCAGGCGCTTGACCTGCACATCAAAGATCGCATCGGTATTGAGCACAACGCCCTGCGTCTTTTTGACGTAGGCGGCAAAGTCCAACTTGTTGGCACGCTTGATCTCGCCGAGACGGTCGAGCACGGCGGTGTCGTTCGCGTAGGATTCAAGCTTTTTGAGCGCCTCGGGGTGCAGCAGATACTCATCTCCGCCCGCAAGCGCGCGCACCAGCTCATCGAGCCGCGGATTGATTTGCGCGAGCCAGCGGCGGTGGTCGATGCCGTTTGTCACGTTCTTGAACTTTTCCGGCTCCATGGCGCACTGGTACTTAAAGACATCATTGCGCAGAATGTCGGAATGCAGCGCGCTCACACCGTTCACAGCCATGCCGCCGGCGATGCAGAGGTTCGCCATACGCACCTGACCGTCCCAGATGATGGCAAGCTCGCTCGTTTTGGCGGGGTCGTGGTAGTAGTTTTCGATCTTTTCCTGATAGCGGCGCGCGATCTCCGTGAGGATCAGCCAGATGCGAGGCAGCAGCGACTGCATCAGCTCCTGCGGCCAGCGCTCAAGCGCTTCGGCAAGCACCGTGTGGTTCGTATAGGCGACGGAATGGGTGGTGATGTGCCACGCCGTATCCCAGTCGAGGCCCGCATCGTCCATCAGAATGCGCATCAGCTCGGGAATCACAAGCGCAGGGTGCGTGTCGTTGATCTGGATCACATTCTTTTCGTGGAAGTTCTCCGCCGTACCGTAGACCTCGATGTGCTTGCGCACGATGGACTGCACCGTGGCCGAAACAAAGAAGTATTGTTGCTTGAGACGCAGGCTCTTGCCCTCTGGGTGGTTGTCCTCGGGGTAGAGCACCTTGGCGATGGTCTCCGCCATGGCGTGCTGCTCCTGCGCGCGCAGGTACTCGCCCCTGGAAAAGAGCGACATATCAAGCGGCACGGGAGACTTTGCGTCCCAAAGGCGCAGCGTATTCACGTGATTCGTTCCATAGCCCGCGATCTCCATGTCACAGGGAATGGCAAGCACCTCAGTCGCACCCTCTGGCACGACGTGCAGCCGCCCGCCGTCCCAGAACTGGCGGATCGTACCGCCAAAGCGCACGGTTTCGGTCTCCTGCGGCTTCGGCAGCAGCCACGCCCCGCCGAGGTCCTTCCAGTTGTCCGGCAGCTCGACCTGCTGGCCGTCGACGATGCGCTGGCGGAAAATCCCCAGCTCATAGCAGATGGAGTAACCCGCGGCAGGAATGTCGAGCGTCGTCATGGAATCGAGATAGCACGCGGCGAGACGGCCGAGGCCGCCGTTGCCGAGGCCCGCGTCCGGCTCACATTCAAAGACGTCCGCTGCACGAAAGCCCAGCTCGTTGAGCGCCTCCGTCAATATCTCGCCGACGCCAAGGTTAAAGGCGTTTTTCATCAGGCTGCGGCCCATCAGAAATTCCATCGACAGGTAGTGTACCTGCCGGCGATGTTCCGCGCGATTCTCGCGCATGCTGTCCACGCTGCGCTCAGCCATCACATCGCGCAGGACAAGGGCGCTCGCGCGCATCATCTGCGCGTCGCTCGCCTCTTCCACTGTGCTGCCAAAGCTGACCTTCAGCTTTTCGCACAGCGCTTCTTTCATGTTCTTCACAGAGTCAATAGTCATAGATCCGTTCCTTTTTTTGTTATCGACAGATAGATTCGTAAATACGGCGGTATTCCTGCGCCGAGCGCGTCCAGCTGAAATCGGCTGTCATACCGCGCTTTTGCAGCGCCGCATAGGCGTCCTTGTTGTTGTGATAGAGGTCAATGGCCTCGCAGATCACATAGCACATATCGCCCGCGTTGTAGTTTGCAAAGGTGAAGCCGTTGCCCTGCCCGTTCCATGCCTCATAGGCGTGGACGGTATCCTTTAATCCGCCGGTCTCGCGCACGATGGGCACTGCGCCGTAGCGCATGGCAATCATCTGGGAAAGGCCGCACGGCTCGCTCTTCGAGGGCATCAGGAAAAGATCCGCGCCCGCGTAGATCTGCATGGCAAGCTCTTCGGAGTAGCCAAGGTGGACGGCCATGCGCCCGCCGTAGCGCCGGCAGGCATAGTTGAAAAATGTCTCATACTTCGCATCGCCCTTGCCGAGCACGACGAGCTGCACGTCCTTTTGCATGAAAGAATCGAGCGTTTCGCACACAAGGTCAAGGCCCTTGTGCGAAACAAGGCGCGAGACCATGGCAAGGACCGGCGTATCCGCTCTCTCCTGCAAGCCGAGCATGCGCTGCAGCGCCGCCTTGTCCGCCTGCTTTCCCGCAAGGTCGCCGGGCGAGTAAGATGCGGCAAGATTTTTGTCATGTGCGGGATCGTAGCGCTGCATATCGATACCGTTGAGCACACCGTGGAGCTTGCGCGCGTTCATGTTCATCACGTTTTCAAGCCCGTGGGCGAAGTAGGCGTATTTGAGTTCCTGGGCGTAGGTCGGGCTCACGGCGGTCACGGCGTCAGCCGTAACGATTGCCCCCTTCAAAAGGTTCACATCGCCGCTGAATTCGATCGTTCCGCCGTCGAACCAACCGCGATCGAGACCGAACAGATCCTCAAGCGTTTCGCGGCCGTAGCGCCCCTGATACTCGATATTATGCACCGTGATCACGGTGCGGATCCCTTTATAGAAGTCGTCGCGCACGGCCTCGTCCCTGATGTAGATCGGCACAAGCGCGCTCTGCCAGTCGTTGCAGTGGACGACGTCGGGCCTTTGCGGCAGAGACTTCAAAAGCTCCGTCACCGCGCGGGAGAAGAAGGCAAAGCGTTCGCCGTCGTCATAGTAGCCGTAAAGCTCGCTGCGGCGGAAATATGCCTCGTTATCGACAAAATACCACGTGACGCCGTCACGCTCAAGGGAAAAAAGGCCGCAGTAAACGCTGCGCCACGCAAGGCGTACGAATGTCCACCTTTCAAAATGGAGCTGATCGCCCCACTGGTTCTTCACGCGCTCGTAAAGCGGCAGAATGACGCTCACGCGGTCGCCGTTCGCGGCGAGCGCCTGCGGAAGGCTCCCCGCCACATCGGCAAGGCCGCCCGTTTTGCAAAACGGCACCGCCTCGCTCGTCACATACAGAATGTTCATACGAAAGCTCCTTTCTTCCGGTTGTTCCTCATCAGATGACGCTTCCCTTGCTCACAACAAGCGGGTAGCTTTCGTGTCCGATGAGCGTACCGCCGCCGCGCACACGCACGTCCTTGTCGGCGATAACGCACCTGAGCGTTACGCCGTCCTCCACCACGGTGTTTTTGAAAAGAATGCAGTTTTTCACGCTGCTCCCCTTGCCGACCTTCACGCCGGGGAAGAGAATGCTGCCCTCCACGCTGCCCTCGATCTGGCAGCCGTCGGCGATGAGAGAATCGACACAGTGCGAATCGGGCGCAATATAGGACGCGGCCTCATCGTCCTCCTTGGCAAGGATCGGACGCTCGGCGCAGAAAAGCTCGGCGCGCACGGCCGGGTTTAAAAGCTGCATGCTGCGCTCGTAGTATTCCTGCACCGTGCGCAGCTGCGCGGCAAAGCCGTTCCAGAGGAAGGCGCGCAGATTGAGTTCCTTCCCTTTCGCGCAGAGCACATCTCTGCGGAAGCTGTATTTATCCTGCGCAGCGCACTCGTCCACAAGGGAAATGAGCAGATCGCGGCTCAGAAGGTAGATCTCCAGGCTGCGGCAGCCGCTCGCCTTGTGCGGCGCGCAGCGCGTCTCGGTGATGCGGTCCGCTTCGTTGACGGTGAAATACGTGGCGTTTTCCACAAACTGGCCGCTCTCGGTGCAGACGCAGGTGATGTCCGCGCCGCTTTCGATGTGCGCGTCCAGCACCTTCTGCAGCGGCAGATTGATGAT
>OJKY01001147.1_pt1 | contig 17114 bp, 17 predicted proteins | sample 1596571 | NCBI WGS metagenome assembly OJKY01 (sample SAMEA4350170, study PRJEB24818) | metagenome | biome: human; feature: gut; material: faeces | place: Denmark | collected 2013-09 | reverse complement strand
TACCAGCGCCATATAGCGTGCTTGTGACATTATATTTATTCATGCCTGCAACATGGGCATCAAAAAAAGAATCACCCGCAACAGCATCTATTGCATCGCTCTGTATAACAAGGTACAGAAGCTCTCGTTTAGAAGGCATGTGACAAAACTTAGAATACGTAGAATTTCGACTAAGAGTACGTGCAGGCAGGAATTTGTTTCTAGTTAACGCGTCTCCGCTAATAGGAATTCCTGTAGCAGCACATACAAGTGTAGAGTACTCTCCGTCTTGTGTAGAACCTACTGTACAAAGCGTTCTGTCAATAAGACTCGGGTCATTTTTAATATTCTGCAGAGACGCGTTTGTAACTACCGTGTCATAGTTAAACACGCCGCTTCCGTCTTGCGCATAAGAAAAACCAGACGAAGACGCAATAGTCTGTGACGTAGGAGTCTGTCTTTCTACCTCTGTGCTTATACCAAGCCAGTAGAACGTACCGTCAGGTCTATCAAAAGGAGTACCGTCGGGCTTACCAACGTACAAAAGCTTACCGTCGTCACTAAACGTCAGATGCAAAACCGGAGACACAGTAATGTTTACGTACTCAGACCAAGCAGACCAACCAAGGTTAGCACCCTTGTTACGTGCACGCGCACGAAGAGCAATATCAGTAATAGGCTTAGTGATGGTAGCTGTATGTGCAGAATAGTCTGTAGTCAGTTCACCAGAATCATAGTATACAGAGTTATCAGCTGTGAGAAGTTGATACTGTACACCAGTCTGCGTATCAGACGTACCTGTCGTAGCAAAGCCCTGCTGTACGAAAGCAACCGTAGTACCCTTGATCTGCGCATTCTGCGTAGGAGCAGTAAGCACAGGAGCATTCACGTAAGCAGACTTAATGGTCACAGTAACGTCAGTAGACCAGTCGGACCAACCATACGTAGCACCTTTGTATCGCATACTAATCTTGTACGTCTCACCAACCACAGCTTCAGTAAGCTCAGGAATAGTGATAGAAGTAAGAGCGTCTGTCTTCTCACCGCTGTCGTAGATGTTAGTTCCGAGTACATTCTGCACACGGTACTGCGAAGCAGTGTGCGTGTCAGTCTCACCACCAACTACAGCAAAAGGATCACCAGAAATAACTACATTGTACTTGAAGATCTGGTTACCTGTAACAGGAGAGATAACAGTAGGAGCTTGGATATAGATGTCAGCAGTACGGAAGCTGACAAAGTCAGACCAAGCAGAAGGCGTGGTCAACGTAGTACCAAACTGACGACACCTAATTCTATACAGTACACCACGCTGCAGGTTAGCGTCCGTAATCGTAGCAGTGTACGTAGTACCGGTAAGTTCCTTCGTGTACACCGTAGTACCAGCACTGTTCTGAATCTGGAACTCTGTTTTAGAGCACGTGTCAGCAAGACCTTCAGTAGCAAACGTAGAAGACTGGATGTCAAAGTTGATAGCAATAACTTCCTGACCTTCAGTAGGCTTAACTACCGTAGGAACCTTAACGTAAGGAGCAACTACAGTGAGCTGCTTGTACGCAGGAGAAGACTTCCAACCCTGACTGTCAGTAGCAGTGACGTACATGTCAAGCTTGGTACCAGCAGAGATGGTAGTAGGAATCTTGAGCGTATACGTACCAGCATTATCAGCAGCAGTAATCACTTGCGTACCGATGCCAGACACATCTACCAAGAAGGAAGAGATAGTGTTGCCTGCCAACGTAGGGCTAGCAGTAAAGGAGTATTCGTTAGCATACGTGCCCTGATAAACGATAGGAGCATCAGGGCCAGTAATCTCAGGAGTAGTAACAAGGTTACCAGTAAGCTGATACACCTCGTTAAACAACTCGTTGAGTTCAGTTTGCGTCACACGGAGTTCCCACTCAGCAGACGGGTACATGAACTTAGCAATGGTTTCTTCCGAGATAGACGCACCGGGGAAGAACAGCGTGTACTCGTCGGTACTTGCGTTGTACGTGCAGCTCTCACTGAACCCAGTAAACAAAGTATCGTCCATAGCCATAAAGGTGATGGGATACACTTCAGAAGTAGATACACCCAGCTGTCCCGAGCTCACCTTCACAACAACTTCTACTTTGTTTGTAATGCTGTTGCGCGTGGCAGACTGCACGACACCGTTAGTGTTGTTATAGTATTTATATTTCTTCATAGAAGAAGTCCTTCTTAGTTAAAGACGCAGCAGTTTTCATCTGCACGCATGGCGGGTTTACCTTCAAAGAGGATAGCAGTACCATTACAGTAGCCTTGGGCTTTAGCCTTCGCATGACCATAGCCAATGATAGCCAACAAGACATCATCAACTTTGCCAAGTACTTGAGCCTTACTATGTTCTTCATGATGTCCTTGCTTTATGCCAGTCAAAGGAGCACTGCCGTATGCCTCAGCATGGCCGACATAACTAGGCATAATAACATAGAAGCCATCACATCTACCGTAAGCACTAGGTTTACCAAAGACAGCACCGTTGACAATAGTCTCACACTGACTAGCTACGTTATGGACTACCGCTACGGGATTGATCTCAGGAACCCAGATAAAACTATCATTAACCTTTGAAAGTACCCAGTTAACTATACGGTACGTTTCAGCAGCACCGTAGGTACCGCGTACAGCCTTGGTGCGAAGTGCAGAAGAACGTACTGCGCCAGAGCCATTAGACGCAGCCATAGGTATTACAGATCCGCACTGTCACGGATAGAGAACTTGATACCATTAGCACGAATAACAAACTGGTCAGCAGTCGTGATATTCTTCGGCATCGGCTGAGTTCCGTCCGGAGTAGTAATGGTAGCCCAAGCAAGTACGTTACCATCAGTCAGAGCATCCATGATACCAACGTGAGTAATTGTGCCCCAAGACTCAGTAGCGATGGGGAAGGTAACTTCAGTCTTATTCGTAACAAGACCAGAAGCAGCAGCATTGAACGCACTATCCTCCATCTTTACTCGGTTGTATCCACCACCAGACAGCTCGCCAGTAGGAGCATTGGTAGCAAGACCAGCATCCGTAGAGAACAATGCAACGTACTTAGAAGGGGTAGTGTATGCAGTGCCATTAAAAAGAAGGTCAAGCAGTTTGTTGTCAAGATAGACAGAAAAACCAGAAGTGTTAGCCATATCGTTTTGTACCCAATATAGTTAGAAGATTAAACAAACCAAGTACGAAGACTATTGCTCGCAGCTTGGCGCTGGTTAAACGGCCTCATCTCACCAAGAGTAACAACAGGCAGAATACCTTTACTCTGTACAACATGAGACTTATAGAACTTAGACTTAGCTCTACTGATACCAGCACGGAACCGACGTAGATAATAGTTTACCATCTCAGGTCTAGCCCAAGACTTACCAGACATAGAATGCAAACGATACAGAGCACCGTCTACAATAGTGTCCAACCATTCGTTGTACAGAAAGGTTGGCAGCATGTCAGCAGTACGAGAAGGACGAGCAGCTACACGAATGTGCAAACCGTTTGCAATAGATTGCGTAGGACGTTCCACAAGACGAATGACGTTAGGCATCTCAAAAAAGTAATGTGAAGGAACTTCCGCTTCTTGCAATCTCCAGTCAGGAGACAACGTGTCGAGATCTTGTTCATTAGTCTTAGTAAGAACCTTGTACACCTGTTCTTTTTCAGCAGAATCGTCACCACAATTAGCGATGATCACTGTAAGAGGCTGGGCGATAGTGAGATCAGAACTGATGTAATTCAGAGCGTACTTACTCTGACCTTTCTCAAGGTCTGAGCAAACGTATACCTGTTCGTATGCCATAGACTTATCACAAAACTCAATAACTGAAGCTCGAATGGCATCCTTAATGTACGCCTCGGGGCAACCCACAACGTCAGGATAGACATGCAGGAAGAAGTCAGAAATAGGAATCATTCAGAACCTCCTTGTGCAGGAGTACCAGCCTGTCGTGCAAGTGTCTGCATAGGATACGGAGACTTATCCTGCATCGTCATAGGACGTTGCATAGACACCATAGTCGTGAACTCTTGCAGGTACTGCTGAGCAAGCATTTGGTCTTGCTGAGAAGTACTGTCAGAAGAATAAGCCAAGTACAGAACGTACTTGTCAAGGGCTTCATCAAGCCAAGGAGATACCGTAATCGTCAAAGACGGATCACTTACTTCAAGCACAGCCTGTACGTCAGGAACAAACTTATCAAAGTACAGAGACGTAAGTCTATCAAGGATATCTACAGTGTATTCAGTAATGTCATGAATAGTAGCACCTGTCTCCCTACCCCAAGTAGGATACTTAGCAACAGCTTCAATGTAATCCACTAGCCTAGGGAAGGTATTTTCTGTATCTTTAATAAGACCTTTAAACTTAATGAAGTCAGTTCCTGTAGGCACACTGACTGTAGACAATCCTGCAGCATCTTTAGTAAGCGGTACACTCACAGACTTACAAAACAAGTCAGGGCGAAGAACGTACAAATAGTGAAGAGCATTAGTTCTAAAAGCAGTGTACTGAGCATTCGTGAATCGAGTATTATCTACATCACCATAAAGAAGCTTAACAGTGTCTATAGACATGTTAATCCTTATTAGTTAAACATTGACAGAATTCTTACGCGGACGACCGGGTCCACGCTTTACTGGCATCACCAGCTGAACGTCAAGAGCGTCAGCTTCCATCTTACCAACTTGTTCAGGAGTGGGAACCACTTCTTCCGTTCCATCAACCTGTTCCTCAACATAGCCGAGAAACGTATAGGGATACGTAGGAATGTGAACTTCAACAGTAGACTGCCGACCGAATTCATCCTGCTGCGTCTGATAAGACGTAGTGTACGCACGGTCAATGCATTCACGGAGCATGTACTCAGGAACAATTACTTCCTTGCCATAAGGAGCTTGGAAGTTCTTACTGTTCACAGAAGCATACACATAAGGGCCAGCAGAAGGATTAGAAGACGTATGAAAGATAACCCGACACTTACGTGCATTCTCGTTCATACTAGCGTGATCCTGTCTCCAGTCCATCAACAGTCGAATAGCGTGCTTACGAATAAGCTTATTGTCTTCCGTCAACGGAATGTGCAGACCACGTTCAAAAAGCATATCCCGAACCTGCATGTCAGAAGCAGAGTTGAGATCGGTGTCAGTAAAAACAGGAATGTTAGCCATAAAGAATATACCTTAAAATTTAGTTTGTAGAGCTAGGTGTAGCAGAGCTAGATACGAGAAAGGGGAGAACCCCCAAGAGTAGTTGTTCTCCCCATATGGACAAGGCTTAGTAGTCGGTGCAAGCGACTTCAGCGCGAACCATCCAAGCCTGATTGAGAATCACGCAGGTCTGCATGGTCTTCCAAGCAACGTGGGCACGCTGAGCGAGCGGGTCAGATTCAGTATGAGAAGGATTGATGATCACCGGAGTCAGGGACTCAGCACCCTTCAGGGGCACCAGACCATAGGCATCCTTCGCAAGGAAGAGGATGGGATAAACGTCAGCCTTGGTACCGGAGGTAGAAACCATCGTGTCACCAGCAGCATTCGTCTTAGTACCACCAGCATCCGGCCAGCTCTTCATCAGAGTGGTGAAGAGGTAACGCACGCCTTCAACAGCGCCGATTTCATTTTCCCACGGAGACGTGTTGCCGTAGTCCTTCACGTCTTGGAAGTGAGGCATCGAACGGATGTCAGCTTCACAGTCGGGATGGCAGACAGCCACGAAGCAGGGAGAGATGGATTCAGTGTAGAAACGAGGCGTGGACTTAATGCTATCGGTCAGGAAGCGAGCCTTCTGGTTCTTCAGCTTACGCGTAATACGACGCTGCAGAGGCAGAGTGATAGGCGTGTTCACGTCACCACGGGCTTCACCATTCGCATACTCAACGTTGGAACCGCCAAGCAGAACACCGATACGCATGTTTTCAACAGTTTCCGCAGCCTGTTCACCCACGATCTGCGTAACCTGTTCCATAACAGGGGAGTCGTTAGTATCGAGCAGAACGTCGGTCATGGTCACGAGGTTACCATACTGATGCACAGTGGCTTCAATGTCGGTAACCGAGAAGGTCTGAGCAGTAGGCGTAACGCCTTCGGTCAGTTCCTTCGGCGTGGCATCAAGAGATTCAAAGCGACGGAACTTAGCGGTCTTCGTGCTCTTGGTCGGCAGAGGATAAGCCTGACCAAACTTTTCAAACACGAGGTAAGGAAGAGCACGGATGAGCATCTTAGCAACGACATAGACATTAGCCATCGTGCTGAGAGTACCATCAGTAGAAGAACTGGTAGCACCAGTATGCATAATAGTATTCGGAGTAGCCATTAGATATAATTCCTAGTTTCAAAAACGAGTTTAGCGCGTCCTTCTGCTACGTTCATACTCACGAGCAAGATCATCAAAAGACTTCTCACGAGGTTTGGCTTTAGGCTTATTGTTTATATCAATAGGTTCCTTGCCAGTACGAACTGCCATAGCAGCGAGCACTTGTTTAACAATGTCTTCGGTCTCAGACGCAGGGTTTGTCTGCACCTGAGGAGAAGAAGCCTTGGTCATCTGTGGCTTGTTAACGCCACGAGCAGATTTGTAGTCGTCCAGAAGAGAGATAACTTCCTGTGCCGTACCGTACTGATACACATACTTAGCACCATTCTGCATCACAGGAGGCAGAGAGTTAATCCAAGTAAAGAGATCACCACTGTCCAAAATCGCACTGATGTCGGGGTGGGCAGCACGGATAGTACTGAAATGCTTATCCGCTTCGGACTGGAAGATCTGCTGCTGAATAGGTTCAACCCGAGTCTTAAGCTCAGTCTCAACGTTCTTCTTAACAGCAGACACCTTAGTGTCAACAAGCGCTTTCACTGCATTAGCAATTTCAGGATGAATCTCAAAGAGTTCCTTCACATTGTCAGGAAGTTCATCTGGCTCTTCCTTCGTCTGTGCAGGTGCATTCTTTGCTTCTTTGAGCTCCTGATACTTATGAGACAGATCTGTGAGTCTGCTAGCCCACAGAGCATTCTGTGCTTCAGCGTCACGCTTTGCCTTTTCATAAAGCTCTTTATAATTCAGAGGAAGCTCAGTAGTCTGTTGTTCATTCTGAACAGGAGCTTCTTGTTCTTGCTCCAGTTCTTCTGCAGGCTGAACTTCATCGTCATCATTCTGGCTCACGACGTTTTCTTCTTCGGAAGGATCTTCAGGCTCACTCATGAAATCATCAAACGAGGGCTCTACCTTAGAGGGATCTTCGTAAGACTTCGCAAGTTCGTCGAAGGCTTCATTGAAATCTTTGTTGTTCTGATCGTTCATATTTTTATAACTAAGTTAGGGAGGGTTAATACCCTAAGTCCTAACTGGCTTGGCTCATGAGCAAGTTATCCGAAAGGGGCTCGCTCCCAAGTTCCAGTACATCCAAGAGCTTTTGTACCATACGTAGTTCACCGATAAGTCGGTCTACGTTATCTGTATTATCAGGACTTAGTAACTTACTATACCGTTGGCTTCTAAGAACCTTCAGGTAAGCAACTATATTTTTTTGTAGATCGGCATTGGCCGTGAGTCTGAAGGCTTTCTCCAAACTCACACGCCTACCGTTAAGTGGTGTATCAGTCATATTAACTCTGAGGATACGTTTGTTCAGGCTGACTAATCAGAGACATATCTTCACGAAGCTGTTTCAGACTGTCAATCAAAGCCGCAGGACTAACACCTTCAGACCGTGCAGTCTCAACCATATCGGTCATCCACTGACGTTCTTCCTGAGCTTGCTTCTGTGCTTGCTGCTTCTGAACTTCAATCTCCTTGTCAGAGTACACCAAGTTGTCATCAGAAAGATCAAGGGCGTCAGCGATCGAACGAATAATGCTCGGACGTTTAACAGTACCAAGGTCAACCTGATTGTTAGTGATCTGCGCGAAGTTAATCAGACTCTGTGCTCTGATTTCCTTAGCGATGAGAGATGAAGTACCACGAGCTTGAACAGCATAGTCACCTTTGATATCAGCATCACTATTGAACTTCATGTTCCAGTGATACATAGCAGAAATAAACGGCTTAGTGATGCCATCATCAAAGTTCTTGACCTGATCCTTAATCGTAATGTTTGCAGAACCCATCAACATAGACAGACCGGAAGCAGTACGACCGGCAGCACCAGAAGGTTCTCCCCACATCTGACGAGGAATAGAAGTAACTTCATCCCCATAGCTGCGGAAGAGTTCAATCATCCGTTCAAATTCAGTAGTATAACTAGGAAGTTGGAAGACACGGATAGCAGGGTTAGCAGCATCAGCTCCTTCACCTGTACGCATCCATACCTTAAACGGATAGACATCACGAGGATCTTCGTCTTCCGACATAAGGTCAAGGTTTACTTCAATCTGAGGGCCAGCAGAGATAGCAGCGTTGTCCAGCATAGCTCTGAACGCACTATTAATCAGCTCCTGAACATCAGACATGATAGACGGAATACCTTCACCAAAGATAGAGGTTTCGTCTTTGTCATAATAGTAGAAGAAGTAAGGCCACTTAACGCCTTCCATAGGCATGAGAGACGCTTTAATAACGTGGTCACCAAGTACCCAAATGTTTGCAGCCAGTTCTACCTGACCTTGCATACGTTCAGGAATCTCAACACCCACCTGACTCAGATCATCAGCATCTACAAAACCCCAGAACTCAAACACTTCGTACTTCTTAGAGTGAGCAGCATCAGCAACACCGCTGTCAATTACATCACCCATAGAGGTAAGCTGGTTCTCAAAGTCCTTCTTCTGATAATCACCTTCAGGATTCTCAGCAACATAAGTAGAGATTACGTCCCCATTGAAGTCTGATCTCTTTCCGAGACCGATGACATCGTGCTTATCCATCTTACGTCGTTGAATGATATATCTACATTCTGAGGGGCAAGTAGCTTCCATGTCCGGGTAGATATCCCATATGCGGACGTTTTCGATGAAGGGCGTGATGGAGTCATAATCACAGAGTATCCACTTCTCTTTGTCTCCATTCTTTTCCTTCTTATAGTACTGACGGTTTTCAGAAATAGAAACAAGAGGCCCTTTAAGGATACCAGTACCATACAGATTACCAGAATGCATAACATCCCGCATAATCTCACGGTATTTCAACTCAGCAAGCTGGTCTTCAATAACCTTGGACATCTTGCCTGCTTGCTTCTTAGCTTCATCATGCATAAGAACATAGAGTTCTTCAGAGCTAACCTGCTTACCTTGATCCTGAGAAACAAGTTCAAGGATAGCAGCTTCTTTCGTCTTACTGAACTGTGGCAGTGGCGTAGGCTCAATACCCCAGTTCTTATCTCCGTTCGCAGGGAACAGCAGATCAGACAGACGACTGTCAACAGTCTTGACCTTAGTTCTTGTCATACGAACAAAAGCTTTACTACGCAGAGGATCCATACGTTCAAGAACTTCGGGAGAGTAGATACCTTTGTACTGACGAAGGGCATTCAACCACTTCTCTTCAATAGTCTTACGTGCACTGTCCGATCGGTCAAACGCTTCACGAACAAAAGCAGCCAGACCTTGAGGCGTTTCAGGCGCACCTTCGGTATCTTCTGCACCGGAATCTTCATCTACCTGCATACTGTCAGAAACTTCCGACAGGAAGTCCTGTACATCTTTGTTTTCAACAGAATCGATTACAGTTCCAGAACCGAAAAAATCTTTTTCAGTCATGATTTTTAGTAGCCTCCAATCTGGCTAGCAGCACGATATTTACGTTGTGTGTTAAACAAGAACTTCTTCTCTCGCTTATGTACGTACTCCATCATTGCGTACTGCAAGGCATCATGAATGTGAGAGAACTCATTCTTGACAGGAGATGCTTTATAGAGAACACCGTTAACAGTCTTAGACTCAGCGTACTTGTACTCAGACACAAAGCCTTTTCTTAAGGCTATGCACTGAGGCCCAAGCTTGAACTTACCCTTCAAACGAAGGAACTGAGCAACGGCTTCAAAGCGAGGAGTCCAGTTGTTTGTCTTAGCTAGCTTAACAGGAAGATTACATTCTTTCAATATCTCCATGCCAGACTTAGCGTCGTTCATTGACCGCTGTGAAGTAGCAGGGTCACACACAACTCTAAAGTTATTTACAATCCAAGGATACTTAGATGTGATCTTAGGCCAAAGATGTTCTTCACAGAACTCTTTGAGAGAACAGTTGTCTGTGCAGATCTCATCAAACACAATAACTGTACCATCAGGGGCTTGCTGTGTGAAAGCAGCAGAAGGGGTCAATCCTTGGTCCATTCCTATGACAACAGGCACACCACGAAGAGGAACCATCTCTTCATCAACATGGTGCTCAAGATCACTGTAATCCTTATAAACAGGTTTACCTCGTTTTACTTCACCATAGTTGTTAAGCACGTTGACGTTGATAAAGTCTTCGTCTGCGCCCATACACATGGTTTCATAGTAACCTTCATCAAGGTTAGCAAGGTTCTCTGCTTCAGGATTAAGAACATACTTCCCGTCTACCTTAAGCATAGCCGGAGGTTGACGATAGAAACTATGTCCTTCTGGTTTGTCTTCCTCTGCAAGGCGATATAACCAGTGCTCAGTACTTACGGCGTTGTAGTCAAGTATAATAAATGGTCTGACTGGGCCGCCATCTTTCTTAGCAGGATAACGCTTAAAGCGTGTCTTGATAAGCTGAAAGGTACCTTCTGTAAGTTCAGATGCTTCGTTCAAATGAGCAGAGGTCACTTCCAACGAACGAAGCTTTTCAGCAGATCTATCATCATCGACAGCGATGAATACGACTTCCATATCAACGGTCGTACCATCAGCTAAAGGATACTTAATCCTGCCGATGATGGGGGTAGAATAAGTAATAGTGATTTTATCTTTAAACCATGACAACCACGTTTTAATGGTGGTTGACTTTAGGGCCGGGTACGTTGCGCGGACAACAAGGTGTCTGCTGTGCCTGACTCCATGCTCGTCTGGTTTCTGACGCATAGCATTAAAGAACGCTTGAAAGATACAACCAGAGGACTTGCCAGATCCTACTGGCCCCATCACAAACAGAAAAGGATTCGGGTCACGATGAATCTTTGCAAACGTGGGCAGGACTTGATAATCAATATCCATAACAGTCCTTACGCAGTTTCTTTCGCCAGATCCTTGAGTCCCGCAGGAGCAGTCTCTTCATCAGGGAAAGAGATGTTAACGTTAATAACTTCACCAGCATTCGGATTGAAGTCCATAGCTTTCATCTTCGGCTGGTAGTAGCTCAGCAGTTCAGAGGCGATCTTAATCTTCTCTGTGCTGTTGGTCTTAGCAGACCTAGCCAAATGCACAAGTTCCTTGATGGGATCGTACCCAAATTCAAAGCGAAGACGACGAAGAAGTTCGTCTCCCTTGGTACATCCCTTACCGTCAGGAACAACTACAGAAGGACTAGGCTTCTTCAGAAGGGGCTTTATAGAGTCTTTCTTCATCAAGGTCACCTAAGTCAGAGCGGTCAAGCAAGGTAGCTATCTTCTCTGCATATGTCTTTAAAAGGAACTGGAAGTCACCAGAAGTAATGTCTTCACGAAGCTTGCAGAACTCTACAACCATGAAACCAAAGACATCTTGGTTATCAGAGATGAGAGGAGTAAGAGCAAAGGACACAGCTTTGTGTGCCTTCAGTAGTGTATATGTAGACATATCAAACTTACGCAAACGTTCGATGTTCAGAATTACTTTAGGTTCTATACCAAAAGCAGCGTTAGTAAGATATGAGAAAGCAGACACAGGCAGGTTTAAGAAAGCAGCCTGTGCTGGTTTAAGGCCGGGACGAACAGCTTCATGTGTGCAAGACATCTTTGCAAAGTCAATACCAGACAGGTTTTGACACCCGTTATGAAACTGAACAACTGCAACTCTGTCTGCATTTAATTCAGACTTAGCATGTTTAAGCTTGGTAAGAACACGCCTATTCATATCAATGAGTGATGGAAAATCCTTTGCAAACTTCTTTGTCTTGTGTTTAGCTACACGTTTTAAAAAAGACGATAAAGTTGCACATTCATAGATAATGAATGCAGTTCCTCCCAGCATCGCAAGTGATATATAGTCAGCGTCTTTTACTAAGCTTGACAGACCGTTAACGATCCCTAGTAAAATTTGACTATCCATAACTTTTTCTTTTTATACCTCTTGACAAGAAGTCAATTAGTGATTATAGTATTTATGTATACTATAACCTAAAATATAGTATAATAACTATATATATTTTGTCAAGGGGTTATAGTAAAAAAATGTATAAAAAGTGAAATAAAATGTCGTCGACGCTGATAGAAAAAGACCGTAGGAAATTAAAGTGGCGGAGGAATCCCATACTGAATGAAGACACACCTGAACCTTACAAGATCCCTAACTGTAGGTGTCAGGTAGGTTTATCAGAATGTGAAATAGAAGGACAGTGGGACAGAGGTCTGTACACAAAAGGTGACCTTGTTAACGACCTGAACATCTTCTTTAACTATCTGCCTGAAAGTGAAGTAAGCAGAATGGTTAACGTTATGATCTGGTGTTTGTCTACCGGTTTAAAGAACAGAGGTGGTATCGACCTTAAAGACTTTGCAGTCATTACTGTTGAAGAGAAAACGTACAGCAGACCATTAACACAAGTAACACGTGACTGCTTTGGTGTGACTAAGCGTGTGTCTCGTGCACCTAAGAAGAGGTACTTTGTCTTTAGAGAGTATCCTCAGCTTAAAGCTGTAGTTGTACCTCGAACACCTGACTTCTTCCCCGGACATGAGCGTACATGGTTTACATGGAAAGTGTCTGCAACAAACCATCCGTACTACTATGCAAGACACTGGCGTAGAGGTGCTTTGTATATGCAACAAGTCTTTGACAAGACGTTTGAGTATACAGGCTACACAGACGAGTACATAGAGATGGCACAAATGAACATCATAGAACCTTTTGGTACAGAACGTGAACATATGAATACAGTTCACCTTGGCTTTGAGACACCACCTTACGTCAAGGCAGCTTACACAGACGAACTGATCAAGGTACCACTTAACTATGTGTCAAGTAAATACTTTACAAGTAATAAGGTCAAATATGATCTTATGTTTAGAAAGATAACTAAAGAAGAAGCAAGTAAGCATCTTCTAAGTCAACCAAGAAGACTAGCTATAGACAAGAAAGATACATAAACGCAACAAGCCCCCGGCTACTATAGGTACTATGCAAGGCATGGATCCTATGTAGAACGGGGGCTTTTCTTTTGGTCAGACTAATGTTTTAATGTTCAGAATTTGATAGGGGCGCTCGGCCCTATTGACTACAAAGCGTAGCTTAGTAACCAATAAGTCGGAGAGTTTGCTTTCAGGCTGTTGGATGTTAGATACTATTTTCCCATGTCCTAATCAACTCAAACTACCTAAGTAGTTCGCTCGCTTTGAGGCTCGCTCACAGCCTAAAGAAAGCGTGTTCACATGAACAAGCATGTATTGCTCAAGTACCAGTGCTGTACATGTGAACTGAGTTGAAGCATGAATTTAATCATCCAATCAATCACAGCAGCAACCCTGCGAATCACTCCGTGATTTCTTATTCTTATGGAATAAGATAATCAGTTTTTTTCAATTGTCAAGGGGTTTGGACGAAAAAAGTTAAAAAAGTTTAGGTAGGCATAAGTAACCAGTAGGTGAGGCCGGGCCGGTTACTAGTAGCTACTCCTGACTACTGTTGGTGACATATGGTGTAAGATGAGAAGGAGCATGGTGAATATACCTCCTAGACTTGTTCTGAACTTATAGAACCATGAGATATAGAAACGATTATGATGACGTCATTCAGCCCCCTAAAGCTGCGAGCGAAGCTGGTAAATTTGTGGGTGAAGTCTGTGTCAACTGTACCCCCGTGCCTCCGCTCTGTCCCACGGGTAGGGGATGCTCCCTCTCCCCCTAGTGAAAGAAAGCACAGTGTGACTCCTAAGGTTTGAAGTGTTACTCCTAGTAGTTGTTGGATGATTATAGACAACTAAAAAGTACAATGATTACAATAGGTTAGGTATGATTAGCACTGGTTCATAGCCTAGCTTGTGGGTAGGATTAGAACCAAAGAACCAGCCATCAATGGTAATCATTATCAACAAACAGCTACTAATAGTTACCAATAGCAGCTAAACCTAGCTAATCGTTTTTAAAGGTTAATTAAATCAACTACCTATAGTAAGCATGGTACAAAAGTGTAAATGGTTTAGCATGGTTAGGCATAGGTTCAACTTATTGTACTCATGCACTCCAAAAGTACAAATGTTTGAACCATGATCTAAGTACCTGTAGTTCTTATGGTTCCGCACTATGTGCGTGCACTATAAGCTCCACAAACACCAGCCGGCGCGCCTACTAGGTACAAATTCTTGAACTTACCCGCGTAGCGGGGTCTAATAATTTCAACTACTTACAGTTTGGCACACGGCTTGCTATATAAAAGGCATCGGACGGGTCACAAGCCCATACGATACAGCTAGCGTAGCTAGCGCTACTATACGTTCTTTTAAAAAGCGTTGAAAAAGTGCTTGACATAGCCGTAAGGCTCCTGTAGAGTCCATTTCAACGATGAACGTGTTCTTTCACAAGTGCATAGCGTCTTTGTTGAGTACTTGTCTTGTTTGTGTCCAGTCACCAGAAATAGGCGGACGTTAAACAGCTAAACGCTGTTCTTTGCTTGCGAGTGTTACGACATTCTAAAGAGTAGTCGGCAGCCGGAATAATGAGCCACACGGACACAACGAAAAAAGGCAAAAAAGTACTTGACAAGCGCAAAAACTTATGAGAGAACGCTTTCAACAAGCTAACTCAAGTTAGCTAGATTTACTTAACGGCACTAGCTTAGTGTGTCGTCCTGCTAGGATTGTAGCACATACACAAGTTACAATCATGCCAAGAGCTTAATAAGGCTCTTTGGAAAATCGGATTGCAGGTTTTGCGTTGGATGTGCGTAAAACTTAGCTTGTCTATGCTACCTTGCAAATTGTGCCTTGAGTGCGGTTTGCCTGTTAGTTCAAGCTAAGAAGTGCTCCGATGTACAGAAAAACGAGGCTTGCTTATATACTCCTGTAACTACAGGTGCGACGTATAAGCAAGGGGACGGAACAAGCCGACTGGGGGCCTTGTGCGCAGGTGCAAGGTAGGTCGGGGGAAAGTCCTACTTACAGCAAGCCTATAATCTGCCGATAAACCGTAAACGGCATTGCAGACTTACACTCTAGCAATGTGATAAGACGGCTCAAAGGGCGGATTGAAGTAGCTTTAGAAAGGCTACAGTCGTCGAGCATTGGCGTTAAAAGGCTGCGCTACAGCCTGCGTTGGGAACAGTGCAACGACTATAAATAGTAGGCAAAGGTGTTCAGTCTGTTAATAGTTTAACAGCTACAAGGGAATGAGGTGCCTTAGGTGCGTTAATCCCTTGTAGCCAACTAAACTATTAAACAAGAGGAGCACTACTATGAAAGCCAAGAATGTCTACAAGGCCGAAGTCTGGGGAATGCGCTTGGAAGATGGTATGCCCACGACAAGCGTTAAGCTGGTTCACGGTCTGTTTACCAATAAAGACTTCATGTATAACTGGGCGCGGAACCGAATCAACGAGCCTGACATTAAGCCTTTCCGCGTTTATTTCTATATCAAACGTGATGGCGAATGGGAATTCATGGCAAAGGCACTTGCCACTATTCCTATGGGCAAGTTGAAAAGGCGTATGCTTAGCTGGAAGTAAGTAGCTTAATCGTTACAGGGGCATACGTAAGTCCCTGTAATCATTTAAGTTATTTAACAAGATAGGAGAACTACCATGTTAAAGTATCTTTCCCAACGTTATGTCAATATGCTCATGAAAGGCAATCATGCCATAGACTTTTACGCGTGGGCTGGTCACGTTGCTTATAAAACTCAGCAACTTAAAACTGCCGTTGAAGAACAGCAAACGCAAGCTATGGAGAAACACCATGCACGATAAGCCACAAGGTTATAAGAGGCAGGCTAATGCCCTGAATATCTGTAGGAATCAGGGCTTGTCTAATCTCTATCAAACGGAAAAGGAAGAACCACGCCTTATTCCCGTATGGAACAAGGTCGGGGAGTGCATAGGCTTTAAGAACTCTATCACGGGAGCGTTTATCAATCCCAATGATTTGCCTGTTGATGAAGTAACAGGCTATCGTGTTCTCCCCGGTCTGGCGGATGTACCTTTCTTGTATGCTGAATACGGACAAAACAAGTCCGTAACTGGCAAGCATGGCAAGCATATCAACATCCGCAAGGTACGTACAAGTGAACGGCCACGCGCTAAGTATCGTACTACAAACGTGGGCACAGGCGAGGCTATGGACAAGCAAGACGGATACTCTTGCGCCCTCGTGACTCTGGATAAGCCTCAAAAGGTTCGGCGTCGTGTTAGTCGTCATGCTAAGGTCGTCGTGCATACGGAAGACGATTACATCATGACCTCAACGCGGTCGTCCCGGCGTTTCCGTTGATTTATATACAAAAGCCTAGACCATTAGGCTTTTGCAATAAGGCAATGGATACTAACAACTAAAAGGAGTGTTAACATGCATGCAATTTTTCCTCTTTCGGCTTTCGTAACTCAGAGGTTTATCCAACATGCGGTAGCCAAGGCTTATGTTCCCCATTCGCTTGCAAAACAATGGGAAACACAACGCGTCCGCGAAGCCTACAATGTACGTAAGGCGTGCGTAAAGGCTTGCAACAGTGCTATTAACTGGCGCTCCCTTAGCATCATTGCTTATCTTGGTAACTACTAAACAATAACATTCAACAAAAAGAGGTCTTATCATGAACGCTGCCATCGCTACTCCTATTGCTCCGGTTACTGCTGAGATTGCTACTGCTCCCGCCAAGATTACGGACTGGACAGAGGCAGACTTCCGCGCTCAAGTCAACGTCTTTGTGAACTCCCAAAAGGAATTCGTTAATGGCGTTACTCGTTGCACGCTGTACGCTGTTCGTGCTGCCATGATGAACAGCAACAACCAGCCGCTGAACTACATCCTTGGCAACCTTTCGGAAAAGCTTGTCCCTGCGAGGATTGCTTGGCTGTTTTCTCTCGCGCCAAGCACACTGCAGGGGGTAA
>OJKY01001133.1_pt1 | contig 17318 bp, 14 predicted proteins | sample 1596571 | NCBI WGS metagenome assembly OJKY01 (sample SAMEA4350170, study PRJEB24818) | metagenome | biome: human; feature: gut; material: faeces | place: Denmark | collected 2013-09 | reverse complement strand
CGAAGAGCGACTGTATCTGGCGGCGGGCGTCGATCTGCTCATCGACGTAGGCCGAACTGTCCATGACGATATTGGCGACGTTGAAGATATTGGGATAGTAGAGCGACGCGGTCTTGGAGTCCATGCGCAGCGAGTTGACCGTGCGGTCGTTGATCGACGCCCCGGCGGTCGCGCTGAAGGTCCAGTCGGAAGAAAAACGCCGGTCGAACAGCGCCAGCACCTCGCCGTTGAAAAGCGTCTCCGAGAAGGCGCTCTCGACATACCGCCCGTTCGCCCCGGCCAGCGCCGGAGCCGTCGAGGCGTAGAACCGCTGACGGACCTTGTCCCCGAGGTAATCCACATTGCCGCGCGCCCGGAGCCGGAGCCAGTCGTTCACCTTCCAGTCGGCGGAAAGCGAGGCCATCACCCGGCTGCGCACGCTCCGGCTGCGGATGCGGTTGACAACCCAGTAGGGATTCTGCTCGAAATCGTCGCTCGGGGCGATCCACTGCTGCACGTCCAGCTTGCGGTCCTCGTCGTAGACCGCGTAATGCTCCCGGTAAGGGGTCATGTCCACGCCGCGCGGAAAGCGGTACAGACCGACCAGCGGGTTCATGTAGAAACCGCCCGGCACGGGTTTGTCCTCAACCGCCTGGCGCATGAAGCTGATGTTGCCGTCGAGACGCAGCCGCTCGCGGAACAGTTCGGAGACGGTGCGCAGGTTGAAATTGTGGCGCATCAGGCGGTTTTTCCCGGTGATGCCCCGCTCGGCGGTGTTGGCGTAGGAAAAGTAGTTCTGAACCTGCTTCGAACCGGTCGAGACGGAAACGGAGTTGATCGCCGTCACACCCGTCCGGAAAAACGCCCCGGCATTGTCGTAAGGCTTCACGCCGCCGCGCGCGCCCCAGCTCTCCACGCCGCCGCTCACCCCGTAACGGTCTTGGAACTTCGGCAGGCTGAAAGGCGTCTGGAAAGTCAGGTTCGAGGAGAAGGTCACGGGCTGCTGCCCGACGCTGCCCTTCTTGGTCGTGATCAGGATGACGCCGTTGGCGGCCTGGCTGCCGTACAGCGCCGCGGCCGGAGCGCCCTTGAGGACCGAAACGCTCTCGATGTCCTCGGCATTGAGATTCGAGATGCCGTCGCCGCCGTCGCGGTTCCCGGCGTCGGCGACTCCGCCGATGGCCGAATAGGCCTGCTCGGGCGAGGAGTTGAGCATCGGCATTCCGTCGACCACATACAACGGCTGGTTGTCGCTGGCCACCGAACGCACGCCGCGGATACTCACCTTGGCGGACGCTCCCGCCCCCGAAGAGGTTTCACCGACCTGCATGCCGGCCGATTTGCCGGCAAGCGACAGAATCAGGTTGGGTGATTTGACGGCCGTGAGCTGCGAACCTTTGATCTTGTCGGCGGCATAGGTCAGGTCGACGTAGTTGCGTTCGAGTCCCAGCGCCGTCACGATCACGTCTTCGATGGACTTCACGTCCTCCTGCAAGACGATCTCCAGCTCGGTGCGGCTCCCCGGCTCGACGCTGCGCGGGAGGTAACCCAGACACGAAACGTCGAGAACGGCGCCCGGACGGACGCTGATCAAGAACAGGCCGTCCGAATGCGTGGCCACGCCGTTCGGGGTTCCCCGTTCCACGACGGTAACCCCGGCCAGCGGGTTTCCCGCTTCGTCGGCGATGCGGCCTCTGACCGCTGTCTTCTGCGGCACGGTCTGCGCGCGGACCACGGGACCGGGGGCAAAACACGACCAGGCGACCAGGAGCAAGGCCGCTAAAAACCTCACGAATCCCGGACGCATTTTTTCAATACCATGCATAAGGGCGTCACTTATCACAGAATAATCCGTCACAAAAATAGCAAACTTTAACATATCGGGTATATAAAAGTACAAAAAAGACCGATTTATTCGGAATATTCGTGTTTCTTCCGGTTTTCAGCCCTCTTCCGCACACAATAGACCGTCCGCCGGGCCGTTTGACGGACAGCGGCGGAGGCGATCCGGTAAAAATGGTAGGCAGGCCCGTAATCCGTATAACCGCAATTTCCCGGGAAAAGGTATCTTTGTACCGTAACCGCAGCATTATGTCAGTTCAGAGAAAAAGAAGGAAAACGATGATCACAGGTCTCATCCTCGCGGCGGCGATCGCCGCCGTGGCAATCGCCGTCCGGCCGGGCTTCGGACGCCTGCCCCGGGGCGAGCGGCTCGAAAGGGTCCGCAACTCGCCGAATTACCGCGACGGCCAGTTCCGCAACCTCGAACCCAGTCCCCTGATGGCCGACGGCAAGGGCCGCGTACGCGGCATGCTCGAATTCCTGTTCGGAAAGAAAGAGGGAGTGCGTCCCGACCGTCCCGTGAAGGCCGTCCGCACCGACCTCCGCGCACTCGCTCCGGACAGCGCCCTGGCGGTCTGGTTCGGCCACTCCTCCTACCTGATACAGACCGACGGACGGCGGGTGCTGGTCGACCCGGTTTTCTTGAGCGCCGCGCCCCTCTCCTTCCTCAATCGCCCGTTCCGGGGCGCGGACCTCTACCGTCCGGAGGACATGCCAGACATCGACTGCCTGATCATCACCCACGACCATTGGGACCACCTCGACCGCCGCACCGTCATGGCGCTCAAACCGCGCATCGGGACAGTCGTCTGCCCGCTGGGCGTCGGCGAACATTTCGAGTACTGGGGTTTCCCGAAAGAGCGGATCGTGGAACTCGACTGGCACGAGCAGGCTCCGCTCGGCGACGGCTTCACCGTCCGCTGCCTCCCCGCGCGCCACTTCTCGGGACGCGGGCTGCGATCCAACCAGACGCTCTGGGGATCGTTCCTGCTGCAATCGCCCTCGCGGAAAATCTACATGGGCGGCGACGGCGGTTACGGGAAACATTTCGCCCAAATCGGCCGCGAATTCCCGGACATCGACCTGGCGGTTCTCGAAAACGGGCAGTACAACGAGGCGTGGAGATACATCCACACCCTGCCCGGCCAGCTGGCGCAGGCGGCCAAAGACCTCGGTGCAAGAGAGATCCTGACCGTCCACCACTCCAAATACGCCCTCGCCCGGCATCGCTGGGACGAACCGCTCAAAACCGAAGCGGCTCTGGCGGCCGACACCGCGCTGCACGTCCTGCGTCCCGAAATCGGCGAAGCGGTTCCCCTCGCAGCCCCCGGCCCCGCCGCGTCCCGCTAATCAGGGACCGGACCCGCCAACCAGGGTCCCGCCCCGTTAACCCGAAATCCCGTCCCGGGACTCCTCGGCTCCCCGGGCCGGCATCCGGCTGATTGTCCGGCCTTTTCCGCGTATGCGGTCCGACGGCTCTGGTACGCAAATTGCTCGGAGAGGAAGAAATTCCTCATACCATGAACAATTTTTCCTCACTGATCGAAAATTCGAAACAGGCCGTCCGCTACTGGTGGCTGCTGCTGATCATCGGCATCGCACTCTTCGCGGTCGGCGTGCTGATTTTCGTCTACCCGGCCCAGAGTTACCTGGGCATGTCGCTCGTCTTCGGATGGCTGATGCTGATTTCGGGCATCCTGGAGGTCGTGCTCTCCTCGGCCAACAAACACTTCATCACGGGCCGCGGCTGGATGATGGCCGGAGGCATCATCGAGATCATTCTCGGCATCATCCTGATCTTCAACGTCGGGCTTTCGGCCGCCACGCTGCCCATCTTCCTCGGGTTCTGGCTGATGATGCGCGGCTTCAGCGCCATCGGGCTGGGCGGCGACATGAACGCCTTGGAGATCGCCGGCTCGGGCTGGACCATCTTCACGGGCGTGCTGCTGCTGCTCTGCTCGCTGTGGATTCTGTTCCAGCCGCTGGTCATCGGCACGACGGCCGTCATCGTCTGGGTCGGCATCACGCTGCTCCTGGCCGGCATCACGGCCTTCTCGCTGGCCCTCCAGCTCCGCAACGCCCACCACTGCCTCCACGGCGACTGCTGACACGACCGGCAACGAAAAAACCGGGACGCTCCCTTTTTCGAAGAGGAGTTGCAACGCCAGATGACCACACCGCTTCGTCATAAATGTCAGGTGCGGATAAGAGACGTGTTTCTCTTCTCCTGCTTTACAGGTATCTGCCATGCGGATATGCGGTCGCTCGAATGGAAGCAATTCGAGCAGGACACTACGGGTGATTGGTGGGTTTCGGATAACCGAATGAAGACGGACTCCAAATATCTGATCAAGTGTTACCCATTCCGTTGTCGATTCTGAATAAATACAAAGGTTTGCCCGGGCCGGAGAAGTTTTTTCTTAAGCGAGCGGCAGGTACGGCGTTACCGGGAACAAGGAAAACTCGTTGGTTTTACCATTGGTAAACGACGCGTATATCTGTTAAGTGAGCTACAAGGAGTTTATCCGCGTCATGCGTCGCCAAGATAAACTGGTAAATTAAAAAAACATGTATTTTTAATTTTATGCATTTATGGAAAAGGACAAGAACGATTCTGCCTATGCATTAGTTAGTGTCGAACATTTCGAGAACTAATTAGGACATATTTCATCTTGAATCAAAGCGTATTGCTTTTTGAGTATCTTTTGAGCAAGAGCGATTATCCGATGTATTAGTCGGCTCAATCAGCCTGTGAAGTTTTGGGTATCAATCCGGGTACTCTTGAGCAATGTCGTCGACAACGTATCATACGTCCATGTATCTATCGGCCGCAATTTCTATATAACGCTTATGTGGTAATGCTTTCATTGTAACCGCTGTCTCCGGAGCAAGATAGCGCCAGGGTCTTACGTCCTTTTCGGCTTTTTCGCACGATCTCCACTTTTCGGGTCGTATTACGCGAAAAAGATCGCCTGCAGGCAGCCCCTGCCGCCTGTCGCCTGCTCCGAAACGAGCTGGCGGCATTATTTCAATATCATGGCATACGAATCATACGTCCCTTTCTCGGCTATCAGGGATTTCCGCGACGCCGAGATCAACGGCATCCCTGCCCTTTTCACCATGACCCGTCCGGACCCCGAAACCCTTCCCGCAGAAATTTCACTCGTTCGAGGTTATGGGCGGCCGGGACAGCGATTTTCAGTGGCTCGTGCCGCTGGCTATTGCAACCTTCACCGGAACATTTGTATCCCGGCGGCCCCTGCTCTGGAGAAGACCCTACTTTACCATAGATGCCTCAACTGAAGTGGAGGCCATTGCAAAGGCGGCAACCCTTGTCGGGCAAGGTATCGACGATGCTGAAGTTGAGATGAACAGATCGGCATCGAGGAATCGGGAATACTTTACGATGCGATGGACGGAATTTCAGTCGAAAAAACTGCGGTAACTCAACCATTGAAATTCAGCTCGTTTCGATAATGAGGGATGACCTTGACGCCAACGTGGCAGGCTCGGTCTGGAGCTATTGGTGGAAAAAAACCGACATGAATTGCTGGAATCCATTCCCAGCTTACGGGCGTACAAATGCCCTTCTCTTTTACATATCCTGCAATCATATGATTGAGACGCGTTCGATGCATTTCGGCTGTATAATGATTGAAGCGATTGAATAAATCGGTCAATCGTACAGCTTCCATTACGACTTTACTCTCATTAATCTCTTCGTGCCGTAGTTCATATAGTTTAGCTGCGTCGATGTGCACTTCGGCATCCCTTTCGTCTTTCCACCACGAATCTTTCCAGATCAGTTCTAAATTCAACAATAGTTCATCAAACTCGCTTGTGAATCCGGGAAACATCGTTATGATGTTTTCCAACTGCGCACAATATGAATCTTTATACGCCTTCTTGTTAAACCCATATAGCTTTTTGAAACTTTCATTGAGTTGGACCTTCTTTGCCTCGAAGAAAACTCTTTTCATACGGATTCGTCACCCTAACAAATAATTTTGCCAATAACACAAATTCATTGGGCAATTACCTTGAAGATCCGTTCGCAAATATGATTTTTCGCCAATACGTTTGAATCTATCCTTACACCTGTTCCAGTGCTCTCAACCTTTGCAAAAGTCCTTTGATAGTAACCGCGCCATCCATTTGTTGCTTCTCAAATACCATAAAATAACGATACTGCTCGCCGGCCTTATTGCCCCAGGTTCTGCCTAACTCGACCTTGGCCCGACTGTCCGAGTTATCTCTGTCGTCGCCTTTCGTTTCAAGGAGAACGGTGATCCCGTTATCTAACCAAACGATAAAATCGGGATAATGATTCATATAACCGTTGATGCAGAATCCCGTGCGGCTCGGATTCCTGTGCCAGAACAACACGTTATCCAAATTGGCGACAGCGTTTATAACCTCATATTCAAAACCGTTAATTGACTCCTCTTCTATATAAAGCCCTTTTGCCAATCCGATTGACTTAGTCTTCACAGTGATCCGTTCAGGCAGATGATACGCTACCTGACATTTTATCTGACCGGTATCAAGCCACTCTTTGAACTTTTCTTCTTGATGGGCAAACAGCAGCGACTCTATTTTCTGCCGAATTGTATTTCTCGCCTGCCAGTTGTTCGTGTACAAGTCTTCGAGTTGCTCGGAATCTACGCCCTCAATCGCCTTTTTGATATAACGTGCAACCTGTGGCTCGGAGATTTCGTCGAAACGAATATTCTTAGCAAGCATTTCTGCCAGTTGCTTCTGTTTGCTTTCCGGCGATAAGGTTGCAAAGTGTTGTTTGATATATGCCAATTGATTTGCATTCAAGTTCCTTCTCGTAACGGCGTATTCTTCTCCGCTGGATTTTTCCAGGTCTACACGCACCGCTTCACTTTCGGTTCGGGTGAAGTCGATATTGTGGTCGCATTTGTCCAAATCGAAACCTTCGGCAAGCATCGTCTTGTCCAACGGCACATATTCATCGGCAAATATCAAGTTGGCATTTATCTTTTTCACGAATTGGGGTAATACCAGTTTTTTTGCCTTGTCTGCAAAAATATCTTTAATCGGATATGTATTTATCATACCTTTAATATCATTCGGAATGTCGTTATTATCTGTCTGCTGCGCCACCTGCTGATTGTAGCTCTCATTCTCCTGCCGGGCAAAAGACTCCAGTTCGATCGCCCCCGTATTTTCGGAGGGTGTTGCAATCCCGTTTTAATCGTTTCGGTGTTTATCTGCTCATCGATGTCGTCGGTTGTCGTGATTGCAGGCGTATCGTGCACCGGCTCGTCGTCGCCGAACAGATTCGGAGACGATTGCCCGGTCGGAACGGGAGCGGGTTCTGTCTGGGCCTCGGCTACGCGGTAATCCTTTTTGCTGAAGCCTGCACGGTTCAACCCCTCTATGATATTCTCGACCGTATTCCGAAAATCGTTGGACGAGGTAAATACATATGACAGGTTAAGCAACTCCTCTTTGTGCTTGGTCGTATAGGGCAGGCGCAATACGCGGCCCAGTATCTGTTCGACATCCACCCGCGAGGTCTTGTTGGCCAGTGACGCAAGAATATAGGCAAACGGACAGTCCCAGCCCTCTTTCAGCGCATTGACCGTAATGATGTAACGCACCGGACAGTCGCGGGACAACAAGTCGGTGTTTCGGATTTCGTCTTTGTTCGCGGTCTTGATTTTTATCTGGTCTTCGGGAATGCCTATTTCGATAAGTTTGCTTTTGATTTTATCGAACGTAATATTGTCGTCATCGGCTTTCGGCTGAGCTTGGAATAGCACAATCGGGCGAATGTATCTGTCGCCCTCCGCTTCCATTGCGACTGCCTTCTGTTCCAGACTGCGCTGCATTTGTATCGCACTCGAAATAACATCGCTCGTCGAACGGTGATTGTACACGATTACCGGCAGCTTTACCATGTTGGCTTGTTTGAGTTTCATGGCATCCACGAAACTGATGATATTGCTCTTCTTGCGGGGCGTCGCCGTCAGGTCGAGGATAAAACACGGATTGATCGCCCTAAGCATATCCACACGCAGGTTAGCCTCGAAGTTGTGACTTTCGTCGATGATGACAACCGGATTCAGATACAACAGCACCTGAATCAACCCCGTTTCGTCCGATCCGTCTACACGCTTGGTCATGCTGTCGTATAACTTGGCATACTCCGCCAGATTCTCGTTTTCACGGTAAACACGCCGCCCATCCTTATTGTTAGCGGCAAACGACTGCACGCTCAACACGAAAATAGTCAGTTGCTCTCGGATTTCCGTCGGCCCGATGCCATGCCCGAACAGTGCCGCTTCTTTGTCTACAACGCACACGGCATTCCCGAAATGGCTGTCGATCTTCTGCCGGTAGGGGTGCGACGGGTTGTTCAGATTTTTGTAGGTCTGTTTCAGAATCGTATCTGAAGGAACGAACCGCCACAACTTTCGGCTTCTCGACGGGCAGATGCCTGAATATCGTACTCAACGCATTGCAGGCTATGAAGGTCTTGCCGCCGGCGGTCGGCACCTTGACTGTTACGTGTGGTACATCGGTAATGCTGTTGTCGTACGGATGCAGATAGTAGTTGTCGATTGCTGAAATCGGAATGCCCTTGTCTTCCCAGAATTTATGAAATGCCGTATCGGGGCGGTTGTATTTTTCAACATACCCGATATATGCATCCAAATCGGAGATTACCTCTTTTTGATATTGTTTGAGTTCCATACAGTCAGAATCGTTTGATGTCGCGCGGAATTTTTTTGAAAGTAATATTTTGGGCTGCCAGCACTTGTGGCGGCACGGTGCAGGTATCTGCATAAATAACATACTGCTCGGCACGCTCCGTCACGATATGCAGCGTGTCGATACAGAGCGTCGTCAGGCGATCGCGTTCGTAGTAGAAATAGTAGCCCGTAGCGTTGTAAGTGTCAAGCAAATATTTCGACGCATCGGAACGCTCGCGCTCCAAATGCCGTTTGGTCTCGGTGTAGTAGATATACTCACGAATCTTCTCCTCACCGATGTTTTCGTTGAGGTTTTGTTCCTCGTCGAACATCCGTTCGCCTAACTCGTAATAGTCGAATGCCCCGCCCGTACCGGCCACTGCATTTTTCCCCTCGCCATACCCCTGCATGACTCGACGCACCCGCTCGGCGGTAATATTCTCGGCGTAGTCCTCCATCTCCACAAGGATAAATTTGCGGTTGCCCTTGTCCTTTTTATTCAGATTCAGCACCGCATGGGCCGTCGTTCCCGAACCGGCGAAAGAGTCGAGAATAATATCGTCAGTGCCGCACACGAAATTAATAAGATATGAAATCAATGTCGCTGGTTTTGGAAAATCAAATACTTTTTGCCGAATATAGTTGTTAGAATAGTGGATGCAACTTCATTTGTATCGACTCCAAAACTGCGATTAATCATGTTCCACGGTACTTCGGGTTCATAGGAGGCTTTTTCATAAGAAGGCGAAAATGCTTTGGTCCTAATAGAAATACGTGTCCCATTTGCAATTTCTTTGTCTAAATTCGATTGCGACCATTTGAATTTGCCTAATAAACGAATGGGGCTTGTGAAAATTCCATTTCTTACCTCAACATCATCCAACAATACAATATCATAACTATCTGTTCCGTATGAACCTGCTGCATAGATTCCGTCTGTAAGACCTGTGTCTACCAAATTTGCAGGAAAAATCAACTCTTTAAGAGCATTAGTTTGATTCATTAATCCATTACTGCTTTTGCTCTCTTTTTCAAGACCTCTGAACTTAATATCGCTTCGATTCTTTTGATAGCATACAATATATTCAATTGATTTCTTCGTTTTATAAGACAGATTGGCAGGCGTTTCTGTTTTGACCCAAGAAAATATGTCGATAAAATTACTCATTCCGAAAATTTCATCGCAAAGCAGTTTCAGATTGGCGAGTTCGTTATCGTCAATCGAAATAAAAATCGCTCCGTCCTCCGCCAACAGCTTATGCAACAGTTTCAGACGCGGATACATCATGCAAAGCCACTTGTCATGACGGCTCAAATCCTCGCCCTGCTTGCCGACGACTTCACCCAGCCACTTCTTGATTTTCGGGTCGTTCACGTTGTCGTTGTAAACCCACTTTTCGTTGCCCGTGTTGTATGGCGGATCGATATAGATACACTTCACGCGTCCTTCGTATTCGGGCAGTAGCGATTTCAACGCTTCCAAATTATCGCCGTGTATGATTTTGTTGCCGCTGTTCGTCAGCGTCCGGTCTCTGTCGTTCTCCGCCCGAAATCCGTACTTGTGCTCCAGCACCCGATACGGTACATCGTGATGATGATTGACAACCTTATCTTTTCCTATCCAAGTCAGTGTAGGCATAGTAGTTATTATATATCAATTTTATTAAATGCATTTGGTGAAATCCATGAAATATGGTCGGGATGAATTAGTTTCCATTGTTTGAAATCTCTCAATAGCGACCATTTCTCAACAAGGCATTTCAAATCGGAAAATCGCTCATCTAACACACATACATAAAAAAGCCACAATACATTTATTTCTGTTAATTGACTTAAAATAAATGTCATATATCTATGTTTTCCGTCTATTGAAAACAAATTTGTATCTATGTATTTTATAATCGACAACAAAGAATTAAAACAAACACATAGCGGATTTGCAAATTTGAGCAAAGCGCATCTAATTAACTGAAAAATAGCTCGTTACGCTTTGTTTTTCTATTGGGCAGAGCCAACGAAATGCCACCTCGAAGCCAAACGGTGCAGAAGTTCAGTTACCACCTCATTAATCCCGTAACGGATGCGGACTCTTGCTAAAAAGGCTCTTTTACTGCGTTTTGCGGCGATTTGCATAGCTGTCGGTAACTCACTATAAACTAATTTGTAACCAAAAAAGAAGTGAGTTATGCGAAGTATATTCAAGGTCTTATTTTACGTGAAGAACGGCAGCGAGAAGCCTAACGGCAACCTGCCTCTGATGTGCCGCCTTACGGTGGACGGAGAGATTAAACAGTTCAGTTGCAAGATGGACGTTCCCCTGCGGTTGTGGGACGTGAAAAACAACCGTGCTTCGGGCAAGAGCGTCGAAGCACAGAGAATCAATCTTGCGGTGGATAAAATCCGAGTGGAGGTAAACCGCCGCTATCAAGAACTGATGCAGACGGACGGTTATGTTACCGCTGCCAAGTTGAAAGACGCCTATCTCGGTATCAGCGTCAAGCAGAAAACTTTGCTGAAGCTGTTCGAGCAGCACAACGCCGAGTTCGCCAAGAAAGTCGGGCATAGCAGGGCGCAGAGGACATTCCGATGCTATCAGACGGTCTGCAACCACATTCGGGAATTTGTGTCCCGTACCTACAAGCGTGAGAACATTCCATTAAAGGAACTCAACCTCACATTCATCAACGACTTCGAGTATTTCCTGCGCACGGAGAAGAAATGCCGCACCAATACCGTGTGGGGTTACATGATTGTGCTGAAACACATCGTTTCCATAGCGAGGAACGACGGGCGTCTGCCGTTCAACCCCTTTGCAGGGTACATCAACTCTCCCGAAAGCCCATTGCCGAGTGGTTCAAGGAGCAATTCGATAAGCTAAAGCAGAACATACATCGCCCCATGCAGCCGCAAGGGGAACGCAGAGGAATGAAGCTATAGCCATTTATTTCACTGAAAAACAATAAAAAGTACCGTTCATCATTCCACATGAACGGCATTTTAGTAATTTTGTCCCTCATAATTGTTTTATATATAAGATTTTACAAGATGAATATCAATGATATAATAAACAGCATCTACCGGTTGCCGCAACCCTCCCTCGATACGTTGATTGCCTCGATATCGGAAATGGAATATCCCAAAAGATTTCATTTGCATCGGGAAAATAAAAAAGAGACGAAGTCTTATTTCATCAAGAAAGGAATCGTTCGGGCGTATGCTTACAAAGACGGTAAGGAAATCACATTCTGGTTCGGTCAGGAAGGGGATCTGATATTTCCTTTGCAGACTCTTTTTGCAGGTCTGGGAGAATACGCTACGGTAGAACTTCTGGAAGATTGTGTTTTGTATGAAATCGATTTGGAACGGTTGCAGGATTTATACCGGAACAATATCCATATAGCCAACTGGGGACGCCGGTATGCTGAATGTGCCTGCATCAAATCGGAAAAATTGTTTATAGCACGGCAGTTCAAGACATCCTCGGAGAGGTATAGAGAACTTATAAATGAATATCCGGACATAATTCAGCGGGTACAATTAGGTATAATTGCCTCTTATCTGGGTATTTCCCAAGTCAATCTGAGCCGTATCAGAGCCCGGATAAAATGAATTTATCAAATGTAAAATCGTTTTTTAAAACATGTAAAGAAGAAACAGATCGCAAATACCGAAATTCGCACCCCAAAAAGAATTGAAGTTATGAATTGGTTTCTTTTAGTGGTATCCGGGTGCATCGAGCTGGTTTTTACCTTCTGCCTGAGCAAGGTGAGCAAGACCGCAGGACTGGAAAAAGGTTTGTGGTGCATAGGCACGGCAAGTGCCATTGCCTTGAGTCTGTTCCTTGTGACGAAGGTTCTGAAGACTTTGCCTATCGGCACGGCCTATGCCGTCTGGACGGGCATCGGTGCCGTCGGCACGGTGCTCATGGGCATCCTCTTTTTTAAGGAGCCCGTAAGTTTCGGAAGGCTTTTCTTTATCTTTACGCTGATCGTATCCATCATCGGGTTAAAGGTCGTATCCTCCTGAATGACAAAAATATGACGCAACAAAACTTTCCATTGTGCGAAGAGGCCGTTTCTATTCTTAAAAAGAAAGATAAGAAGCTGGCTTGGCTGATGGAGCGGGTAGGCCCGCTTTCACATACTGACCTGAAAGATGATTTCCTCTTCTTCATCGAGCAGGTTATAGGACAGATGCTTTCTATCCGGGTAGCCGATGTGATGACCGGACGATTGGCAGCCCTTTGCCGGGGAGAAATAACGGCCAGTACGATATGTTCGCTGTCTGTCGATGAATTGAAAAAGATAGGTATTTCCCTGAGAAAAGCAGAGTGTATCCGGCAAATAGCGTTCATGGTGGAAAACGGCAGTCTCAATTTCGGAAAACTCAAAGAACTTTCCGATGCGGAGATTATAAAGTCCCTGACGGCTATCAAGGGCATAGGGACTTGGACAGCCAAAATGTATCTCTATAAAATCAATCGCCCCGACGTGCTTCCATACGAAGATGCCACCTTTTTGGCAGCTTACAAATGGCTCTACCGTACCCGGAATGTAAAACCGGAAGCGGTCAGACAGCGTTGCCGGAAATGGTCGCCGTACTCTTCCGTAGCTGCTATGTATCTGTACGCTGCATTCGACGAAAAATTAATCGCAACGGAACCGCCTAAATTGAAAGAGTTATAAAATGGAACGGTTATCTGTTCAGGTACATAAGCTGATAGACGAATTGGATGAAGCAGCCGACAGCCGGACGGCTTTTCGTTCCGGATCGAACAGAATAGGATGCGTTGGGTCTGATTTTTTCATAGGTCTTAAAGTGGCCGAGATAAGGAACGTGGCCGAACGGTACGGCGATATCTGTTTGGACGGAATAGAACAGTTGCTCTTGTCGGAAGTACATGAACACCGGATGTGTGCGCTTATCCTACTCAAAAAAAGGTTCGAACAGGGAAACGAATATGAACGGGCAGAGATTTTCGGGTTCTACATCGGCCACACGAACTGCATAAACGACTGGGATTTGATAGACAGTTCCTCTCCCTATATCGTAGGCGAATACCTGAAGGATAAACCGTGCGATGTATTGTACCGGTTAGCCCGAAGCGATTCGCCCTGGGACAACCGTATCGCTATGATGGCGACATACACGTTTATACATAACGGCAATATCGAAGATACATTCCGCCTTGCACTTTTCCTGATGAAAAGTCCTCACCCTCTGGTACAAAAAGCCGTGGGGTGGATGTTGCACGAAGCGGGCAAATACGACCCCGTTCGGCTCGGTCTCTTTATCGATAAATACCGGCAAGAAATGTCCCGTCCCATGCTTCGTATTGCCGCCAGCGGCTTTCCGAAAGAAAAACACAGAGAGTGGCTACTGCTTTGACATGAAAATAACAAAGCAGCATTCAATTGAAATACTAAATCTTGAAAAACAATAAAAAGTACCGTTCATCATTCCTCATGAACGGCACTTTTAGTGATTTTGTATAGCAAATTGAATCTACCAGAACTCGGGCCCCGCCGTTTTAGAGCATTCCAACTCCAGCAATCCCCTTTTTGCATCGAGGCCGCCGCCGTATCCCGTGAGTTTATGATTGCTGCCGATTACCCGGTGGCAGGGTACGAAGATGGAGATAGGATTGGTGGCGTTTGCCGATGCGACTGCACGCACAGCCTTCGGGTTATGGATACGGCGGGCAAGTTCGCCATAAGACAGGGTCGTTCCATAGGGTATTTTCATCAGCTCTTCCCATACGGTACATTGAAATTCCGAGCCGGTAAAGACAACGGGGATGTCGAACGTCTTACGGTGTCCGGCAAAATATTCTTCGAGTTCCCCGATCGCCCGTTCGATAACGTCGGAAGTTCCCTCTTCGTACTTCGCATTCAGATATCGCCGTATGCGGCGGTCTATCGTACTGCGGCGTTTCTCCACCGCCCAATCGCAAATACACAGCTTGTCACCGTAAGAACCGACAAGCATCTCGCCCACGGGCGATTGATACCGTATAATTTTGATAGTTTCCATATTGTTCCTTTTATTGTTGTGAAATTCTTTCATACATATTTTGCATGGTCTGTATCCGGCTTGTAAAGCATTATTGCCGCATCTATTTTCTATCGTGGAAATATTCATTGGAGTCCGCCGGAGCCTCATTCCGATTGGAATCGTCATATTCTCTTATGACGGAAGCGACGGTGATCCGGTAATTCTCAAAAAGCCTTTCACGTCCTTCCGATTGGCTCATGCGGTGGTGAAGTTCATTGCGCCACTTTTTTACGGATTCTTCGTTCTCCCATACATTCAGCGACAACAATTTGCCCTCTTCATTCAGGCTGCCGAACCGTTCGGAACGAATAAAACCCTCCGCATTTGAAAGCAATGGCTTTAATTGGGCAGCGAGTTCGAGATAGCGCACTTTACCCTCTGCCGTTGGCGTAACTTCAAAAAGAACGACCACTTTTTCATGGCTGTTCTCGGGATTCCTCATCATTGGGTTTCTATAATTTCTGTTGTTCGTCCTATGGTTCTTCCACAATCTTGACTGCCGTCTTCCGGGCGTTCTTCAAATCGCCTGCAATGATGTATCTCAACAACTTCTCGTGAGAAAATTGTGAATTTACGAAGCAATCCGTACCATCGTAAATACGGTTGAACTCCGAAAGCAGATGCAGGGAAGCGGAACGGTAAATGTCTGCCAGTATCCGGTTGTGAGTGGCATCGGCAATGGCGATGTGGAAATTCAGGTCGGCTTCGATACATTCTTTCAACCGGTCGTCTTTCGCATTTGCCTTTCTTGCTTCAAGGGAGGACTGCATTCGCTCTATATCTTTGTCTGTTCTTCGTGCCACGGCTTTCTCCACGATCGCAATATCCAATATTTTCCTCACTTCATCGAGTTCAGTCCGGTCGGCGATACTCATATTTATACTGCCTCCGCTCGCATCGGACGCTTCGGCGACAAATGTTCCCGCCCCTTGCCGGACTTGGACAATGCCCATATTTACCAACAATTTTACCGCTTCACGGATGCTCGATCGTCCGACTTTGAACGTTTTCATCAACTCCGGTTCGGTCGGAAGTTTATCCCCGATTGTATAAACTCCTTCCGCAATCTGTTGTTTCAACTGCTCGGCTACCATATCGGCCAAAGACTTCTTCTGTATAATCATATACCCCTTCCCTGTTTTATTCATCATATCATCAGATGATTTGCAAAAGTATGCATTTTTATCTGACAAGCAAAATATTTAGTGATAAAATATTGAAAAGTCTATGTTTAACGCTGTAAACAACTAACAGGAAACTTGATTGTTTGCTATATAAGGTTGCGCACAGGTATCGCTTACATAGATACTCCATAAGTATCTTAATGTTGTTTCTTCCCGGTTCTAAAAATCAGAAAAAATCTTTGAGAACCACGGTAAATGGAATGCGGAACTGTCGAACGATGATTTTCTGCGATTACAATCGATTTTGAATACATATAAAGTACATGGACTCCGGGCTGCGTGAAAACGGAGCTGGCAAGTTTCAGTTGACAGAGGAAGGATGAATAAGGTTTTTACAGCGATCGATTGAATCCTATAATAGAGAATACCCCAACTTCAGGACCGAAGCAAGGAGGAAAATCATTAGATGAAATCTTATCTAAAAGGATTAGGATAGTGTAATAATATTAAAAGTAGTTTTTAAAAGTGACGGCTGCAATATGTTGGTTGCCTGCCAACCATCACTTTTATTTAACTTTTGATAACAATAGACTTTTGAAAAGCAGGATTATGAAAACAAAGAATTTGTTGTTGGAAGCAACCGCTGTTTGCAGCGGTTCTTTTCAGGCAATCGCCTGCACGAGCATCGCGCTTACGGCTGCGGACGGCAGCTATGTACAGTCCCGCACCATCGAGTGGGCCCGCGGCGTTTTGCAGAGCGAATACGTCGTCATTCCGCGCGGCCAGCGGCTCCGCTCCTTCACGCCCTCCGGAACCGACGGAATGACTTTCACGGCCAAATACGGCGTCGTGGGGCTGTCCGTCGTGCAGAAGGAGTTCATCGCCGAAGGAATCAACGAAGCGGGATTGTCGGCAGGGCTCTTCTTCTTCCCGCAATACGGCGGTTACGAACCCTACGAACCGGCTCGGAACGACCGCACGCTCGCCGATCTGCAATTCGTAGCATGGGTGCTGACGCAGTTTTCGACGATCGACGAAGTGAAGGCCGCCGTCGGAGAGGTGCGCATCGTCGAACTGGAGCCTGCGTCGGTCGTGCATTGGCGTATCGGAGAGCCCTCCGGGCGGCAGGTCGTGTTGGAAATCGTCGGCGGGGTGCCTCATTTCTACGAGAACGAGATCGGCGTGCTCACCAACGCTCCCGGTTTCGAGTGGCAGCTCACCAACCTGAACAATTACGTGAATCTCTATCCGGGCGACGCTCCCGTCCGGCGGCTGGGCGCTGTGACGCTGCATCCTACGGGCGGCAACTCCGGGTTCCTCGGCCTTCCGGGCGACGCCACGCCGCCGTCGCGCTTCGTGAGGGCCGCCTTCTACCGCGCCACGGCTCCGCAGCGCGCCACCGGGTTCGACACCGTGCAGCAGTGTTTCCACCTGCTCAATAATTTCGACATTCCCATCGGCATCGAGCATCCCGAGGGTGAGTGTCCGGACATTCCGAGCGCTACGCAGTGGACCTCGGCCATCGACCTGACCAACCGCCGGGCCTACTTCAAAACGGCTTACAACAATACGATACGCTGTATCGATCTCGCAC
>OJKY01001132.1_pt1 | contig 17337 bp, 14 predicted proteins | sample 1596571 | NCBI WGS metagenome assembly OJKY01 (sample SAMEA4350170, study PRJEB24818) | metagenome | biome: human; feature: gut; material: faeces | place: Denmark | collected 2013-09 | reverse complement strand
GTATTCCAGTTGATCAATGCAACAGAGACATTAAAAATGCTTGGAAGCTATTTTTGTGAACACTAAATTTTTATATAAAAGGGAGAAAAGACATGATAGACAAATTAGTAAAAAAAATCAAAGAGACAAAGGCACCGATCGTTGTTGGACTGGATCCGATGCTTTCCTATGTGCCGGAATATATAAAGAAGACAGCATTTGATGAATATGGTGAGACTTTAGAGGGCGCAGCGGAAGCCATCTGGCAGTACAATAAGGGTATTGTGGACGCAGTTCATGATCTGATCCCTGCTGTTAAGCCGCAGATTGCTATGTATGAGCAGTTTGGTATCGAGGGCTTAAAGGTATTCCAGAAGACGGTTGATTATTGTAAGTCAAAGGATCTGGTTGTGATCGCAGATATTAAAAGAGGCGATATCGGATCAACATCTGCAGCATATGCAGTCGGACATCTTGGAAAGGTTGCGGTCGGAAGTAAGACATATTCCGTATTTGGTGAAGATTTTGCAACTGTAAATCCATATCTTGGTACCGATGGAATCAAGCCTTTTGTAGATGTATGTAAGGAAGAGAAGAAGGGAATCTTTGTACTGGTCAAGACATCAAATCCTTCATCCGGTGAATTCCAGGATCGTCTGATCGATGGCAAGCCGTTATATGAGCTGGTTGGCGCTATGGTTAATGAATGGGGCAAAGATACGATCGGTGAGAGCGGTTACAGCAGTGTCGGTGCTGTTGTAGGAGCAACGTATCCAGAGATGGGTAAGGTACTTCGTAAGATCATGCCGAAGTCATTTATTCTTGTTCCGGGCTACGGAGCACAGGGCGGTAAGGCTGCTGATCTGGTACATTATTTCAATGAAGACGGACTTGGTGCGATCGTAAATTCATCCAGAGGAATCATTGCAGCATACAAGCAGGAGAAATATGCTTCATTTGGCGAAGCAAATTATGCAGATGCTTCCCGTGCGGCAGTACTGGATATGCGTGAAGATATCGCACAGGCGCTGGCAGCACGCTAGGCAGAAGACAGCTACTATTCAGAGTCTCATTCGCAAAATCGTCTCTTTGAGACTTTACTTTTGGCTCTGAATAGTGATAAATGTATGGGGTGTCCACAAGCGGACAGATGGGAGAACAGAGGATGAAAGAAGAGTTATATATTACCTTCCACTCGGAGGATGATATCAGACATTTTGTAGATACCTGCAACGAATTCGACGATGCAATCGACATCCGTATTCAGAAGATGGCAATGGATGCAAAGTCACTTTTGGGAATGCTCCTGATGAAGACTGAGGAACCGCTGGAGATCGAATATGCCTGCTATGATGATGAAGACAATTACGAAGAATTCAAGCAGGCCATCCTGGAAAAATACGACGTAAAAGTCGTACAGGCTACGGAAAAGCAGGCAGCAGATAAAATTGTTTGAAAAAATTGAAAAATTCTATTGACATTTTCGCCCGCAGCAGTTACAATACATACTGTTGCAGGCGAAAACCTGTAAATGAAATGTACGTGTAGCTCAGCTGGATAGAGCGTCTGGCTACGGACCAGAAGGTCGTGGGTTCGAATCCTGTCACGTACATCTAAGGCCCCGGAGATGATGTCTCCGGGGTTTTTATTTTGCATTTTAGAAAAGTTTTAGAAATACTTCCCGATCCGTATATTTACGTGGTACTTATGTCATGCTAAAATGATGATGTAAATGGAGGAAGTCGTGAAAGTATGAACAAACAGGAATTTGTGGACCGACTGCGGATGGCGCTGAATGGGCGTGTTTCTCCCGGTCTGGTCATGGATAATGTAAATTATTACCAGGATTATATAAATACAGAGATCCGCAAGGGCAGGACAGAAGAGGAAGTCTTAGAGAGCCTGGGAGATCCCAGACTGATCGCCCGCACAATCATTCAGACCAACGGTGGAGACAACCGTTCCGGATACCGGAACACGGTCTACGGCAACGGAGAGTATCGGGAGGCTGCCGGACAGAATGTCCATCGTAGTTATACAGAGGAAGACGATGGCTACGGAACACACCAGAGTAAGGTGGGAAATGTTCTGGCGAAGCTTCCGGGCTGGGTGTGGCTGATCCTTGGGATTCTGGTGGTAGTATTGATCTTTGGTGCGGTATTTTCCGTATTGTCTTTTCTGGCACCGGTACTGATTCCGATTGTGGTAGTATTGTTCCTGGTGAAATTATTTCGGGACTGGCTTAACTAGCAACTATATAAATCAGCTATTCATAGTCCCTCAATTCGCAAAACGCCTCTGCGAGGCTTACTTTTTGCTCATTGAGGTTACTTCGTCAAATAAATATCATCGGAGTACCTTACAGATGCGAGCATCTGACGGTTGCTCCGATTATATTTATTGACTCTGAATAGTTCCAACGTAAAGAGCCGCCAGGGGGAAGCTGGTGGCTCTCATGAGGGGAGTATAAATAAATAATACATAAGGGTGCAAATAGAATCATGAAGGGGTTTCTATTTACAATTATGATTATAGTACTAATGATATAAAAATGCAAGAAGAAATTTAGTTCTAAAGTACCATAATTTTTGGGCATATTTTTGTGCGAAATAGACATACTACTCCTGTAACTAAAAAAGATATTTCCTATCAGGAGGTCACAAATATGTCTAACAATTATGAACAGAACAATCAGAACAAGTATAACAACTCTTATGACGAGAGCGAGAACAGTAAGAACTCCCAGAATAAGCAGAACAGCCAGAATCAGAATAAGAATCAGAGCAACAACAGGGAGCAGAACAAGAGCTGCTAATCGGGTGCATAATTTTTCAGGGGCTGCCGCAAGGCAGCCCTATTTACATATTTTCAGAATCCATATATAATAACTTTATATGTGCAATAATTGATGACTAAGATCCGGAGGAACGAATGAGACGTTTTGAATTGATTGCTCCCTGCCATTTCGGTATGGAATCAGTATTAAAAAGAGAGATCACAGATCTGGGATATGATATTACAGAAGTGGCGGATGGTCGTGTCACCTTTTTCGGAGATGAGGAGGCTTTGTGCAGAGCAAATATTTTTCTGCGGACGGCAGAAAGAATCCTTATCAAAATCGGAAGTTTTCATGCGGAGACTTTTGAAGAACTGTTTCAGGGCACGAAAAATCTTCCCTGGGAAGAATACATTCCGAAGGACGGCAAATTCTGGGTGGCCAAGGCAGCTAGTGTAAAGTCCAAATTGTTCAGCCCCTCGGATATTCAGTCCATTATGAAAAAAGCAATGGTGGAGCGGCTGAAGGCCCAGTATGAGATCAGCTGGTTCCCTGAAGATGGAGAAAATTTCCCTGTCCGGGTATTCCTGATGAAGGATGAAGTGACCGTGGGACTGGACAGCACCGGAGAGTCCTTACATAAGAGAGGATATCGTAAGCTGACGGCAAAAGCCCCCATTGCGGAGAATCTGGCTGCTGCACTGATCGAACTGACTCCCTGGAATGCGGGAAGGATCCTGGTGGATCCCTTCTGCGGAAGCGGCACCTTCCCTATTGAGGCAGCCATGATGGCGGCCAATATGGCACCCGGCAGGAACCGCAGTTTTACGGCGGAAGAATGGCCCCATATCATAGGAAAAAAGGTATGGTATGATACAATGGATGAGGCGGAAGAGATGATCAATCTGTCAGTGGAGACAGATATTCAGGGCTATGATATTGACGAGGATATGGTGAAGATCGCCAGAGAAAATGCACGGATGGCGGGTGTGGACAAGCTGATCCATTTCCAGCGTCGTGGTGTGGAAGAGCTTCATCACCCGAAGAAATACGGCTTTATTATCACCAATCCTCCCTATGGAGAGCGTTTGCAGGATAAGAGCCAGATGCCGCAGTTGTACCGTACCATCGGAGAACGATTCCGGGAACTGGATTCCTGGAGTATGTATCTGATCACTGCCTATGAGCAGGCAGAGAAGGATATCGGCAGGAAAGCGGACAAGAACCGCAAGATCTACAACGGAATGATGAAGACTTATTATTATCAGTTTCTGGGACCGAAGCCTCCGAAGAGAAGAGACGTTTAGAAGAAATGAAAAATTTACTGCAGATCAGGGATCAACAACAGAATAGACGCATTACATTGATCCTCTGGCTCCTGCTGGGAAGTATGTCTATGGGCATCATGCTCTGGACGGCAGCGCATAAGACGGTGGTGATCTCCGCGTTAAGTCAGGAACAGGGCGGTCTGGTCACAGAGAATCAGGCGGAACGGTCCCATGAAATGCAGCTGGACATGGCGGAAGACAGGAAGGCAGAACGGGAGATCTGTATACCATTGGAGACCGGTACGAAAGCGGAAAATGTAGTGGTGGAAAATCATTACATGGAAAGGGAACTCTGGATCTATGTGCAGAACGGCGGAAAATCTTTTTACCGGGAACATCAGCTTACCGGAGATTTCAGCCTGGTGGGAAACGGCATCTGTGAAGCACAGAACGAGGGCGTATTGCTCAGATTGTCCATGAAGGAGATCCTGGAGTATCACAGTACTCTGGAAGAGGGAACTCTGAAGATCGATTTTGTCAATCCCAGAGAATCTTACGACCGGATCGTAGTGCTGGATCCCGTGGGAGGCGGAAGGGACAGAGGCGTTGCCGATTCCGGATGTGAGGAGAAGAACATCGCTCTGGAGGTGGCAAGACAGACGGCACAGCTGTTGGAAGGAAGCAGGGTAAAAATATATCTTACCCGTACAGAAGATACAGAGGTCGCACAGGAAGTAAGGCGTAGCTTCGCTGACTGGGTGGATGCAGATCTGTACCTGGAGATCGGACTGTCAGCAGATGATGCACAGGAGAGTACCTACGGCATCCGGGCAGAATACAATGATGAGTATTATCTGCCGGATTTCGGAAATGTACAATGGGCCGACTGCGTGACCAGACAAGTGACGGTGGCTTCCAGCAACCGGGCCATTGGATTGTTCCCGGCGGAGGAAGATGACATTCTGTGGCAGCTGAAGATTCCGGCAGCCAGAATTTCTCTCGGATATGTGACCAACAGCAGCGAGAGACAGCTGCTGGAACAGGAAAGCTATCAAAAAAAGCTGGCGGAAGGTATTGCAGAAGCTATTTCCGAGGTTTATACTAATACGCAATGATGACTATATAAGAACACAAATGCGGCAAGGAGTTAATATGCAGGGAAGAATCGTATTCGCGACCGGCAATGCCGGAAAAATCAAAGAAATCCGCATGATCATGGAGGATACCGGTCTGGAAGTCGTATCCATGAAAGATGCGGGCATTAAAGCAGATATTGAAGAAAACGGTAAGACCTACGAAGAGAATGCACTGATCAAGGCCCGTGCGGTGGCTGCTTTTACGAAAGATATCGTGATGGCGGATGACTCCGGACTGGAGATCGATGCCCTGAATAAGGAACCTGGAATCTATTCTGCCAGATATCTGGGAGAGGATACGCCGTATTCCATAAAAAATGCAAATCTGATCCAGAGACTGGAGGGAGTGCCGGAGGAAAAGCGTACTGCCAGATTCGTCTGTGCCATTGCAGCAGTGCTCCCGGACGGCAGAGAACTTACCACAAGAGCTACCATCGAAGGGCGGATCGGATATGAAGAGAAGGGGACCAACGGATTCGGTTACGATCCTATTTTTTACGTACCGGAATTCGGCAAGACTACGGCGGAGTTGACAGAAGAAGAGAAGAACCAGGTCAGTCACAGAGGTAAGGCATTGGAGCTGATGAAAGAGGAACTGAAGAAATATGAAGATACTGATCGTAAGTGATACCCATAAAAAGAATGAGAATTATTTCAAAGTACTGGAGATGCACCACCCGGACATGGTGATCCACTGCGGAGATGCGGAGGGCAGTGAGTATGCACTTTCTTCTGCGGCAGAATGCCCGGTTTATATCGTTCTGGGCAACAATGACTTTTTCTCGGATCTCCCCAGAGAGATCACACTGGATATCGGATCCTACAAAGTATGGGTGACCCACGGACACAATTATTATGTATCCATGGGAAATGAGACTATCAAAAAAGAGGCCATTGACCGGGGCGTTGATATCGTGCTGTACGGACATACCCATCGGCCGGTGATCGATATTGATGATGACATCATTGCCGTGAACCCGGGAAGTCTGTCCTATCCGAGACAGGAGGGACGCCAGCCTTCCTATGCGATCATGGAGATTGACAGAAGGGGAAAGGTGCATTTTACGATTGCTTATCTTCGCCAGTAATGCTTCAAACTTCTCTCTTGACAGATAGAAAATTTCTGGGTTATAATAACATCTGCGTTGCGGAAATCCGCGATAACGCAGCTTCGGGGTGTGGCTCAGCTTGGCTAGAGCACCTGGTTTGGGACCAGGGGGTCGCAGGTTCGAATCCTGTCACCCCGACGTGTAACTTGGATTTTGTATTTATTTTTCAAAAAATTAATACAAAACTGTTGACAAATGATGTCGGATAAGTTACAATATGCTTCGTCGGTTCGCTGATGTAGATAACAGACAGATATGTGTTCGTAGCTCAGCTGGATAGAGCAACGGCCTTCTAAGCCGTGGGTCGGGGGTTCGAATCCCTTCGAGCACATTTGAGATAAGGAAGACTTTTGGTCATCACTGTCTCGCATGGTGGGTATAGCGCAGTTGGTTAGCGCGCCAGATTGTGGCTCTGGAGGCCAAGGGTTCGAATCCCTTTATCCACCTTTATTATGAGTGAAGTGTCGTAATGGCACGCTTGGTGTCATATTTATAGGGCTATCGCCAAGCGGTAAGGCACAGCACTTTGACTGCTGCATTCGCTGGTTCGAATCCAGCTAGCCCTGTTTCATTATGGGGTATTAGCTCAGTCGGTAGAGCACTTGACTTTTAATCAAGTTGTCGGGGGTTCGAATCCCCCATGCCTCACTAGGTGTTGTGATATCCTGATTTGGGGATTCGAACCCCCTGGTCGAGATCCCCCATGCCTCACTTGGTTCTTTTATACAGCATCCTCACATTTTGAAAACCCCTTTCGGGGCTTTTTTTATTCCATTTTTATAGAAGAAAGGAAATACTATGCAGACGAAAGAAAACAAGATGGGCGTCATGCCCATAGACAAATTACTGATCTCCATGTCACTGCCCATGATGATCTCCATGCTGGTACAGGCACTGTACAATATTGTGGACAGTATTTTCGTGTCCAGGATCAACGAATATGCCCTACGTGCTGTATCTCTGGCATTCCCCATCCAGAGTCTGATGATCGCTGTGGCGGTGGGAACAGCGGTAGGTATCAATGCCTTCTTGTCCAGAACCCTGGGAGAAAAGGATTTTGAGAAAGCCAATATTATTGCCAGAAACGGTATTTTTATCGCAATTGCCAGCTATATAGGCTTTGCGGTGATCGGTGCACTGATCAGCAGACCGTTTTTTTCCAGCCAGACGGAAGTTATGGAGGTGCGGGAATACGGTGTGACCTATCTGACGATCTGTTGTGTGGCGGGAATGGGTATTTTTCTGCAGACGACTTTTGAGAGGCTGCTACAGGCTACTGGTAAGACCATATATACGATGATTACCCAGTCAACCGGCGCGATCATCAATATCATTCTGGATCCGATCCTGATCTTTGGGTATTTCGGTATGCCCCGCATGGGAATCGCCGGTGCTGCAGTGGCTACCGTGTTTGGACAGATCGTTGCCGCATCCATGGCATTATGGTTTAATCTGAAATTCAATAAGGAACTGGATATTTCCATGAAAGGATTCCATCCCAACGGTCATCTGATCGGACAGATTTATAAGGTGGGAGCCCCTTCCATCGTGGTACAGGCTATCGGTTCCCTGATGACCTATGGAATGAACCTGATCCTGGCGGCATTCGGTTCCGCCCAGACAGTGTTCGGCATTTACTTTAAGCTGCAGAGCTTTGTGTTTATGCCGGTGTTTGGACTGAATAACGGCATGGTGCCTATCATTGCCTACAATTATGGCGCAGAGCATAAGGACCGGGTTATTAGGACGATTAAGCATAGTGTGGCTTACGGTGTGGGTATCATGTGCGTGGGACTGATTGTAATGCACATCTTCCCGGCACAGCTCATGCGTATGTTTGATGCGGAGGAAAGCCTGATCGCCATCGGTGTTCCGGCGCTGGAGACCATTTCCCTAAGCTTTGTGTTTGCTGGCTTCTGTATCGTGGTGGGAAGCGTATTCCAGGCACTGGGTAACGGCGTCTACAGTATGATCGTGTCCGTGGCCAGACAGATGTGCGTGCTGCTTCCGGTGGCAAAGCTTTTGTCCTTAAGCGGTGAAGTGACATTGATCTGGTGGGCCTTTCCCATCGCGGAACTGGCCAGCCTGCTCTTAAGTACCTATTTCCTCGTAAGGATCTATAAAAAGATCATATGCCACATTGGAGAACCAGTAACGACAAGAGAGATTACAGAATAAAATAGAAACAGATGCGGCGGGGATGCTTGACAAGCAAAAGGAAGGAAGAGTATAATTATTCAAGGTCCTTTGGCAGAGAGCATTCCCGTTTGTCAAGGTTTTAAGCTAATCGTCAGATATGGCAGTTAGTAAGCGGATATGGCGGAAGTGGCAGACGCGATAGATTTAGGTTCTATTGTCAACAGACGTGCAGGTTCAAGTCCTGTTATCCGCATTGCGTAATTATGGAAGCATAGCTCAGCCGGGATGAGCGTTCGCCTCACACGCGAAAGGTCAGGGGTTCGAGCCCCCTTGCTTCCACTCGAAATAACTATTCAGAGCTCATGACAAGGACTGAATAGTTATTTTTTTAATCAGAGAGCATCGGATAAGTAATGTACGAAAGCACAGAAATATAAAGGAATACAAAAGCTATGAAGAAAAATGTAAGAAAACAGGGAATTCTGCTGCCGATATCCAGTATTCCCTCGACATATGGTATCGGAACTTTCGGTAAGGAAAGTTACCGTTTTGTGGACTTCCTGGAAAAATCAGGCAACCATCTCTGGCAGATCCTGCCGTTAGGCCCTACCGGCTACGGCGATTCTCCGTACCAGTCCTTTTCCACCTTTGCGGGGAACCCCTACTATATTGACCTGGAGCTTCTGATCAAAGACGGCTATCTGACAAAAGAGATCTGTGACAGCTATGATTTCGGAGACAATGAGCATTATGTGGACTATGAGAAGATTTATCTGTCCCGTTTTAAAGTCCTGAAAATTGCGTTTGACAATGCCAGGGAACAGGGTCTTACAGAGACCGGAGACTATCAGAAATTCCTTACGGAAAATGCGTACTGGCTGGATGACTACGCTCTGTATATGGCGGTGAAAAATGCTTTTGGCGGTGTCTGCTTTATGGAATGGGACGAGGACATCCGTCTCAGAAAAGCAGCGGCACTTCGCAAATACCGTAAGAAGCTGGCGGAAGAAATCGCATTTTATTGCTTCCAACAGTACCTGTTTGCAAAACAGTGGAAAGAACTGAAAGCCTATGCCAATAAGAAAGGTATTGAGATCGTAGGGGATATTCCCATCTATGTGGCATTTGACAGTGCCGATACCTGGGCAAACCCGAAGCTGTTCCAGCTGGATAAGGAAGGCCGGCCCATCGGAGTGGCGGGATGTCCACCCGATTGTTTCTCCGAGACCGGACAGTTATGGGGCAACCCACTCTACGACTGGAGTTATCATAAGAAGACCGGTTATGCGTGGTGGATGCAGCGGATCGCCTATTGCTATCAGCTGTATGATGTGCTTCGTATTGATCATTTCCGCGGCTTTGATGAATACTGGTTCGTTCCTTACGGAGATCCGACGGCGGAGAACGGCCATTGGGAAAAAGGCCCCGGTTACGAATTATTCGATGTCATGAAGAAGAAACTGGGCAGGAAGAAAGTGATCGCGGAAGATCTGGGATTTCTGACTCCCAGCGTGATCCGGCTGGTGAAGAAGACCGGGTATCCCGGAATGAAGATTCTTCAGTTTGCTTTTGATGCCGGAAATGACAGTGAATATCTGCCGCACAATTATGACAAGAACTGTGTGGTCTATACCGGAACCCACGATAACGATACTGCGGTGGGGTTCTTACAGAATATGCCGGAGAAGGACAAGAAATTTGCAAAGAAATATCTGGGACATAAGAATGACAAGAAGCTTTGCTTTGAGATCATCCGGGCAGCATTGTCCAGCTGTGCGGATACCGCAATCATTCCCATGCAGGATTATCTGGAGCTGGACAGCAGCGCCAGGATCAACACGCCCTCCACTCTGGGATGCAACTGGAAATGGCGTATGGATAAGAATGCACTGGATCCAAAGCTGGCGAAGAAGATTTATAAAATGGCAAAATTATATGCAAGAGTATAAAAATGCGGAAGGCGATAAGCCTTCCGTATTTTAGTTCCGGGGAATAGCATTTTTTAGTGGACTATCTGTATATTTTTGGACATTTTTGCACGAATGTGGAAAATAGCATTTTTATATGGTATCTTTAACAGTAGATTGGGCGGAATTCTGTCAAGGATTCCGGTTTGGGAGAGATACATATGCGTCATAAGGCTGAAAAAATGGGCAGAAACAGAGGCCAGGGGATCATTATAGGGTTTCTGGTGTTTGTTATTGCAGTCATTTCGATATGCACAATTATTTTTCGTTCCTATGTGCGGGAGTTTCATAAAGTAACAGAAAAGGAAAAATATGACCAGTATTATGTGATGATCACGGAGGATCGGAAGCCGGACTTCTGGCAGTCGGTATACCGCGGAGCCTATGAGCGGGGGCAGGCGGAAAATGTATATGTGGACCTGCTGGGGGAGCACTTGTCTCAGGAATATTCCAGATCCGACCTTATGCGGATCGCCATGACATCCGGTGTGGACGGTATTCTGGTGGAATCCGATGAAAGTGACGAGATGTCGGAGCTGATTGATGAGGCGGTAGACCGTGGAATTCCGGTAGTTACCCTGTATGGAGACAATACCCACAGTGCCAGATGCAGCTTTGTGGGTGTGGGAAGTTATAATCTGGGAAGAGAGTATGGAAGACAGGTGCTGAAATTGGCAGCGGCAGAGGATACAGAAGATCCGTTAAAGGTAGCGGTACTGATGAATGCTCACGCACTGAATTCTACCCAGAATATCGTGTGTTCCGGAATTCAGGATGCTCTGGAACAGGAGAAGCTTCAGGGATCGGAGATCCAGATGTCTCTGATTACGGTGGATGACACCAATACCTTCTCCGTCGAGGAGTCCATCCGGGATATTTTTATGGACCAGACTCTTCCGGATATTATCATCTGTCTGAACGAACTGAGTACGACCTGTGTCTACCAGGCTGTGGTGGATTACAACTGTGTGGGAGAGATCGCCATTCTCGGATATTATGACACGGATACTATATTAAAGGCCATCGAACGCAATGTCATCACAGCAACGATCTCCATTGACACGGAACAGATGGGGGCATTTTGTGTGGATGCGTTGCAGGAATATTACAATTACGGTTATACGAGCCAGTATTTTACGGCAGATGTTACCGTGATCGATCAGAGCAACGTGGAAGAGTATTTAGGCAAACAGGAAGAGGCAGAGTGAGGCGGGGTATGACAAAGAAATTTCGGCAGCTGTCTCTTCAGGCGAAGATGAGCAGCATTTTTATTCTGGTAAATCTGGTGGTGTTTGCGGTGACGGTAATTCTGATCCTTGGCATCAACAGCATGTCCTCTGAAATCGATATGGTCTATCAGGGGAATCTGCGGCTGAATGAACTGTCGGATGCCCTGACGGCAGTACAGGACAGCATGACAGAGTATCTGGATTCCAAGACCAGTGATTCCCTGGAGGAATTCTATCGCAGTGAACAGATTTATGCCCAGATGGTACAGGGGTTGAGTGATGACGTGACGGAAGCCGCCTTTCGACGGATGGAGCGTAGCATCCGGCATATGTCTGAGGAGTATCTGGATCTGGTGGGGCAGACCATCGAAGCCAAGAGAGGACGAAACGTGGAAAAATACAGGGTGCGCTATGAAAATGCCACCCAGATGTATGAGTACATAAATACTTATATATATAGTCTGAATAACGAACAGTTCCGCAGTAATTCCGAGAACTACAGCCGCCTGTCAGTGGCATTCCGCAGCTTTGAACTGTTCAGTGTCATTACCCTGACGATCGTGGCAGTGATCAGCGTGGCCATTGTGGTAAAACTGACGGGAGAAATCATCAGTCCGTTGAAGAGGCTCACGGTAATGGCCAATGAAGTGGCGGGTGAAAATTTTGATACGGAACTTCTGCCGGTGCAGTCGGAGGATGAGATCGGCGTGGTAACCGGAGCGTTCAACCAGATGGTTATCAGTATCAGACAATATCTGGAGAGACTGCGGCAGAGTATGGAGATCCAGCGTTCACTGATGGAGAAGGAACTTCTGATGGAATCCCATCTGAAGGATGCGCAGCTGAAATATCTGCAGGCGCAGATCAATCCCCATTTTCTGTTCAACACCCTCAATGCCGGAGCTCAGCTGGCGATGATGGAGGGGGCGGACCGAACCTATGATTATATACAGAATGTGGCGGATTTCTTCCGCTATAATGTGAAAAAGGGCAATGATATCGTCACGCTCCGGGAGGAACTGGAGTTGATCGATCATTATATTTATATCCTGAATGTCCGCTTTTCCGGAGATATTCATTATGAAAAGGAGATTTCGGATGATCTGTTGGATTGTGCCGTGCCCAGCATGATCCTGCAGCCCATTGTGGAAAATTGTGTAAATCACGGTATCCGGGAGATGAGTGGAGAAGGACGGATCTGGCTGAAGGTGTATTACGGGGAAGAAGATACGCTGGTCATCAGTATCCGGGACAACGGCATCGGTATGGATGCGGAGATCATAGAGAAGCTGAAGAACGGAACCTACCATGAAAAGCGGCAGAGCTCCGGTTCCAACGGTATCGCCATGGGAAATGTCATAGCAAGATTGAAGCTGTTCACCCAGAACGAAGATGTCATGACGATCCGTAGTGATGGCAGGAACCAGGGCACGGAAGTGATCCTGTATCTTCCGGTAAAGGAGAGAGAAAAAGCAGATGTATAAGATCATGTTGGCAGATGATGAAGGAATCGTGATCGATTCCCTGAAGTTCATTATTGAGAAAGAATTTAAGGATATCTGTGAAGTGCAGTATGCCAAAACCGGAAGGAGTGTCATCGAACTGGCGGAGAGCTTTCGACCGGACATTGCAGTCATGGATATCCAGATGCCGGGGATCAACGGCATCGATGCCATGAAAGAGATCCGCAGGACCAATAATCACACGGTGTTTATTGTGATGTCGGCCTATGATAAATTCGACTATGCCAAGGAAGCAATCAAGCTGGGAGTTATGGAGTATATCACCAAACCCATGGAGAAGACCAGGATCGTGAACGCTCTTCGCAAGGCCATGGAAAATATCGATGCCGAGCGTCTGAAGCGGAAAAATGAGCTGTTGATCAAGGAAAAGCTGGAGACAGTGGTTCCCATTATTGAAAGTGGACTGATCCACAATATTCTCCTGCAGGAGCATTTCAGGGAGGATATCGAGAATTACCGTTCCATTCTGGGGATTACGCGGCAGTATGCTTATATGATCGCGGTGGTCAGCGGTGACGAGCAGAGTGTAGCCGTACTTGTCGGCAGCTTCCTTCACGCGGGCCAGACCTGCGTCGACGGCCTCCATGGCCGTGATAACGGCGCTCAGAACGCCGGTGTGGCCGACCATGTCGCCGTTCGGATAGTTGCAGCGCAGGAACTGGTACTTATGCGAGGCCATGGCCTCGACCAGAAGATCGGTGATCTCCACGGACTTCATCGCGGGCGCCTGCTCGAACGGGATCACGTCGGACGGGACCTCGGCATAGTCCTCAAGGCTCTCATCAACCTTGCCGGAGCGGTTGCCGTTCCAGAAGTAGGTGACGTGGCCGTATTTCTGCGTCTCGGACACGGCATATTCATGGACGCCCGCCTTGCACAGAACCTCGGTCAGCGTGTTGCGGATGACGGGCGGCTCAACCAGATAGTGCATCGGGATCTTGAGATCACCGTCGTACTCCAGCATACCGGCAAACTTCACGCCGGTATAATCGCCGCGGTCAAACTTGTCAAAGTCCTTGCGGTCGAAGGCGAGGGAGATCTCCTGCGCGCGGTCGCCGCGGAAGTTGAAGAGAATGACGCTGTCGCCGTTTTCAATCTTTGCAACGGGCTTGCCGTCGTGCGCAACGACGAACGGCAGCAGATCCTGATCGATCATGCCGGGATTTTCGGCGCGGTAGGTTTCAATGGCCTCACGTGCGGAGGCGAACTGACGGCCCTCGGCCTGCACGTGCGTGCGCCAGCCCTTTTCGACCATCGGCCAGTTGGCCTCGTAGCGGTCCATGGTGATGACCATGCGTCCGCCGCCGGAGGCGATCTTGTATGCATGCTCCGCGTCGTTCAGCTCCGCCAGAACGGTCTCCAGCTGGTCGACATAGTCCAGCGCGCTCGTCGCGGGGACGTCGCGGCCGTCGAGCAGAATGTGGCAGTAGACCCTCTTGAGGCCCATCTCGCGCGCTTTTTTCAGCATCGCAATCAGGTGCGAGATATTGGAATGGACGTTGCCGTCGGACAGCAGGCCGATGAAGTGCAGCGCCTTGCCGTTCTGCAGGCAGTTGTCCGTCAGGTCGACCCAGGTCTTGGACTGGTACAGGGAGCCGGTCTCAATGGACTCCTGCACGAGCTTTGCGCCCTGCGAATAGATCTGGCCGCAGCCGAGGGCGTTGTGGCCGACCTCGGAGTTGCCCATATCGTCGTCCGTGGGCAGGCCGACGGCGGTGCCGTGGGCCTTGAGCCACGTCATGGGGCAGGTGGCCATCAGGTTGTCGAGCGTCGGGGTGTTGGCCTGCTTGACTGCGTCGCCGGAGCCGCCGTCGCCGCGTCCGACGCCGTCCATGATCACAAGTACGATCGGTTTTTTCATTGGTATTCCCTCCTGAGTAGGATATTCTCGAATTTCACTATATTTTACTACAATTTCCCCGCAGATACAACTTAATTTTCTTTGAACAATCGCAGCGCGTGGGAATTAGCCAGCGCGTAAACACGTGCGAAATCCACGTGCGGGTTATAGATGGCCTCCAGCTCGTCGTGCAGGGCCTTCGCCTGCGCGAGAAGCGCGGTCACGTCCGACAGATCGGGCAGCGGGGTATCCGGCCCCCGGTAATAGCGCTTCTCGTCCGGCAGATAGACAGCCTCCGTCTCGTCCGGGAACAGAGGGTTCTGATATAGAACCGCAGTTTCCCGCGCGCGAAGCGCCTCCAGCTCCTCCCCGGACACCAGCTGCACCGCGCCTGCGGGCGGCTCGGCAGAATACAGGCCCCGGCAGGTGACGGCCCGCAGGAAGCGCCTGCTTCGCTCCTCCTGCGCCGGAAGCGGGCAGGAGGGGCGCGCAAACGCTGCAAGACGCGCATACGCCTCGCGGTAGAGCGCGCGATAGCGCGTCTGCAGAAGCTCGATGGCGCGGCGCTCTTTCTGCAGGGCAATACGGTCATAGAACTGCCCCAGATCGAGATACAGTCCCGCCGCGCCCGGCGTGACGGCCTCGAGCACGTGCGGAGCCGTGCCGTCGGCGTAGCCGGTGCGCAGGGCCGGGAGATACACGCCGTCCACCGAATCCGGGTCGCCGGAGCACAGGACGTATTCGACATCCAGTCCGGCGTTCTCCGCCGCCCTGCCGATGGTCTTCATAAAGCTCGACTTGCCGCACCCCGGCCCGCCCTTGATCACCCACAGAAAATCCTCCGGCCCCCGGCAGAACTGTCCGTAAAACGAGACAAAGCCGGAGGCCGTATTGCCACCCAGAAAATACCGTGTCACCGCCATGAAATGCCCCTCCTGTATAGCAAGAATACAGGTAGTGTATGCAGCCGCGCGGCAGGATGTGCGTGCATTTCGGCGCGCTGCGAAATTCGCGGCGCGCCAGTTGTAGGGGCCGATGTGGGCATCGGCCCCTACAGTCAAACGGGAAAATACGGTGCGAATTTGCCGAAAGCTTTGTACTGTACATCGTATCAGAAAAACACCGTCCACGGGAACCTGGCCGGGGGCTGTGCCTCAAAAGCCGCTTCGCCCTTTCCGTCCGGGAAGGACAGCCGGTACGACCAGAGCGCGCAGGTGCAGCGATTGTCGCGGCTGCCGTATTTTCCGTCGCCCAGCAGCGGCAGGCCGCGCGAGGCAAACTGGACGCGGATCTGGTGCGTGCGCCCCGTTTCGAGCCGGATGCGCGCAAGGCTCAGCCCGTCCTGTTCGGCAAGGATTTCATAGTGCAGCTGCGCCTGCTTCACGCCGCCGCGCTGCCGCCTGACCACGTAGGTCTTGTTTTTCACCCGGTCATGGAACAGCAGATCTTCCAGTGTCCCGGCCTTTTCCGCCGGACATCCGGTCAGAACGGCGAGATACGTCTTCTGCATCTGCCCCTGCCCCATCGCCTGCGTCAGGCGCGCGGCTTCCTGCACCGTCTTCGCATAGACCATTATGCCGCCGACTGTCTGGTCGAGCCGGTGAACGGGGAATATGCCGCAGCCCAGCTGCGCGGAAAGCAGCTGGGGCATCGCCTCCGCCTGCGTGCCCTGCGCGGCTATGCCGATGGGCTTGACGCAGACAAGATAGCGCGCTGTTTCCTTCAGAATTTCAATCATATGCTTCGCCTCGCTTTGGGGCTATTCTACCAGAAAAATACGCACTGCGCAACGGCTTGCAATCCGCGGAAACTCCCGGTATAATACACACGAATATAAGAAACGGAGCAAATATCATGACAACAGAGCAATACCGGAAGCGGTCAGGCTTTTCGATCTTCCTGTCCTTCTTCAAGCCCCACCGGGGGCTGTTTTTTCTCGACATGGCCTGCGCGCTGGTCGTGTCGATGATCGATCTGGCGTACCCCATTATCTCGCGCTACGCCATGCGCACGCTGCTGCCGCAGAGCGCGTACCGCACGTTCTTTACGATCATGCTGATCGTGCTGGCGGCCTATGCGCTGCGGTCGGTGCTGTATTTCATCATTACCTACTGGGGCCACACCTTTGGCATCCGCGTGGAGGCCGATATCCGCGCGGCCCTGTTCGGCCATATGCAGGAGCTGGGGTTTGAGTTCTTCGACCGCAACCGCACCGGCCAGCTGATGAGCCGCATGACGACCGACCTCTTTGAGATCACCGAGCTTGCCCACCACGGGCCGGAGGATCTGTTCATCTCGCTTGTGACCATCGTCGGCGCGCTGACCGTCATGGCGACGATCGAATGGCGGCTGGCGCTGGTCGTGGCGGTCA
>OJKY01001124.1_pt1 | contig 17405 bp, 19 predicted proteins | sample 1596571 | NCBI WGS metagenome assembly OJKY01 (sample SAMEA4350170, study PRJEB24818) | metagenome | biome: human; feature: gut; material: faeces | place: Denmark | collected 2013-09 | reverse complement strand
ACGAGCCCGCTTCGCTGGAGTTTATCGTAAAGCTGCTGGGGCGGGAGACACTGGCTACCCGCACACGGGGACTGACCAAGGGGCGGAACGGCTCCAGCACCACGAATTATCAGCAGACGGGCCGTGATATGCCATACTTGTTCGTGAAGAGTTCAGTTGCCTTGAATTTATCATGAACAGGGACACGATCAACTGGATTCTGAAAAAACTGAATACAGGAGGTCGAACATGGAGCATTTACCAAAGAAAATCCATCAAAACGGCATCAGCTACACGCTGGTGGGAGACTACTACATCCCCGATTTGAAGTTGCCGGAGGAAAGCCGCCCCATTGGACGGTGGGGCCGGATGCACAAGGCGTTTCTGCAAGAACACCGGCCCGGCCAGTACAGCGCCCTGCTTCTGTCGGGAAAACTCTGGACATATCTTGCTGACCTGAACGAACAGGCCGCTGACCGGCTGGCGTGTATCGTCTCGCAGATGCAGGAGGCGGAGGGCGTCACCGAGGAACTGAAAGCCCTTGACCAGCTTGCATGGGTCGGGGCCATGAACAGCATCCGCAGCCGGGCAGAGGAAATCATTCTGTCTGAGATGATTTTTGTCTGAGGGAGGTGGACGCATGATTCTGGAAGAAATGTTTAACGGCAAATTTTATCCCTGCGAAACAGTGGTCGCAGATTCACCGAGATTTAAGCAGGCAGTCAAGGCCAGTGCCGCCCTGATGGACACCTTATCGGAGCGTCTGAGCAAAGAGGACTATGCACTGGTTGAAGAATTGCGGGAGCAGGTGGCAATCGCTCAGTGTGAGGAAAACGAAAGCCACTTCAAATACGGCTTTTCGGCGGGGCTGCTTGTCCAGCAGGAAGCCCATACGCAGGTGTCGCAGAAAGACAAAGAATAGCATCTTCAATAGTGGCTGTTCCCAAACTGGGAACAACCACCACAACAGAATACAGCTTCACGAAAGCCATTTGCCAATCAACCGGCGGATGGCTTTTTTGCCGCTCCCGGATATGGAAATTTTACTTCCGCTTACGTCTGGCCTTGCGGTTGGGCGGGATGGGGCTGGCCTTTCCTCTCATATTGTTGGGGCTTTTGAGCTGCTTGGACAGGCTCAGTATCCGCAGGAACGCCGAGAAGTCCTCCGAAGAAATCTTCTCAAAGGGTATCTGCAACTTATCGCAGAACTCGTGGATCAGCATTTCTGTATCGCTGCCCTGCCCTATGGCCTGCTCAAATTTTTCCTTCACATCATCCAGCGTGGGCTGCGGGTCGGCAGTGGTCTTGTCCTTGCGGTGTGCTTCCCGGATGTCCCGGACGATGCTGTCCAGATCATCGTGCATAACGTGGCTGTAAAAATCGCTTTCCTGCACCTGCCCCAGTTCCAGCGTCCGCATATAGAGGTCATCTTCTCCGGGTGCATACTTGCTCATGACGGTCTGCCGGGTGGCCTCCAACACCAGATTCATCTGCTCCACCCGCATATTGGCGATCTGGTCGATACAGATTTCCATATCTATCATCAGCCGCCGGAAATTCGGGTGGGTAGCCAGTTCGCAGAGAAGCCGGTTGTTGATTTTGCCGCTGCTCAAAAGTTCCACCATATCATCACTCAGATGCAGAGATTGAAGTTCTGTGTTTGGGTGATTTTTATTTTCCGTCAGCCCCATCAGATAGTCGGTGGACACACCGTAAAAGTCCGCCAGCGTTGCAATCGCAAACGGGCTGATGTCCTTGTAGTCATCGGTTTCGTATTTTCCCAGCGCGGATTTAGACAGGCCGGTCTGCTCCGCCAGTTGTTCCAGCGTCAGGTGCTTGTCCACCACCCGCAGGTCTTTGAGCCGCTCCGGGATTGTCAGCTTTGCGTACATCCAAAGCCCCCTCTCTCGTTATCGTTTTTCAGTGATTACACCCATTATAGCACGATTCCATAAGCGTGGAAATATGCGGATTTCAAGCGTTTTTCCGACGTTTTGGATATACGGGAAAGGGCCTCTTTTTTCGGTAAACTGGTTCTTGCAGACAGGCACAGAACCTTGAAAATCGAATGACCGGCTGCAAGGGGTATGGCCTCCGGGGAAGTGACGCCAGGACAGAAATCGAGCGCACCAAAGAGGCCGATACGCCGGGAGAAATTCCGGGCAGGAGCGGCTTGCAGGCAGACCGGCGGACAGGAAACAAGTTTATCATGCGGGGCGTATGGCTCCGCAGCAAAGAAATGGAGGAAATCATTATGACACTGAGTATGAAAGAAAAGAAGATTCTCTACGCTTACGGCTGTCCCAGCCACCACAATACGGTGACACGGCTGAAATGGCTGACGGCCCTGACGGTTGACCCGGAGGCCAAACGCCGGATGCTGGGGCTGGCCCGGAAGGTGGAGACGGAGGTGGACGAAAGCTGGTACGAGGATTTTTACCACCATCTGCGCATGGAGATGGACGAGTACCGCCGTCTCAAGCGCAGCCTGCGTGTGCTGAAATCTTACACTGATTATGAGGAGGATCTGTATGAGGAAGCTGTCTAAGTATGAGAAAGAAACCATCATCAACTGGAACGAGGCGGAGAACCTTGCCAGCATCTACACCTTCAACGCCAGCTTGAAGCGCAGGCTGGCTGATTTCAGCCGGAAATACCCTCTGCTGTGCCGGTTGGAGCGCAGTACGCCGGAGGGCAGCGTGACCTATGTGCTGGACAAGTCCCGGCTGTCGATCCGGCTCATCCCGCCTTACAGCGAGGAACGGAAAGCCGCCGCCAGCGCCTACGCCAGAGAGCATGGCTTTCAGGTAGTGACGGCAGAAGAAAAAATCGCCTGAAATTGGGGCGATTACGGTCAAAATGCCGGGTCTGCACCCGCTGTTTTGACCGGCAATCCCCGCAGGCGTATTCCGTATTCACTTCCCGCCTATGGGCGCAAATGTGCGGATACGGAACCGGTGAAACTGGTGAAAACCGCTTCTGCGGTGGAAGCCAGCTTCGCTTGCGGGAGTACAGAGGGCGGCCAGCCCTTTGTGCCGGGGTGCAGGGGCGGCAGCGCACTGCTGGGGTCAAGGGGCAAAGCCCATTGGCGGGTTGAGGGCAGCCGCCCCATCGGGTCAAGGGCGAAGCGCCTTGCCCAGGGAAAGTTGATGCCTGCGTCAACTTATACTGGGTATTACCTGACGCAAAATTCGCAGGATTTGCGGCCTCGCAGCATCTTCGCAGGAAGGAGGAAATCTGTTTGAAACTGACACGACACAATGGACGCTCCGGCAAGCATGGCACTTACAATCCCCGCCACAATGATCGCCGGTTCGATGTGGAGAACAGCGAACACATTGACGCAGAACGGGCCAGACAAAATATCTACTGGGACTGCTACCGGGGCTTCACGACACACGAGTTCCGGGAAAACCCGGAGCAGCCGGATTTCAGCTTTGAGGAAATCGAGCGGATGTACTACTATGAGCATTATTCTGACCATGTGGAGGCGCAGAACGCCCGCAATGAGAAAACCCGGCACACCGAGCGCAACCGCACTGTGGAGGATTTGCTGAAAAACAACAAGACCTGCCCGGAGGAAAGCATCTACCAGATCGGCACGCTGGAAGAATCCGTCCCGCCGGAAACGCTCTTTCGTATCGTCAACGAGTTCTATGAGGAATTTGAGCGCCGCTTCGGTTCTCATATCCACATTTTAGACTGGGCGCTCCATCTGGACGAGGGGACGCCCCATATCCATGAGCGCCATGTGTTCGACTGTGAGAACCGCTACGGGGAACTGTGTCCCCAGCAGGAAAAGGCGCTGGAGGAACTGGGCATTCCTCTCCCGAAGCCGGATCAGCCAAAAGGCAGGCACAACAACCGGAAGCAGACCTTCGATGCGGTCTGCCGGACAATCCTGTTTGACATCGCCAGACGGCATGGGCTGCATCTGGATCAGGAGCCGTCCTACGGCGGGCGGGACTATCTGGAAAAGCAGGATTATATCCTGATGAAACAGAAGGAGCAGCTTGCGGCGCAGGAGCAGAAGCTGGAAGAACTGACGATCAAAATCGAGGACGTGGAGACGCTGTTAGATGATGTTTCCGATGCGGCCTATGACAAGGCGGTGGAGGTGGTGACCGATACTGTCCGGCAGGAGACGCACAAGGAAGATATTCGTCTGGTGGAGGAAACGAAAAAATGGGTGCTGTCGCCGGAGCGCAAGGCTCCAAAGAAGGAACGTGAGTATGCCGCCGCCCGTCTGGATGGGGTCATTAACAAGATTAAAAATGTCATGCAGACTGCTCTGGCAAAAATCCAGCGGACGCTGATGCAGCCGGAGGTCAAGCAGGCCGGGAAGGAGCAGGTCAAGAAGAAAGCCAAAGAATCCATTATGGATATGCTGGCAAAGGCAAAGATCAACGCTGACCGGGATAACCGGGAGCGTTGGGAACGGGAAGGGCGGATTGCCCCGACCAAAAAGAACGATATGGAGTTATGAGGCACCTGACTTTCTGCGGAAACCGGGTGTCTTTTTCTCTGTCTGGAGGTGAGAAAATCGAATGTGTTTGAAGCGGTGAAGCAGGCTGTCCCTACAAGGCAGGCTGCGGAATCTTACGGGGTACAGGTCGGCAGGAACGGGATGGCCTGCTGTCCCTTCCATGATGACAAACATCCCAGCATGAAGGTTGACCGCCGGTTCCACTGCTTCGGCTGTCAGGCGGACGGGGATGTGATTGATTTTACCGCCCGTCTGTTCGGGCTGAACAAGAAAGATGCGGCCTTGAAGCTGGCGGAGGATTTCTCTGTCCGCTATGACGCCAAAGGTCACGACCCGCCCCGCAGGAGGCCGGTCAAACGGAAAATCAGCGAGGAACTGCGCTACAGGCGGGCGGAGCAGAAATGTTTCCGGGTGCTGTGCGATTACCTGCATCTGCTGGAACGCTGGGAGAAGGAATACGCCCCGCAGACGCCGGAGGAAGCATGGAATCCGCTGTTTGTGGAGGCTCTGCAAAAGAAACCGTACACGGAGTATCTGCTGGATATTCTTTTATCCGGCAGTATGGAGGAACGGGCCTGCGTGGTCGCTGAATACGGAAAAGAGGTGAGGAAGATTGAGCAGCGAATATCAGAGTTTACCGCCAGCCACCCGGCAGACCGCCATGAGCGCAGCCGAAGCCTTAGCGCCGGAGCGGAGCGTTGACGAGGTGAGGGAAAGCCTCTCCGTCACGGAGAAGGGCCAGCCTGCCAACACCATCGGCAACTGCCGGACGGTGTTCTGCCATGACCCGCTGCTGCGGGACGCCATCCGGCTGAACCTCCTGACTGACCGGGTGGACATTGTGCGGGATTTGGGCTGGCGCAGGAACACCAGCGCCCTGACGGATACGGACGTGAAGTATCTGCTTCTCTATTTTGAGCAGAACTACGGCCTGACCAGCGAGAAGAAAATGACGGCGGCTCTGTCCATCGTGGCGAATGAGAATTGCTACCATCCCATACAGGACGTGCTGAACGGCCTTGTCTGGGACGGGACGCCCCGCATCCGCTCCTGTCTCCATCACTTCTTAGGTGCAGAGGTCAGCGACTATGTGGAGGAAATGTTAAAACACTTCCTGCTGGGCGCGATCCGGCGGGTGTTTTCCCCCGGCTCTAAATATGAGGAAATGCTCTGTCTGGTGGGCGGACAGGGGGCTGGCAAGTCCAGCTTCTTCCGCCTGCTGGCGATCCGGGACGAGTGGTTTAGTGACGATCTGAAAAAGTTGGATGATGACCGGGTATTTTTGAAGCTGCAAGGCCACTGGATCATCGAAATGTCAGAGATGCTGGCGACCAGCAGCGCCAAAAGCATTGAGGAAATCCGCTCGTTCATCAGCCGCCAGAAGGAAACCTACCGGACGCCCTACGAAGCCCAGCCCAAAGACCGGCTGCGGCAGTGTGTGTTCGGCGGTTCTTCCAACACGCTGGACTTCCTCCCCCTTGACCGGGCCGGGAACCGGCGTTTCCTTCCCATCATGATTTACCCGGAGAATGCGGAGGTTCACATTTTGGAGGACGAGGACGCTTCCAGAGCCTATCTGTTGCAGGTCTGGGCGGAGGCCATGACGGTTTACCGCAGCGGCCACTATTCCATGAAATTCAGTAAGTCCATCCAGCGGCAGCTTGTGGAGGTGCAGAAGGATTTCATGCCGGAGGACACCGAGGCCGGGCAGATACAGGGCTTTCTGGAACACTACACCGGCAGCATGGTCTGCTCCAAACAGCTTTTTAAGGAGGCGCTGGGCCACACCTATGATGAGCCGAAGCGGTGGCAGCTTCACAATATCAACGAGATTATGAATACGGTGGTGACGGGCTGGAAGCCATTCTCCAATCCGAGGATGTTTGCCGGATACGGCAGGCAGAAGGGCTGGGAACGGGATGTTTCCGGCAACGAACTGCCCGGCAACGAAGATGGATTTGTGGAACGGAGCGAGGAAGAATGCCGCCAGTTGGAGCTTCCGAAGGAGTGGATCGCATAAAATCAGCGGTCTGTTGCCGGGATGGTTGCCGCTTGGTTGCCGGGTTCGTTGCCGGGGATTCCCCTGTCTGGATACGAGAAAAGCCAGTAAATAAGGGATATTTTATGATTTATCTTTATCTCCGGCAACGAAAGCAACGAGAATTTTCAAAAAAATTCACAAAGTAAGATTTACAGGCCAGACGGTAGTTTACAGGTTTTTAGAGGTTCGTTGCCGGACTTCGTTGCCGGTGTTGCCGTCCGGCCTGTCTCTCTATGGAGGTAGCCTATGGAAAAAAGCAAGCAGCAAAAAAATAAAGTCCGTTTTGTGGTGGTGCGGGAGTTCTCCGGGGAGAAGTCCATGCGGGAAGCCTTTGAGCAGCTCATTGAGCGCCAGACCTGCGAACACTTCGAGGAATGGCGTCATCAGCGGGAAATGGCAGAAAAAGCTGCGTAAAAACGGTTGATTCAGGGACGGGGACATGGTACTATAATGGTATCGTGTCCCTGTTCATAGAAGGAGAACGCTATGAGCAGGAAAAAACAAGTCTATGAGAAAATCACCGCTCTCTACTGCCGTATCTCTCTGGATGACGGCGGCGACAATGAGAGTATGAGCATCAGCAACCAGAAACTCATGCTCCGGGACTTCGCAGAAAAGCATGGGATGTTCCAGTATGAGTATTATGTGGATGACGGCTATACGGGCCGCAATTTCAACCGTCCTTCGTTCCAGCGCATGATCGCTGACATTGAGGCAGGCAAAGTTGGCTGCGTGGTCACGAAAGACCTATCGAGGCTCGGTAGGAATTATATCGAAGCTGGAAGCTATATCGAAATCTTTTTCCCCAAACACAATGTACGCTATATCGCCGTCACGGACGGCGTGGACAGCCTGACCCGTCAGGAGATGGACATTACGCCCTTTAAAAATATCCTGAACGATATGTACAGCCGGGATATTTCCAAAAAGGTGCTGGCGGGCATCACCACCCGCTCCCGGCAGGGGAAGTTCTGCGGCGGGACGCCGCCCTTCGGCCTGATGCGTGACCCGGAGGACAAAGGGCATCTCATCATTGACCCGGAAACAGCGCCGATCATCCGTAAAATCTATGACTATGCCCTTGACGGGCTGGGCTGCATGAGGATTTCCAAACGCCTGATGGAAGAAAAAATCCCCATCACCCATGTCAAGGCCAACACGGAGTTTGATGCCAACTACTATTCCTGGGGCGGAGCCAGAATCAGCCACATCCTGAGAAATCCCTTCTATAAGGGCGCACATCTGGTCTTTCGGACACACCAGAAGGGCATCCGCTCCAACACCTATGACATTATCCCCCGTGACCAGTGGGAAGTGATTGAGGGTTGCCATGAGGCCATTGTGACGCCGGAGGAATGGGAACAGGTACAGGAACTCATTGATCGCAGGCCGACCATTCAGGGGAATTCCTGCCCCTTCTACAACCTGTTCCACGGGCTGGTCTACTGCGCTACCTGCGGGAAGTCCATGCAGGTGCGGTATGAAAAGGTAGGCCGAACCGGGAAGAACCGCTTCACCGGCGAGATGCGGGAACCGATTGACAAGGCATATTATATCTGCCAGACCTACAACCGCATGGGCTGCAAGGTCTGCTCCAGCCACAAGATCGAGGCCAGGGATTTGTACAATCTGGTGCTGAAGGATATACAGGAACTGGCGGCGCAGGCCATGAAGGACGCCGATGCGTTTTACCAGCGGCTCAGCAGCCGGATGGAGCGCCGGTATCTGGTGGACGCTTCCCAGACAGAGAAGGAACGGAAACGGCTGGAAGCCCGGAATCAGGAAATTGACGGGATGTTTTTAAGCCTGTACACCGATAAGGCCAAAGGCGTCCTGACTGAACAGCGGTTTATGAAGCTGACGGCGGCGCTGGAACAGGAACAGGAAGCCAACCAGAAACGCCTGCACGATCTGGCATTGATGCAGAGCCGGGCGGACGCACAGGAAAGCGAAGTCCGCACCTTTATCAAGGAAATCCGGCGCTATGCCGCCATTGAGGAACTGGACGAGGCGGTACTGAACCGGCTTATCAGCAAAATCCTGATTGGCGAGGTCAAAAAGGTGGACGGCCAGAAGGTGCAGGAAGTCAAGATCGTGTATAACTTTGTCGGGGAAATCCCGGAGATTGCAGCGTAAATAGTTTGCCCCATCTCTCACAACCATTGAGGGATGGGGCTTTTATTTTGCCGTCGTCCGGCAGCATTATATTGATTGGGTTTACTCCATCCGCAACCGTTCCACTACGGTGCGTTTTGCCATCTCATGGCCGGTGATAACAGGAATACCAGCCCCAAGCAAGGCAAAGAGAGGGATGATGAACAGGAAGGGCGTGAGGTTCAGATGGTAGGTAAAAAACCAGAATAGTCTTTCCACCGCCTGGAAGGCAATCGGGCCCAACGTCAGCGTCAAAATCAGAGCCAGCCCTGCCGCCCCCAGAGCGTACAGCAATCCTTCCCAGATCAGCATAGCGCGCAGTTGCCGTCCGGTCATGCCCACGGCCTGGAGCACCGCCAGTTCCCTCTGACGTGCAATGATGCCAGTCAGGATGGCATTGAAGAAGTTCAGCACACCGACCAACCCAACGATGAAACTGAGCGCACCGCCCAGCAGCAGGAACATGGAGCGCATACTCTCAAATTCCCCAGCATAGGTGGCCTTGCTCTCGTAGTCCAGCTCCGGGTTGACGTTCTCAGTGTAATCCGCCAGGAAGGACTCCATGGCGGCGTTGGTCTCGTCGGTGGTGTCGAAGGCGTAGTACATCACATCCGACGTGCCGGTGTCCTGGACAAAGGTCTCGTCGTTCAGGATGAACTCATCGCTACCATAGTAGCGGTAGCTGAGGGCGGAGGGCACCGTCACCAGGGCCGCCACGGTGTAGTCAACGTCCCGGTACTTCACCGGCCGCTCCACCCAGTTGGCCCCGTCCGGCACATCCTCCAGGGAAGCCCAGACCTCGCCGGTGTCTGGGTCGTAATACTCGCTCTCCTCCACATAGCGGAGGGTGACGGTGTCCCCCAACCGGGCCCAGTGGGAGGCCATGTCTGCGTTTCCATAATCGTCCTCTGAGTATACGGCGGCGATAGCCCGGCTGCCCGGCTCGTAGAGGGCGGACAAATCTCCCTCCAGCACCGTCAGGTGGTCCAGGGCAAAATCGCTCATACCGGAGATCTGAACCCCGTCGGCCAGCAGGCCCGCCTCGTTCTTATCAGTCAGGCGTATCAGGTTGTCCATCTCCTCCGGGGTGTAGAAGTTCTGCTTGTTCTGCCGGAACCAGTCTTCGGTGACGTACTCCAGCACAGGAGAGGTCTGGCCGTACACCACGCCGCTGTCGGTGATGCCGCCCTGGGCGTCGATGTCATCAATGACGGACTGGGGCACGGCCTGTTCCGCACTGAACAGGGTGCTGGTCTGGAATTTTCCAGCATTGGCCACAATGAAATCGCTGGCGGTGAAATTGGACACATACTTGTCCATATCAAAGCCACCGGCAAAGTTCACCGTCACAGTAAGCAGCACCACCGCCAGTGACAGCGACAGCACCGTCACCACGGTCTTTCCCTTGCTGCGGCCCAGGTTGGCCCAGGCCATCGTGAAGGGACTGACCTTTCGGGCCTTCCGGCCCTTAACACGGGTCTTTTCGCTGCTGCCTTCGGTGTAGCGCACTGCCTCCACCGGGGAGACCCTGGCCGCCATCCGTCCCGGCTTCCGGCAGGAGATCAGCACCGTCAGCAGTGCGAAGGCCGCGGAAACGACAAAGATCCAGGGGCTTACAGAGGTCATTGGCATAATCCCGTTGAGCCGGGCCACAATCACCGGGGTTAGCTGCCCGCCGATCAGCCAGCCGATCACCAGCCCGATGGGGATACCAACAGCAGAGAGGGTCAGGGCTTGCAGACGGATGATCCGCCGCAGTTGCCGGGGGGTGGTGCCGATGGTTTTCAGAAGGCCATAGAACCGGATATCCCCGGCCACCGAGATCTGGAACACATTGTAGATGATGAGATACCCGGTGAAAACGATAAGCAGGATTACCCCGGCAATGGCCATGACCGTCATGGGGTCCACAATGTCGGACATCCGGGCCCCGGTGTAGCCCCAGTTGACGCCGGTATCAATGTAATTGTCCCCAGCGGTCTCGCTCTGGTAGCCGTGGTTTTCCAAAATTTGGTTCAAATCCCGCTCGATATGTCGGGAGTCGCTTTTCAGCATCACGTCCAAATTCCACCGGCCTGTCATGCCGTCATCAGGGCTGTCAGGATCTACGCCCACTTCCGCCAGGATTTCGTTCACCCGGCTTTCGGGAATCAGGACATGGTTCGCCACAATGGCCTCATCGTATTCCCACCAGCCACAGAGGGTGAAGGTTTGAGTGGTTTCGTGTCCATCTACGTCAAAAGTGAGGGTAAACTCGGCCCCGATCTCCGGCTTTATGCCCAGCAGTTCCAGTACATGGGTGTCGGTAGCAGCCTGGTCGGTGCCCTCCTGCGGCAAAGAGCCTTCCACCGGGTCACAGTACATCCAGTGGGCCTCGTTGGCGTCGGCAAAGCTCACCTCCACATGAGCTTTATTGAAAGGCGCCTCCCTAGGCATACCCAGGTATCTCCGTTCGCCCCACTGGCCGATGAGAGGATCATCCTTCAGTTCATCAAACTGCGCCTGGGTCATGTACTTAAATCCGCCGTGGGAGAAGCCGCCCACCTGTCGAAAATTGGATTGCTGAAACCCATCGTTGATGGACAAGGCGATGGTGAATAGAGAAGTAAACAGCATCGTTGTCAGGGCGATAGCCACAATGGCAATCAGATTGCGCGTGCGGCTTGCCAGCAGGCTTTTCCACGCCAAATGGCGAACACATTTTCGATTTGAAACTTTCATGGCTCTCCCCCCTTACTGTGTCACAATCCGCCCATCCTCAATGCGGACAATTCGGTCAGAGAGTTGGGCAATTTCTTCGTTGTGTGTAATCATGACCATCGTTTGGGAAAATTTCCGGCCCGTCACCTTCATCAGGCTCAGTACATCTTGGCTGGTACGGCTGTCCAAGTTTCCGGTCGGTTCGTCGGCCAGGAGAATGGCCGGTTTGGTCGCCAAGGCACGGGCGATAGCCACCCGCTGCTGCTGGCCGCCGGAAAGCTGCCCCGGCAGGCTGTTCAACTTCTTTTCCAGCCCCAAGGCGGTGACTACCTCACCTACATAGCGCTCATCTACTTTACCACCATCCAACTGGATGGGCAAAACGATGTTTTCCCGCACCGTCAGCACCGGCACCAGGTTAAAACTTTGAAATACAAAACCAATTTTTCGGCGGCGAAAAATTGTGAGTGCCTCATCCTTCAAGGAGAAGATGTTCTTCCCGTCCACGGTGACGGAGCCGGAAGTGGGCCGGTCCAGGCCCCCCAGCATGTGGAGCAGGGTGGACTTGCCGGAGCCGCTGGTGCCCACGATGGCTACGAACTCCCCGTCCTCCACGCTGAGATTGACACCATCCAGTGCTTTTACCTGCGTATCTCCTTTTCCGTAATATTTCTTTAAGTTTTTGGTTTCTAAAATCGTCATCTTGTATACCTCCACAAAAAAGTCTGCATTGCCTTTTGACAATACAGACTTTACCACATAATTCTTTCCTGAGCCTTTCTCAAATCTAACAGAGTTGAAAGATTTCCTGTTCTTCATATCCGATTCAACGCACGAGGCAAATACAGTGAGAAAGTGCTTCCGTTTCCTGGTTTGGAGGATACTTTGATATAACCGCCCTGAAGGGACAGAATTTCCCGTGCCAGGTAAAGTCCCAGGCCAAGCCCCTCCGCCGAGTGCGTTAACGTACCACGATAGAAGCGGTTAAAAATCCCGCCCTGTTCTTCTTCTGGAATACCGGGGCCCGTATCCGTCACGTCCACCCGGCAAAAGGTTTCGAGCATCTGTGCAGATACGGTAACCCTTCCGCCAGCGGGTGTGTACTTTACCGCGTTGTTTACAACATTGCCAAGGGCTTCGCTTGTCCAGCGCGGGTCAAAGGAGGCGTCGCCTACAAACGGAAGGTTCTGCAAGGTGATTTTCTTTTTTTCCGCCGCAGGTCTTTCCTGTTCGACAGTCGCCTCTAATAAAGGAGCCACAGGACCCAGTGTGGGAGTTGGAACCACAATACCTGTTTCCAATCTCGAAGCCTTAACCAGAGTCTGAATCAGAAATGACAGTTTCTCCCCCTGTGTTAGCAGCGCCTGGACTTGTTCCCGCTGACGCGGCGACAGATCGCTTTCCGTCAAAAGCGAAGCGTATACAAGTAAATTTGCGATGGGTGTGCGCGTCTGATGGGAAATATCGGAGATCAGTGTTTTCACCGCTTCCTGTTCGGTTTTCATCGTTTTTTGCGTATGAGCAGAGCCGCGCAGGAAGCGAGCAAATTTTGTCTCCAGCGCAGACAGTTCTGTTTCATCAAAATGTTCCTCGGTAAAACCACTGGAAATAGACTGTTCCAACATATTATCCAGCCGCTGAACGGTTCTGCGCCGGGCCGTCCACTGCCAGAGCCCAAATAGAAGCCCAATGACAGCGAAAGCCAGCAACACCCAGGTCAAAGCTGTCATTTGCTTACCTCCCAAGTGTAACCAACCCCGTACACAGTTCTGATCGGGGCATTCCCGAGCTTCCCGCGCAGGCGCCGCACCGCCACAGATAAGGCATTTTCATCCACAAACTCGCCGCCGTCCCACACCTTTTCAAGCAGCAATTCTCTTGGTAACGTGCGGCCCCGGTTCTCCACCAGCAGGCGCAACAGGCGCTGTTCTGTCTTGGAAAGGTCGATGATTGTCCCTTCTTTGGAAAACTCCATCCGTGTGAAGTCGAGGATGAAACCGTTCAATTCGATCCGTTCCTGCTTTACCGGGACAGAGCGCCGCAGTTGGGCATTTACTCTGGCCCGGAGCACTGCCAAGGAGAAAGGCTTGGTAATATAATCATCTGCCCCAGCTTCCAGACCGGTAACTTCATCCAGTTCCAAATCATTAGCCGTAAGCAAAATAGCAGGTGTGGAGGTGCCATTCTGTCGCAGTGTTCGCAACAGTTCCAGCCCACTGCCGTCTGGCAGGTTAATATCCAAAATCAATAAATCAAAAACTACGCCCTGCAAAATCTTGATTGCCTGGAGACGTGTGCTGCAATGTGTGACGGTACAGTTTGGTGTTTCAAGTGCCATACAAATACCACGCCCCAGCGCTTCATCGTCTTCTAAAAGCAAAATTCGACTCACTTCTGTGCTCTCCCTTCCTTTGTTCTGCCATCGACCGGCTTTACAGCATCTTTAGGAAGCAGCCAAACACCGGCCATTTTCACAGCGCCGGGAATACGCCCCTCGACGCAGTAATAGTTGACTTGACGGGACGAAACGCCCCATTTTTCGCTTGCCTCTTTGAGTGTCATGTAGTCCATGCTCATACCTCCGACAATTTCTTTCATTATATTTCATTAGCTCGAAGAACGCAAGGCAGGAAATGTGAATAGATGTTGAATACGCTGCTATCGAAGAAGGATTTCTTTGATAGCTTTTTTTAATTCATCACTTGACATTGTGGCAAAGAGCTGATGAGTCAGGATGAGCTTGCCGTCATGAACGGCGGCAAGTGCATCTTGCAGCTGCGCGGCGTGCGCCCCTTCCTCTTGGATAAATACGACGTCACCCAGCACCCCAACTACAAGTACCTCTCGGACGCGAATCCTAAGAACGCCTTTGACGTTGAGAAATACCTCTCCACGCGGCTGAAGCTGCGCCCGGAGGAGGAATTTGAGGTCTTTGAGGCGGACGTGTCCGAGACGCAGGCTTCCGCCTGAACGGGCGGTTTATATAGATTTTTCAGACATCCATTCCGTAAAGGAGGACGACCGACAATGCAGCGACAATATGTGAAACGCAAGGTCGGAGGCAAACAAATTGAATATTTTGAAAGGAGACGCCGGGATCGACAGCCGCGTACAGCGGCCTGCTCATTCCGGCTTTGCTGTTTCCAAGGAGAAAAAACATCATCAAAGAAGCGATCCCGGCAAACAAAAATATGGATTTCTTCAACAGTGCTGTGGACGTTCTTCAGACCTTGGTCATTGCCCTCGGAGCCGGTCTTGGCATTTGGGGCGTGATCAACCTGCTGGAGGGCTACGGAAATGATAATCCGGGCGCAAAATCGCAAGGGATGAAACAGCTCATGGCGGGCGGCGGTGTGGCGCTCATCGGTATGATCCTCGTGCCGCTGCTCAAAGGGCTGTTCGGTTAATCCCGTCCATGCCGCAATGTAAAACCCTTCGCCCCTGCCCGCCCTCTGCGGGCGGGGGCGGGAAAGGAGGGCTGACCCATTGGATTTGATATGGGAAAAATTCACCGAATGGCTAAAGGAGCTGCTGGTCGGGGGCATCATGGACAACCTCACCGGCCTCTTTGATAACGTCAACGCCAAGGTCGCGGAGGCGGCGGGACACATCGGCAGCACCCCGCAGGCGTGGAACGCCAATATTTACAGCATGATCCGCTCTCTCTCGGACAACGTGATACTGCCCATCGCCGGCGTGATCCTCGCCTTCGTCATGACGCTGGAGCTGATACAGCTTATCGCGGACCGCAATAACCTCCACGACATCGACACATGGGTATTCTTTCGCTGGGTATTCAAGACGGCGGCTGCCGTGCTCATCGTGTCCAACACATGGAATATCGTCATGGGCGTATTCGAGGCGGCGCAGAGCGTGGTCAACCGCGCCTCCGGCCTTATCGTGGGCAACACCTCCATCAACCTTGCCGACCATATCGCGGACCTTGAGGCGCGGCTGCTGGAGATGAACGTGTGGACGCTTTTGGGGCTGTGGCTGCAATCCTTCGTGGTGGGCTTCACCATGTGGGCGCTGACCATCTGCATCTTTATCATTATCTACGGCAGAATGATCGAGATTTACCTCGTCACCAGCATCGCGCCCATCCCCATGGCCACCATGATGGGCAAGGAATGGGGCGGCATGGGGCAGAATTATCTCCGCTCCCTGTTGGCTTTGGCGTTTCAGGGCTTTCTCATCATCATCTGCATCGCCATCTATGCGGTGCTGGTACAGAATATGCTCATAGATGACAACATTTCCACGGCCATCTGGCTGTGCATGGGCTACACGGTGCTGCTCTGCTTCACCCTGTTCAAAACCAGCAGTCTCGCAAAGTCAATTTTCAACAGCCATTAGGGAGGTGAAATCAACATGGCATACGTTCCCGTACCCAAAGACCTGAACGCGGTCAAGACCAAGGTGCTGCTGAACCTGACGAAGCGCCAGCTCGTCTGCTTCGGCGCTGGTGCGGTGCTGGGCGTTCCGCTGTTCTTCCTGCTCAAAGCCCATACCGGCGTCAGCACGGCGGCGATCTGCATGATCCTGCTCATGCTGCCCTTTTTTCTGCTGGCCATGTATGAGAAGAACGGACAGCCCCTTGAAAAGATCGTCCGCAACATCGTGCAGGTCTGCTTCCTGCGCCCCAAGCAGCGCCCTTACGCAACCAATAATTTCTACGCCGTTCTGGAACGGCAGGACAATTTAGACCGGGAGGTGTATCGCATTGTCCACCCGCACAAAACTCACCCGCGCCGAACGCAGGCAGATCGAGGCCGCCATCGCAAGAGCGAAGCGGCAGGATAAGAAACAGAAGTCCGCACAGGACAGCATCCCGTTTCAGCGGATGTTCCCCGACGGCATCTGCCGCGTGACGGACAGCTACTACACGAAAACCGTCCAGTTTCAGGACATCAACTATCAGCTCAACCAGAACGAGGACAAGACCGCAATCTTTGATGGTTGGTGCGACTTCCTCAACTACTTCGACAGCTCCGTGCGCTTTCAGCTCTCCTTCGTGAATATGTCTGCCAACAAGGACAATTACGCAAGGTACATCACCATCTCGCCGCAGGGCGACGATTTTGACAGCATCCGTCTGGAATATACCCAGATGCTCCAGAACCAGCTTGCCCGCGGCAACAACGGCCTCATCAAGACCAAGTACCTGACCTTCGGCGTGGAGGCGGACGGGCTGAAAGCGGCAAAGCCGAGGCTGGAGCGCATTGAAACGGACATCCTCAACAACTTCAAGCGCCTCGGCGTGGCGGCGGAGCCCATGAACGGCATGGAGCGGCTGCGGCTGCTGCACGGGATGCTGCACATGGACGAGCAGGAGCCGTTCCGCTTCTCGTGGGACTGGCTGGCACCCTCCGGGCTTTCGGTGAAGGACTTTATCGCCCCCAGCTCCTTTGAGTTCCGCACCGGGCGCTCCTTCGGCGTCGGCAGGCGCATTGGCTGCGCCAGCTTCTTGCAGATTTTAGCGCCGGAGCTGAACGACCGGATGCTGGCGGACTTCCTCGACATGGAAAGCTCCCTCATCGTCAGTATGCACGTTCAGTCCGTGGATCAGGTCAAGGCCATCAAGACCATCAAGCGGAAGATCACCGATTTGCAGAAAATGACCATTGAGGAGCAGAAAAAGGCCGTCCGCGCCGGATACGACATGGACATCATCCCCTCGGACCTTGCCACCTACGGCACGGAGGCGAAGAAGCTGCTGCAAGACCTGCAAAGCCGCAACGAGAGAATGTTCCTGCTGACCTTCATTGTGGTCAACACCGCAGGCGGCCGCCAGCAGCTTGACAACAACGTGTTTCAGGCGGCCTCCATCGCCCAGAAGTACAACTGCCAGCTTAGAGGGAGATGCCAGAGAGTGCTTCATAAGAGGAGGCGGCGTTCTGGTGGTAATGATATGGGCGAAGCCGGTATCCTTCTCACACTTGTCGCAGGCATAGGTGCAGCTGTAGTATTCCAGAATCTTCTCAGACTGCGGGATAATGATGAGTTCCCTGCGGACGAGCTTCTTACCAATGAGCTTAAAAGTGC
>OJKY01001119.1_pt1 | contig 17478 bp, 14 predicted proteins | sample 1596571 | NCBI WGS metagenome assembly OJKY01 (sample SAMEA4350170, study PRJEB24818) | metagenome | biome: human; feature: gut; material: faeces | place: Denmark | collected 2013-09 | reverse complement strand
CCACAAATTTTAAGCAAGGCACGGAAAATATCGAAAACACGCTGATCCAGTCCTCAAAAGGTCACGAGGACAAGGTTTTCCGTGTCAATGTTATCAGTAACGGCGACCCGTTGGAGATCTACACGAGCAAGGACGGGGAGGTCATTTTCAAAAAATATTCCCTTATGGGCGGCGTGGACGAGTTTGCCGCGCAGCTTTGTGAAACGCTGAGCAAATCGACTGGCACGACGGTCGCCGTCACCGACCGCGACAGCGTCATCGCCGCGGCGGGCAGCGCGCGCCGCGACCTCATCGGCAAGCGCATTAGCCCTCAGCTAGAGCAGATCATGGAAGGACGCGGCATCTACCGCGCCGCGCCGAGCGAGCGCAGCGTCTATGTCACCGAGTCGCTCGACCGCTACTGCGCGCTCATCGCTGCGCCCATCATTTCCGAGGGTGACGCGCTGGGGCTTGTGGTCTTTGTCGGCACCGAAGGGGAATCCAACGCAGGCGAAACGGAGTACAAACTCGCCCAGGCCATTGCGGGCTTTCTCGGCAAGCACATGGAGTGCTGAGACAAAAAAAGGAGACGGTTCGACTTGGAACCGTCTCCCTTTCGTTTTATTGTTACAGCGTGGCTAAACGCTGCGCCCCCTTCGTCTTGAGCCACTTGAGAAGCGCGAGCGCCGCCGCGATCGTTGCAGCCGAGACAAGCGCAAGATACACCGCCGCGCCGATGCGCCAGCCGAGCAGCAGATACAGCCCCGCGAGCAGTAGCGCATAGGCCCAGCCGCCAAACATGGCGATCGCCACCGCAAGGCTCTGCTTAACGGGCGCAAGCTCATTCGTCCATGTAAGGTTCGCCCGCATCACACCGAGCGTCAGCCCAAGGCAGGCGGAAAACACGATGTACGAAAGCGCCGTGACGAAAATGAGCGGCAGCGCGGGCGTGAGCGGCAACACAAGCACCATGCACGCAAGCGGCACGAGCGCCGGGATCGCCGTGAGCGCAAGCTGCACCTTGAGCTTTGCGCGCAGCACCTGCCAGGGCGTGACCGGCAGCGACTGTGCAAGCCAGAGGTTTTTCCCCTCGAGCGAAACAGAGGGCGTCGCCATGTCGTTCATCGCCGCGATGGTGCACACACCCGTGCACAGCAGCACCTCCACGCAGCCGCCGCGGTTGCCGAAGGCCATCTGCAAAAGCGGCAGGAGCTCCCCGCCCTTGATCACGAGCGCCACGCCTGCGACCGGCAGCAGCAGGATACCAAGTCCGCAGTTGAGCATATAGTTCGGGCTGGCCGTAAAGCGCGCAAGCTCCTTTTGGAAAAGCGCCGCGTCCGCGCTTTGGCGCTTGAGCGTCCGTTCGCGGTAGACAGCGCGCTCCGACGCGCCCGTCGCGGTCGAAAGCTTCAAAAAGCTGTGCGCGAGCAGCGCCCACATCAGCGCAAACAGCGCCGCGACGATGAGCGAGACGAGCAGCATCGCGCGCCCGTCGCCCGTTCCGACACAGCCGACGAGATAGAGCGGATACGCCGCACCCTTGATCTTCTCGCCATAGAGCGCGGCGTTGGCGACGAGCGCTTCCAGGGCAGTCTGCGCCTTGAAGACGAAGAAATAATAGACCGCGATACCCGCGAGCGAGACGATGACCGTGATGAAATTCTTGCGTTTGAGCTTGCGGCTGACCTTTGCGACGAGCCAGCCGAGCGCGCAGGAGAGCGTGAGGACAAAGGCCGAAATGAGCACCGTCAGCAGCACGCCGCCGAGGATCGCCATCGGCGCTGCCGAGACACGCATCCAGTAGACGATGACCGCCGGCACGATGACGACCGCGGCGTACATAAGTCCCATCAGGTAGACCCCGAGCAGGCGCGAAGCCATCAGCGTCCGCACCGGAATGGGGAGTGAGAGCAGCAGGTCGTTGTCCTTTGCGGCATACAGCCCCGCGTAGGTGTTGAACACGCTGCCGAACGCACCGAGAAAGATCGCCATCAGGCTCATGATCGCAAAGTAGAGCCAGCTCATCCCCACCTGCGCGAGCGGCGCACAAAGTGCAATGCTCATCACCGTGAACATTCCGCCGATGATGACGATCATCACAAAGGCGAAAAGCACGATATATCCGACGACTGCGCTTTTTGAGCGTTTCTGATTCGTTTTGGCATTGTAAAAGTAGCTGCGGAAGATCTCCATCAGCTGCTTTTTGACGAGCGTTTTCAGCATGATTCGCCCTCCAGCTCAAGGAAGACCTCCTCAAGCGAATCGTCGCCCTTGACCTCTTCCATCGTGCCGGAGCGGATGAGCCTTCCGCCCTTGATGATGGCGACCTTGTCGCAGAGCTTTTCGGCGACCTCGAGCACATGGGTCGAAAAGAAGATCGCGCCGCCCGCGTCGCACACCTCGCGCATCATGCCCTTTAGGATATACGAAGCCTTGGGGTCGAGGCCGACAAACGGCTCGTCCATCAAAATGAGCTTCGGCTCGTGCAGCCAGGCGGAAATGATGGCAAGCTTCTGCTTCATGCCGTGCGAATAGGCCGCGATGGGCTGGGCAAGGTCGTCCGTCAGCGCAAAAAGCTCGGCATACTTGCGGATGCGCGCTTGCCGCGTTTCCGCCTCCACGCCGAAGATGTCGGCGATAAAATTGAGGTACTGGATGCCTGTCATAAACTCGTAGAGGTCGGGGTTATCCGGGATATAGGCCAGCATTTTCTTGCAGGCGATGGGATCGTCCTGAATGGAATGGCCGCCGATGGTGATCGTCCCCGCGTCGAACTGCTGGATGCCGACGACGGACTTGAGCGTTGTGGTCTTGCCCGCGCCGTTGTGCCCGATGAAGCCGTAAATCTCGCCCGGCGCGATGTGGAGCGTCAGATCGTCCACGGCCTTCTTCTCGCCGAAGGCTTTGCTCAGGTGGTCAATATAGAGCATAAGGTTTCCCCCTTTTCTTTCCGCTTGTCAATTGCTTTTTCATAACTTTAGAATAATATCCCGCCCCCCCGATCTGTCAAGAGCGCATTTCATAAATTTTCCCGAACATTGCAGCGCATAAAAAAGAGCGTTCCCAAAGGAACGCTCTTTTGAAGCTTGATACTCGCTTACACCACGACGAAGAACTTGACGAGGAACAGCGCGGAGATCACATACGTCAGCGCGCTCACGTCCTTGGCCTTGCCGGAGAGCACCTTGACGAAGGTGTAGGAGATGAGGCCGAGGCCAATGGCGTGGCCGATGGAGCCGGAGATCGGCATGCCGATGAGCATGACCGCCACGGGCAGCATCTGGTCCATGTCGCCGAAGTCCACATTCTTGAGACCCTGGAGCATCAAAACGCCGACATAGATGAGCGCGGCAGAGGTCGCAGCGCCGGGGATGATGGCGGCGATGGGCGCAAGGAACATGCAGGCAAGGAACAGCACCGCCGCGGTGAGCGAGGTAAGGCCCGTGCGGCCGCCCGCTTCCACGCCGGAGGCGGACTCGATGAAGGTCGTGACGGTGGAGGTGCCGGTGCAGGCGCCCGCGACCGTGCCGATGGCATCGGAGAGCAGCGCTTCCTTCATGTTGGGCATGTTGCCCTCTTCATCGACCATGCCGGCGCGGGAGGCCGTGCCGACGAGGGTGCCGATGGTATCGAACATGTCGATCATGCAGAAGGTGATGACAAGCGTGATGGCGGTGAACCAGCCGATGTTCACAAAGCCCGCAAAGTCAAACTTGAAGAGCGTGGTGGAGACCATGTCGGCAAAGGGCGGAGCAAAGCTTGCCGTTGCAAGGCTTGCAAAGGGGTTCACATGCAGGAAGATGGCGCTGCCCGCCCAGTAGATGACGGAGGAGAAGAGCATACCGAGCAGCACCGCCGCCTTCACGCCCTTCTTGGCAAGCACAACCATGATGAACACGCCGAGGAAGGCCGTCACAACGGTGAGGACCATCGTGTGGTAGCCCACCTCGCCCATGCTGCCCTTGATGATGCTGGGCGTGAGCGCGCCGAAGAAGTCGCGCATCATGTAGAAGGGGCTTGCAAAGCCGTTGCCCTCGGCATAGATGCCAACGTTGGAGCCGAGACCGACGTTCATCAGCATGAGACCGATGGCGGGGGCGATGCCGTAGCGCACGCCGAGGGGGATCGCCTCGACGATCTTCTCGCGCACCTTTAAGAGCGTGAGGATCAGGAACACGATGCCCTCCACCAGAATGATGACGAGCGCCGCCTGGAAGGCGGTTTCGTACTCGCACTCGTTGATGACGGCGATGTTGGCAACGACGACGGCGAAGAAGCTGTTGAGGCCCATGCCGGGCGCCATGACGAAGGGCTTGTTGGCAAGAAATGCCATGCAGATCGTGCCGATGGCGGAGGCGATGCAGGTGGCGAGGAACACGCCGTTCCACAGCGGCGTACCCACGGCAAAGTTGGTCAGCAGGTTCGGGTTGAGCGCGATGATGTAGGCCATGGTCATAAAGGTGGTCAGACCGGCAAGAAGCTCGGTGCGCACCGTGGTGCCGTTGGCCTTGAGCTGAAATAGCTTTTCCATAGTTTTCTCCCTTTCTGTTTGTTTTTTCCGCCCGCCAGCCTAACAAAAAATTAGGAAGCATGACAGATTTTCAGTCAATATTATAAACATCTTGCCAAGAAATTGCAAGCGTTCTGTTCATTCTCACGATACTTTCTCATTCCTCACCGAGAGGCGGCGCGGTTTTTGTTGTGTTTTTGGTTGCTTTGCGCTATACTATATTTAGTAAGAATTTGCACTTTGGGAGGTGCTTCCCATGAAATTGATGGTGCTTGACGGCAACTCCATCGTCAACCGCGCCTATTACGGCGTCCGTCCGCTCACCACGCGCGACGGGTTTTTCACCCACGCGATCTTCGGCTTTCTCACGATGCTCTCGCGCCTTCTTGATGAAGAAAAGCCCGAGGCGCTCTGCGTCGCCTTCGACCGCCGCGAGCCGACCTTCCGTCACCTGGAATACGAGGGCTACAAGGCCACGCGCCACGCCATGCCCGAAGAGCTTGCCATGCAGATGCCCGTACTCAAAGAGGTGCTCGACGCGATGAACATTCCCCGCTACGAGCTCGCAGGCTTTGAAGCGGACGATCTCATCGGCACGATCTCGCGCAAGTGTGAAAAAGAGGGATGGGACTGCGTCGTTGCCACGGGAGACAAGGACTCTCTCCAGCTCGTCACCGAGCACACGACCGTCAAGCTCATCTCCTCGCGCATGGGCCAGACCACGACAAAGGACATGACACCTGAGGCGTTTTTCGAAAGCTACGGCTTTGCCCCCGCCCACATTGTCGACCTCAAGGCCTTGATGGGCGACGCGAGCGACAACATCCCCGGCGTTCCCGGCGTGGGGGAAAAGACGGCGACGGCGCTCATTCAGAAATACCAGAGCATCGACGAGATCTACCGCCTGCTGCCGGACATTGAGGCAAAACCGAACGTCATCAAAAAGCTCACCGAGGGGGAAGAGAGCGCCCGCAAGAGTTTTTATCTTGCGACCATCATCACCGACGCGCCGCTCGAATTTGCCCCGCAGGACAATCTGCGCAAATCGCCGTCCGACGCACTCTACCCGCTCTTTATGAAACTCGAGTTCACGAAGCTTATCGACAAATACAGCCTCAAGCCGTCCGCCGACCTTCCCGCCGCCGAAGCGCCGGTCGACCTCGCCGTGACCGCCGAGGCCGTGACCACGGCGGAAAAGGCAGAAGAATATCTCGCGCTCTTCCGCAAGGCGGAGCATGTGACGCTCTTAACGCTGTCCGACCTCTCAAGCGTAATCATCGACTGTGATACGGGCGAACATACCACCGTCTCCGCTGAGTTTTACTTCAACCGCTATGAGGGCGACTGGAATGCTCTCCTGCGCGCGCTCTTTTCTTCCGACATCAAAAAGGTCAGTCACAATGTAAAAGATCTCCAGCGCACGCTGCTTGAAAACGATCTTCCCATCGAGGGCTTCGTTTTCGACACGGCGCTTGCGGGCTACCTTCTCGACGCAACGGCGGGCAAGTACGACATCGCCTCGCTTTTTGCCGCCTACTTCCACCAGACGCTTGCCGAGCCGAAGCACTTGGACAGCGAGGCCTTCTCGATGCTTGGCAACACAGCTGAGGCCGAAGCAGCCTTCCACATCTACGCAAGCGCCGTCGGCGCGCTCTATGAAGCGTTCGCCCCCATGATCGAGCAGCGCGAGCTGCACGAACTCTACTACGAGGTGGAACTTCCCCTCTGCGCCGTGCTCGCGCGCATGGAGCACACCGGCATGCGCGTGGACGCAAATGCCCTCGCGGCGTTCGGCAGCGAGATGGAAGCGCAGCTCAAAACGCTCGAACAGCACATCTACGAGGAAGCGGGCGGGCCGTTCAACATCAACTCTCCCAAGCAGCTCGGCGAGGTGCTCTTTGAACGCTTGCAGCTGCCGCACGGCAAAAAGGCGAAAACCGGCTGGTCGACGAATGCGGACGTGCTTGAAAAGCTCCGCTGGGAGAACCCCATCGTCGAAGAGGTGCTGCAATACCGCCAGTACGCAAAGTTCCGCTCGACCTATTGCGACGGACTTTTGAAGGTCATCGCGCCCGACGGGCGCATCCACACAAGCTTCCAGATGACTGTCACAGCGACGGGTCGCCTCAGCTCGACTGAACCGAACCTCCAGAATATCCCCACGCGCACAAAGCTCGGCAGCGAATTTCGCCGGATGTTCGTCCCAGCAAGCGGCTGCGTGCTCGTCGACGCGGACTACAGCCAGATCGAGCTGCGCCTGCTCGCCCACATCGCGGGCGATGAGGCGATGCGCACGGCATTTTTGACCGGTGAGGACATTCACACCGTCACCGCCTCGCAGGTCTTCGGCGTGCCAGCCGAGCAGGTGACAAAGCAGATGCGCTCGCACGCGAAGGCCGTCAACTTTGGCATCGTGTACGGCATCTCCGCCTTCTCGCTCGCGCAGGACATTGGCGTTCCCGTGTATGAGGCAAAGGAATATATCGAGACCTACTTTGAGCGCTTCCCCGGCATTCGCCGCTATATGGACGAGGTCGTCGCGCAGGCCAAGGAGCGCGGCTACGTCGAAACGCTGATGCACCGCCGCCGCGCGCTGCCCGAGCTGACCGCGAGCAACTTCAATACCCGCTCGTTTGGCGAGCGCGTGGCACGCAACATGCCCATTCAGGGCACGGCCGCAGACGTCATCAAGCTTGCGATGGTGCGTGTCGACAAAAGGCTGCGAAAGGAACAGCTCAAAGCAAAGCTCATCTTGCAGGTGCACGACGAACTCATCGTCGAGTGCCCGGAGGAGGAAAAGGAGACGGTCGCACGGCTCCTCACCGAAGAGATGGAAGGGGCCATGCACCTCTCTGTCCCCTTGACTGCCGAAGCGCACTGGGGCAAAAACTGGCTCGAAGCCAAATAACCGGAGGACATCTATGGAACAGTTGAAGAAAAAAGTGCGCATCGTCCCGATGACAAACGAATATCTGAACGACGTGGCTGAGCTTGAGCGCGAGTGCTTCTCCAATCCCTGGTCGCGCAATATGCTCGCAGAGGAACTGGAAAATGCCTGCTCTGCCTTCTTAGTCGCGCTGGACGCGGAAAACGACAGTGTCGTCGGTTACGCGGGGCTTCTCGCCGTTGTGGACGAAGGCTGCATCACCAAAATGGCCGTCCGACCCAACTGCCGCCGCGGCGGGGTCGCGGGGCAGCTTCTCGATGTGTTCATCCGTTTTGCCGAAGGCAGCGGCCTTTCGTTTCTGACGCTTGAGGTGCGCGAGAGCAATTATGCCGCCATCGCGCTGTACGGCAGCCGCGGCTTCCGCGGCGAGGGCCGCCGCAAAAACTACTATGACCACCCGAAGGAGGACGCCATCATCATGACGAAGGAATTCATCGCGAACGGGGAGGCGAAGGCATGAAGATCCTCGCTTTTGAATCCTCCTGCGACGAGACCGCCGTTGCCGTTGTCGAAGACGGTCGCAAAGTGCTCTCCGACGCCATCGCGTCGCAGGCAGACCTGCACGCGCTCTACGGCGGCGTTGTGCCGGAGATCGCCTCGCGCAAGCACATCGAGGCCATCGCCGCGCTGACTGAGCAGGCGCTCAAAGAGGCCAGCGTTCAGAAATCCGACATCGACGCCGTGGCCGCGACCTACGCCCCCGGTCTCATCGGCGCGGTGCTCGTAGGGCTGAACTTTGCCAAGTCCGCGGCCTATGCGCTGAACGTGCCGCTCATTCCCGTGCATCACATCCGCGGACACATCGCGGCGAACTATCTCGCCTTCCCAGAGCTGGAGCCGCCGTTCCTCGCGCTGTGCATGTCCGGCGGCAATACCCTCATCGTCGATGTGCGCGGCTACACGGACTTTGCCCTTCTCGGTGCGACGCGCGACGATGCGGCGGGCGAGTGCTTTGACAAGGCCGCGCGCGTGCTCGGCCTTCCCTACCCCGGCGGCGCGGCGATGGACAAGCTCGCCCACGAGAGCGAGGGCGGCGTCTACGAGCTGCCGCGCGCAAAAATCGACGGGAGCCCCCTCGACATGAGCTTTTCCGGACTCAAAACCGCCGTTGTCAACCTTGCGCACAACGCAGAGCAGACCGGCAAGCAGCTCGACCGCGCCGCGCTCGCGCGCGACTTCACGCAGGCGGTTGTCGACGAGCTGGTACCGCGCGCGGTGCTCGCCATGGAGCAAAGCGGGCATAAAGTACTCGTTGCCGCGGGCGGCGTGGCCGCAAACTCCTTCATCCGCACAGCGCTTGAAGAAGAATGCCGGAAGCGCGGCTATACGCTCTATCTCCCGCCGCTGAAGCTCTGCGGCGACAACGGCGCAATGATCGGTGCGCAGGGGTACTACGAATACCTCGCCGGGGTGCGCTCGGACTGGTCGCTCAACGCTTACGCAACAAGGGACATCGACGATCCCATCATCTGACATACGAAAGGGTACCCTCTTTTGACAGAGGATACCCTTTTTATCTCCGTTCCCCCACCCGATGCAAGAGGACGATCTCAGCTTGCATAATTCTCCGATTATGGTAACAAATCGAATTTCTGTTCTTTTACAAATCGAACAGTTTCAGAATTATGTAAATTTCGACACACACCTATTTCTGCGATATGTTTTCCATTCTACAGAAAGCGATTCTATTTTTCCTCTCTAATCAAGCGTTTTTCAGAAGTGCACTGCTGTGGATAAGTCTGTGGAAACTGTGGATAACTCATCGTAGAATCGTTTATTTAGAATATTATGTAAATTTGTCGCTTCCGCAAATCTCCTGTCGTTCATTCCGACGTTTTGTCGGAAAAGCACACACCTCTCCGCTTTTTGGCAACTTCTGTCGGAACTGCCGCATTCTATTTTTACTCTTTTGTCGAATACTTTGCCGCATTTCCCCCCTCCATTTTGCAGGAACTCTGCAAAATATACTATTTGTATATCACGGGTAAAATCCCCGCCGTTTTCACGGCGGGGATCGTTTCAGCAAGGAACCTGCACGCCGTAGCAGCCGCTCACGGGATCCAAAAACAACGGCAGGTGCGGCGTGCGGTAGGTAAACCAGACAAATGCGAACAGCAGCGCCCACAGCAGCGCAAAGCCCGCAAGCTGCATCGCGCCCCCGCGCAGCCGTCCGTCCGTCAGCCATCGGTAGCCCACAAGATAGGCAAGCGCATCAGCCAGAAAGAAGATCAGGATATTCCCCCAGCCCGGCAGTTCCCCGAACGCGCCCGCGCACGTGTAAAAAAGCGTCGGGATCGCGGCAAGTCCCAGCAGGATCGACACCGCCTTGACGGCGAAGAAATTGCGGAACGCCTCGGAAAACACGATGAACTCCACCACCGCAAAAACGAAATACGGAAGAAACAGCAGCTTCATGTGCTCCCAGGTCGATTCGTTCACAGCGGAAAATGCCGCTGCGACGCGGCTGCCGTCCGACCAGCCGTAGACAAAATGCAACAGCGTTCCCACGAGTCCCGTCACGGCAAAACCGACGATCTCCCAGCGGCGCAGCTCCCGTTTCATCTTCTTATCCTCCTTTTTCGCCCCACTTCCTTGGGGCAGGCACTATCATTCTACGCGAAAAAGGCAGGCTTTATACGGCAAAAGCCGCCCATACGGGCGGCTTTTCTTTGTTCTCTTTTATTCGGCAAAGCGCGGCACGATGACGCCGGCAGGCGCGTCCTTCGTCAGCGTGAAGCCATTCGTATTGAGACGGTGTACCCTTGCATCATCGCAGAGCGGCAGGAAATCCTCCAGCGTGCCGATCTCGGGATAGCCGTGGGTGCCGAAGCGATAGTGCATCGGCACAAGAACACGCGGCGCAACCGCGTCCGCAACCTTTTTGGCGGTCAAGGCATCGATGGTATAATACCCGCCGACAGGGATGAGCAGCGCATCGCAGCCCTTGATCTTTTTGAGCTGTTCCTCGCTCAGCTCATGGCCGAGGTCGCCGCAGTGCACGAGCGTCAACCCCTCGGCGCGCAGAATGTGGATGGTGTTCTCCCCGCGCAGCGCTCCGCCCTTTTCGTCGTGAAAGGTCGAGACCGTTTCGACCGTGAAGGGGCTTTCCGCCCGGTTTCGTCCCGAGAGCGTCGCGGCCTCCAAAAAGGCGTGGTCGCGGTGGGAATGTGAGCAAAGCGCCTCGTCCGCGTCGACGTGCAGCGCAGGATAGGTCTCCACATAGTAGGGGTCGAGCACGACGCGCCAGCCCGCGCTCTCGATGAGAAAGCAGGAATGGCCCAGCCAGGTGATGTTCATGGTTTACTCCTCCACTTTCGTTTCGTTTGCCGTGTTTTTGCTCTTCTTCCTGCCGATTTTCGGCAGTTTCTGCCCGCGGCGCAGCCGGCCGATGAGCTTCACAGCCGCAAACACGACCGCCGCGAAAATCAGGATCCCGAGCCAGCTGTAAGCAAGCCAGATCGCAAAGTCCTCCAGCCCCTCGGCAACGGCGGCAAGGCCGTCCGTAAAGGCGTTGCTGAGCTTTTCGCCAAAGCTCTTGGGCGCGTCCTCCGTTCCGGAAGGACGGTAGACCTCGTTCAGCTCAAGCGTGACGGTCGCATAGTCCACGAGCGCGTCGTAGTGGCGCATCGTGCCGGAGAGACGTTCAATCTCATACTCCGTTTCAGAGATGGCGGACTCGATGGTGATGATGTCCTCCATATTCTCCGCCTTTTTGAGCAGCTCCTGCAAGCGCGCAAGCTTGATCTGCGCCGTTTCCAGACGCGACTGCGTGTCGTAATACTGCTCGCTGATATTTTCCGCCGAGTCGTCCTGCCACGTCACATGGCAGAGCGTGCCCACCTGCGCGCAGAAGTCAGCGAACTGCTCCGCCGGCACGCGCACGGTATAGCTCGCGTGGCGATAACCGCTGGAATAGTTCGAAAAGTTCTTCTGCTCGAAGTAAGCGCCGCTGCGCTCGACGAGCGCGGCAATGTCCTCCACCGCCTGTTCGTAGGAGAGCGTCTGCATCTCGATGTGCGCGCTGTAGATCATCTTGACGCCGCGCTCGGAAAGGCTCTTGTCGATACCCGAGCCTACCTGCCCATCGCCGTTCCACGCGCCCGCGTCTTCCGCTTCGTCATCTGTTGCGCTAAAGTCGTAGTCTTCTTTCGTCGATTCATAGCCGTTGTAGTCGCCCGTCATCGTATCCGAGCCAGCAGACTTCGCGCCGCAGGCGGCAAGGGACAGCGCCAGCACCAGCGCGAGCAAAAGGGTCAAACATCTTTTCATCTTCTTTCACCTCACTCTTAATTTGGGGGCTTGCGAAGGTTTAGACGTTCATTTTGCGAAAAAAGTTCCGAAATTCCTTGTTTTTCTTATTCCAGCTCATCGAGCGTCATCGAAAAGCTCTCCATACAGTGTGTCATGAAGTAGTCGAGCTCCGGCATTTTCATCTCGTCCAGCGCGCGGCGCGTCTGCTCGGCAGCCTTTTTGAATTCAAGATTGCCCGCTTTGAGCTCTTCCACGCACTTGATATAGGCCGACAGCTTGTCCGCCGCCTTGACGAGCTTTTTCGTCGTCTCGTCCTCGATCTTGATGATCGGCTCATAGTCTGCGCGCAGCGCTTCGGGCAGCATGGAAAGCAGCTTGTCGCCCGCTACGGTCTCCACCTTGCGGTAGGCGTCACGGATCTCGGGGTTGTAGTACTTGATGGGCGTCGGCATGTCGCCGGTCAGGATCTCCGTCGCGTCGTGGTAGAGCGCCGCGACCGCCACGGCGTTTGCATCGGTCGGAATCCCGTAAACGCGCGTGCGGATCAGCGCGAGCGCGTGCGCGAGCACCGCGACCATGTGGCTGTGCTCCTGAATGTTCTCCTCTTCCGTGTTGCGCATCAGCGCCCAGCGCTTCACGCAGCGCATACGGGAGATATAGGCGTAAAAATGATTCGCCATCGCTCATTCCTCCAACTCGCCGCGAAGTCCGCCGCCGTCGACCGCCGTGATCTTCACGTTCTTTACCTCATTGTACAGCCCCTCGCGTGCAACAGAGACCTCCATATAGTTCGGCGCGTGACCCGCACTGCCGTCCTTGCGGTCACGCTCGAAGAGCACCGGGAAAGTCTCGCCCACGCAGCGCGTAAGGTACGCTTCGTGCATCTCCTTGGCAACGGCCGCGGCGCGCGCGGCGCGCTCCTCACGCACGGGCATATCGACCTGCCGCATCTCGGCAGCCTTCGTGCCGGGGCGGATGGAGTAGGGGAAGACGTGCATCTCGGCAAAGCCGACGCGCGCGATGAAGTCGAGCGTCTGCGCGAATTCCTCCTCCGTTTCCTCGGGGAATCCCGTGATGAGATCGGTCGTGATGGCAGGATCGTCAAAATATTTGCGCAGCAGCTCGCAGGACTCCATAAAGCGCGCCGTGTCGTACTTGCGGTTCATGCGCTTTAAGGTCGCGTCGCAGCCCGACTGCATCGAAAGATGGAAGTGCGGGCAGAGATACTCGAGCTTTGCAGCGCGCGCGCAGAATTCCTCCGTGATGGTACGCGGCTCGAGCGAGCCGAGGCGGATACGCATGTCGCCGCCCTCGCGCGCGATGAGCTCTAAAAGATCGATGAGCGAGGTACCGTCCTTGAAGTCCGAGCCGTAGGACGAAATTTCGATGCCCGTGACCACGATCTCGCGATAGCCCTCCTCGCGCAGCACGCGCACCTGCCTCGCCGCTTCCTCCATCGGCAGCGAGCGCACGCGCCCGCGCGCGTAAGGGATGAGACAGTAGGTACAGAAGTTCACACAGCCGTCCTCAACCTTGAGCATCGCGCGTGTGCGGTTCACCATGCCGCCCGCGGGCAGCACCTCAAACTCGCGCCGCTCCCACACGTCGTCCACGTTGACGATGTGCGTTTTCTCCCGCGCCGCGCGCTCCAAAAGATCGACAAAGAGTGCGCGGTCGTTCGTGCCCGCGATCACGTCGAGATCGAGTTTTTTCACATCCTCCGGGTGGGTCTGGGCGTAGCAGCCGCAGGCGGCGATGACTGCCGCCGGGTTGCGCCGCTTGGCCTGGCGGAGCATCTGGCGCGACTTTTTGTCGCTCACCGCCGTCACCGAGCAGGTGTTGACGACGTAAATATCCGCCGTCTCTTCAAAGTCTGTGAGTGTATGCCCGCGGTGCATCAGCTCCTGCTCGAGCGCCTGCGTTTCGTATTGGTTCACCTTGCACCCGAGGGTGCAGATTGCAACTTTCATGTAAGCCTTATCCTTTTCCGCGCAGGCGGTGGTAAAAAATGCGCGCCGCCCTTGCTTTTTTCTTTATATATTGTATAATCATTTGAGCGATCTGACAAGTCCAAAGAAAGGATTTTCCCGATATGATCTATCTTGATCACGCCGCCACCACCCCCGTCCCCGCAGAGGTGGCACGTTCCGTTTACGATACGCTCTTTTCCGGCTGGGGCAATCCCAGCTCGCAATACCCCATCGGCAAAGATGCGCGCGACGCTGTGGGCGCTGCGCGCGAAACAGTTGCCGCAGCGCTCGGCTGCAAGGCGTCCGATCTGATCTTCACCTCCTGCGGCTCGGAGAGCGACAACTGGGCCATTCGCCTTGCTCTTCATCAGAATCGTCATGCAGGCAAGCACGTCATCACGACCGCTGTGGAGCACAGTGCCATTCTGGAAACCTGCAAAGCACTCGAGCAGGAGGGCTATTCCGTCACGTATTTGAAGCCCGACAAAAACGGCAACATCACCGTCTCCCAGGTGGAAAACGCCCTGCGGGACGACACCGCGCTCGTTACGATGATGCTCGTGAACAACGAAACAGGCTGCATCTTCCCCGTTGCCGAGGTCGCACAACTCTTAAAGGAGAAAAAATCCCGCGCGCTGCTTCACACCGACGCGGTGCAGGGTTTTTTGAAAATTCCCTTCCGCGCAGATACGCTCGGCGCGGATCTCATCTCCATCAGCGGGCATAAGGTCGGCGCGCCCAAGGGGATCGGCGGATTGTACCTCGGCGGGCGCGTGCGCGCGCCGCAGCCGCTCATCTATGGCGGCGGGCAAGAGCAGGGGCTTCGCTCCGGCACGGAGGCTACGGGCCAGATCGCAGGCTTTGCCAAGGCGGTCGAACTGCGATGTGAGCATCTCGATGAAACGCTCGCGCACATGGCAGCCATCAAGGCCTATGCCGAAGAAACGCTGCTCGCCCTCGGCGGTGTTGTCCGCGTCGGCAACGGACAGGCACCTCACATTCTGTCCGTCTCGCTCGTCGGCTATCCGTCGGCCAATGTCGTCGCAGAGCTTGGCTCTCAAGGCATCTGCATTTCCGCCGGCTCTGCCTGTCACCGCGGACAGCTGAGCCATGTCTACCGCGCGATGGGTCTTGACAAAAAGACCGCCGCGGGTGTTCTGCGCATCAGTTTCGGCCCCGAAACGACGAAAGAGGACATCGACGCGCTCACCATAGCGCTCAAGGCGCATCGCGACACGCGCTTCCCCATGCTATAATTCTAAAATAACGGAGGTCGACATGTTCTCCTATCTGCATCAGCCCAAAGGCTTTTACAAGCGCCTCTTCCTGCTGGCGCTGCCGGTCATCGTCCAGAACTTTATCACCACATCCCTCGGCTTTTTGGATACCTTCATGGTCGGGCTTCTCGGCAGCGACCAGATGTCCGCCGTCACGGTAGCAAATGTACCGGTCTTTATCATTCAGCTCATCGTTTTCGGCCTGCAAAGCGGCTCAAGCGTACTCATCAGCCAGTACTGGGGGCGCGGCGACCGTGAGAGCATCAACCGTGTCATGGGCATCGGCTTTTTCATCGCAGGCGGTGTAAGCGTGCTGTTCGCCATCGTTCTGTGTGCGTTCCCCGCGCAGGTGCTCTACCTCATCACCGACAATCTGACGCTTGTGACGCTGGCCGAACCGTACCTGCGCATCGTCGGCTTCTCCTACATTTTCAACTCCATCTCCTCCATCTACATCGGCATGCAGCGCAGCATCGAAAACCCGCGTTTCGGCATGATCGTCTTCGCGATCTCGATGCTCTGCAACACCATCGGCAACTATGTGCTCATCTTCGGCAAACTCGGGCTGCCCGCGCTCGGCATCACCGGCGCGGCGGTGGCAACGCTATTGTCCCGCGTGGTAGAGTTTGTCATTGTGGTTTTCTATGCTTTCCGCTGCCGCACGATGCCGCTCATGCCTCACGCCATTTTCCACCCCGGCATGGATATGCTGCATCGTTTCCTGCGTTACAGCGCGCCGGTGCTCATCAATGAAACGCTCTGGGGCACGGGATTTTCCCTGATCACCGTTATCATGGGCCACATGGTGGAAAGCTCCGATCTCATCGCCGCCTATACGCTTGCGGGCAACATCGACCGGCTTGTGACCTCCGGTCTTTTTGGCGTTGCGGCGGCAACCGCCGTCATCATCGGTAAAGAGATCGGTCTTGGCAATTTGGAGGGCGTTTACAACATTGGAAAAGCGCTTTGCTTCACGGCGCTCGCTTTCGGCGCGCTGCTCGGTCTGCTTGAGTATGCGATGTTTGCCACGCTCATGCGCCCGTTCGTCATGCCGCTCTTCTCACTCTCGGCAGTCGCTGAGCATCTGTGCAGCGTAATGCTGCTCTGCTATGCCTGCTCGATCCCGCTCCACAGCTTTTCGACCACGATGGCTGTTGGCGTGCTGCGCGGCGGTGGTGATGTGAATGCCTCGCTCGTGATCGACAATGTTCCCCTCTGGTTCGGTACGCTGCCGCTCATGTGCCTTTTGGGTCTTGTTCTCAAGGTTCCGAATGAGGTATTCTGCCTGTGCCTGATGATCGAATACATCCTCAAAACACCCCTTGGCCTGATCCGCCTGCGCTCCGACAAGTGGATCCACGACATTACCCGCATCGAATAAGCAAAAGAGGAAGGCTGCCGCCTTCCTCTTTTTTCTCTTATGTGCTTTTTTCTTTCACTCTCTCCTGCCGCATCTCGCGCAGCACCGGCACACTGACACACAGCGACGACGCCACAAAAAGCGCAATGCCGATCATACGGTTGACGCTGATGTGCTCGTGGTACACGGCTACTGCCAGTGCCGTTGCCAGAACAGGCTTGACAAGGTAAACGAACGAAGCCTCGGTCGCGGAGGTATACTCCGTGACCTTCGCCGTAAGCAAAAAGCCAAGTCCTGCGCAGCCGATGCCGACATGGCACAAAAGGAGTGTCGATCTGAGCGTAAAGCCCGAAAAGAACGGGACGCCGGCAAAAATATCCAAGCCCAGACCCTTATAAAGCGCGCCGACCGCCGGGATCTCGCCGAGCAGCAGCAACACGAGCATTTCCAGTCCCCCGACAAGGATGTTAAAATCCGCGATCACCATACTGCCCAGCCTGTCGACACGCAGCTTGCAGAGCGTGCCGTACATCGCGAAAAGGATCGTCGCAGCAAGGATCTCCAGAAAGCCGCGGAGACTGATCTCAAGCTTTGCAGGATTGAGAATGAAGAGGATACCGATGACCTCTACGCCGATCGCCAACAGGTGATTTTTCCTGAGCGGCTCATGCAGAATAAGATGTGCCGCCGCCAGGGCAAAGACGGGATTTCCCGAGTAGATGACCGATGTGGCTGAGGCGTCCATGTGCAGCACCGCCATCTGCAAAAGCGACATGTGCAGTGTGACCGTCAGAAATCCAAGGAGGGCGAAGTAGCCCCAGTCAGACTTTGTAAGATGAATGCCGCGCTTTTTCAGGTCTTTCAAAGCAAACGGCAGCAGCGCCAGCGCACCGAGCAGTACGCGCTCAACCGTCACCTGCATGGGCGCGAACGCGCCGCCGAGGGCCTTGAGCGCGACCTCGGTCGTAGAATAGAGCATGGCAGCCAGCAAAATATAGAGGTAACCCCGTTTTCGATTCGTCATCATCTTCTTCCTCCCGTGCCCGCCTATGGCGAGGCAGCATCATTGTATGCCCCGCCGCGTGGAAAAGCAACCAGAACTCTGCAAAAAAGCCGCTCTGCAAAGCAGAGCGGCTTTTTGACAATGTGGCAGGAAAAATTACTTGGCGGCCTTGGCAGCCTTC
>OJKY01001111.1_pt1 | contig 17595 bp, 18 predicted proteins | sample 1596571 | NCBI WGS metagenome assembly OJKY01 (sample SAMEA4350170, study PRJEB24818) | metagenome | biome: human; feature: gut; material: faeces | place: Denmark | collected 2013-09 | reverse complement strand
GCCTTATGCAAGCGGGCAAGCACCCGACCGTGCTGGCAGGGTTCAACACGGCCAGCGAGGTGTTCCTGCGCGAGGATGTGGAGAAGCTCGGCGCGCCGTTTGTGCTGGCGACGATGGACGGGTCAGCGGGCATCAAGGGACTTGTGACGGACGCGCTGCCGGAAATCGACTTCACCGACATCTGCGCGTGCGGGCCGCTGCCGATGCTCAAGGCGATTATGAATGCGGACGACCATCCGGCACAGCTGTCCTTCGAGGAGCGCATGGGCTGCGGCTTCGGCGCGTGCATGGGCTGCACGGTCAAGGTCAAGGGCGGCTACAAGCGAATCTGCAAGGACGGCCCGGTGCTGGTGCGAGAGGAGGTCATCTGGTGAGCAGCAGGGATTTGCGCGTTACCCTGTCCGGCGTGACGCTGGACAACCCGGTTATTCCCGCCAGCGGCACATACGGCTTCGGGCAGGAATTCACCCCGTATTACGACATCAACATCTTAGGCAGCCTGTCCTTCAAGGGCACAACGGCGGAAAGCCGCTTCGGCAACCCCACGCCGCGCATTGCGGAATGCCCGAACGGGATGTTGAACTCCGTCGGCCTGCAGAATCCCGGCGTAGAGCACGTCATCGCGCACGAACTGCCCGCCCTGCGGAAAATCTTCCATAAGCCGATTATCGCCAACATCAGCGGTTTTTCGGTGGAGGAATACGTTCATTGCGTCGAGCTGCTGACGAAGGAAGAACAGGTCGAAATCCTCGAAATCAACATCTCCTGCCCGAACGTGCGGCACGGCGGCATGGCGTTCGGTACGAACCCCGACGCGGCGGCGGAAATCACCCGCGCCGTCAAGCAGGTCGCGACGAAACCTGTCTACATGAAGCTGTCGCCGAACGTGACGGACATTGTGTCCATCGCGAAAGCGTGCGAAGAGGCGGGCGCGGACGGCTTGTCGCTCATCAACACCCTGCTGGGGATGCGCATTGACCTCAAGCGCCGCCGCCCCGTGCTGGCGAACGTCATGGGCGGCTACTCCGGGCCGGGTGTGTTCCCGGTGGCGGTGCGCATGGTGTATCAGGTGACGGGCGCGGTCAGCATCCCGGTCATCGGCATGGGCGGCATCAGCAGCGCGCAGGACGTCATCGAGATGATGATGGCGGGCGCGAAGGCGGTGCAGGTCGGCGCGGCGAACCTCACTGACCCGTATGCGTGCAAGAAAATCATCGACGATCTGCCGCGCGAAATGGAGCGACTCGGCATCGAACGCTTGTCGGATATTCAACGAGTATAATGAAGGAGGACTTTCACCATGGCGAAGGATGTTATCATTGCCCTCGACTTTGAAAACAAGGAAAAGACGCTCGCGTTCCTTGACCAGTTCACGGGGCGCAAGCCGTTTGTGAAAATCGGCATGGAGCTGTTCTATGCCGAAGGCCCGGACATTGTGCGCGAAATCAAGGCGCGCGGACACAAGATTTTCCTTGACCTGAAGCTGCACGACATTCCGAACACCGTCAAAAAGGCGATGAAGGTGCTCTCGAAGCTGGATGTGGACATGACGAACCTGCACGCGGCAGGCACGATTGCCATGATGGAAGCCGCGAAAGAGGGCTTGACGAAGGAAGACGGCTCCTGCGGCGTGCTGTTGGCAGTGACGCAGCTGACCTCGACGAGCGAAGAGCGGATGCAGCAGGAGCTGCTCATCAACGCGACGATGCCGGAGACGGTGAAGAAGTACGCACAGAACGCGAAAGCGGCGGGGCTGAGCGGCGTGGTCTGCTCGCCGCTGGAAGCCGCCTTGGTGAAGGAAGCCTGCGGTCAGGATTTCCTGACGGTGACGCCGGGCATTCGCTTTGCCGACGGCGACGTGGGGGATCAGGTGCGCGTGATGACACCGGCAAAGGCGCGGCTGGGCGGCAGCGACTACATTGTGGTCGGGCGGCCGATTACGGCGGCGGCGGATCCGGTGGCGGCATATGAGCGGTGCGTGAAGGAATTCTTGGGAGAATAAGCTGAGGCTTCTTTTGCAGCTGAATTTGTATGTTGCAGTGGGAATCGCGCCTGCGGGCGCGACCAAAGGGCAATGAAAACAGACGAAGTCTGTGATCGCCCTTTGGAAACCTTCGGCGCCGCTACTTTTGGGGTTTCCCATGCTCAATTTGATACTATTTCCAAATTCACCTGCGCCATCTGCTTGCGCCTTTTCCTCGTTGGCGTCCGCTCATTCCACTTAGCGTAGCGCTGCTACGCTGCGTTTCATTCGCGTTAGCCAACGTGAAAAATTCGCGGCGCATCTTGGCGCATTCTCATTTGGAAATAGTATGAACCGAAGGTTCATAGGATAAACACGCGGGCACTGCATGAGAGTGTCATCAACTGAATCGCGAAAAGGGTGTCGAGAGGGTCGAAGACCCTTCGCGGGTGCAGGGCAGAGCCCTGCCGGAGTCCAGAGGCAGAGCCTCTGGCGTCTCCCTATAAGTAAGAAAGGAAGTATTGCTCTATGAATCAGAATGTCGAAAAGATGATTGCGAAGGATTTGCTGTCGATTTCCGCGGTGTTTCTGCGGCCGGATGAACCGTTCACTTGGGCGAGCGGGATTAAGTCGCCGATTTACTGCGACAACCGCCTGACGCTGACTGCGCCTGCCGTCCGCACGGACGTGGAAACGGCGCTGAAGGCGGTCATCGAGGAGTATTACCCGGATGTGGAGGTGCTGATGGGCACGTCCACGGCGGGCATTGCGCACGCAGCCATTACCGCGCACCTGATGAACCTGCCGATGGGCTATGTTCGTTCGGGGCATAAGGATCACGGGCGCGGCAACCAGATTGAGGGCAAGCTGGAGAAGGGACAGAAGGTCGTCGTCGTCGAAGACCTGATTTCCACCGGCGGCTCGGTGCTGGAGGTCGTGGACGTGCTGCGCGAAGCCGGCGCGGATGTGCTCGGCGTTGCGTCCATCTTCACCTACGGAATGCAGAAGGGGCTTGACCGGCTGGCGGCGGCGAACGTCATCAACCACAGCCTGTCCAACTTCGACACGTTGTGCGAAGTCGCGGCGGAAGAAGGGTACATCAAGCCTGAAGACATTGCCCGCTTGAAGAAGTTCCGCCAGAATCCCTCGGACGAAAGCTGGATGAATGGGTAATACGCTTCTCAGCGTTCGCTGAAAAGCGTATTGGAATGCCAACCAAAGGAGGAAACCACATGCTGGATATTCAGCACCTGACGCGCCGGTATCAAAATAAGCTGGCGGTGTCGGATTTGTCCCTGACCTTCGAGACGGGGAAAACGTATGCGCTGCTTGGCCCGAACGGAAGCGGCAAGACGACGCTGATGAAGATGATTGCCGGACTGACGAAGCAGACCAGCGGCGAAATCACGCTCGATGGCATCCCGGTCGGGCCGGAAACGAAGAAGCACATTGCCTACATGCCGACGGAAAGCTACTTTTACTCCTATATGAGCATCGCAGACGCAGGCAAGTACTATGCGGATTTCTTCGAGGACTTCGATGAAAGGCGGTACGAGGAAGCCCTTCAGCGCATGGAGCTGAACCCGAAGGACAAGATTCGCACGCTCTCCTCCGGCATGAACGCCAAAGTCCGCCTTGCGCTCACCCTCAGCCGCGACGCACAGGTGATGATGTTTGACGAACCGCTCAACGGCGTGGACATCCTCACGCGCAAGCAGGTGGTGGACGAAATCATCCGCAACCGCGAAAACGGACGTACCATGATTATCTCCACCCACTTGGTGGACGAGCTGAATGCGTATATCGACATCGCCATCTTCATGAAGAACGGCGTCTTGGAGCGCATCGGCGACCGCGCGGCGCTGGAAGAGAAGCATGGCTCGCTGACAAACCTGTATCTGTCGATTTACGGCGGGAAGGAGGAAGAGAAGCATGTGGAAGCTGCTGAAGTATGAGTTCCGCCGCGCCCGCACGTCGCTGCTGACGGTGCTGGGCGTGATTGCGGTCTTGGAAATGTACTTCCTCATTTCGCTGGGCGTTGACCATATGGAGCACGTCGTCATTGCGGCGGTGCTGATGATGTTTGCGAGCTACGGTGCGGCGGTGTACATCTTCGTCCGCGGTGTGGCAAGCTATGCGAGTGAACTGAAAGCAAAAAGCGCGTATCTTATCTTCATGACGCCCAATTCCGGGCTGAAAATCATGGGCAGCAAGTACCTGTACACGTTTGTCAACGGCATCCTGCTGGGCGGCGTGTGCGGCGCGCTGGGTGCGCTGGATTTGTCGCTCATTATGATGCACGAGGACGACTGGCAGAGCTTCCTGCGCATGATGGACATCTTCCTGCGGGTGAATCAGGGCGTTCAGACCGGACAGATTGTGCTGGCGGTTGCGTTCTATCTGGTGTTGATGCTGCTGTCGCTGCTGACGTTCTTCGCGATGGCGTATTTCGCCATCACCCTCAGCCACACCCTCTTCCGCGACAAGAAGTGGCGGACGTGGGTCGCGCTGCTGATTTTCATCGGCGTGTACTGGGGGCTGAGCTATTTGCAGGGGCTGCTGCCGAACCCGGTGGAAAACCTCGTCTTTAACACGATGTATGACCCGAACGCGGAAATCACGGTAACGACGTTTGCGGACATGATTCCGCAGATGCTGCCGTATGCCCTGTACGACTTGGCGATTGTGCTGCTGAGTCTGTTCGGGTGCGGCTGGATGCTGGACAAAAAGGTATCTCTCTGATAGATAGAAAGGGGCTTTGCGCTTGCGTCATTTGATTGACATTACTGATTTGTCGGTGGACGAAATCGAGAGCATTCTGGATCTGGCGGACAAAATGAAGGCGAATCCGGCGGCATACCGCGACACGATGCACGGGCGGATTCTGGCGACGCTGTTCTTTGAGCCGAGTACGCGCACGCGGCTTTCGTTTGAATCGGCGATGCTGTCGCTGGGCGGCAGTGTGCTGGGCTTCTCGTCGGCGGACTCTACGTCCACGTCGAAGGGCGAAACGCTGACCGACACCATCCACGTTGTCAGCAGCTACTGCGACATCATCGCCATGCGTCACCCGAAGGAAGGCGCGCCGATGGCGGCGACGCTGACCTCGCGCATGCCGATTATCAACGCGGGCGACGGCGGACACAATCACCCGACGCAGACGCTGACCGATCTGCTGACGATTCGCACGGCGCGCGGCGAACTGGGGCATGTGACCATCGGCATGTGCGGCGACTTGAAATTCGGGCGCACGGTGCACAGCCTGATTGGCGCCATGAGCCGCTATCCGGGCGTGGAGTTTGTGCTGATTTCGCCGCCGGAACTGCGCGTGCCGGCATACATCACGCAGAAGCTGGCAGATGATGGCATCCCCTTCCGCGAGGTGGAGACGATGGAGGAGGTTATGCCCGAACTGGACGTGCTGTACATGACGCGTGTGCAGAAGGAGCGCTTCTTCAACGAGGCGGACTACATTCGCCTGAAGGACACCTACATCCTTGACCCGGACAAGCTGAAAACGGCAAAGCCCGACATGGCGATACTGCACCCGCTGCCCCGCGTGAACGAGATTTCCACCAAGGTGGACGCTGACCCGCGTGCCATGTACTTTGAGCAGGTGCGCAACGGGCGTTTTGTGCGTATGGCGCTGATTTCGACGCTGCTGGAGGGATTGTATGAAGATTGACGCGATTCACCGCGGCATTGTGCTTGACCACATCAAGGCGGGCCGCGCGATGGACATTTACCGCTATCTGCATCTGGACGAGCTGCAATGCCCGGTCGCCATCATCAAGAACGCCCGCAGCGAAGCCATGGGGCTGAAGGACATCATCAAGATTGACGACGAAATCGACATTGATTTGGATGTCGTGGGCTTTGTTGACCCCGGCACGACGGTGAACATCATCAAAGACGGCGTGGTGGTGGAAAAGAAGCGTCTGGAGCTTCCCGAACGCTTGGTGAACGTCATCCGCTGCAAGAACCCGCGCTGCATCACGACCGTCGAACCTTCCCTCGATCAGGTCTTCCGCCTGACCGACCGCACCCGCCGCATTTACCGCTGCATCTACTGCGACGCGGAACGGAAGCCGAAGTAAGGGGGGGGGAGACGCAAGGGGCGCTGCCCCTTGACCCCGCCAAAGGGTCTTCGACCCTCTGGACTCCCGTTCGCGCGATTCAGTTGGTGACACTCTCTGGCTGTGCCCGCGTGTTTATCCTATGAACCTGCGGTTCAAGTCAAGTGTGGGAGTGTGCACAGCGAAGGGGTCAAGGGGGCGACCGCAGACTTCGTCTGTTTTCATTGCACCCTTGTCGCCTCCGCAGCGGCGTGTCGATGGAGGGATAACACTATCCCACACCTATCCCCATCACAACCACAATCCCCCGACCTGTCAATGCAAGTCGGGGGACTTTTTGTGCTGTTACCGTGGCTTATTTCGCTTTTTCCACCGTGCAGGGGTACTTGTCCATCAGCACGGACAAATCCTGCTTGCTGCCGCCTAAGTCATTGTAGCGGGTCAGCAGGGCTTTCACGTCCGCGCTGGGAATCTCCACGCTGCCTGCCCGCTCTGCGCCGTCCATCGTGTTGACGAATACGACCTGCATCGTCGTGGCGTTTTTCGCCTTCGACAGCGCCGTTACGATGGAAAAACTCTCGCTGGACAGCACAAGCGTGTAGTCCTCCATGAAAATCCCGTCGTAGTCGGTGATGGCGGGTTTGACGGCGAACGTGTAGCACTTTTTGTCTACTGTCACGCGCACTTCATCCGCCTGAAAGGAATCGAACATCGAAAGTGACAAGCAAAGCCGGAACGTCGCAACCTCTTCATCGGGGAGGATGATGTAGTCAAGGTACGCGACGAGTTCATCCTCGCCGAATTCGCCCTGATAGGGGGCAAGCGCCGGCCGCACGACCGTGTCCGCCGTACCGGGAACAGTATAGGTCATGGCGTCGGGGGTGTCCTTGAGGGCGTAGAAGTCGAATTCCGCGAGGGCGGCGGTGCAGAGCAGGGTGATAGCGGCTGCCAATGCAAGCAATTTCTTCATGATGACCTCCTTGTGGTAGGAGTATCATAGCATATTTCCTGTGTTTTCGCAAGAATGGGCTGGAAATTGTTACAATTCGCAAGGTTCTCCCGGATAGACACGCGGGCATAGCATGAAAGTGTCACCAACCCAATCGCGTGAAAGGGAGTCCAGAGGGTCGAAGACCCTTTGGCGGGGTCAAGGGGCAGCGCCCCTTGGGTCTCCCCCTTACAACGTAATCTCCAGCTTCGACGCGCGGCCTAAGAAGCTGCATTCGCTGATTTGGGCTTCGACGGCTTCGTATTCGCGGTCGTAGGATTGCAGGAGGACGCTGTAATCGTTCAGCTTCTTGATTTTGCGCAGGAAGCGGTGGCTGTTGTATTCAACCAGCATAATTGCGCCGTCAATCGGGCTGCGGGCGGGGACAATCAGCGCCAAATCGCCGGAGTGGATGCGGAAGCCGCGCATGGAATCGTCCGGCGCGAGGAAGTAGAACACCTTGTCCGGCTTCGCCCCCTCGATTTTGCCGGACTGAATCGGCATCAGGCGGTAATCCACCGGCTGCATGACCGCGTTCATAATCGGCACGCGCTTGAGGACACTCGTCAGCGCGTCCAGCCAGACGCTGCCCGTCACGTTCTCGTCCTTGTCGGTATCGTCGTCCTGCTTCTTGCCGGCCGTCTTCGTCGTTGCGACAAGCTCGTATTCCGGCTGGGGCTTCGGGCGCTCAACTGCCTTCGCCACAGTGGGGGATGCACTCGCCAAATCCACCGTCGCGGCGATGTCATCCAGCGAGAAGTCCGCTTCGGTCTGCTCACGCAAGCCGATGGTTTTCAGGATGCGGCGGGCTTGGTCGTCCGCGATAATCTTCGTTCCGGCTTCCACCGCCAGCAGGTAGCTTTCCGAAACGCCGCACTTGCGCGCCACCTGCTTCGGGGTCATCTTGGAGCGAAGCCGCTCCGTGCGGATTAAATCACCCAGTCTGCTCATAAAAAGAACCTCCGTACATGATTATTGGAGAAGCTGTGCGACGGCATCCCATACGCTTTCGGTCAGCAGGGGGATGCTCGTGCCGAGAACGACTGCGCTTCCGCTCGTTTCCAGCGTCACATCCGCCGCCAGCAGCGTCACATCCGCGCCGTCGAAATGGTAGTGGCAGCGGAAAACGCCGTCCGGCGCGGGCTGCTCCTGCCGCATACCGAGCTTCGTCAGCACTTTGTCGGCACGGGCGGCATCAGCAGAGGATACCACAATGTCGAACGTGTGGTAGACGGCGGACTGCCCTAACTGGCAGCGCAGCCATTCGCCGCCGGCGGCAAAGGGGATGTTTGCGGCGGTGAGCTTTTCGCCTAAGCGGCGGAGGGCTTTCTCTTTCAGTGCCATGCGCAAGTACCTCATTGTTTAGGGATTTTGGGATGCTATTCTCCCAAATGGAATTTTTCCGGGGCAGGGGGAATCGCCTCTGCGGAGGCGGCAAGGGGGCAATGAAAACAGACGAAGTCTGCGGTCGCCCCCTTGACCCCTTCGGCGCGCTACGCTCACGCAAGTCTTTGGGCGAAGAAAGTGGAAAAGTTTGATGAGTGGGAATAGCATTCGTGCTTATTGTAGCGCAATGCGGGCGGAAATGCAAGCGGAGGAGAAAAATCCGCGAAAAAACGGCAAAGAAATTCAAAAATCAGTGAACGAAAAGGCGCACTCAAACGTCTATATATCGGAGAACAAATGGAAGGAGGTGCGGCGGTGGATGCGCGCACGTTTCAGACGGAAGCGCTGAAAATCGAGAAGCTGCTGTACCATATCAGCTACGCGATGCTTCGCAACGAAAGCGACTGCGAGGACGCGGTGCAGGAGGCGCTGCTGCGGGCGTGGCAGAAGCGCGGCACGCTGCGGGATATGGCGGCGTTCCGGAGCTGGCTGTGCCGGATTGTGGCGAACACCTGCACGGAACTGCTGCGGCGGAAGCAGCGCACGACGCTGACGGACATCCCCGAAGAGATGCCCGCGCCGCAGAGCGACGCCATCGACCACATGGCGGTGATGGACGCGCTGGCGGAACTAACGCCGCAGATGCGCGCCTGCATGACGCTGCATTATCTGGACGGCTGGCGCGTGCCGGAAATCGCGCAAATGCTGGACATCCCGGAGGGGACGGTCAAAACGCGGCTGATGCACGCAAGAAAGCGGATGGAAACGCTGCTGAGGGAGGTGGAAACGTGACGGACGAGCAGATGAAGAAGTTGCTGGAAGAGGACACGGGCGAAGTGCCGGAACGCTTCCATCAGGCAATGCTGGCGGCGTTTGGGCAGATAGAGGACGAGCCGTTTGACGGCACCGAACTGCCGATTTCGGTGGAGGCGGCGGAGAAGCCGCGCCGTCCGCGCCATGTGCCGCGTCAGGGCGGACGATTTCGGCGGATGATGCTGGTGATGCTCATCACGCTGGGCTGTTGGGTGGACTGGCAGTCGCGACGACGGCGAATCCGCGGCTGCTGGAAGTGTTCTGGGGCAAGGATTTTGAGCCGAGCGCACAGGCATCGGCGTACATCGCGCACGATTTGGCGGAGGTGGAGACAAACGGCTACCGCGTCCGCGTGGAAGAAGCGGTCTATGATGGCATGACGCTCTATGTACGCTATTCCATCCGCGACATGAGCTGCGACCACCTGCTGGGCGAAACGAACGTGGACACCGGGCGGCGGATGCTGAACGAGCAGGAAATCACCGCGTTTGACCACGCGCCGGTCGGCTGGTGGACGGACAATCTGTGGTTGAACGGGCAGAACGTCGATATGCCGGGGCTGTCCGGCGGCGAAACGTGGGCGGGCGACGAGAACGGCGAAATTGTCGTGAGCGAGATGTACCGGCTGGATCAGGTCGGCGTGTTCCTGTCGGGCGATGTGCAGATTGATCTGCCGATTGGCGAAAAGCAGCATTACGACTACGAAACGTGGCAGTCGATGCTGAAGGAGGACGGCACGTTCCGCAAGCCGGACGCGGGTCTTGTTTCGTTCACGCTGAACTGCGACGCGCCTGTGACGCACTACGCGGATGGCGAGCGGGTGATTCTGCCCGACGGCACGGCGGCGTGGGTGGAATCGGCGGACGACACGCCGGTGAAGCTGTATGCGACGGTGCGGTTCGAGATTTCGGACGCGCAGCGGGAAGCGTTCCGCGCCGAAAACGGCGAAGGGTATGTATTCCCGGACGGCACGGTAATGCCCTTTGATGATGTGGACATGGTCGGTTCATGGGTGTACGGGCTAACGCTGGTGGATGCGGACGGGAAGCCGCTGCGGGCGAGTCTTGGCTATGGCGAAGGCAACTGGGGCGTTGGCAGCGGCGTTGCGGACTATGTATTTTCGCACGAGGATGCGTATCCGGAGCAGGTGTATCTTGCGCCGCAGACGGGGGAGGACAGCGCGGATATGGCGTGGGCGATTCCACTCCCCGTGCGGAAGTGAGCAGCGCGGCTGCTTTTTGCGCTGCTGCTGCAGGGCGATTCCTTTGCTGCTTGTTTTTTTGTTGCAGGGGGAATCGCGCCTGCAGGGCGGAGAATGGAGGGAAATTTGATGTTCAGGCAGAAAAAGAGCGCACAAAAAAACCTTCCGAGCAAAACTCAGAAGGTTTTGGTGCGGCCGACGGGACTTGAACCCGTACCCATTGCTGGACACGCCCCTCAAACGTGCGCGTATGCCAATTCCGCCACGGCCGCAAGCGCAAGAATAATTATACCAAACAGCAAAGGGTTTGTCAAGAGGAAAAATGACAAAATCCGATTTTTCGGGATTTTGGGTTGAGGAAGAGAGAAAAGGAGACGCAATCGTGAACATAGGCAACGTGTGGAGAAAAGGACTGCTGCTGGGCATTTTGCTGCTGCTGGTGCTGATTGGCAGTGCACAGGCAGAAAATTTTACGGTTCGGGTCGAGAAGGACATCATCGGGTTCGACGAAAACCAGATTACAGTGGAAACCGACCAGACGGGTCTCCTGACGCTGACGCTCAGCGACAACTATGGGACGTACCGCACCATCACGCGGGAAGCAAAGCGCGGCACGACGACGTTCATGTGGGACGGACTGGGCGAAAACGAGGAGCGTCTGCCGTCGGGAAGCTACACGCTGCACGCGCTGCTGGTGACGGCGCGCGGAAATCAGGAGACGCAAATCAATGTAACGGTCGGCAAGGCGAAGCAGGCGCTGCTTTTCGCGCTCCGCAGCAGCGACACGCTGTATCTGGACACGGACGACTGGTTCTGCGAAGCCAAGCCGGTGCGTACAGGCGCGGTCGTCATGGACATTTATGCGGCGGATGACCTGAACACGAAGCTCGACACGCTAAAAAAGACGTTCGGCAGCACGACGAAAGTCAGCTGGAACGGGCGCGTGAAGGGCAAAAAAGTAGCGGAAGGGGACTACCTGCTGCGCTTCTACGCGGAGAGCAACCCGGCGTATGTGCGCGATGTGCGTGTGACGGTGAAGGAAGGCGCGCGCCCCGTCGTTCCGGTGGCGGAAACGGGCAGCATCATGCCGACGTGGGACATGGACGACGCGGCAATGTGGGACATGATGATGAAGCCGAGCGTCGTGGTGGACATTGCGGCGGTCAGCCATCAGAAGGTGTATGACAAGCCGTCGACGAATGGCAAGGCACTGGGGACGCTCCACGGGCAGAGCCAAGGCGTTGAGGTCATGAAGGTTGAGGGCGGCTGGGCGTACATCGGCGCGTGGCAGCATGAATCCGGCGGGTATATCGAGGGCTGGGTGCCGATGAAGCGGCTCAAAACTGTCACGCCGAACAGCGATTTCGGGCTGGTGGTGGACAAGCAGACGCAGCGGATGAAGGTGTTCTATCGCGGCAAGTGCATTACGACGCTGACGATTTCGACAGGGCTGGCGGGCAAGAATCGGCTGATTCGCGAGACGGCGGCGGGCGCGTTCATCACCGTCGAACGCGTCAGCGACTTCGAGGACAGCGGCTATCACTACGAGTACGCCATCCGCTACGACGGCGGCAACCTCATCCATCAGCTGGGCTACAAGGCGCAGCGCACGAAGAAGGACTTTTCCGACCAAGAACCAGTGCTGGGGCAGAAGGGCTCGCACGGGTGCGTCCGCATTCCGCGCGCGGTGGATGCAACCGGGGTCAACGTCTACTACTTATGGACACACCTGCCCTACGGCACGCGTCTGTTCATCCTCGATGACCCGGAGAATCGCACGCTGCAAGCTGCCGCCGTCAGCAATAAGGTGCAGGCGGATGTGACCGCGCCGACCGACGTGCCGGCTTTATCCGCCGATGAAACCGAACTCGTGCTGACCCTCGGCGGGGACGCCGTGCTGGGAACGCGCGAATACTGGTGGAACGACCCCGAAAGTCTGCCGACATACCTCAATCAATATGGCATGGCGTACCCGTTCAGCGGCCTGCAAAGCCTGTTTGCGCACGATGACATGACCTTCATCAACCTTGAATGCGCGCTCAAGGACGACGGCAAGGGCGAACAGACCGGCCGCTTGTGGCGCTTCCGCGGGCTGCCGAGCTACACCGAAGCACTCTGGCAGGGGTCGATTGAACAGGTCAACATTGCCAACAACCACCATGGCGACTACGGCACGGCGGGCGAGGAATCCACGCGGCAAGCGCTCATCGACGCGGGGATGCCCTTCAGTGGCTATGGGTATACCTACGTCTGGGAGAAAAACGGGCACAAAATCGGCTTCGCGGGCTGCCGTGAAACCACCTACAAGAACGACGAATTTGTGATTGCCCGTGACATCAACCGTTTGCGCGAGCAGGGCTGCGACGTGATTGTGTACAGCTGCCACTGGGGCACAGAGTACGACGATAAGCACAACGACCTCCAGCAGGAAATGGCGTATAGGGCAGTCGCGGCGGGCGCGGACATTGTGGTTGGCAATCATCCGCACGTCGTGCAGGGCTTGACCAGCGTGGGTGGCGCGGTTGTGTTTTATAGCTTCGGGAACTTGATGTTCGGCGGAACGCATGATTTGACGACATTTGACGCCATGGTGGCGCAGGTACGGCTGCGGTTCAGGGGGAAGGCGTACGTCGGGTGTGAGGTGGATGTGATTCCGATTTTGACCAGTGGACGATCCGCGGAGGGTGTGAATGACTTCCGACCGGTGCTGGCGGAAGGGGAAGATTGGGTTCGGATTTGGGAGAAGGTGCAGAAGGATACACCGTTTACGATGGAAGAAACGATGTATTTCGCGAAGTAAGGCGGGAAAAAGAGGATAAACACGCGGAAGAAGTAGGGAAAAGCGACCAACTCAATCGCGCGGAGGGGTCAAGGGGGGATTCCCCCCTTGCAGGGTCAAGGGACAGCGTCCCTTGTGGGGTTTGGGGCAACGCCCCAACTGTTTCTCGTCCGACCAACCCCAAAGGACAAGTCAACAAGGCGCAGGCAGCGAAGCGTCCCTGCCCCAAACTTCGCGCGTCCGCAGACGCGCCCCCAACTCGCTCTATCCGCTACTCGCACATTGTCGCGCCAAATGGGCGCGACCGAGCAGCCACAATACAAAACGGGGTCAGCAGCCTATTCAGCCGCTGACCCCTGATTTCATTCCCCCTCGTCGTTGTGCCAATCGTCGTCGTCCCAGCCGCCATCCGGCGCCCAATCAGCATTCCAATAACCATGCTCTGTTTCGCCAAGTTCGCTGAACGCTGATGCCGGGGCTGTGCCCACGAATATCTCCTCGTTATCCGCGAACATCATCAGATAATCGCCATCTGCCATGGTGCCAATCATCCACCATGCGCAGCCTTTCGCCAAGGGAAGCACCTTGCCGCTGAAGGACACCGCCTCCTGCGCCCTATCAACTTCCTCATGCGTGGGGAAGGTGCAGACCACGTTCTCCGTGTCCGCGCCGAACGCCAAATCCGCCGCGCGCACCCAGCAGCGCAGCCCGTCCGCGTCACTGCCAAGCTGCACTTCGCGCCAGTCGCCGCTTTCGCTGATGACCACCATCGGCACGCGCGTGTAGCAGTACGCCAGCACGTCGCCATCCGGGGCGGCGTAGAGGGACGTGCCGTCGTGCGCGGTGCAGGCGACGTCTGTGTAGTCCATGTAGGCGAGAACTTCGTCAAGCGTTTGCGGGAAGGTGGCAAAATCCACCTCAGTCAGAGAATGGGGAAGGGTGAGGCGACCGTAATGCTCCGAATTGTTGTCCTGATACCATTCCTCAATCTCCCCTTCGATAATGCGATTCTGGAAAACGACGAGATTTGAGTCATTGATGAAGAAGTGATTGATATGCCACCCGACCTCCGCGTCATAGCGGGGATAGACCACCGCGTCCTCGCTCAGCCAAAGCTCCATTTCCCCGTCGTAGGAGTGCGCCGGAAGGAAGTTCAGGTGCGGCTGCGGTCGAGTGGCGACAACATTCGCGTAGCTGCTGCCGTCCCACTCGGCAATGCGCAGAATGCTCTTCCCGGCGCTGTTCTCCGTGATGCAGAACAGGAACTTCGAGCAGGACAGGAGCTGGGTGACGCTCTCATCCGCCGCACGCAGGCTGGGGACAAGCAGATTCCGCGCCGCATTAGTAAACGATGCTCCGATGCCGTCATAGAAGATTTCTTCCGCAGTCATGGCGCACAGGTCGTCCGCTGCGCCGGAGACGATTTCCACCGGAATCAGCGCAGAGACAGACCAAGACACGTCATCGCCTTCGCGAATCGGGTTGATGAGCGTAGACAATTCCAGCAATTCAATGGCGCTATCGGTGATTCGGTAGATGGAAATTTCTATATACCGTGCCGATTCGCCCTCATAGCGCCCAGAAATGTAGTACGATGCTCTGCGAATCTGCCAATCCGGATAATCCTGTTGGGCAGCCTCAAGAAAATACGATTTCGGCAGCACTTCCGGCAGCGTCAAGGATTCGGCAAACGCCGTCAAGCCCGTGCAGCACATCAGGAGGGCAAGAAAACAAGCTAACATTTTTCGCATCGTGTAATTCTCCTGCCATTTGCACAATGAGCCGCCCAGCCCTGCATTTTCCGCAAGGTTCGGCGGCTCAATTTCTGTTACCCGTTCCCCTCTTCGTCCGGCTCAACCAGCAGAATCGTCGCGTCGCGCGCGTCGAGGTTCACCGTGGAGACGACTTCGCTGCCTTTCACGAAGAACACCTGCCAAGTGCCGTTCTGCTCGCTGCTGCCCATGATGTAGCCGTAGCCGACCGCGTCGTAATCCGCGGCGGTCAGGCCGGTCACGTTCAGCGCAGCGGCAAGGGCTTCCTCCTGCGTCAAATCGCCCTCGACGGGTTCGCCGTAGCAGGGCGCCATGGCGTACAGGCGGTCAAAGAGCATCTTGTCCTGAATGCTCCACAGCGCATAGATGCCCTTTGCACTCTCCCAGCGGGTCTGCGCGGTAGCGAAGAAACCGGTGTCGGTCGTGTCCTCCTGCAGGACTTCCTGCGTTTCGGCGTCGATGACGCGGCTCCATGCGTTGGACATGGTCGTCTGGTCAAACTGGCAGATGACCCACGCTTCGCGTCCGTCGGACAGCACAACGCGCTCCCAGCGGGTCAGGGCGTTCTCTTTCGGCTCGATGAGGGCGGACAGCGCGGCGGTTGTCGCCTCGTCCGTCAGGTCGTAGGACACGATGGCAATCGGCAGCAGCGGCGTTTCCTCCGCAAGGGCGAAACAGCCCAGCAGCAGCATTGCCGAAATCAGCAGGGACAAGGCACGCTTCATAAACTTCATCATGGGAAATCAACTCCTTTTGCGGAATATTTTAGGGTTTCCACTCATCCAACGAATGAAAAACGCGAAATGTTCCCGTTCACGGAATATTTACGATTTAATCCACCACGATGCTCTTCTTTTTGCCGTTTTTCTTGCGCGGATATTCCCGGATGCGGGTGACGAAATCCAGATTGACGATTTCCGTCTCGCCCGTCGTCTTCTCGATGACCAGTCCGCCATCTTCAACCTCTTTCAGCACGCCCTGTATGCTGCCGCTCTCCGAGGTAATGGTGTAGATGATGCAATCTTCGCCAATCAGCCGTTTTGCCAGTTCTTTCATTTCGTTGCTCTCCTTATTTTGCTTTTTCCGATTCAGAAACTGCCTGACCGCCGCCGCCCGCTTTCGCCGCGCGAACAGCGGAAAAATGACGAGAAACAGGATGATGAGAAGGGGAAGAAAAGTTTCCATTGTATGTCCTCCCGGCGTCCATCAGAAAATTTTATTGCCCGCCTTGGCGTAACGCATGGCTTCCTTGCAGTAAACAGAGAGATTAACCATCCAGATGATGCACACCGCCAGCGAAGGCAGGAAGCCGATGCCGAATACAAGCGCGCAGATGGCAAGCACAATCGCTGCAATCGCGCAGACGCGATTGACGGCGGAATACGCCTTGAAAGCGCACTTGCCAATCATGATTTTCTCGGCTTCGTCGCAGTCGTCAACCCACTTTTTCTGGAACTGCAAATCGTAGATGGACGCTTTCTTTTCGGGACTCATCTGCTTGGCGGCATCCACGCACTTTTGCTGAATCAGGATGGATTCCACCAGAATGGCAAGGAACGCCGCAATGCCAATGAAGATGAGAACCGTGCTTTCCCAGCTGTCGAACGACGCAAAGCCGACGGAATACGTCGCCGCAATCAGGAAAAACGCAAGCACGAGGCTGGCGCTGGATAGCCAGAGAGCGGCGGACAGCTTGCCGTCAATGACGCTTGATGTGTCCTCATCTTCGCCGTCCCATGATGCCAACAGCGCCTTGGCGTGCCGGTACATCGGAATGCAGACCGCCGGCGTGACGACTGCCAACGCCACCATCAGCCATGGGGCGATGCGCGTGCCGAAGAATGCGCTCGCGTCCGCCAAAACGCCGGACAGCTGGTCAAGCCCGTATCGGGCGGCGCAGTAACCCGCGATGCCGCCAATCACGGCACAGACGAGGGTAAAAAGTAGAAATTTCGGCAGCGCCTTACGATTCGCAGCCCTGATTTCGTCATTCTTCATGTTCCGTTCCCTCCTGCAAGTAGAAAATTTCCTCCACCGATGCGCCGCAGACTTTCGCAATCGTCAGGGCGAGGGTGACGGACGGCGAATAGTCCCCCCGCTCAATCAGGCTGATTGTCTGCCGTGATACGCCGCACAAGCGCCCCATTTCCTGCTGATTGACATTCAGCATTGCCCGGTATACCTTCAAGCGATTTCGCAGTACCATACAGCACCTCCGTCTGACAATTTTGCTTGCCTTGATGACAATTATCCTTGTCAAAATGAATTATACACTTGTCGTGCGGATTTGTCAAGAGGGCATGAAAAAAAGGGATCTTCACGGAATCTTGGGGGAAGAGCAACTTGGGGGGCGCTCCTGCGGGAGCGCAGAGTTACTGGCAGGGACGCTTCGCTGCCTGCACCTTTGTTGAGCGCGTTTAGCATACTGGTTGCCCGTGGAACTGTTGGGGCGTTGCCCCAAACCCCACAAGGGACCGCTGTCCCTTGACTCTGCAAGGGGCAATTCTTAGATTATCATATCAAGTGCAACACCGCGCCAAAAAAGGAAAGACATTGCGTGCGCTTTGTGTTAGAATGAAGCTACCACACACCAACTAACAGGAGGCGCAGACAATGT
>OJKY01001107.1_pt1 | contig 17642 bp, 11 predicted proteins | sample 1596571 | NCBI WGS metagenome assembly OJKY01 (sample SAMEA4350170, study PRJEB24818) | metagenome | biome: human; feature: gut; material: faeces | place: Denmark | collected 2013-09 | reverse complement strand
ATGTGCAGGATCTGGAAAGCGGCATGTGGCAGTACATCATTCTGGACTTTGCCACCGGCGAGACGGTATTCACCATGGACGTCTCCAACAAATATGGCTACAATAACATGGCTATCGGTATGTATGCCGGAAACAGCGGCAACGCGCTCTACTGCCCGACGGGCTATCTGGAGCTGCTGTGCTTGCAGGACCGCTTTGTGTATCTTCCCGAAATGCCCTACCGCAAGGTCGATCTCGATAAGGCCGCGCGGAACGTACTGACACAGGAACAGTTTGAGCAGGACGGCGGTGACGGCACGGTCGCCAGCTGGCGCAATACTGTGACGGTCGAAAATGTTCATCCCAACACGACGGTCTCGTTCCGGATGAACAATCTTTCCGGAAGCGCCGCTGAGCTGAAGCTCTATGCCTACGGTGCAGATGGAAAGCTGGCGGAGGTCGGCAAGGAGCTGTGGTCGATCACGGATGAGACAGGCGCTGCCGTGGATACGCTTTCTGACGGCACACTGTATGAACTGCGTGTGAGCGTCGCAGACGGCGGTGCGTTCGACCTGAGCGAGGCGGAAAAGGAGATCAAAATTTCCGTTGTACTTGTAAAGTAAGACTCAAGGAAGGCTGTCAAAAAACTACAAAATCACCCCCGTTTCTGATTGATATGCTCCCTTTATGAGAGACAGTGAAATAAATACACTGTCAATCACGAAGGGAGCATTATTCATGTCAAGAAGGAAAACCAGCAGATCAGAGCAACTGTCGGCGGCGAAAGCCTCTGCATGACCTGTGGACGCGTCAGCCCTTTGTCCACGCAGTCTACCTTTGAGGACTTGGCGGTGGATTTCGAGGGTACAACCGCCAGTGGCGCGGAGCGATTCTACCGGCGGACGCTTGACAAGCTGCTGGAAAGCAGGCTTGTCCATACCGTGACGCTGAAGCAGACCGAATGCCGCAAAAGGAACAAAAAATAGCCGCCGCTGTCTACCTATATCAGGTAGACAGCGACGGCGAATGGGGAGAGATCAGATTTGGCTTTGCACCCGGCACAGCGGAGATCGTCCGGCTGGCGGAGTGGGACACGATAAAGTCCGATGTCTTTGCAAGGACGGCGATTCGGTACATCCAGAGCTTGCCGGAGGTGCGGCTGCTGAAAAAGGCTGTTGTGATGTCTGATCAAGCATTGTGATCCTAAGAATTTATAGCTCTTATTCAAGCAATCGCTTGATTTATTTTGTGAAGTCTGATATCTTATTATAAGAAACATTGGATAATGCACAGAAATGGGGGGATTGTGTTTTGCGGGAAGAAAAGAAAGCTGAAAAGAGACAGGAGCTTGTAGGCGTCTGCCTTGACTGCTTTGTCGAAAAGGGGCTGACCGTTGCCACGACAAAGGACCTCTGTAAGGCGGCAAAGCTGCAAAACGGCGGCATCTACTATTACTTCTCCACCAAAGAGGAAATCGTTCTTGCCTGCGCAGAGGAAGCGATCAGTCGAATTGAAAAAGGTGCGTTTGCCATCGTGCTTGAAGATATTAGTGACATCAAAAGCATGATGGATCATCTCGGTGCGCTGGCGGATAAAATGTCGCCTACCATGCGCTTTCTGGTCAGCGTATGTGTGTCGCGCGAATACGGAGAAAAGGTAAAGCCTTCCCTTGTGCGGCTTGCGGCAAGATACCCTTATTACACGGGCAGGATTGCGGAGATCCTCGGCTGCACCGACGAAGAGGTTGCGCCGTTCGTTCATCTGTCGATCCTCGCCATCAACAATTATATGATCTTTACCGAGCGAGCGCTGTTTGACCCACAAATCGAAGCGGTCAAAAAAGAGCTTTCAAGGCTTGCAGAAAGAAAGGGGCGGAATAATCGATAGTTTACCATAAAGAGAAAATCACAAACGACTTCATCGTTAATCCATACGCACAAACCGTTCCGAGGAGATGACCAAAAACAGAAGAGAATCATAGGAGGACAACATGAAAAAGATACTTGCAATTCTACTATCGCTGCTTACGCTGCTTTCCTGCGGGCTTCTTTCCGCCTGCTCTGCCCAAAAAACGCAGCCGGATACACCGGATACTGAAACCGTGTGGGAAACGGTCAGCGAGGCATACATCTATGCGTTCCCGCTGGTGCTGACCGACGCAACCAAAACATTATCGACCAATACGGACGGGACCATGACTGGCCGTGCGCCCATCAATCAGTTCAACCATGTAAAAAAGCTGGCGGACGCCTCTTTCCGCACCGTCGTGACGCCGAACGTCGATACCGTCTATTCGCAGGCATGGCTTGACATCAGCACAGAGCCTATGGTCTACGTCCTGCCGGAAACGGATCGCTTCTGCAATGTGCAGCTTCTGGATGCGTGGACGAACACCGCCGCCGTGCTGGACAAGGCGGGTGCTTATGCCATTGCGCTTCCCGGCTGGGAGGGTGAGCTGCCCGACGGTGTGACGCGCGTGGACGTGCCCACCGCAACGGTGTGGTCGATCACCCGCACGGTGCTGTCCGGGAACGAGGATCTGCCCAATGTCTATGCCATTCAGGAGCAGATGCAGCTCCTGCCTCTTTCGGCTTATATACAGGGAGGCGAGTATACCGCACCGCAGGGAGCTTATAAAGAGGAAAATGACTTTGTTCCCGTGAACAAGGTGCTTTCCATGACGCCAGCAGAGTTTTTCAATACGGCTAACGCTCTGATGCAGGTCAACCCGCCCGCCGATGCGGATGAGGAACTGCTGAAGAAACTCTCCGCCATCAACGTGGGCGCGGGTAAGACCTTCGACGCCGCTCTCCTGGGCGAAGGAGCTGCCGAGCGCTGGACGCAGATGCTTCAGGGGCTTCGCGCCACGCTTGCCGCCGACGGCGCGAAGTATGCGCAAAAACTCGGTCAGTGGATCTATTACGGCAAGCCCATCGGCGACTTCGGCACGGAGTATACCTACCGCGCGATGGTAGCGCTGGTGGGGCTTGGCGCCAACACCGTGGACGTGGCGATCTATCCCAAGACAACGGTGGATGAGACCGGCGCAGCGCTGACCGGAGAAAAGAAGTATACGCTCCACTTTGAAACCCTTCCTCCCACGCTGGAGGGCGGCTTCTGGTCCGTGACCGCCTACGGAGAGGATGATTTCCTCATTGACAATTCCATCGACCGCTACTGCATCAACGACCGCTCCGACTTCAAGCTGAATGCGGACGGCACATTGGATATTATCCTGTCCAAGGATGCACCGGAAGACACCTCTAACTGGCTGCCTGTTTCCGACGGGGAATTTCATCTGTTCATGCGGATCTATGTACCGGATATGACAGCACTGGATAGCTGGCAGCCACCTGTTATCCGCGAACAATAAGGAGATGGAAAAAGAATGGCTATGAAACGTATTGCAGCAATGCTTCTTGTATCGGTACTGCTGCTGTCCTGCGTCGGCTGTGCGCAGGATGGGCGCAAAGAGCCGGACTCGGAAAAGGCAGACCTGGGTCTGACCGCCGAGGTCAAGCCCGCCACAGACTTTACGGCAAAGGCAAATGCCGCCGTCTACGATGAACTTGACTTTGATGATAAGCAGGAATATGAATTCGCCACCCGCGGACTGATCGACGCGCCGGAAACACTGGAACTAAAGGACGAGGATGGGACGATCCTCTGGAGTCAGGAAGCCTATGCGTTCCTGGACGATTATGAAAAAGCGCCTGACAGCGTAAATCCCAGTCTCTGGGAGAACACGAAAAATAACCACGCCTATGGCCTTTTTGAAGTGACGGATGGCATCTATCAGGTCCGCGGCTATGACATGGCAAATCTCACTGTTGTCAAGGGTGATACCGGCTGGATCGTCTTTGACACGCTGATGAGCGTGGAGTGCAGTCAGGCTGCCATGCAGCTGATCGAAAAGAACCTTGGTAAATTCCCGGTCAAGGCCGTCATCATCTCTCATTCCCACGCCGACCATTTTGGCGGCATCGCCGGCGTAATGGCGAAAGAGGATAAGGCAGACGAGACACTTTCTATTGAAGATCAGCTCGCCAGCGGCAAGATCCCCGTGATCACGCCTGTGGGCTTCACGGAGCACTCTGTGAAGGAAAATGTCTACGCCGGTAAGGGTATGGGCCGCCGCAGCAATTATCAGTATGGCGTCCTTCTGACCCCCGGCGTGACCGGCAAGCTGGCGCAGGGCATCGGCATGGGACAGTCCACCGGAACGGTCTCGTTCATGACGCCCAGCTATGAAATCACGCAGTCTGGCGAAAAGCTGACGATCGACGGTGTGGAGCTGGAGTTCCAGCTCACGCCGGGTACGGAAGCGCCCGCCGAAATGAACACGTGGCTGCCCCAGTACAAGGCGCTGTGGATGGCGGAAAACTGCACCGGCACGCTCCACAATCTCTACACGCTGCGCGGCGCGGAGGTGCGCGACGGCGCGGCATGGGCAAGCTATATCACCGAGGCCATTTCCCTTTACGGCAAGGATGCGGAGGTCACCTTCCAGTCCCACAACTGGCCGCACTGGGGAAACAACGTGGTGAACGACTACATGGTCAACACGGCTGCCGTGTATAAGTTCATCAACGACCAGACTCTGACCTATATCAATCAGGGCTACACCAGCGACGAGATCTCCAACATGATCGAGCTGCCGGAGGCGCTCAATAAAATCTGGTACACCCGCCAGTACTACGGGACGGTCGCCCACAACGCCAAGGCGGTCTACCAGAAGTTCATGGGATGGTATGACAGCAACCCTGTCAACCTGAACCCCCTCACGCCAAGCGACAGCGCAAAAAAATGGGTGGAGTACCTGGGGGATGTTGACAAGGTCCTGCAAATGGCAAAGGCGGATTTTGACAAGGGTGAATATCAGTGGGTCGCCGAGGTCACAAACACCATCGTCTTTGCCGACCCGACGAACACCGACGCGCGGCTTCTGTGCGCCGATGCACTGGAGCAGCTAGGGTATCAGGCGGAGTCCGGCCCGTGGCGCAATGAATATCTGACCGCCGCGCAGGAGCTGCGCCATGGAAACGCCAATTTCACCGCTTCCACCAAATCTACCGGCGACATGGTCAAGGCCCTCTCCGCGCCCATGCTGTTTGACTATATGGCCATTGTCATGGACAAGCAGGCGCTGGCTGACCGCGACTTCACCATGAACGTGATCCTGCCTGACGTGGGCGAACAGCACATGCTCCGCGTGAAGAATGGTGTGCTGCTGGTCTATGCGGATACATTGTCTGATGATGCGGACGTGTCTATTACCTGCCCGAAGAATGCGCTGTTTGCGATCCTGACCAACAATCAGGAAACGGTTACACAGGCCGTCAAGGTCGAGGGCAGCGCAGAGCTGCTGACGCTGATGATGGAGAATATGAACCAGTTCCCGATCACCGGAGCCAACCCCTTCAACATCATCGAGCCGTAACGGCTTCGCGGGGCGGTCCGTGGGAAGACCGCCCCGCTCGAGAGAAAACAGCGAGATGCTTTCAACGCAAATTAAAAGCTGTCTGTTTCTGTTGGAAACAGACAGCTTTTGCAGCCTTACGGTTGCCCTGCACACCCGAATCTGTCAGCCAACAGTAAAAATTAGAATTACTTCCTTATCACTGTTAAGCCAATGGTTTCAAGGCTTTCTTTGTTTTTCAGTGTAAAGATCACACCTCTGAAAATCCGAAAAAGCGCACAAAAAAGCGCACAGCCGTCTGAAAACCTGAGATATCCCTAAGAGAAAGGGTGTATCTTCATGGCTCATATCAGGGCAAACACAAAGAATGGTAAAATCGTTTCCTATCGCTTCACAGTTTGTTTAGGCCGAGACTGCAACGGAAAGCAAATCCGAAAATACACTACATGGCCCATCCCACCCGATACAAGCACAGCCAAGGCAAAAAAGCTGCTGAACGTGCTGCTGATATTTGGGAACAGGAGCTTATGAACGAGTATCATAAAAAGCTCGAAGCAGAATCAGCAGGCAAGGCATATCAGATACCGGCAGAAAAACGCCACGACGATTTTGTTTCCTTCGTCAATGATGTCTGGTTTCCTCTTCAAGTCCGTGATGGTAAGCATAAGCCCAAAACCATCGCTTTCTATGAGAGTATGACAAAGCTGCTCCTCCCCTGCTTTAGTGGCTCCACCTTACGTTAATGGAATTCAGCATTCAAGGAGACATCTTCTTTTTCTATGATACATTGTCAGAGGAAGAAAAGGAAACTGTTCGCAAGCGCATGAGGGCAAAGTATAAAGGTAATATAGTAGGCGCCCCTAAAATCGATGATTTTTTAGAAGAACTCGAACGTGATTATGGCATTCGGTTGAAGAGGTTGCCGGTAACGAGCGTCGTTGCAGTGTGAGCGCGAAACAGCTTTCCTTCAAATTCCTGTGGACTTTTTCTGTCTGGGTGCTATCATACTGAGTGTTCAACTCGGGTAATGAGATGAACTTCTACAAGACTTGCAGAAAGGTGACCTTATGAAAAAACGAATTCAAGCCGCGGCGCTTGCACTATGCGCCCTTATACTCTTTGCCACGGCTACTGCCTGCGGCAAGCAGGAAAAAACGGCTACAGAGCAGCCTGCGCTGGAGACGGTGGAATACTCCAACCTGACCGATGAGGATTCCAGAAAACAGCTTTCCGAGCTTCTCACGGATGCGGGAATCGAAGAATCCCGCATTGCTGCTCTACTGAATCGAGTGGAACAGTTTAACGCCAGTGTCAAGAGCGAGTGGCTGACCGATGGCTTCGAGAGTGCTGCGCCGACCGATACCAAGTATGATCCCTATGACATGCAGGATGAATGGGCAACGGCAAACGGCAGCTTTCCCGGTTATAACTGCCGTATCACAGCATTTGGCCTGTTCAGCGAATTCATCACAGCAGGAGCCGACCAGCCGGAGGTACAGGGCGAGGACTCGCTCTTTACCGATTTAGAGACAGTCGACGCCGATCCTAACGCGCTCTGCGGTGACAGCACCGCCAAATTCTGTGCGCTGTTTGCACCGGTGAACGCCGCGGACAGCACAGAGGTCGAAGCGCAGGTCAAAGTGCTTCAGGAGGACTGGGCAGCCCGCGGCATCGCGTTTGCAGACAGCAGGGCAAGCATGATCTCGGTTGTCTTCCACGATAAATTCTCGGATGAAGACAACACGCTGTTCATTGGTCATGTCGGTGTGCTGCTGCCCGCGGAGGACGGTTCGCTGTACTTCATCGAAAAGGTGGCGTTCCAGGAGCCGTACCGTCTGGTGAAACTCCAGAACCGCACGGAGCTGAGCGACTACCTGATGGAGAAATACGACACCTCTTGGGGTCAGGATACGACACACCCCTTCATCATGGAGAACGATACTCTGATGGACGGATACCGACCGAACCCTCTGGAGGAAACAAACCCTTAAAATTGAAACAGCAGCGGGATGGCATTGCCATTCCGCTGCTTCTACTTTACAGAACAGGCACACAACGCCAGAAAGGAGAAAGCCCATGAACATCCGCAAGCTCGCAGATTACACCACCATGTTTGCCGCGCTGGACGCGCTTACGGCGGCACAGCTCCCGCAGATGGAATTGTACTGTGAGATCGGCCGAGTGGTCAGCGGCAGGAGCGAAAAAGGCGCCGCTGTCGCGGCGTCGGAATACCTGCAAGACACCTATCCCGCAACCGAGGGCTTTTCTCCCCGCAATTTGCGCCGTATGCGGGCGTTTTACGCGACCTATGAAGAATCCCCTGAAATCACACGGCTGGCGATGAGCCTCGGCTGGACGCAGAATGTGGCGATTTAAGAGTGGGGCAGCAGCAACGAGGAGCGGGCGTGGTACATCCGAGCTGTACTGCGCTTCGGCTGGAAGAAAGCAAAACTGCTGGAAGCCATAGAATCTCAGGCATGGCTGCATTCTTCTCTCGACGAGCAAGCGGTTTCCTGCTATACTGGTGGAAAAGAAGCAACGCAGGAGAGCGAGAGCGATGAAAAAGATACTCTTTGTGTGTCACGGCATTATTTACAGAAATCTCTAAAATCCCCTGTAATATCAAGGCTTTTCAGGCTTGAAGGTAGTGCTACTACACCACTACTACACCAGTGAGTCTCGATGTGACAAAAATTTTGAAATCGAGGTCAAGCTTATGGAAAGCAAAAAGAATATCAATGGAATGGATTATGTGCTGGCAGGAGATTACTACATTCCGGATCTGAAGCTTCCCAATGAGGAACGCCCTATCGGAAAATATGGGCGGATGCACCTGGAGTATTTGAAAGAGCATAGCCCTATGAGATTTAACGATCTGGTTCTGGAAGGACAGCTCTGGACTTACCTTGCCGATTTGAACGAGCAGACACAGGAGCGTTTGTCCCTGATTGTTGAGCAGATGAAGGTATCTGAGGGCGTGACTGAGGAATTGAAAGCAGCAGACCAGATGGCCTGGATTCGAGCCATGAACAGTATCCACAATCGGGCAGAGGAAATTGTGTTGGAAGAAATCGTATATAGATAATATCTTGCCGGACTTCATTTTCGATGGAGTCCGGCTTTCTATATCCAGAAGCAGTATTTTCTGCGTCGGCAAAAAGTGCAACAACTTCGCCTTGAATGCTATTGATATTTTTGCCGATGGAATGGTATACTATATAATAGATTAATGTAGTTTTTTGGATATATGAGATTGGAGTGTATGGCTCTTTTGCAGCAAAAACCCTTGCTAACAGATTAAATGCAAAGGAATTTCGTTGTGCTGTAGACAATTTTGTGCAACAAGCAGAAATGGAATTGGGACAATATTACAAGACTAAGGATGTGAAGGGTAATGAAGGTGTTGTGCGTCATATTATTTTGAGTGAGGTGTTAATTTGTCCTGAATGTGATAAGGAACTGTCATATTTTGAAAATGGCACCAAGCGCAACCCTGTGCAGTTCACAAAGACAATAACCTGCCCTCATTGCGGAAAAACTCATGATACGGATACTTTCAAGCCTGCACTTGAAAATATTTATGATTCACTGTTGAAAAAGGAAATTGTCCGGAAAAAGCGTGAGCCTGTGTGGGTATATGGCACAACAAATGGAAAAAACTGGGATCGCAAGGTGAATGACGAAGATAGAGTTCTTATTAAAATGTTGGAAGAACAAGAGTTTGAAGAATCTGATATACCGAGGGAAATTTGCTGGGGCGAACTTCATAGAACTGGTTATCATTTAGGCATTACTCATTTGCATCAGTTCTACACTAAAAGAAACTATACTGTTATGTTCAAACTCTGGAAACTAACGGAGCGGTATCCCAACAACGTTCGAGAAGCATTACAGCTTCTTTTGCTCAGTTATAATTCGACGCATTGTACTTTGATGACTCGTGTAGTTGCAAAACGAAATGCTAAAGATTTTGTTTTAACGGGTGCTCAAAGTGGTGTTTTATACATTAGTAAATTACCTGTCGAAAAAAATATTCTTTTGGGATTGAAGCGTAAGTCGATTCCATTTGAGGAAGCATATGGTTTATTAGAAAAATGTACTGGAGAACTTATAATCCACAATTCTTCGAGTGAGAAAATGTTGGAGAAAACAGGATCGATTGATTTTGTGTTTACAGATCCTCCTTTCGGAGATTTTATACCTTATGCTGAAGTCAACCAGATTAACGAATTATGGTTGAATCATACAACGGATCGAGAAAAAGAGATTATTATTAGTCCTTCTCAGGAAAAAAGTGTAGCTGATTACCAATGGATGTTGACAAGAGTGTTTACAGAAATATCTCGTGTGCTTAAACCAGACCATTATGCTGCAGTAGTATTTCATGCAGCTAAAGCTAAAATATGGGAAGCTTTTGAACATGCTATCTTAGATTCTGGTTTAGCTGTTTGTATGACAAGCATACAGGGAATGAGAGGCTTACCAATCATACCTTGGCAATCTTCGGTACACAAAGATCTCACGCAGCGCCTTATAAGGAAACAACGATTATTTCCTAAGCAGACATTATCTGTTCGACTTCGGTTTGGCGTTTATAAAAACTGTATGTTTTCAAAAAACAAAATAATTCAATGTAATTGATAGGAAGCACCCAACTTCAACGGTTGGGTGCTTTTCTTTTGCCCTAAAAATTGTTATTCATTATGGATTGAGCATTTTATCGAGTGCGCACCGCAGTGGAAGATCCTCTGTACAAGGTCATAAAATCCTGGAAAAGGCACTGTAAAAATGAACTTACTCTACCTACTAGGCAATAAAATGATGCTTCAAAATCCATTATACTTTTCTCAAAGCTAAAGCAAGCCACCTTCCCTTAGGAACTAAGGGCGCATTTCTATACCGGTTATTCCATTCCGATATGTGCGTTCTCCGAAGGTAAATGCAAAGACCCATGCTGCGTTAAAGCCGATTTTGGATGAAATGAAGAAAGAAAAATAGCCTTCATTGATTCCAGCGGTGCAAAAGCAGCAGTTCACTGCAAACAGCCCCGGTCCCCTGCGAAAGGGACCGGAGCTGTTTTTTTGCGTCACTTCATGGAGCGTGCCAGGAACGCGGCGATCTGCGCGCGGGTGCAGGTACCGGTGGGGTCGAAATGACCGTTACCCACGCCGGTGGTAATGCCGTTCTCCACGGCCCAAGCCACGGCCTGCGCGTAATAGCTGTCAGTGGGAACATCGGTGAAGTTCGCCGTACCGCCGGCCGTGGGCTGGCCCACGGCCCGCCACAGCATCGTCACCATCTGGGCGCGGTTGATGGCGGCGTTGGGGTTCGCGCCGTCGGAAACGCCCTTGTCCTTGGTCCAATTCTGTGCCTTTTCGTACCAGGTGTTACCGCCGTTCAAGTCCGCGCCGTTCTGCCGCGCAAGGATCGTCCAAAGCTGGGCGCGGGTGGTGGAGGCGTTGGGCGCGTAGATCGTGGCGCTCATGCCGTTCACCAGTCCGCGCGCACTCACAAAGTCGATCTCGTCCTTGGCCCAGTGGTTCCGGGTGTCGATGAAGCCCTTGGAGTTGTCAACGATCTTCACCGTCGCGCTGCCGTCCACGGTCAACTGGATACCGTCCTCGGTGGGAATGGAATCCTTCAAAATTTCCTCCGTGCCGTCGGGGTAGACGAGCACCGCCACCGTACCGGGGGTCACGTTGGAAACAGGAATTTCCACCTTGGTCTCGCCCGCGCCCTTGGGAAGCTCGATGCTCACCGTGGGAGCGGTGCTGCTGTTCCGGGTGGCCTCGACCTCCACGGGAACCTTGACCGCCTCGCCGTTCTTCTTCGCGTCCTCAACAGCCTTGCCGCTGACCTTGGCCGCCGCCTCGGTCTGGCCGTTTTTGTCGGTTTTCACCGTGCCGGTGGAGCCGTCAGCGGCCTTGTTCTCGGTGACGGAACTGCCGTCCTTCTTCGTCTCGGTCTTGGTCACGGAGCCGTCCTTGCCAGTGGTGGTTTGGGTCACAGAGCCGTCTCTCCGGGTCTCGGTCTTGGTGGTAGAGCCGTCGGTATTGTTCTTTGTCTCCGTTTTAATGACCGGATTGCTGTCATGGCTGTCCCGGTCGGAGGAAGATCCGCCGGAACTGTCGCCCGTAGAGCCGCCGGGCTGAGAGGGCGTAGTGCCGCCGGTAACGGTGACCTTGCAGACCGCGGATTTGCCCGAACCGTCCGCCGCAGTGGCGGTGATCGTCGCGGCACCTGCCTTGACCGCCGTCACGGTGCCGTCAGGGGCTACGGTGGCAACATCCTCGTCAGAGGATGCCCAAGTCAAAGCCTTGTTGGCGGCGTTCTCAGGCGCGACCGTGGCGGTCAGCGTTTCGCTGTTTCCAACAGAAATCGAAGTTTCCGCCTTGTTAAGCGTGATTTGAGAAACAGGGACGATCTCGGGCGTGACGGTGCGGACATAGCCGCAGACATTGCAGGTGGTGTCCGCGTCATCGTCGTAGATGTGCGCCGCTGTATCCTTGATGCTTTCGGACTGATTCGGGCAGTTCGCATCAGTGCATTCGTGCCAGTGGTTCGTACCGTCCTTGCTCCAATCGCCGTAGCGGTGCTCGTGCGCGGGCGGCGTGGTATCGCCGGTAACGGTGACCTTGCAGACTGCGGATTTGCCCGAACCGTCTGCCGCGGTGGCGGTGATCGTCGCGGCACCTGCCTTGACCGCCGTCACGGTGCCGTCAGGGGCTACCGTGGCAACATCCTCGTCAGAGGACGCCCACTTCAAAGCCTTGTTGGCGGCGTTCTCAGGCGCGACCGTGGCGGTCAGCGTTTCGCTGTTTCCAACAGAAATCGAAGTTTCCGCCTTGTTAAGCGTGATTTGGGAAACAGGGACGATCTCGGGCGTCACGGTGCGGACGTAGCCGCAGACGTTACAGGTCGTATCCGCATCATCGTCGTAGATGTGCGCCGCTTTGTCCTTGATGCTTTCGGACTGATTCGGGCACGCCGCGTCGGTACATTCGTGCCAGTGGTTCGTACCGTCCTTGCTCCAATCGCCGTAACTGTGCTCATGCGCGGGCGGGGTGGTATCGCCGGTAACGGTGACCTTGCAGACCGCGGATTTGCCCGAACCGTCCGCCGCGGTGGCGGTGATCGTCGCGGCACCTGCCTTGACCGCCGTCACGGTGCCGTCAGGGGCTACGGTGGCAACATCCTCGTCAGAGGATGCCCACTTCAAAGCCTTGATGGTGGCGTTTTCAGGCGCGACCGTGGCGGTCAGCGTTTCGCTGTTTCCAACAGAAATCGAAGTTTCCGCCTTGTTAAGCGTGATTTGGGAAACAGGGACGATCTCGGGCGTCACGGTGCGGACGTAGCCGCAGATGTTGCAGGTCGTATCCGCGTCATCGTCGTAGATGTGCGTCTCTTTGTCCTTGATGCTTTCGGACTGATTCGGGCACGCCGCATCGGTACATTCGTGCCAGTGGTTCGTACCGTCCTTGCTCCAGTCGCCGTAGCGGTGCTCATGCGCGGGCGGCGTCACGGTGAGCGTCGCGGGCTCGGAGTATACGGGAGGCGTGCTCACGCGGTCACTGCCCGTATGGTTGTTCGTGTTCCAGAGCACACAGCGGAACAGTTGGCCGCTCTGCGCTGCCGTGACGGACGGGATCGTGTAGCTGGGAATGTAGTTCCAATAGCCCTCCTTATGACTGATGCCGCTGGCGCCTTCGATGTCCGTCCAGTTCTGGCCGCCGTCGGTGCTGCTCTGCCACTGATACTCCAGTGTGTTGAGATATTGATCGATCAGCTTGGCGGAGAATGTCACCGAATCACCCACAGCCGCGGACACGCTCTGCGGCTGCTCCGTGACCACGGGTGTGACGCACACATTGAGCCGCCAGAAACCGGTCACGGTCTTGACCGTATTGTCGGGATAGGTCAGCGTGACATGGAAGCAAACACTCTGATAGTCCATCTCATCCGTGATGGTGATGGGATAGGATTCGCCCGCGGGTGGGATCGCAGCCCACTCCTCTTCCGTTGGCATAACGTTTCTGCAGTACTTCCAGCGGTATTCTGCTGTGACGCCCGTCAGAGAGCTTACGGGATACCAGGTACTATTGTCGTATAAACCGGCGGTAATGGTCGCAATCTCGTCCTGAATGAATTCGCCGTTTCCCCGCATGGGCGAGGCCGCGCCGCGCAGAACTGCGGGACAGTAGTACGCGGTAAATGTATGGGAATATGTCGTGCCATCCTTATTCGTCGCCGCGCAGCGGAACTTTGCGCCGTGCAGGGACAGGGGCAGGAGCGCCTGATAGGTGGCTTTAGTCGCGCCCTCGATGTTCTCCCAGGTCTTGCCGCCGTCCCGGCTGACCTGCCATTGCAGTGCGGGCGCGGGCGTGCCGACAACTTCCACGGTCAGGGTCATGTATTCATTGCTTTCGACCACGCAGCTGACATCCTCTGCCGGGCTGGTGAACTCCGGCACATCGCCGATGGTCATGCTGCCGTCCGACTTGGGATAGTATTTGTTCCCGCCGACGGTCACAGTCTCCACCTCCGCATCCTTGGGGATCCAGAGGTAGATTTTGCCGCTGCCGTCGGAGATGATATGGCTGTCGTCAAATGTAGTATTGGCCGGAAGCCCGGAAAGGGTGACATCCTCCACGGCGGCATTCTTTTGCGAAAGGGTCAGGGTGACCTTTTTCAGCTCATTGCCGCCGGAATCTTTCACGACTGTGTTCACCGGAACATCCAGATCGACACTGCCGCCGTTGATGACAACGTTGGCGCAGTTGACCGTGCCCAGACCGAGGACGGTGCTGTTTGAGATGGTGAGTTTCCCAAGCGTCGTCTCCGGCTTGTTCGTGCAGTTGTTGATGAGCGTGATGCCATTGAATGTCAGGGAGGCACCGGTGCTGCCGTCCATGGCGTGGTCGCCGCGGAGCGTCAGCTTTTCACCGCCGGACTGCCCCTTGATGGTCAGACCGCCCGAACCCTTGAGCGTCCAGACCGCATCGGTGCTGCCTTCGTTGGACCTCATGACACTCTCAGTGTTTTCCATCAGCACGATGGAGAGCTTCGAGCAGTCATCCAGCTCCACGCGCTTGTTCGGGCCGCTCAGGTCCAGTCCGTTGAGCTTGACCTCCGCCTCGCCGCCTGTAAGCATACGGATGCCGAAGTCTGTGATAAACTTCCAATCCGCCTGGAGCTTGACGTCTTTTTCCGGGTGATAGCCGATCCAGGTGTCCTTTGCAGAGTCCCCCAGATAGCCCGCACAGAGCGCGGTGTTGTCTCCGCCAGGGGTGCCGCGGAAGGCGAGCACGCCCGAGGCGAGGAGCAGGCTGAGCAGGATCATCTTGCCGCTGGCGCTGTTGTCGGCGGTGGTGATGATGGGCGCGTCTTTCTGCGGATCATGGATGAAGCCGACCGGCGAACTGCCGTCGTCCTGAAAGCCCTCCACGCTCATGATCTTTGTACCAGCCGGAAGCCAGAGGTAGACAGTGTTGCTGCCGACGAGCATGGTGAGATCCTTAATAATGTCATCGTTGACAGTGTTGGGGATATTCACGCGCAGTTGTGTGACCAACGGGTAAAAAGTCGACTGCATGGTGCCGCTGGTAGCGTTGGTGCGGTAGGCGATCATCATGAGGTTCCGGCTCTGGTTCATGTCCTCCAGCTCGACCTTTGTCCGGTAAACAGGATTGCCGCTGTGATCCGTGACACCGGTGACCGCCTTGCCGGAGGCATCCGTCAGGTTGGCGTTGCTCCTACGGTCGATCTTCACCGTGCCGCCGGAGTGCTCCCCCTCCAGTGTGCTGCGCGTGACGCGCAGATTTCCGGCAAAGCCGGCGCTGATCCAGCAGTTTTCAACGGATACGTTGGCTCCCGTTCCGCCGATGGTCTTACCTGCGGCGTAAACGGCGCAGTCCTTGAAATTCACAGTTGCGCCGCTTGCCGCCGAAAGACCGCCCTTGAGCGCCAGTGAGGACTGCGCCATGCCCTCGCCGATGAGGTTCAGCGTGCCGCCCTGCTCCACATAGATGGCGGGTGCGCTGCCGCTTTTCAGATAGCTCTTGCCTGTGAGCTTCAGGTTCAGCGTCGCGCCGCTGCGCACGGTGAGGAAGGTGTGATCGCGCACGATTGCAAGACCATCGAGCACGACGGTATGCTCACCCTCCCGCACGTCGATGCCGTAGTAATTATTGTAGTCCGCCGCAAGGACTTTGCTGAAGCCCTCTTTGAGGTTCAGCTCCTGCTGCGTGCTGCCGGAGCTGTAAACATTCTGCTTGACGGAATCTGTATCCCCGGGGCGGTCGGCGTTGCGATAGTACCAGGTTTTTCCCTTGTTGTTTTGGTCCTCATTGCAGCTGAGCACCAGCACGGCATTTCGGATGCCGCTGATCTCCACCTCTTTTTCAGGGCTTACGGTTGTTTCGAGGATCACATTCTCGTAGATGCTGCCGTTCACCGGCTTTGTTATGACGGCCTTTGTGTATGCCGTGTCTCCATTGGTCCCGGAAAGATCCCAGCGGCCGTTGACCTTCAGCGCGCCGTTTTCATTCTCGTTTGAAAGCATCGGGTTCTGTGTTTTCGCGTACAGATAGCCGCCGAGGTCGACCGTCAGGTTCGAGGAAACGTAAATAGCTTCCTTGCCGTCATATTGGCTGGTCTTCGTACTGTAGCCGTTGGAATAGGCACGGACGCTTCCCCCGCCGCCGATTTCCAGTGCATTGGCCTTGATGCCGTAGCCCTGACAGCCGTCATTGCCGTTCCGACCGTCGCTCGTGGCGGTCACCTGACCGCCGACGACGCGCAGTGTTCCGCCCACAAGCAGGGCGACGGGATAGTCATTTTGGTATACACAACCCTTGGTGGTCGCGTTGAGCGTACCGTTCACTGTCAGATCGTTCTTGACATTGAGCGCGTAGAAGTCCAGATTGTTTCCCTTTGTCTCCGCAGTGACGCTCGTCCCGGCGCCAACGGCCATGCTCCGCGTCACGGTTCCATTCATGTAGCTGCGCAGTGTCAGATCCACGCTCCCGCTTGTCTCAATGCCTCCGGACTGAATGGGGAAGGTCTGGGCTTCAATGGTCAGGCTCCCGCTGCCGGAGAAGCGGACGGTATTGCCCCAGATGCCGAGATAGCGCGGCGTATTCAGATCGGAACCGGCGGACATATACTTTAGGCTGCCGGAATTACCAATGTAATTGCTGCCCTCAAGCACGATGTTCAGCGTCCCGACATTCCGGCTGTCGAGAAAGACGTTATAGTATTTGAATATGCCGGGCAATTGCTCGGACGAGACCTTTGTATAAGTGTCGATCGTGCAGTTTCGCAGCGTCAGCGTCTTCGTGGCGGCGTCATACTTGAAGCCGCCGGTCGTATCGTAAGTGCTGCTTATAGAGCTTTGTGTGATGTCGAGAACGGTGCTGCCGAGGGTAATCGTGCCATTTGCCGCCCGCGCACTGATGCCATTGGCCGCCCGCATTGCGACAGGGCTTGCTTTGGCGGCAACGACATCACTGCCAAGTTCATCATCCGCTGGCGCGGATGCTCCCTCGTCCTCCGCGATGGCGTTCGGCTGCTCCTTACCGAGCTTCGACTCTTCCGTGCAGGCTGTTTCGCAGATGCTTGGGGAAACATCTTCTCCCCTTTTCTCGTCATCTGCGAATGCTGTTGTGGGGATCAGGGTCAAGCACAGAGCAAACGCGGTAAGCAAGCTAAGAAATCTTCTTTTCATCGTGATTCCTCCATGATAAAAGAATTTTGGCTTCTCCAAGGGGATACCCCCTTGCCTAAATTTGTTTTTCCGTCAGGGCGTCAAAGCCCTTTTCCGCCTGCCGGACGGTCTTTTGGATGATGCCCAAAGCCATTGTGTGAAGGTCCATCTGCAAGACTGCCGCCGTGATCGCCGCCCGCTTCTCCTTCGGCACATCGTAGAGCTTGAGCGAGCAGTCCAGAAAGCGGGAGATCTTGGCGTCCATCGTGAAATACACGTCGCAGGGAACCGACATGAAGCCCCGCATGATACTGGCGGACGCGATCTCCATTTCGTAGAAGTCCTTGGGCTGTGCCTCCGGCAGATAAGGCCCGAAGATGACTTGCAGCCGCTTCGTTGTGCTTTTGTAAAGATATGCCGCGATGGTGGGCAGAGAGTATGCCATCACATACAACTCCCGCAGCGGCTCGGTCAGCTCGGCGATGTGGAGCTGGAGGGCCGTTTCCACGGCGTACAGGAGCACAGGGTCTTGTTCCCCAC
>OJKY01001089.1_pt1 | contig 17899 bp, 17 predicted proteins | sample 1596571 | NCBI WGS metagenome assembly OJKY01 (sample SAMEA4350170, study PRJEB24818) | metagenome | biome: human; feature: gut; material: faeces | place: Denmark | collected 2013-09 | reverse complement strand
AGATAATGGACACAAACTGAATGACCTCGCTCTTTTCCATCGTGAGGAACGACATCACCGGGAGACTCAAGGCACTAAAAAGGAAATAGACGAGCCAGATGTCCACCACCAGGAAGATCATCGGCAGAAAATAGCTGCCGCGCATCTTTTTGCGCAGCCGCCGGTAGCCGTAGCTATCCGTGCAGGGGCGCGGCGAGGGCGCACGCGCACTCATACCTCCGCGCCAGATATAAAAGATGCCGTCCTTCGTCCGGCAGACATAGTCCCAGCCCATCTGGGCGCGTGTTTCGCGCGTCCGCTTGTCGGGATCGGCATCGTCCAGCGCAGGTTCGAGGTGATAGCGGCATTCGCACGGCTCACCGATCACAAATTCATCTCCGCGCAGGAGCAGCTTACCATCCGCCGCGCGCTCGGAAAGCCATTGCTCGATGCCGCGCGGATCGTAGGCGCTGACCTTGAAGTGAATGCTCTTGGTCTTGGGCTCGTCGGCTTCGGCCGCCGTGGTCTCGCTCTTCTCCGGAAACTCCGTTGCTTCGCGCAGGTTTTCGTCCATCTGCGTCCACTCCCCCCTTTTTTCTCTATGCAGAGTATAGAGGAGCGCGCGGGTTTTTTCAAGCAAGTTCAGCGAGCATTGGGAAAAAGTGCGCGCAAGTTTGATGTTACATCGCAAAAAGGCAGGAAGTTCCTGCCTTTTTGCGCTTCACAGCAGGATCGGTTGGATCTGCCTTCCCGCCATCGCCGCCTCGAGCGTCGGCATGATCTTACGGAAGTCTGCAATGAGCGATGTGGGCTTTTCCGCAGCATTATCCTGCCCGAAGGGGACAAAGTAGTAGTTTTTTCGGTTCAGGAGCGTGGCGATGTTCGCGGCGCTCGCGGAAAGCCCATCGTTCGTCGCCAGCGCGAGCACGACGGATTTGCCGTTTCGCAGGTGCCCCTTCGCCGCCATCGTTACCGGTCCGTCCGTGATGCCGTGGGCAAGCTTTGCGAGCGTATTGCCCGTACAGGGCGCGATGACGAGCGCCTCCATCGCCCCCTGCGGGCCGAGAGGCTCCGCCTCCACGATATTCCGCACGGCACGGCGCCCCGCGACAGCCTCCACGCGCGTCACAAAGTCCTCCGCCGTGCCGAAGCGCGTCGAATACTTCGCCGCGTTTTCCGACAGAATCGGCACGATCTCGTGCTCGCGCGCGATGTCCTCGTAAATTTTCAGCAGCCCGGGGTGGTTGCAGAACGAGCCGCAAAAAGCAAATCCAATTTTCATGTATCCTCCTCCATGAGTCGCGTCAGCGTTTTTTGAATGGCACGCGCCGCTGTCTCCGGCGCAACGCGCCCCGGCAGTCCCGGCGCGCGCAGATAGGAAAGGCGCAGTCTTTCCACCGCGTCCATGTCAAAGCCGCTCGCACCCGCAAGCTCGATGAGCAGGCAGTCTCTCGGAAGCTCTGAGAGCAGCGCCTCGTCCAGCACCTGATGCGGCACGGTGTTGAACACCACGCGGAATACCCCCAGCGTACCGGAAAGCCGGTTTGTGTGCAGCGGCGCATAGCCGAAGGCGTCGATCCACGCAAGGTCGGAACGCTTGCGCGCACTGACGCTCACCTTCGCCCCCAGCGCGTGCAGGTCGTGCGCAAGCACCTTTCCGATGCGGCCAAAGCCCACGACAAGGCAGGGCGTACCATGCAGCGTGACGCTTGTATGCTTCATCGCCGTTTCGATCGCGCCCTCCGCCGTTGGGACGGCGTTGCGCACGCTCAGTTCCTCTGCGGCAAAATAGTCCGTGATGTGCAGCCCCAGCGCGTCCGCGAGCGCCATCGCCTCCCCGCTCACGTTTCCGGCAAAGATCCGATGCTCCGGCCGCAGTGCGCGAAAAAGGCGTTCGGTCGTCAGCTCCGTGCCGCTTAAGTATCCGTTTTTCTCCATTGGCAGCGGCAGGACAATGACCTGCGCCTTCAGCGCATCGCACAGCGCCTGTGGGTTCGGCGCGCCGGAAAGCTCCCACGAGCAGACCTCGTACCCATCCGCCGCCATCATCTGCGCGAGCAGGCGCATCCGCTGATCGCCGCCCAGGAATGCTATCGTCTGATCCATCTCATTCCCCCTTTTCCATAAAGGGTATGCGCGATGCGGCCGGAAGTTTCCTCTCTGCGTGTCGTCCGTGCATTTGCGCCTGCACCCGCGGAACATAAAAAAGGAGCCGTTTCCGATTTGGAAACGGCTCCCCGCTCTGTTTAGTTTTCCTCCGGCAGCAGGATACGAATGGTCGTCCCCTTGCCCTCCTCGCTTTGAAGCTCCACCGTGCCGCGGTGATACTGCACGGCGTGCTTGACGATGGAAAGACCGAGTCCCGTACCGCCGCTTGCCTTCGAGTGGCTCTTGTCCACGCGGTAAAAGCGCTCGAAAATGCGCTCCTGATGCTCCGGCGCAATGCCGATGCCCGTGTCGGAGACGGAGACGACCGCCTTGCCGTCCTGTTCGCCGACGGTCATCTTCACGCTGCCGCCCTCAACATTATATTTGATGGCGTTGTCGCAGAGGTTGTAGATGACCTCGTACAAAAGCCGCCGTACTCCGTCAAGGCAGACCGTCTTTCCCTCGACGGTGACAGAGACGTTCTTCTCCGCCGCCGCGGTTTTGAGATCGTCCGCCGCCTCCTGCGTCAGCTGTAACAGATCGACCGCTTCGCGCGGCATGACGTCGCCCTCGTCGAGCTGCGACAGGCGAATGATATCGCCGATGAGCGTGACAAGGCGCTGCGCCTCCTTGCGGATATGCCCGATAAAGCGGGGAACGTCCTCCTGCTTCACCATACCGTTTTCCAGCAGTTCCGCGCTGCCGATGATGCCCTGAAGCGGGGTTTTGAGCTCGTGGGAAACATTCGCCGTAAATTCCCGGCGCGTCTGCTCCGCCGTTTCGCGCTCGGTAATGTCAAATGCCAGCAGCACCGCGCCCACCGCCGCGCCGATGCGGCTGACGTCAAACTGCCAGATACGGCCGCCGCGCTCCACGCGCGCCTCACTGTGCCCCTCGTCCATGGCGCGCTCGATGGCAAGGCTCATGTCGTGGCTGCGGTCGATGGTCAAAAAGTCCTGCCCGACGCAGCTCTCGTCCGTGCCGAAGAGCTTTTCCGCCGCGGGGTTGATGCTCAGCACGCGCTCCTTCTCATCAAGCAGCACAAGGCCCTCGCGCATGCTGCCGGTAATCTGCGAGAATTCCGTCTGCTGGCGCTGCAGCTCGCCCATCTGCTCGTCGATCTGCCGGTGCTGGCGGTTGATGCGCCCAAGCAGCGGAGCAAGCTCCTCGTAGGCGTCGTTTTCGAGCGGGTGCTCAAGGTCAAGCTCATTGAGCGGTCTCACAATACGGCGCGAGAGGCTCTTCGCCAGAACGCCGGAGAGGATCAGCGCCACGATCAGCACCACAAGAATGGGCTGTATCATGCCGACAAGCAGTACGCCCGCCGTCGCGCGGCTGATGGAAATGCGCAGCACGCTCCCATCTGAGAGCTTTTGCGCGCTGTACATCGTTTTTTGCAGCAGCGTGGAGGAATAGCGCGAGCTTTCGCCCTCTCCGTATTCGAACGCACGCTTCACCTCTTCGCGGTCAGCGTGATTTTCAAGGCTCTCCGCATCGGTCTCCGTGTCGAAGATTACCGCGCCGTCCGGCGCGATCCATGTCAGGCGATAGTGTCCGGAGGAGAGCTTTTCGAGATAGTCCGTCCCGTTTTCCTCCACAGCGGCGGCGGCAAGCGCCAGCTCATCATGCAGCTGCTTTTTTTCGACGCTGCCGAAATATTCGTACAGGCAGCCCATGATGACAAGCAAGCTCGCCAGCAGCACCGTTCCGGCCACCGCCAGAATGGAACGAAAGATTTTTTTGGTCATGCCTTTCCCTCCATGCGGTAGCCCACGCCGCGCACGGTCTCGATCTTTTCACCGTAAGTGCCGAGCTTCTGCCGCAGCGTACGAATGTGCATATCCACTGTGCGCGTCTCGCCGCAGTAGTCGATCCCCCACACATCGGCCATCAGCTGGTCGCGCGAAAACGCCGTGCCGGGATGCGAGAGGAACAGCCGCAGCAGTTCGAACTCCTTATAAGTCAGCGTGATGTTTTCGCCGTCCGCCGTGACGGTGCGGCTCTCCTCGTCCAGAACAAGTCCGCCCAGGCGACGCTGCTGTGGCACGCTCCTGGCCCCGCAGCGCCGCAGCACCGCCTTGACGCAGGAGACCAGCTCCATCACGCCGAACGGCTTGACAAGGTAGTAGTCCGCGCCCAGATCAAGGCCGCGGATCTTGTCGTACTCCGCGCCCTTGGCCGTCGCCATGACGACCGGGATATCGGAAAATGCACTGTCCGCGCGCATGCGGCGCAGCAGTTCCATTCCGTCGATGCCGGGAAGCATCACGTCCAGCACGACCAGTTCCGGTCTTTCCGTGCGCAGCGCCTCCCAGAACGACATGCCGTCTTCAAAGCCTCTTGCTTCAAAGCCGGTCGATTGCAGGGCATATACCTCAATATCGCGAATGCTGGCGTCATCTTCCACGCACCAGATCATCGTTCACCCCTCCTTATGCTCTCCCGTCACAGAGAAAATGACCCACTCGGCAATATTCACCGCATGGTCGCCGATGCGCTCAAAGTACTTGGCGATCATCAAAAGGTCGAGCGCAAATTCACCGTCGGCGGGATCCTGCGCAATGCGCTCGATGAGTCCCTTCTTCACGCGGGTGAAATAATCGTCCACCACATCATCTTCGGCGATGACCTGCTCGGCAAGCGCCGTATTCTGCCGGACGTAGGCGTCTACGCTTTCCGTTACCATTTTAATGGTGGAGCGCGCCATTTCCCGCAACAGCGCGCTGTTTTCCGCACCGCGCCCACCGAGGAAGGTGACAATCTCTGCGATATCCTCAGCCTGATCGCCGATGCGCTCCATATCCGTGATCATTTTGAGCGCCGCCGAGATCTGGCGAAGATCCTTTGCAACAGGCTGCTGCTGCAAAAGGAGCTTTAAGCACAGCGATTCGATCTCGCGCTCCTTGCGGTCGATCTCCTCATCGAGCGGCGCAACGCGCGCAGCCAGTTCCGTGCTCCCTTCAGTGAGTGATTGCGCCGAAAGCGCGATGACCTCCTCGCACAGCGCGCCCATTTCAATCAGCTCGCGGTTGAGCAGCGCAAGCTGTTCATCAAACCGGCTTCTCATCAGCCAAACCTCCCCGTGATGTAGTCTTCCGTCCGCTTGTCCTGCGGCTGGGAGAAAAGCTTTTCCGTCTCGCCGTACTCCACAAGCTCGCCGAGCAGGAAAAACGCCGTGTGATCGGAAATACGCACCGCCTGCTGCATATTGTGCGTAACGATGACGATGGTATAACGATCCTTGAGCTCCATGGCGAGTTCCTCGATCTTCGAAGTCGAAATGGGATCGAGCGCGCTCGTCGGCTCGTCCATCAGCAGCACCTCCGGCTCGACCGCAAGCGCGCGGGCGATGCACAGCCTCTGCTGCTGGCCGCCGGAAAGACCCAGCGCATTCTTTTTAAGGCGGTCTTTGACCTCGTCCCAGATGGCCGCCCCGCGCAGCGACTGCTCCACGATCTCATCGAGCTTGGCTCTGCTCTTCACGCCGTGCGTGCGCGGGCCGTAGGCGATGTTGTCGTAAATACTCATGGGGAAGGGGTTGGGCTTTTGAAAGACCATTCCCACCTGACGGCGCAGCTCGCTCACATCGACGGACGGTTCAAAAATATCCTCACCCTTATATTTGATGCTTCCCGTGATCTTCACATCGGGGATCAGGTCGTTCATGCGGTCAAGCGTTTTGAGAAACGTCGATTTGCCGCAGCCGCTCGGGCCGATGAGCGCCGTGATGCTCTTTTCGGGAATTTCGATATTGATATCCTTGAGTGCCTGATGGCTCCCGTACCACAGGCACAGATCCTGCACAGAAAGGATACTGTTCATCGTTCTCTTTCCTCTTTCAATACGTCTTCAAAGGCGAGACTGTACCAATGTGCCTCGCCGCGTTTTACTGTTTTCTGCACGCAGTCGTCGCAGAATTTTGCTGCATCTTCGAGTGCGCACGGCATCGTTTTGCCATTCATCAGTGCGCCGCAGAGGGCAGAGGCGAACACATCGCCCGTGCTGTGCAGCGTCTGCGGAATGCAGGGTCTGAAAATTTCCGTATATTCCCCGTCCAGACGCGCACAGTAGCCGATCTCCTCGCCGCGGCGAACACCGGTGATGATAACATTCTCCACGGGGAGCTTTTCAAGCAGTTCATTCACGTCCGTGTCCATCGAGCAGCCTGCAAGGAGCGCCGCCTCCGTGTGGTTGGGCGTGATGAGCCGGGCCGCCTTGCAGAGCGTGCGCATCGCCTGCACGTATTCCTCCGAAAAGCAGCCGTAGAGCGCGCCGTTGTCGCCCAGCACCGGGTCGACAACGATCAAGGTGTCCTCGCCGCCAAAATCGCGCAGAAAGCTTTCCGCAAATCGAATCTGCTCCGCCGAGGCGAAAAAGCCGGTGCAGATGCCGTCGAATTTGACGTCGAGTTTCTTCCAGTGTGCGGCAAAGGCCTTCATCTCGTCCGTCATGTCCCGCATGACGTAATCGCCGAAGCCGCTTGCCGTATGTGTGGATAAAATCACCGTCGGCAGCGGAACGGTCTCCACCCCGCAGGCAGAGAGAATGGGCATGGCAACGCTCAGCGAGCACTTGCCGAAGCACGACAGATCGTTTAACAGCGCCATGCGCTTCATACCGCTTCCGTTGACGGGTCGAATCATTGTTGTTTCCTCCTGAAATAGCTGCCGACGAGTGCCGCGGCCAGATTAATGAGCATGGTCAGCAGCATCAAGATGGCTGCGATGGCGAACACCAGTCCCGTATCGCTCGACTCCTTGGCGTAAAAATAAAGTGCCACGGTGAGCGTCGCACCCGCGTTGTGCAGCCCCTCCCAGAAGCCATAAAGCATGTGCGCAGAGCCCGCCGTAAAGAGCAGCGCCGCCGATTCGCCGAGAATGCGGCCGACCGACAGAATACAGCCGGTCACAACGCCGTCCACGCAGCTTGGCAGCACCACCGTGCGAATGGTGCGCCATTTGCCCGCTCCAAGGCCGAAGGCGCCCTCGCGGTAGCTCTGCGGCACGGTTTTGAGACTCTCCTGCGTGGTGCGCATGATGGTCGGCAGGTTCATGATCGTAAGCGTCAGCGCACCGGCAAGAAGCGACGTGCCGTTTTTGCAGAAGATCAGCATACCGACCAGGCCGTAGATGATCGAGGGGATACCCGAAAGCGTTTCCGACGCATATTCGATGGCGGAGACAAGCTTTTTATTCGCGGCGTATTCGTTCAAATAGATCGCCGCGCCCACGCCGAGCGGCAGCACGATCAAAAGCGTTGCAATGACGATATAAAGCGTGCTCAGAATGTCCGGCAGGATGCCGACGCGGTTTGCAAGATAGCTTGGCGCGGTGGAGAGCATCTCCCATGTGATGTTTGGAATACCATTGCCCAATATATATCCAATCATAAACAGAACGAGCGCACAAGTCAATACTGCCGCGGCTCCCATGAGCGCATGCATCAGGATAATATAGGCCCTGCGGCGGGCCGAAGCACGGGCTTTGAGCATTCAGTCTCCCTCCTTGTTGCGCTTTAAAAAGAAATTCAACGCCGCATTGATGAGCATGATGAAAAGATACAGCACAAGCGCGATGGAAAAGAGCGCCTGACGCTGCAAGCCGGAGGAATAGGACATCTCGCTTGCAACGGCCGTGGTGAGAAATCGGACGCTTTCAAAAAGCGAGGGCATGTTCGGCGCGTTGCCCGAGACCATCATCACCGCCATCGCTTCGCCGATGGCGCGGCCGACGCCGAGCACGACCGCCGCGGCGATACCGCTTTTCGCCGCCGGAACGGAGACGCGAAAATAGGTCTCGATCGGCGTTGCGCCCAGTGCGAGCGAGGCGTCCTCGTACTCCTTCGGCACCGCGTCGAGCGCGGTGACGCTCACCTTGATGATCGACGGCAGGATCATCACCGCCAGCACGAGGATCGCCGCAAGCAGGCTCGCGCCATCTGGCAGATGAAAGGTCTTGCGAATGGCGGGCACCAGCACCAGCATGCCAACCAGGCCGTAAACCACCGACGGGATCCCCGCAAGCAGGCTCACCGCGCTGTTGAGCGCACGCTTCACGCCCTTGGGCGCGACCTTGGAAAGGTATACCGCCGTCAGAAAGCCAATGGGTACGCCGAGGACGATCGCACCCGCCGTGCCGTATACGCTCGTAAGAATGAAGGGCAGGATCCCGTAATGCGGCTGTGCCGCCGTGGACTCCCACACCTTCCCCGTCAGAAACGCGCCAAGGCCGATCTTCCGGATGGCAGGAATGCCGGAAATCACGAGATAGACCGTGATGAGCAGCACGCAGCCCACCGTGATGAGGCCGAGAATGAGAAACATACCGTGAATGACGGCTTCCCATATTTTTTTCTTCTGTGCCATAAGTCGTTTCCTCTTTACCCGGTCAGGGAGGCGGTTTTTACCGCCTCCCTTCAGATGCTTCTCTGTTAGTTTGCTGCGACTGCACCGGCATTGGCAATGATACCGGCAACCTCAGGGGAGATCGCGTAATCGAAGAAGGCCTGTGCCGCGGGGGAAAGCTCGGTGCCTTCCTTCGTCACAAGGACGAAGGGACGCTGCACAACATAGCTGCCGTCCTTGACCGTTGCCTCGGTCGCCTTCACGCCGCCGACGGTCAGCGCCTTGACGCTCTCACCCACTGCGGAGAGGGAGGCATAGCCGATGGCATTGGGGTTCTGGGACACGGTGTTGATGACATCGCCCGTGGAAGTCAGCTCCTGACGGTAAGCACAGGCGTCCTTGGTGCCGGTGATGGATTCAAAGCCGTCGCGCGTGCCGGAGCCGGCCTCGCGGCCGATGAGCACGATCTCGGCGTCATCGCCGCCGACGTCCTTCCAGTTGGTGATCTCGCCGGTGTAGATATTGGCGATGGTGTCCACGTCAAGGTCGGAAACGGGGTTCTCGGGACTCACGACAATGGCGATGCCGTCGTAGGCAAGCACGGTCTCCACAAGGCCGGAGGACTTTTCATCGTCCTTGAGCGCACGGCTCGAAAGGCCGATGTCGCAGCGTCCCTCGGTAACGGCCTGAATGCCGCTGCCCGAACCGGTGGGGTTGTAGGTGAACTTCACGTCCTTGTTGGCGGCCATGAAGGACTCACCGAGGGAGTTGATGACCTTTTCCATCGAGGTCGAGCCGTCGGTCGAAACGGTGCCGGAGAGCGCCGCGGTGGTGCCGCCTTCCTCGCCCTTGTTGTCATCAGAGGCATTGTCCTTGCTGCCGCAGGCGGTCAGCATACTCAGCGCCATGACAGCAGTCAGTGCAAGAGTAAAAAACTTTTTCATTTAAAATACTTCCTTTCGTTTTTTCATAGATCTTTTTCCTTGCTACAGTTGCCATCATAAAAGCGGGTTGTAAAATCAAAAAGTCTGCTTTTGTAAAATCACTGTAAAAGGGCAAAAAAGGACGTTTCCCAATAGAAAACGTCCTTTTTTGAGTATTTTTCTCTTTACGTCCAATAGCTGAAATTCGTGATCTCATATTCTGCCGTGCGTTCGCCCGCGGCGTCGTAGGCCGAGAGCACAAAGCGGTCATACTCCCCATCGCTGCGCGGCTTTTCGTCCAACCGATAGGTGCCGAGGAAATACCGCCGCCCGCCATCTTCGATCAGCTCGTCCACGGGGTAGACGCATCGTGTCTGATAAACATAATCCTGCATCTCCCCGTCCCACTTGTCCCGGCGCATCTGACAGATCTCCACGCGTGCAACGCTGCTGTCGTCAATGCGCCCGAACAATTCCAGCGTACCCTGTCCGCCCTGCGGCCACCGGCTGCACCCGCCAGCTTGAAAGGGTTCCCCGTCCGAACAGTCGAGCAAGGTGCCGTTTGCTTCCTGCCAGAGGAGGCCATGGCGATCGACTTCCGCGCACAAAAGTGCATTCTCTCCCGCCATCAGGTAATACTGCCGCCCTGCCTGCGTGCCGCAGGACGCCACAACGTGCGTTTCCTCATAGATGCCGTGGAACTCTTCCAGCATGTGTACCGCCATCATCGGCGTAAGCTTGGCGTCTGCAAGGAAGAGGTACAGTACTGCCGCACAGAGCATCACCGCAGCGGCGCGCACCGCGCGGTGCAGACGAGAGGGTTTCCGTTTAATTTTTTTCACGTCTGCACCACCCTCTCCGGCAGTGGGATCTCCACCTCAATGCGCTCGCCAAGACGGTCATAGATGAGCGTTATATAAGTATCGTCCGCCGCAATGGGTACGTAATGCTCCGCAGTATGCACCCAGAGCGTACCGCTACAGCCGCCGCAGCTCGAATACCCATACTCACTGCCTTCAAAAAACACCTCGCCGCGCTGATTCTCCAGCCGCAGCTCCTGCAGCAGCCGCTTGTAAACGACACCGCCCGGAATGCGGTCGTAGCCTCTCATCTGCACCACGGCAAGCTGCGCGCCCCGGATCTGATCATACGCTATGCCCGTAGAGACCCTGTCCACGCATACAATATCGTTTCCGATGGGAATTTGCACATTCAGTGTCTCGCTGCCCCACAGCTCGATCCAGTGAAATCTCTGCTCGCGTGCCCGGTAGCGGTCGCTGTCGGAAAAGCGCGGCGACTTGACCATCTCATTTGCGATCAGCACGCACAGCACCGCCGTTACCGTGACCATCAGATAGCGTGCGAGCACCAGCCACCAGCCGCGATAGCAGCGGCGCAGCGCCCGCCCCGTCTCCTCGGGGTCGCCCATCAGCATCACCGCGCGTTCGCCGGCCTCGTCTTCCCCGTAACCGAGCGCCGTCAGCGCCTCGGCATGATCCTCGATATGTCCGGAAAGCTCAGCACGCAGATCGCGTGCCTCGCCGCTCGTCAGTCGTCCGACCTGCGCGAGCACGCGGTCACAATACTCGTTTCTATCCATAGCCTCACCCTTTTACGCAAAGTGCAGCACGGCGTTCACTGCCCCGGAATACTCCCGCCAAGATGCTTCCTCTTCCGTGAGCGCTGCGCGCCCGGCGCGCGTGAGGTGATAGTATTTGCGCACGCGGCCTGTAGGCGCAGTCTTTTCATAGGCCTCCACATAGCCCTCGCGCTCCATGCCGTGCAGCACGGGATAGAGCGTCCCCTCCTTCATTTCGAACACATTGCTGGAGCGGCGCGCCAGCTCCAGAATGATCTGATAGCCGTACATATCCTCGCCCGCGAGCAGCTTGAGCAGCAGAAGCTGCGTGTGGTCAATGCTCTTTTTCTTCATCTCGCACCTCCTTCAATACATAGAACCTCTATGCGTATAGTATACATAGAATATCGAGGTATGTCAATCCCAATTGTAAACACTTGTTCATTTTCTTAACAAACCCTGAACTTTACCTCTTGCGCATTCGCGGCCTATAATTAAAATGATAACTTGCAAATCGGCGGGACTCTTTCACCGCCCCATCGCATCGACATGAAAAGAGGGGTTCCCAATGAAAACATATCAGGCTGGCATCGACGTAGGCTCCACCACGGTGAAGCTCGTTGTTCTGGACGAAAACGAAAACATGATCTTCGGGCAGTATCAGCGCCATCTTTCCCACACGCAGCGCGCGCTGTCCGACCTGCTCAAGCAGGCGCACAAGGTACTCGGTGAATGCGCGCTCTCTCTGCGCGCCACGGGTTCCGGTGCGATCAACCTCGCCAAGGCGCTCGGCGTGCCCTTCGTGCAGGAGGTCGTGGCCGTAGCGCAGGCGCTGGAGCGCGCCGCGCCGCAGGTAGACGTTGCCATTGAGCTCGGCGGCGAGGATGCCAAGATCATTTACTTCAAAGGCGGGCTGGAAGAACGCATGAACGGCGTCTGCGCCGGCGGCACCGGTTCGTTCATCGACCAGATGGCTGCTCTTTTGCAGACCGACGCCTCGGGGCTTGACCGCGAGGCCGCGCACTATCAGCAGATCTATCCCATCGCCGCGCGCTGCGGCGTATTCGCCAAGACGGACATTCAGCCCCTCATCAACGAGGGCGCGACGAAAGCCGACCTCGCCGCCTCGATCTTTCAGGCGGTCGTCAACCAGACGATCTCGGGTCTTGCCTGCGGCAAGCCGATCCGCGGTCACGTTGCATTCTTGGGCGGGCCGCTGCACTTCCTTCCCCAGCTCAAGGCCGCGTTCATCCGCACGCTGAAGCTGACGGACGAAACGACCATCGACCCCAAAAATTCCCATCTCTTTGCCGCCACGGGCGCGGCCATCGACGAAACGCCCGCCGAGGCGCAGCCGCTCAGCATGCTCATCAGGCGGCTCGACAGCGGCGTGCAGATGGACTTTGAACTAAAGCGCCTGCCGGCGCTCTTTGCAGACGAAGCTGATTTGGAAGCCTTCCGCGCGCGCCATCACACGGCAGTTGTGCCGCGCGGCGACCTCGCCGCCTACGAGGGTGACTGCTTCCTCGGCTTCGACGCTGGCTCGACCACGACGAAGCTCGCGCTCGTCGGCACGCAGGGCGAGCTGCTCTATTCGTTCTACGCGAACAATCAGGGCAATCCCATCAAGACTGCCATGCAGGCGGTACATACGCTGCGCGAGGCGATGCCAGCGGGCGCGCGCATCGCGCGCTCCTGCTCCACCGGCTACGGGGAAACGCTGCTCAAGTCCGCCTTCTCACTCGATGAGGGCGAAGTAGAGACCATCGCCCACTGCACCGCCGCGTCGTTTTTCGATCCAAAGGTCGACTGCGTGCTCGACATCGGCGGGCAGGACATGAAGTGCATCAAGCTCAAGGACGGCGCGGTGGACACGGTGCTCTTAAACGAGGCCTGCTCGTCCGGCTGCGGCTCGTTCCTTGAAAACTTTGCCAACTCCCTTGGCATGACGGCGCAGGAGTTCGCGCACGAGGCGCTCTTTGCCAAGGCTCCTGTGGATCTCGGCACGCGCTGCACCGTATTTATGAACTCCAACGTCAAGCAGGCGCAGAAGGAGGGTGCGAGCGTATCCGACATCTCTGCCGGTCTCGCCTACTCCGTCATCAAAAACGCGCTCTACAAGGTCATCAAGCTCTCCGACGCGAGCGAACTCGGTTCGCACGTCGTCGTGCAGGGCGGCACATTCTTCAATGAGGCCGTGCTGCGCGCGTTTGAGCGCATCTCCGGCGCGCAGGTGACCTGCCCCGACATTGCGGGCATCATGGGCGCATTCGGCGCGGCGCTGCTCGCGCGCGACCGCTACCACGGTCAGAAAACCACGATGCTGCCGCTTGAGGAGATCGAGCAGCTCACCTACAAGACCTCTGCCGCGCGCTGCCAGGGCTGCCAGAACCACTGCATGCTCACGGTCAGCGTCTTCCCCGGCGGGCGGCGTCATGTGAGCGGCAACCGCTGCGAAAAGGCGCTGCGTGGCGAAAACACCGCCAAAAGCGGTGAAAATCTCTTTGCCTACAAGCGCGAGCGCATGTTTGCCTATCCCCCGCTCGAGAAGGAAAACGCGCCGCGCGGAGAGATCGGCATTCCGCGCGTGCTGAACATGTATGAAAACTATCCGTTCTGGGCAACGTTCTTCCGCGATCTGGGCTTCCGCGTCATTCTCTCCCCGTTCTCCACGCGCGCGATCTACGAGCTGGGCATGGAGAGCATCCCGTCGGAGTCGGAGTGTTATCCCGCCAAGCTCGCGCACGGCCACGCCCAGTGGCTCATCGACCGGGGCGTAAAGACCATCTTCCACCCCTGCGTGTTCTATGAGCATCAGGAGGTTCCCGGTGCGCAGAACCACTACAACTGCCCCATCGTCGTCTCCTATCCCGAGAACATCAAGAATAACGTCGAAGCCGTGACCGACGGCTCCGTGCGCTACCTCCACCCCTTTCTTGCCTTTACGAACGAGAAGGTCGCAGCCGACCGTCTCGCGCAGTTCTGCAAGGAAACGTGGAACATCCCCGAGCGGGAAACGCGCCGCGCCGCGCACCTTGCGTGGGAAGAGCAGCAAAAGGCAAAGGCCGACGTCCGCGCCGCGGGCGCAAAAGCGCTCGCCGACATGGAGAAAAACGGCGGCAGCGGCATCGTTCTTGCGGGCCGCCCCTACCACGTTGACCCTGAGATCAACCACGGCATTCCCGAGCTCATCGCGGCCTACGGCCTCACGGTGCTGACCGAGGACTGCCTGCCCATCGACTTTACCCCCAAGCGCCCCGTGCGCGTGAACGACCAGTGGGTCTACCACTCGCGGCTCTACACGGCGGCGGAATTCGTCTGCGGGCGTGACGATCTTGAGCTCATCCAGCTCAATTCCTTTGGCTGCGGACTCGACGCTGTCACGACCGACGAGGTCTGTGAGCTTTTAGAGCAGGGCGGCAAGCTCTACACCTGCCTCAAGATCGACGAGGTCAACAACCTCGGTGCGGTGCGCATCCGCATTCGTTCGCTGCTTGCCGCCGTCGCCATGCGGCGCGAGCGCGGCATTCATTCGACTGCGCACGTCAAGCCCTATGAGCGCGTGTACTACACCAAGGAGATGCAGCGCGAGCGCTATACCATTCTCGCCCCCCAGATGAGCCCCATTCATTTCGATCTTCTGGAGCCCATCTTCCGTCACTACGGCTACAATTTTGAGGTGCTGCAAAACGACAACCGCAACGCCATCGACGTCGGCCTCAAATACGTCAACAACGACGCCTGCTTCCCCTCGATCACAGCGGTCGGTCAGCTGATGGAGGCTGTGACCTCCGGCCGCTACGACACCGACCATCTCGCCCTCATCATGTCGCAGACCGGCGGCTGCTGCCGCGCGAGCAACTACATCGCCTTCATCCGCCGCGCACTCAAGAAGGCAGGACTCGAGCATATCCCCGTCATCTCGCTCAACGCCAACGGCATGGAAACGAACGAGGGCTTCCGCATCTCCCCCGCGCTGCTGCTCACGGCGGCACGCGGCATCGTGCTCGGCGATGTGCTGATGCGCTGTTTGTACCGCGTGCGGCCCTACGAGCTTGAAAAGGGCAGCGCAAATGCGCTGCACCACAAGTGGCGCGACATCTGCATCGAGTCCCTCACGAGCGCGCACCCGAAGTACAGCTACGCGCAGCTTTGCCGCGGCATCGTGGAAGATTTTGACGCCTTCCCCATCGACGAGACGCTGAGAAAGCCGCGCGTCGGCGTTGTCGGCGAGATCCTCGTCAAATACATGCCCCTTGCCAACAACCACGTTGTCGACCTTTTGGAGCGCGAGGGCGCAGAGGCGGTCGTTCCCGATCTTCTCGATTTCTTTGCCGCCACCATCTATGAGCAGGACTTCAAGCACACCCACCTTGGAAAGGGGTGGACTGCTTCGGCCAGCGCCAAGCTCGGCATTCCGGCACTTCAGCGCATGCGCCGGCCTGCCATTGAGGCGCTCAAAGCCAGCAAGCGCTTTACTCCGCCCATGGCCATCGGTCATGTCGCCGAGCTTGCCAAGCCCTTCCTCTCGATCGGCAATCAGTACGGTGAGGGTTGGTTCCTCGCAGGAGAAATGGCAGAGCTCATCACCTCCGGCACGCCGAACATCGTCTGCATTCAGCCCTTTGCGTGCTTGCCGAATCATGTCGTCGGCAAGGGTGTCATCAAGGCGCTGCGCGCGGCCTATCCTGGCGCGAACATCGTCGCCGTGGACTACGACCCCGGCGCGAGCGAGGTCAACCAACTCAACCGCATCAAGCTGATGCTCACCGCGGCGCAGCGTGCGCTGCACACACAGCAGCCAAGCGCGCCGAAAGAACCGCCGCAGCATCCCTCGTCCCCGTCCATCAGCCTGCCGCATCCCAAGGTCGCCATGCTGTGAGCGCAGAAAACGGGTGAAATTGAAAAATAGGCTTGCTTTTCGCGTCTTTCTATGGTACTATGAGTACCTGTGAATATAGCGTGATCTCACGTTCAACAACTTGGAGGTTTTCACCATGACTTTACTCGTTACGATTCTTCAGCTTCTCTGCGGTCTCATTGTCATCGGCATCGTTCTCTTCCAGAGCGGCAAGTCCGCCGGTTTAAGCGGTGCGATCGGCGGCGTGGCCGATTCTTTCATGGCCAAGAACAAGGCCAAGAGCACTGATGCCCGTCTTGCGCGCGCCACCAAGTGGGTCGGTGCTGCGTTCATCGTCCTGACGCTCGTGCTCAACATGCTGTAAGAGCAAACAAATCCAACGAAAAAAGGGTGTGGAAAGCAATGCTTTCCACACCCTTTTTTCTATCGTTGCCAAGGCTCTCCCGCACATCTCTTCGATCGCCTCAGTTGGCGTTTCAAAGATGATAAAAAGCCCTTTTGTATGGCTTCGCGATCTGCCATACAAAAGGGCTTTTTACTTACGGTTCAGTGACCTGCAAGCAGCGCCTGCCGATCCAGTCGGTCGATTAGACCAGCTCGATCATAGCGGTCTCGGCAGCGTCGCCGCGGCGAACGCCGGTGCGAACGATGCGGGTATAACCGCCGTTGCGCTCAGCATAGCCGGGAGCGATCTCCTTGAACAGCTTCTTGCAGACATCCTCGCGGGTGATGAAGCTCATCGCCTGGCGGTAAGCTGCCAGATCGCCCTTCTTGCCGAGGGTGATCATCTTCTCAGCCATGGGCTTGATTTCCTTGGCGCGGGTGACCGTGGTCTCCATCTTGCCGTTATCCAGGAAATCGGTGACCTGCTGACGGAGCATCGCCATACGCTGATCGGTAGTCTTACCGAGCTTACGAGTTCCGGGCATATTGGTTTCCTCCTTGTAAGGATAAGTTGTCGGCCGTCGTTCTACGCGTGGGCGTAGGTGCCGGTCATTAGTTGTTGTCTTCGCTGGCCAGGGACAGGCCCATCATCGCCAGCTTGTTGATGACCTCTTCAAGACTCTTGCGGCCGAGGTTTCTCACCTTCATCATATCGTCCTCAGTCTTGGAGATCAGATCCTCGACCGTGTTGATATTGGCACGCTTGAGGCAGTTGAAGCTGCGCACGCTGAGATCGAGCTCTTCGATCGTCAGCTCGAGCACCTTGTCGCGCTGCGCCTCGGCCTTTTCCACCACGGTGGACTTGCTGCCCATCGCGTCGGAAAGGTCGGTGAAGAGCGAGAAGTGGTCGCAGAGGATCTTGGCGCCGAGAGAAACGGCGTCGCGTGGACTGATGGTGCCATCAGTCCAGACCTCGAGCGTCAGCTTGTCGAAGTCGGTCATGTTGCCCACGCGGGTGTTTTCCACGGTGTAGTTGACCTTGTACACGGGCGTGTAGATCGAGTCAACGGGAATGACGCCGATGGCCGTCTGGGCCGTCTTGTTGCGGTCGGCGGACACATAGCCGCGGCCGTGGGAAAGCGTCAGCTCCATGTTGAGCGTCGCACCGGCATCAAGCGTTGCGATGTGCAGCTCGGGGTTGAGCACCTCGACCTCGCTGTCGCACTTGATGTCACCAGCCGTGACCTCGCACGGACCCACTGCCTCAATGTAGACGGTCTTGATGCCGTCGGCATTGTGCAGGCGGGTGATGAGGCTCTTGACGTTGAGCACGATCTCCGTCACATCCTCCTTCACACCGGGGATGGTGGTAAACTCGTGCTGCACGCCGGCGATCTTGATAGAGGTCGCCGCGGTGCCGGGCAGGGACGAGAGCATAATGCGGCGAAGCGCATTGCCGAGCGTGATGCCGTACCCGCGCTCAAGGGGCTCCACGGTAAATTTGCCGTAGGTGCCGTTCGCGGGGTCCTCCGCGCACTCGATCTTGGGCTTTTCGATTTCAATCATGCAGTTACCCTCCATTTCCATTCTGTGGTCTCAAAGTCCACACCAAAATTCTGCGTGTGTCTGTTGAGGGCTCGCCGCCGATTACTTGGAGTACAACTCAACGATGAGGTGCTCCT
>OJKY01001073.1_pt1 | contig 18068 bp, 13 predicted proteins | sample 1596571 | NCBI WGS metagenome assembly OJKY01 (sample SAMEA4350170, study PRJEB24818) | metagenome | biome: human; feature: gut; material: faeces | place: Denmark | collected 2013-09 | reverse complement strand
CCCCAATATTTCCTTAACAATATATAGGGAAATGCCCAACAGGGCAAGAGAGTTAAAACAGAGAAATCCCATTTTCAATCCTCTCCCCTTGCCGTGACCCGCAGCATTACGGGGTGTTTTGCAACGCAAAATATAGGGGAGGTGTCCGGAGGACGGAGGGGTTAAAATACAGCGACAGCAACAAAATCAAGTACCAATCCTCTCCCCCTGTGTTCCTACAAGGAATATAGGGGGAGTGCCCACAGGGCGAGGGGGTTAATAAACAGAGACAGCAACAAAATCAAGTATCAAACTCTCCCCTGCCGTGTCCCGTAGCATTACGGGGTGTTTTGCGCAGCAAAATATAGGGGAGGTGGCCGAAGGACGGAGGGGTTAGAAAAGAATAAAAAAAGAGTCGATGTCTAAAAGAGAAATAAGTAAATAAGGATAAATTTATGTTGCATCTTTATAATATCTATCAATCTGAATACAAGATAGATAAAAATTATTTATTACAAAATCGATAAATAATTAAGAAATCACTATAAACTAATTAAAAATATGCTTATATTTGTGTTGATACCGTAAATGGACTCGCGGTGGTATCGAACAGATATACCACGAGAGGAGGTTTTATATAGCCTCCGGTCCATGATGATGCAAATAGCGATTTGCATTAGGAGTCCATTTACAGTATCAATTACTCACTCATCAGGGTCGGAGGCTTTTTTTATATAAAAAGCGATGACAAAATATTCTTTCTTACGGCTTAGATTATTAAGAACAATCCGGGAATGGATTTGTTCAGCGAACATGATTGATATAGAACATTTTACAAAAATATTCTATTCACTCGGCGAAATCGATCAGTCTATTGTTAAAAAATACATACACGGAGATTCTATAAGAAACATCTCCCGATGTCTCGGCTATTCAGAGTCCTTTATTTACGAAAGGATATACAAATTTCACAAGAAAATACGAAAAGTTTCTCGTCACGAGAAGGCACAAGATTTCGACTAAATCCAGCTTCCGCAGATTTACTCCACAACGACAGACTCGGTACTGACAATAACAAAGCAGCCGATCTCTAAAAGACCGGTTGCTCAATAACTCTATCCTTAAAAGGATCAACGAATACTTTTCATTTTAAGATTTTGTCTGATAAGGGACTGCATATGAAGTTTTTCTGTTGCAGACAACGGTTTCATTTCCGACAATTTCATCTCGTTTTTCAACAACTTTATCGACGACGGGATATTAGTATTTGCGGCTGCGGCTTGAACAGATCCTTTAAAGAAGAGAGATGCATTCCACAAATCATACCACCCTAAGCTAAAATTGCTGTCACTGGGGTCGGCATCGGCATTAAAGCAATAAAGTCCACACCAACGATCTTGCGCATATACAACCTCGCCGCCTTGTGCATTTTCAGCGAAGTTTACATATTCAAAATTATCGGTTTCACTCTCTGGAAGTCCTGCGAAAGTGAAAATAGCGTTAACCATTCCGACATTAGTTTCTACCTGCATAACTCCCATAATTTGTAAATCAGCAATTCTAAAACCATTATCGGTCACTTCGGCTTCCAGTTGATTGGGATACCCATCCTTAAAATAGAAATGGTCTATTACAAGAGTATCAGGATTATTTGCATGTTTTAATGAAAACTCAGTATCGAATCCCATAGGTGTACTTCCGGGTTGTTGTGTTTGAAGATCATATTGATAGAACAAGAATCCGAATGTACCTGTAAAATCACTTTCTTGTGCAGCGGTATACTCCCAATAAGGAGCTGCAACGGTTTGAGTTTCTTCATCGACGCCACCAACCAATGCAGCAGACACATTTCCGCCGGCATCAGCGAAAGCACCCTCGGCAAAATCGAGGAATACATACGATACGGCTTCGTTCTCGTCGAACACTACACTTTCGGGCAAAGTAATCGTAACAGACTCATTATTGATAGCGACACTCTCGATCGTACCGCTGGCATAAGAGGTAAGGTTACCCTTCGTCACATCGTAGGTGATAGCACCGCTTCCTCGAACAACGGTCTCGTTGAAAGTCAAAACGACACTGCGTCCGCCGTTCGTAGCTTTATATTTATTACCGTCGGGAACGTTCACCAAATAAGGAGCCTCTTCGTCGGGCAATTCGACAGATGCCGAAGCCACAGCCCCGCAAACGCCTTTGTCATTGGATGCCACGGCATATACATAGTACGTAGCCCCTAAATTCTGGTTAGAAAGCGTACCGCTCACGCTGGGTTTTTCGGCAGCTTTCACCAATGTAGAGCCTTCGTATTTCGCTTGCAACAACTGGTCGGGGTCGACAGTCATCGCCTCGTCGGTTACAATATAAGAATAATATACGGTTCCCTCTGCCGGAGTAATGGTTACCTTGAAAGCATCCACGGCTGTTTTCTCAGCCGTCACCGTTACGGCAGGACCTTCGCCCATATCCACCGGCGTAAAGTCTTCGAATTCGGTGCAACCTGCCCCCATGAGGCAGATTGCAGAGAATAATCCTATAATATATTTTTTCATTGCTCTATAATTTTATTATTCTTCAACTTTTTTCATAGTGACGGTTTGTGCACCGCTTGCAGCATAGCCCGTTTGTTCCACAATCGCCGCGAACACATAGGTATTTATGGAAATGGTTCCATTAGAAACCTGAGCCGTTGCCGAGCTTGCGCCATTGAAATCGAGACTCAAAGTATACTCACCAGCAGTACCCAAATCCTGACCGGCGTTAATCGTTATCGACCTGAAATCGGCACTTACCGTACCCATTACCGATTTATAAGTCGCGCCATTCGCCGCCGGAACGATCTGCGTAAACCAAACTCGATCTACATAGTCTGCGTCTTTCACGACTTCGCAAGTCCAATTTTGCATTCCACCTTCAAACGGATTAGCTCCCGATGCATTATATTTACCCAAGATTCCGGCAGCAGCCAGCGGGTGATCGTCATCGCTGATGGTGACGGTAGTCGTGTAGTTCGCACCTAAATTACAGCCTTCGGGAGCAGAAAGTTTGATATCGAAACACACATCGCCATTATAGTCGTCGTTATCGATAGGTTCGATCGATATGTAAGCGACCATCTCGCCGTCAGCGGTAAACGACAAAGTATTCGACGTATTTTTCAAACGGTAATTCACGCCCTCTTTCGCTGCGTTTTTACCGGCATAGGCAGTCGTATCGATTTCAAAACCCACCGACACGTCGAGCCCTTTGGAAGCGACCAACGAAACGGGTATTTTAACCTCGCTACCGGCATTCTCGGCTATGGAAGTGGACTTACTGTCAAAAGCCACGAATGCATCTTTATCGCTGAACATAGGAGTATCCACCGATTGGCACGAAGCTAACACCCCTCCTACAACAGCCGCATATATAAATTTACTTATTTTCATAATTGTCTTCTATTAAAATTTATTTGCTTTGATAACCGGGATTCTGATCCATATTGTCGTTATACAAAATATCGTTCTCGGGAATTGGCAATGCCCAACGATAGCTCGGGAAATCGATATTTTTCGTGAGCGGAACCAAGTCGTAATCGGTCCGAACCAACGACTTCTGCAAACGTTTCATATCGAAGAATATATGACCCTCGAACAAGAACTCTTTGCGGCTTTCCTCGAACAGGTTGTCGAGCGTTACCGAAGCGTAAGCCTCGGCATTACGGTTCGTGGCTACGCGATTCAAATCGTCGATGGCGGTTACGCCCGATACCGTAGCTCCACGGTAAATAGCCTCCGAACGTATCAGATACATTTCCGAGATACGCAATACCGGCACGTTATTGTAGGCCAACAGTCCGTTTTTGCCGGGGAACTTGGTAGACCAGCGATAACCCGGATACTTACTGTTGGTTTTCGTCAATCCGGTCAACCGCACATCGGTTGCGTCATACAAATCGATGAGGTCGTTCGATACTCGAACGTCGCCGTAACCGGCTCCGCCTGCAACTTCGGGTGCTGTCAAGTAGTCTCCGAGGTCACTGCGGCTACCGTCGCTCTGAGATACGTAAACTTCAAATATGATTTCGCTGCCCGATTGGGGGGCTACATCTACCGAGCCGTCCCACATCGATACGAAGCGGTCGCCCGAAAGCAGACGGAAACGCCCGTTCTTGATCACTTTCGTCGCATAGTCGGCGGCCAACTGCCAATCTTCATGGTGCAGATATACCCGTGCCATCAAGGCTTGAATAACCGGTTTCGTTACCGTCGCTACGACATCTTTCACCCCCGAGCGAACATAGCTGTCGCTCATCAGGCGTTCGGCTTCCACCAAGTCGGGTATAATGAGGTTTTCATACACTTCCGCTACCGTGTTACGAGAGGGACGGGCCGAAAGGTCGTCCTTCAAGACGATGGGCACACCCATCGCTTCTACTCCGGTAATGCCGTTTGCCTTGATATATCCGTAGGGTTGAGCATAAACTCGTACCAAATCGAAATAAGCCAAAGCACGCAAGAAAAGATTCTCGGCTTTGATGTTGTTGATTTGCTCGTCGCTTACCCCGTCCCGCGAGAATTTTCCTTCGTCAATAGCCGTGAGGGCTTTATTACAGCCCAATATCGCGCTATATGCGCTCGACCAAAGACCCATCGTGCTGGTCGAAGTATAGTTCCAAGCCGGTTCCTGACGCATACGTCCTGTATTGACCGGCCCTACCATACCGTTGCCGCACATCACGTCGAATGTCAACGGGAACGATGCTCCATACCACGAGATGACTGCCCGATAGTTACCCGCCGTCGCTCCGTCGATCCCTTCGAAGGTCGACAGAGCCAATTCGTCTGACTGATCCATCGGTGGCTCCTTCGTCAGAAAGTCCTCGCAGGAAGAAAGAGCCAACGCTAAAACTGCTATCGATAAAATTATTTTTTTCATTGTAACAATCCTTTTTTAATTGATTAGAAAGTAATATCCACACCCACGATCATCGAACGAGTCATCGGGTAACTGATAATGGTAGCACCCGTGGTTCCGTGTTCGGGATCCCAGTAGTTCATGTTGTGGAACGTATAGAGGTTTAATGCGCTGGCATAGATGCGAACACCGCTCATCAATGCCTTTTTGGTCCATTTCGAAGGCAAATTGTATGCCAACGTAATATCTTTGATACGCAAGTAGCTGCCATCTTCGAGATAACGGGTAGAAATGGCAGAGCTGTTGCTCGAATTGTTGTAAACCGGTTTCGGCAATACATTGGTGTCGCCCGGTTTCTTCCAGTAGTTCATGGCGCCTTTCCAAATGTTCTGGTCGCCGTAAGAGCCGTCTGCTTCGAACAACGAACGGTCTTGGTTCAATACCTTGTTACCGTAGCGAGCTTCGAGCTGAATACCCAACGATATACCTTTCCAAGAAAGCTCGGTATTGAAACCGCCCGTCCACAAAGGTTCGGGAGAACCGGCATTGATACGGCGAGCCTCTCCGTAATTCTCGGTCAACAAGCCCTCTTCGTTACGCCACAAAGCGTTACCGTTCTGAGGATTCACCCCGGCATAGTCATACAACCAATAGGTATAAAGCTGTTCGCCCTTGACATAACGCAAAGTCGTTCCTATAAAATCTTGACCCGGAGCAAGTTCGAGCACTTTCGAACGGTTAGCCGCAAAGTTCACGCCGGCTGTCCATTTGAAGTCGTTGGTATTGAAAATATCGGCATCCAACTGAACCTCCACACCGCTGTTGCGAATCTTACCTACGTTCTGGGCTTGCGAAGCAAAACCGGTCGTATAAGGCAGAGGAGCCGCGATCAACATATCCTCGGTACGACGGGTGTACCAGTCGATAGAACCGTTCAAACGGTCGAACAGACGGAAGTCGATACCGATATTGTGAGTCTTGTTGGTCTCCCAAGTCAATTTGCGGTTCTGCAACTGAGAAGGCAACTGACCGGTAATACCGTTGTACACGATGTCGGAGTACAAACCGTAGTGAGCGTAGGCTGCAATATTGTCGTTACCGTTCACACCATAGCTGTAACGCAATTTCAATTGATTAAGTACCGATTTGATATCCTGCATGAAATCTTCGTTGTGAATATTCCACGAAGCGCTGGCAGCCCAGAAAGTACCCCAACGCTTGTCGGGACCGAACTTGGAGCTACCGTCCGTACGAATAGAACCTTTTACATAATAACGACCTTTGTAATTGTATTCGGCTACACCGAAGAAAGAAACCATCGACATTTCGGTAAGACCGTCACCCACTCGTTGGTCTTCTACCGAAACACCCACAGAGTGGTAAGGACGTTGCTGATTCACATGATAAGATATACCTTGCAAGAAAGAATATTCATACGTATTGGCTTCCTGACCGATCAACACATTCAACGAATGGTCGTCGTTGAACAGGTCGTCATAAGTGATCGTATTCGAAGTAGTCAATATGCGATATTGGCTCTCGGCCGTGTTCAAAGAAGCACCATAAGAAGCCGTGTTCACGAAAGCCGGACTGTAAGCGCGGCTGGTAGTCGTGGCATACTCGATAGAGTTGTTGGTACGGAACGTCAGTTGTTTGATCGGTTTCCATTCCAAATAAACGGTTCCGTTGAATTTATACTGCTTGTCGTATTTGTCTTGTTCGCGAATAGCGGCGATCGGGTTCACGTTGAACACGAAAGGCAAGTCGAAGTTATAGCTTCCGTCCTCGTTGTAAGCATTCATGGTCGGCGCCAAAGCCATACCCGAATAGAAGGGGTTCGTAGGAGCCAAACCGCTATCGCCCAACAAACTATTTTGCACATCGGAAACCTTCATATAACCGCCATGCAGACGAGTACCCATTTTCAACCATTTGTTCAACTCGGTATCGAGGTTCGCACGAATCTGCATCTTCTCGAAACCCACGGTCGGTACGATACCGTTTGTTTTATTATAAGACAATGAAGTATAGTAAGTAGTCTTGCCCGCACCGCCCGAAGCGATCAACTCATACTCTTGCTGGCTGCCGTTACGCGTCAACTCTTTCATCCAGTTGGTCGCGCGTCTGCTGGCCATAGCCTGCGGGAAATAATACTCCGACGAAGGATCATCGGGATTATACCCAGCATTGATACGGGCATCGCGTTGATATTGTACATATTCTTCGAGATTGGCCATACCGAAGTCATTGTCATTGGCAAGCGTGGACACACCGTAGCGGGCACGAGCGGTAATCTTGGATTTCCCGGCTTCTCCCGACTTGGTGGTAATCAAAATCACACCATTGGCAGCACGCGAACCATAGATAGAAGCGGCTGCGGCATCCTTCAACACCGTCACCGAAGCAATATCGCTGGCGTTGATCAAGGCAATAGCGTTCATACTGTTGGAAAGTCCGCCTACATCACCGCTTTCTACGGGAATACCGTCAACTACATACAAAGGGTCGTTACCGGCTCCGATAGAACTGGTTCCGCGGACCCGAATCGTAGCCACAGATCCCGGTTGCCCGTTGCTCGACGAAACCGACACACCGGCCATTTTACCGGAAAGCATCTTATCGACCGAAGTCTCGGGGATAGAAGCCAACTCGTCGCCATCGACCGTTGCGATAGAACCGGTTTTGGCCTCCTTCCGTATCGTCTGGTAACCTACCACCACGACATCGTCGAGAGTATGATCGGCAGAATTCAATTTAACGACCATACCATTACGCGCAAAAACCTCCTGTTTTTCCATACCGATGTAGGAAATAACCAAAGTTCTCGATGCCCCGGCAGGGATCTTGATTGTAAACTTACCGTCCGTGTCGGTAATAGTAGAAGCATTCGCGCCCTTCACCAAGATAGACGCACCGATAACCGGCTCGTCATTCTCTGCCGACAACACCGTACCGGAGATACTCGTTTGAGCCACCGCTAACGAAATGCCAGCCAACAGAGCGCACAATAACAATGTTAATTTTCTCATACGACTGAAATTAAATTTAAATAAACGATTATTCCTTCTTCTTTTTTCACATTACACACACTCGACAATCTTTGTCAAGTTTTTTTTCATTACACACTACTAACTCTAAAACTTTTCTTTCCTTTTTTAACCTTATTATATATATAAAACTTAATAAAAATAGCGAATCTCTATGCTCAAATCAACTTCCCATAGAAGTATTCAGCATGCAAAGATAACAAAAAAACCTCAATATAAAAATCAAATTGAAAGAAAACATACCTTTCGGGCTTTCTTTTTGATAAAACCCATTCTCTTTTTTCGGAGATTCATAAATATACATTTTTCACAACAAGACTAACTTATTAAGAAACAATATAATAGATAATTCTTAATTTAATTATAAAATAATACGAGAAACAAGAAGTATTCTATGTTAATAAAATATAAAACAGAACCTACTATAATCGTATTATCGCCAAATAGCGCTAATCTTATCAAAATTTTAACTCAATTCGTTTATTCAATTAACATTCGATACTTCTCCCCCTCCTCCCTGCCGTGTCCCGTAACATTACAAGGTATCACGTATAAAATCGGAGCAGAAGCGAAAGGAAAATACATCTCCTCCTCTGCCGTGCCCCGTAGCATTACGGGGTGTTTTGTTCAGCAAAATATAGGGGAGGTGTCACACAGTGACGGAGGGGTTGAAAAAACAGCGGCAATAACAAAATCAAATCTCACACTCTCCCTGCCGTGTCACGCAGCAATATAGAAGGTGAGAATGTTTTATATTGTTATATAGAAAACACATCGAACTGTAAAGAAAGACATGTATCACACTCCTCCCCTGTGTTTTGCGCAGCAAATATAGGGGAGGTGGCCGAAGGACAGAGGGGTTAAAGAAACAGAGGGGTTGAAAAAACATCAGCAGCAACAAACCGGGTATCACACTCTCCCCTTGCCGTGTCCCGCAGCATTGCGGGGTGTTTTGCACAGCAAAAATATAGGGGGAGTGCCCGCAGGGCGAGGGGGTTAAAACAACAGAGAAGTTAAAAAAAATTACACAAACAGAAAAAACAAATGTTTCCAATTAAACACTTTGACCAGAAACCTTTAATCTCCGAACAGTCTCTTTCAACAACTCTATCACAGCCGGCTGATTCTCGAAAATCGCTCGATTTTCAATCCTCAATACGGTTATCCCTCGTGCAGATAACCTGTTATCCCGGCTCCCGTCTCTAAGGCTCCCTTCGATTGTATAATGGCCTTGCCCGTCCAATTCTATTCCCAACTTCAATTCGGGACAGTAAAAATCCAATATATACTCACCCACCGAAAATTGCCGGCGGAATCTCACTCCATCGATTTGTCGGTTTTTCAATATCAGCCAAAGAGTCGCTTCGTATTTTGTCCCGTTGGAACGAAACTCTTTCCGCTGGACCTCTTTCTCCTTTCTGTTGAAACTTCGTTTCATAACTCATTTAGAATGATTTACAAATATAATTTCCTAGAATGGTAAATCCAACTACTTCCCCTCTTATTTTTTCAAAGCTCCTCTATAATATTTATTTACCTCTACCGATATTTCTACCCCCTACAAATAAAAATTACCTTGTAATATTTCTCAACCCCTCTCCTCCGGAACTGCCGTTCCTTCGGTCTCTCCCCTATATTTCCCTACGAAAACACAGGGGAGAAGGTTGATTACTTCTTATCCAACGACAAAATCACATAATAAAAGAATGCCTCAAAACACCTCCTCTGCCGTGCCCCGTAACATTACAGGGTGTCACGTATAAAATCGGAGCAGAAGCGAAAGGAAAATACATCTCACCCTCCTCCCCTGTGTGGCGAAGACATATAGGGGAGGTGGCACGCAGTGACGGAGGGGTTAAAAAACAGAGGAGTTGAAAACATCGGCTGTAACAGCAACAAACCGAGTATCACCCTCTCCCCTTGCCGTGTCCCGCAGCATTGCGGGGTGTTTTGCACAGCAAAATATAGGGGAGGTGTCCGAAGGACGGAGGGGTTAATAAAACAGAGGGGGTTAGAATACAAGCAAAAGCAACAATCCCCGATTCCGCCTTTATCTGGCGGCGAAGACGCAAGGAAGACGGAGGAAAAAGGGCGAGGACTGTCCGAGCGGAGCGAGTTCCGCAGACCCCGACGGCGACCGTAGCGACAAGCCAAAAGCCCGATAACTGCGGCGGCGCTTCTTGGTTCGTTCTTCTCGCTGCTGAGAAGAATGAACAAATAACGTAAATTAGTGTAACAAGGACTTTCTTTGGCTGGGAAAGAAAGTCCTTTGTATCCCCCCTACCCAGCCTCACGAGCAGAAAAAAAACAGCCCCATTCCGAAAACACAAGCGTATAAAAAGGGAGTTGAAAAATAAAAGAAAATAGACAAAATCGCCCCATTAGTATAAATCTGAGAAAAAAAAGAACCGTTCATGCATGCATACACATTCTCTTTTGTACTTTTGTCTAAAATTTTAAGCTGTGAATCTTATCATCGATCAAGGAAACTCGATAACCAAAATGGCACTCTTTCGGGCAGGACGATTGCAAAATGTCTATTTCTACCCGAAATGGGACTCAACGACCGTTATTGACTTCTTGGATGCTCACGAAGTCGATGCCGCCATATTCTCGACAGTCACCGAGTACGATCCCCAAGCCATAGCGATACTGCGACAGCGACTACCCTACTTTTTAAAATTCGACCATTCATCGGAACTCCCCATTAAAATAGGATATGCCACCCCCGAAACATTAGGTCTGGACAGAATCGCCGCAGTAGTGGGAGCCGCCATGCAATGCCCCGACAAAGCAGTGCTCATCGTCGATGCAGGCACATGCGTCACCTACGATCTACTCACCGCCGACGGCACGTTTGCCGGCGGAAACATAGCACCGGGCATCCGATTGAGATTACGGGCCATGCACGAACACACGGGAAAACTCCCCCTCATCGACGATGCAGGAGAGACACCCGAAATAGGATTCAGCACCGAAACCGCCATGCGGGCAGGAGCTGTGCTCGGTGTCGCTTATGAAATAGAAGGATATATAGCCCTGTTAAACAAGGTTTATCCCGACCTTTTCATTTTTTTAACAGGGGGAGATGCCTTAAAATTGGCTGCAAAAATAAAAAGTCGCATCTTTGTGGACGAAAACTTGGTACTAACCGGCTTAAACAGAATCTTACAAGAAAATGCTAAAATATAAAATTCTCTTTATCTGCTTGTCGATAGGGCTCGTCGCCTTTGCCCAAAACGGGACAAGCTCGCCCTATTCCAGATTCGGATATGGTATTTTGGGTGACAACGCCATAGGCGCTCAACGAGCTATGGGTGGCGTAGGATATGCCTTGCACAACAATCGGCAAATCAATGTGATGAACCCGGCTTCCTATGCAAGCATGGATTCGCTCACTTTTCTTTTCGATATAGGACTCACCTATCAAAATACAATCACCAGAGAAGGCTCGCTAAAAGAAAACAGCCAAAGCGGGTCGCTCGACTACATCGTCATGCAGTTTCCATTGGGACGGTACATGGCCGGTAGCGTGGGGCTCCTGCCCTATTCCAATGTAGGCTACTCTTTCATAAACAGCATAGACAACGGCTCGGATAGCCGGTCGGGCGATGGCAACATCTCACAAGCCTATGTGGGAGTAAGCGGTAGACCCTTCAAAGGATTCTCGATAGGAGCCAACATCAGCTACCTCTTCGGGAACCTCACCAATACCAGCACCGGAATACCGAATGACGGCAGCAGCGGCATGTTCGAAACCATGCTCAAAGTACGCGACTACCATTTATCGTTCGGAGCCCAATACGCCATAGAATGGAACAAAAAGCATACCATCACGCTCGGTGCGGTTTACTCCCCCGGGAAAGCCCTATTGGGCCGAGCATACACCAGTACCTACGATGTAAGCTCCAACACAACGATCGATGCCGATACCCTGAAAATGAAAAACAATTATTCATTGGCCTCGACATACGGTGGTGGTATCAGTTATAACTACGATAAACGCCTTACCATAGCGGCCGACGTAACCTACCAGAATTGGGCGGACGCCAAATTTACGAATCTCCTCGCCGGACAATCACAACCTTCCAAAGGACAATTCAATAACCGATTAAAAATAGCGTTGGGAGCCGAGTTCCGTCCGAAAAACATGGGAGGAAACTATTTCGAACACGTCAACTACCGGGCAGGTATCTTCTACAATCGCTCTTATCTGAAAATAAACGGGAACGATATGGACGAAATCGGAGCCTCTTGCGGTTTCGGTTTTCCCCTTGCCACAGACAAATCGGTAGTCAACGTATCGTTCGAGTACATCAATCGCCAATGCACCCCCGTTAAACTCATTACCGAAGACCATTTCAGAATATCGGTAAGCCTCACTTTTAACGAGATGTGGTTCTGGCAACGCAAGTTCGAATAAAATTCTACTACCCATAAAAACGACGAAGCGATTGCGTCAAAACGAAGAAGCTGTTTTAAATTTATTCCGAGACAGATTGAGACCTATGTTGAAGCAGATTGGAGTCCGAGATATGCAGTTAATAGCGGGCTATTGACAAAAATCAAGGAATTCAAGATGCGAGACAGGGGCTCAACATGGCCGGAACATACCTGCTTGCAATGATAACATTATTTCTCAATAAATTTAAAACAGCTTCTAAATGACCGTTCTGAAAAGTCACAGATCGTAACCGCTAAACCTCAAAGAGCCGTATCAAAACTCTTATAGAGTAATGATACGGCTCTTCCTTCGTAAAATTGTTTTCACCTCCTTCTCACCTTTTTAGGCTGCCCGAATTTTCATCTAATCTCTCCCCCTGCGTTGCGAAACGATATAAGGAAAAAGATCTATACCCAATTTCGTTTCCGCTGCCGGTATTACCCCACCTCCCCTGCCGTGCCCCGTAGCATTACGGGGTGTTTCCGTTAGGGAATATAGGGGGAGTGCCCGCAGGGCGAGGGGGTTAAACCCTACAATCAAAAACTCTTATGGAATCTTACAACTATTTCCCTAAAAGAGGAGAAATATATCCAAGAACCTTTTGCAAATGATCGACCTTACTCCACTTGATCTTATTCGCTTTAAGAAATACATTGAACTCTTTTCTATTCGATTCGGGCAAGAGCTTCGAAACAGATTTTTTATTCGCATTGACAATTTCACCACCGACAATGAAACACAACCGAGTAGACACCGGTAATGTCTGCCCGTTTTCACGCTCCACGCGAATCATATCGTAATTGAGATTGGCGATACCGCCGAGTTGCAAACTCGACAAATTATCGACCGCCGAAGTAGACGACGATGTACCATAAGCCCCCGTCCCTTGTAGCAAACGGTCGAAATCGCCCGTCGTCCTACGACCGAGAATCGCTTGCGGTGTCTCGCCCAATACCTCGATAAAAAAATTCTCGCAACGTACGAATTCGGTACTGTCGGCAAAAACAACCCGACCGATATCATTTTGATTATCGGGACAGTATATCTGCGAACCATTCAAATAGTGCAAATCGTTACGCAATAAATGAATGTTTACTTTCGCCTCCCCTTTATTCCCCGATTTGGAATAAATAGAAGCCTCCATAAAATCATCGAATAAATACGGCCACATAGTCGTAGGCTCTCCCGCCCGAAGCCCAAGAGAGGTAATCACCCCCAGCAATCCGGCAAATAACAATCTTTTCATAAGAATAAATTTATAAACATTCAAAATTAAATTTGTCAAAAACGACTACAAGTTAGTAATTTTATGTTATTTTTGCTCCTAAGAATAGGAATATTTTGCAAACACAATCACACAAATACTTAACAATATGAAAATCAAACATCTATTGTGCTTTATCGCGCTATGTCTGTTTTTTACTCCGGGTAAAGCCCAACAACTTAGCGTAATGACTCTACGTAATGGAGCAACGGTTTACATTTGGGAAGACAAAAGTAAACCCGATGTATTCGGTATGATCGCTTTCAAAGTAGGCTCGGTCGACGATCCCGAACAATACACCGGACTGGCTCATTACTTGGAGCATGTCATGTTCAAAGGGACCCAAACCATCGATGCACTGGATTGGGAAAAAGAGAAACCCATCTATGAAAAAATTATCGCCAAGTATGACGAACGAGCAGCATTAAGCGACCCTGCTGCCCGCGAAGCCATAGACAAGGAAATTAACGACCTGACCCGTGAAGCAGCCCAATATGCCGCAGGAAATGAATTTTCCCTTTTGGTAGACCACATGGGAGGACAAGGACTAAACGCCAGCACAGGCTACGACCAAACGGAATACCACAATTCCTTCCCGCCCTCGCAACTCGAAAAATGGCTCGAAATCTATTCCGAACGTCTTATAGACCCCGTATTCCGGGGCTTCCAGACCGAATTGGAAGCCGTATACGAAGAGTACAACATGTATAACGACGACCGCGGATCGAGAATGAGAGAGTTCATCTATGAACAAGCATTCGGAGATCACCCGTATGCCCGTCCCATTATCGGTCTCCCCGAACACTTGAAAAATCCCCAGTTGAGTAAACTGATCGATTTCTATAATACATGGTATGGCCCTCAGAATATGTCTATCATTCTGGTAGGTAACATCGATGCCAAAGAGGCAATACCGATGATTCGCGATAAATTCGAAAGAGTTCCCCGCCGAGCCGAGATACATCGGGAAAAGAAACCCGTCCGCCAATTCAAAGGTCGCACGGAAAAGAGCGCGAAAATTTTCTATTATCCTATGCTGGCCCTCATTTACAATGGAGTTCCTTCAAACGACAAAGAAGAAATCGCATTGGAAATCTGTTGCCAACTTCTCTCCAATTCACAAAAAACCGGTATCCTCGACAAGCTGCAACTCGACGGCGACATCATGAGCGTAGGCGCATCTCAAAATGCCATGCGAGATGCAGGGATTCTCATGATCAATGCCATTCCCTCTTTCGATGCGAACCAAAATCGTTGGGACAGTCACAAATCGGTAGAAAAAATCGTATTATCCTCATTGCGTCAACTGCAAAACGGGGAGTTCGACGAAGCGACCCTCGAAGCTATCAAACAAAACCTGATACGCGAATACGACCTGCAAATGGAATCGAACGAAATGAAAGCCTATATATTAGCCTCTCTTTTCAATACGGGAGCCGATCCGTCGGACATCGTCAACTTCAAAGAAAAAGTCAAAGCCGTCACCATCGACGAGGTGAAAGCCGTAGCAAAGAAATACTTTAACGACAATTACCTCGCTTTGAACATTCAAGAAGCGAAAAACCTCGACAGCAAAGGACAAAAACTGAAAAAGCCCGATTATAAACCCATCGAGACGAAAAAAGGAGCCAAATCGGAATATGCTAAATGGGTAGAAAGTATACCGGTCAACATGCCCGAAGTAAAATACTGCGACTTCAACTCTATCCAACAAAAGCAAATCAACACTCGCAGCAAACTGTTCTACAATCTCAACCCCGAGAACGACGTATTCACGATGACTTTGAAATACGGCATCGGAACGAAAAAGATGCCTAAACTCGAATATGCCGTCGCCCTGATGAACAACGCAGGTATGCTGCCCGATATCGAACCGTTGGCATTCAAACGGGCTATGGGCGAATTAAATGCAAATTGCACATACGCTGTGGACGACAACTACATGTATGTCATGATGAGCGGATACGAAAAAGATTTGGTAAAAGCCTGCCAGCTTCTTTCCAAACAAATCCTTTTCCCCAAACTCGACGACAAGCAGTTGCAAAGCCTCATCGGTAGCGCGTTCGGTTCTCGCCAGATGGAAAAAAGCAGTATCGGGACATTGGAAAGTGCCCTCACGTCTTATGTACTATACAAGGATAGTTCAGACTATCTGCAACGCATCCCCACTCGTGATTTAATAGACCTTTCGATTACAGATCTGACGACCCAATTCCAAGCCGCCACGAATTACGAATGTGAAATCTATTACGTAGGCACAGCGCCGTTCGACGATGTATATCAAGTATTGAGCCAAAACTTGCCGTTGAAAGCGCAAGAAATGCCCTCTACCTCTCCCGAGTTACGTCCTCGACAACAATATACCGAAAATACGATTTTCTTCCTGCCCAACAGCAAAGCGACTCAAAGTAAAATATACTTCTTTATAGAAGGAAAACCATTCGATGTAAAAGACGATATATTCATCGAAGCCTTTTCAAGCTACTTTGGAGCTGGATTCGGAAGCCTCGTCGTAGATGAAATTCGCGAAAAACGAGCTATGGCATATACCTCCTACGGTGTCGTGGGGACCCCCTCCGTTGCCGGTCGAAACACGCTATTTCAAGGATTTGTCGGTACTCAGGGAGACAAAACGCTCGACGCTATCGAGATTTACATGAATTTGTTGAAAGATATGCCGTCCACACCCGAACGTTTCGACGTAGTAAAAACCAATATCAAAGAATCTATCCTCAGTGCGAAACCGGGATTCCGTTCTGCAAGTGCCGTATATGAGGCATGGAAACGAATGGGCTATACACAAGATCCGGCCATCGACAAAATGAAAAAGATCGAAACGCTCAAATTCGAGGACATCATCGATTTCTACAATGAAAACATCAAGGGAAAACCGGTTGTTATCGCCATCGTAGGAAATCCGAAAGATTTCGATACTAAGGCTCTCGAAAAATACGGAAAAGTAGTCAAAGTTTCCGAATCGAAACTATTCTCCGATAGCTTCTGATAAGCCAACGAGCAAAGAAAATAAAATCTTAAAAAGCGAGGGTCTCGAAATGCTATTCGAGACCCTCGCTTTTTAGCCATAACGCACCCGCCAATCCCACTCGCTATTCTTAAAAGCTATTTTAAATTTATTCCGAGACAGGGGCGCAATATGGCCGGAACATACCTGCTTGCAATGATAATATTATTTCTCTATAAATTTAAAACAGCTTCTTAAATAAACCTAAGAATCTGTTTAATGTTCCTTTTAAACCGATAATAATCGCCCATCGATTGTTCTTAAAAAAGAAACCTTTATAATGAAAGCAAATATGAATCTAATGAAAAAAAGTATGACAGGAGCATTTTTAGCGTTGGCCGCCGTTTCAACCGGGAACATAGAGCCTATGGAAGCCTGTACACGCGCCGTGTATATCGGCCCCGAACAAATGGTAATAACAGGCCGTACGATGGACTGGAAAGAAGACATTATGTCGAACATCTATGTCTTTCCCCGTGGAATGAAACGAGCCGGATACAACAAGGGCGAAACCGTGAATTGGACCTCTAAATACGGAAGTGTAATTGCGACAGGATACGACATAGGAACCTGTGACGGAATAAACGAAAAAGGATTGGTGGCAAGCCTGCTATTTTTGCCCGAGTCCGTCTATTCACTGCCGGGCGATACCCGTCCGGTAATGGGAATCAGTATATGGACCCAATATGTACTCGACAATTTTGCAACTGTGCACGAAGCTGTCGAAGAACTGAAAAAAGAAACCTTCCGCATAGACGCTCCACGCATGCCGAACAATGGACCCGAATCTACCCTGCACTTAGCAATTACCGACGAAACCGGAAATACGGCAATCTTGGAATATCTCGACGGGAAACTGAATATCCACGAAGGAAAAGAATATAGAGTGATGACAAACTCGCCTCGGTATGAAGAACAATTAGCCATTAACCGCTATTGGGAAGAAATCGGAGGACTGGTAATGTTACCGGGAACAAACCGGGCGAGCGACCGTTTTGTACGGGCTTCTTTCTACATAAAAGCAATACCCCAAACGTCCGATGCCAAAATCGCAGTACCCAGTGTATTGAGTGTCATGCGCAATGTATCGGTTCCCTTAGGTATAAATACACCCGACAAACCACACATCTCCTCTACCCGTTGGAGGTCAATCTCCGATCAAAAGAACAAAGTATATTACTTCGAATCGACACTTACCCCCAATTTATTTTGGCTCGACTTGAAGAAAATAGATTTCAGTCCGTCGGCAAAAGTGAAAAAACTCCCGCTATCGAACGGAGAAATTTATGCAGGCGATGCTATAAAAGATTTACGAGACAGCAAACCTTTCGATTTTCTGTTTCAAACCCCTGTGATGTAATTCACCGGGCATTCCACATCATAGAACATGAAACACAGCATAATAAATTGTACAAACAC
>OJKY01001068.1_pt1 | contig 18101 bp, 10 predicted proteins | sample 1596571 | NCBI WGS metagenome assembly OJKY01 (sample SAMEA4350170, study PRJEB24818) | metagenome | biome: human; feature: gut; material: faeces | place: Denmark | collected 2013-09 | reverse complement strand
TCTCAAGGACGTGCAGGCCTGCCTTTCCGCGCAGGGCTTCTCCGTCATCATCCACGCCACGGAAAACTCCATCCGCCGCGAGCGGGATATTTTGCAGCAGCTGCTGCCCGATCCCCCGGCGGGGATCCTGGTCGAGGGATGCAAGACGGCGCTGCCGAACCCGAACGCGGAGCTCTATCAGGCGCTCCGGCAGCGCGGGCTGCCGATGACGTTTTTGCACGGGAGCTGCCGGGAGATCACCGACGCCTTCTGCGTCGGCGACGACAATTACGGCGGCGGGTATCTGCTGGCCGGGCATCTGATCCGCAGCGGGCATAAAAAAATCGCCGGAATTTTCAAATCCGACGATGTGCAGGGGCCGGAGCGGTACCACGGCGTGGTCTGCGCGATGCGCGACGCGGGGCTTTTCCCGCTCGATGAAAATTTCCTCTGGTTCTCCAGCTTCCAGCGCTATCAGCTCGTCGAGCTGCAGGACGAAAGCGTGCTGCAAAATTTTCTGCGGCAGCAGCTGGGCGGCTGCACCGCCGTCGTCTGCTACAACGACGAGATCGCTTTCCACCTCATCCGGACGCTTCTGCGCATGGGAAAGCGCGTGCCGGAGGATGTCGCCGTCGTCAGCTTTGACAACAGCTATTACAGCACCTTCGGCCCCGTCAGCATCACCTCCGCCGGACACGAGCCGCACGCCATGGGCCACGCGGCAGCCGAAAATCTTCTCAGCCAGATCCGCCGCCAGCCCTGCCGGAGCGTCCGCCTGCCGTGGACGCTGTACGCCCGGCAGAGCGGATAACAGAATAGAAAACCAGCGTGCATCCGGGCTTCGGACGCACGCTGGCTTTTTAATATACACGGCTTTCCAGCAGTTCGTCTGTGATGCGGTCAGCTGTGAAGAGCTGTTCCGGGACGTAGGACTGCTTTTCCGGCGTTTCGCCGCGTTCGAGCTGCTCAATGAGCGCGCGCACGCGCGGGCCGTGGAGGGGATTGCACTCGGCGCAGAGGTCGATTTTTCCGTCTTTACAGTAGGAAAGCGCACGCCGCACCGCGTCGAAGGAAATGAGCGTCACACCGCCGGTTCCATAGGCAATGCCCAGCTCGTCCAGCGCCTGCATGACGCCGAAGCACATATTGTCGTTTTCGCAGTAGACCACGTCCGGCGCAGGATTGCTTTGCAGATAGGCGAGGGTCTCCTCATATGCCTTTGCCTGCGTGAAATCGCCGTTCAGCTGCGCGGTGATCATCCAGCCCTCGTGACTGGCTGCACCTGCCTCCAGAGCGGCAGAGCGCTGGAGCTGCGCCGTGGAGCCGGGCGTGCCCTGCAAATGCAGGATCTGTACCTCCGCGTCTTCGCTTTCGCGGGCCTCCAGCGTCTCCGCCAGCCATGAAACGGCCTCGTCGGCGGTCCTTCTGAAGTCTGAACCGACCCAGCTCGTGTAGAGCGAGTCGTCGTCCGTCTCGATCTGCCGGTCGACGATGATGACCGGGATGCCCGCCGTGCGCGCTTCCTCCAGCACGCTTTCCCAGCCCGTCTCCGTGACCGGCGCGAGGACAATGTAATCCACGTCCTGCTGGATGAAGGTGCGGATGGCCTTGAACTGGTTCTCCTGCTCCTGCCGGGCGTTGTCAAACAGCAGCTCAAAGCCGTTTTCCTCGCTCAGGCTCTCGCGCATGGATTCGGTGTTGGCCACGCGCCAGTCCGATTCCGCGCCGACCTGTGAAAAGCCGACGGTGATGCGCGTCGTTTCTGCCTCCGGCGGCTGTCGGACATAGGGCATACAGCCGCTCAGAAGCAGCATGAAGCTGAGAAACAGAAGCGTCAATCGCCTCATGCCTCCGCCTCCTTTCTGATGGGAAAGCGCAGCGTGACCGCCGTTCCGGCGTTCGGCTCACTTTCCAGTTCCATGGAGCACTGCGCGCCGTACAGCAGCCGCAGCCGCTGGTAGACTGTCCGCAGGCCGAAGCCGATCTGCTCTTCCGCGTCCAGACTCTGCCGAAGCTGCTGTAAGCGTTCGGGCGTCATGCCTGCGCCGTCGTCGCGCACGCAGATCCGGACGTTCCCGTCCTCCTGCGCGGCGTCGACAAGGATATGGCCCAGACCGCGGCGCAGCTTGATGCCGTGGTAGAGCGCGTTTTCCACCAGCGGCTGCAGCGTCAGCTTCGGCAGCACGCAGCCGCGCAGCTCCGGCTGGACATGGATCTCATAGCGCAGGATATCCCGGTAGCGCACCTGCTGGATCTCCAGATAGCTGCGCACGTGGATCTCCTCCTCGCCGAGGGTGATGATATCTCGGCCCTGACTCAGGGAACTGCGGAAGAAATTCGAAAGGCTCGTGACCATCTCGACGGCCTGTTCGTTCTTCCCGGTCTCCACGAGCCAGATGATGGTATCGAGCGTGTTGTAGAGAAAATGCGGGTTGATCTGGCTCTGCAGCAGGGCCAGCTCCATCGCGCGGAGCTTGTCCTGCTCCTGCCGGTTGAGCTCCATCTGCTGCTGCAAATGCTGCGCCATCTGCTCGATGCTGCTGCTGAGCGCCTGCAGCGTCTCGTCCTCGGCGACGACCGGCTCCCGCGCGGCAAGATCGCCCCGGCCGATGGACTGCGCGCGTTCACGCAGAGCGTAGATCGGCTGCGTGATGCTGCGGCTGATGGCGGCGGAGCGGCGCATGAGCACGCCCACAAGCACCAACGCACCGGCGGCGACCAGCCCCAGCTCCAGCCAGAGCCGGGCAGTCAGCGCCGCCTGCAAAGAATCCAGGTAGCCCGCCTCATGATAAAGGTACGTATAAAAATACTGCTGGATCAGCTCTGTGAGAATATAGATATTGGATTCCAGCAGCTCCATTCTGGCCTCATAGCCGTCTGTTTCGGTGATCTGCACGATGCGCTCATGCAGGTTTTCGCACAGATCGATCGCGCTCGTGATGGCCTTGCGGCTCTGCCGGTCCTGCGTGCCGGACAGAAGCTCCTGCGCGAGCGCCTTTGCCTCGTCGACCTCCTGCAGCGGCAGCGTTTCGCCGTAGCTGCTGTCGATGACGTAGTAGTACATTTTGAGGTCGACCTCCTCCTTGAAGTTCTGGTTGAACTGGGAGGCGCGGACGATATTGGCCGTGACGAGGGAATACTGCTGATTGTGCAGCAGCAGGATCGCCAGCGTTGCCACCAGAATCACGCAGACGAGCAGCAGCATACTCCACAGCAGCCGCCGCAGCGTTCCGTCCAGCGACGGATGCGGTTCACTTCGCTTCATGCCCGTCTCCGTTTCCCGCGCGGTAGCTGCTCGGCGTGCAGCCCTGCGTCTTTTTGAACAGGAAGCTGAAGTAGCGCGGGTCGCGGTAGCCGACCTCATACGCCACCTCGCTCGACCGCTTGCCGGAATAGCGCAGCAGCTCCTTCGCGCGCTCCATCCGCTTTTCCGTCAGGTATTCGACGAACGTCTGCCCCATCTCCTGGCTGAACACGCCGGAAAAATAGTTGGGGCTGATATTGGCGGCCTTCGCCACCGTGTTGAGCGAGAGCGTTTCATCGGTATAGTTCTGGTCGATATAGCGCAGCGCCCGCTTGAGCATGGATTTATACTGATTGCCGGATTCCTCTTCCCGCAGCTCAATGGCGCGGCGCAGAAGCGCGGCGCAGCTTTTTTCCAGCGTCTCGCGTCCGCCGTCCGCCGGCAGCTCCTGCCCGGAGGTAAGCGGGCGCAGGAATTCCTCCTGCGAATAGCCGAAGCTCTTGGCCGCGCGGATGGCGCTGAAGCGCAGCTCCAGCAGCACATACTGCCGGAAGAGCATCGAATCCAGTGCGTTTCCGAAGGACGCAAGATATTCCGATACAAAATCCGGGATCTCCTCGCGCATACCGGTCTGCAGGAAATTGCGGATAATAGCGGGGTCGGCCTTGCTGGCGTCGACCTCGTCGAGCGCCGGGAGCGTCCCGCGCTGCGGCTTTTGCAGCACATCCGCCGTCAGCACGTGCCGTTCCGGCAGAAGGTGCCGGTAGGAAAGGATCGTGTGCGCGCTTGCATAGCAGCCGGGCAGCTCGCTCAGGCGGGCGACCGGTTCGCTGACCGCCGCGTACCACGCAAGCGCTTCATCCCCGCCGCAGCGACGCTCGATGTTTTCCAGACACCGGCGCACAGCCTCATCCAGCCCGGCGGCGCTGCCCTTTACGATGACGCAGTAGGTCATGAGGTTGCAGCGGAACAGCAGATACTCGCCATAGCGCAGCAGATACGCCATCAGCTCCTCCAGCCGTTCGGCCAGCGTCTGGGAATACTCCGCCGTGCCCCTGCTTTGCAGCGTGAGCAAAATGACGGTATAGCCCTCGGCGTCAATGTCGATCTGGAGCTTTTTTGCCTGCTCGTAGATTTCCGACACGCGCAGGGTGCCGGAGGTGATCTGTTCAAAGAACTTGCGGCGGGCAAACTGCTCATATTCCGGCCCTTCCTGCTGGAAGCGGCGCAGATAGTCCTTCTGTTCTCGCTCCTCGTCGATTTTCCGGCTGACATCCTCCAGCGTCTTCAGCAGCGACGCCTTTGTCACGGGCTTGAGCAGGTACTGCTCCACGCCGATCTCAATGGCCTCCTGCGCGAACTCAAAATCGTTGTGTCCGCTGATGAGGATGATCCTTGTCTCCGGCAGCTCGGCGCAGACGAGCTTGCTGAGCGCCAGCCCGTCCATAAACGGCATTTTGATATCCGTGATCAGAATGTCCGGGCGCAGCTTGCGGATCTGCGGCAGGGCAAGCTCCCCGTCGGGCGCATCGCCGCAGAATTCAAAGCCGTACCGCTCCCAATCGATGCAGTCGCGCAGACCTTCCCGCACGACACATTCATCCTCCACCAGAAAAACCTTCAGCAATGTGATCACCTCAACCCCATTGTACCATTCTTTCCCGGCGTTTGGAAGAAGCATTTCATTTTTTCGCCTGCACCCTACGAATTGGACAGATACGAATCATCCGTGATCGGGATGAAATTGTCGATTGGGGTCAGGGTATCCCGGAACGCGTACAGTTCATCATCGCTGCATTCTTCTGTGGTCATGAGCGTTTCTGCCCACTCCAATTGATCATTCACCATGGAATACAGGTCAATGTATTCGATATGCATATATCCCTGGCCTCCATTGTGTACAATGATGCCGTTGCCGTCATACGCATAGAGGCAATTGCTGTAATTCCAATAGTTTACGCTGCTCGGAATGACATCTGTGCCGTCAAACGTATAGATATAATATTCTGATATATTTTTGCGTACAATGAGCTCCGGCGTTCCATCCTGATCAATGTCATACAGGGTATATTCCGTTTTATATCCCGAGATCTCTGCCGGATACGTCAGCAGCACCGCTCTGTACTGCTCCGCAAACGACTGGCCCGCCGGGGCCGTGTCTGCTGCGGAGCTGACCGCATATGTATGCAGATCCACGCAGAAGATCATGGGGGCGTCATAATTGGGCGTGCCGCCGTGCAGATAGACCAGCGCCTGCTCTCCCCGAAACTCAATTTCGCTGGCCCAGTAATAATTCGGGTCAAACTGCTCGATCCTCGCCAGCGTTTCGCCCGTATAGGACACCGCGAAAAAGTCCGGGCCGTATTGTCCGCACAGATAGAGCGCCGAATCGCCGAACGCGAAGCCCGTCGCTCGTCCCGCATAGTCGCTGTTCTCCCACAGGCGCGTTCCGGTCTGCACATCCAGACACACGACCGTCGTATTCTCGACATAATAATAGCGGTCGTCCCGCTGTCCAAGCTCGACGACGGATGTCATTTCAGTCATCACGAACCTTGGCGTTTCGAAGCTCCATACCGTGTTTTCCGCGGCGTCATAGCCGGTAATGACGGCGTATTCGTCCCCGCCCGACGGCACACGCGTCAGCTCAATTCTTTCAACCGCTGACTGCTCCGGCTCCGCAGCCGCCGGTTCCGGCGTTTTTTCCGGCTCCGGTTCCGAATCGCCTGCGGTGCTGCCGCTTTCGGCCTCGTCATGCTTGGCCTCGTCGAGCTTGTCCCTGACCTGCCGGAGCGCGCTTTCCAGCGCGGCTGCCCCGCTGTCATCTCCGCCGTCTGCTTTTCCGCACGCCGCAAGGCTGAGCAGAACGAGCATACAGACGGCCAAAATCATCCATCTTTTTCGGTTCATTGAAACTGCCTCCCATATTCACAAAATAATTCTGATCGTATTCTACGCCGCTTACCGCAGGCGGTACCGGTAGAGCAGTCTGGTGCTGACCAGTTTCACATTGTCGGAGGATACTTGCGACTCACTCCAGTATGGCGTTCCATATCTGTAAAACGAATATGTATATAGTTTCTGACGGCTTGCGATCCGGTACTGCTCTTTCGGCTGCTCATAATATTTGGATGCTGTCGATATGTATGCAAAACCGAGTCCCTCGTCTGTATAAACATAATTTACGCCCGTTCCATGCCAGTCTCCGGATTCACTGTAGCTCTTTTCCGACCATACAACATAATAATCGCTGGCATAGGTTTTACCACCGCACCCTCCGGCCCATTTATAGCACGTGCCGTATCCATGCATATGCGCGCCGCAGCTATTACACAGGAAATAGTAATAGCGGTAAACCGTTCGCCGTTCTATCTTTTGGCCCTCTTCGACAACCACGCCATTTCCTAAATCTGTCCATTCTCCGAAGGGGCCGTAATCACCCCACGTATAGCTGCTGTCATATAGAGTCCAGCCGTCCAGTGTACTTTGGCTGCTTGTTGTGTACTCCTTCTTCTGATACTGATACTGCTTTTTCGCGTCCCCGACCTTTACCGCGTTCTGCGGGATCTCATCTTCCGGTGTGTAATCGACCAGCGGCCCGTAAAAATACGCAGTCAGGCTGATGTTTTCCTCGACCTTGATCGTTCTGTGCGTCTGCGTGCTGCCGTCGCTCCATGCGTCAAACTGGCAGCCCTCGCTCGGCACGACCTCAAGCGTGGCCGTCTCGCCCTTTTTGAACGTGCCGCCGCCCAGGACCGTGCCATAGCTGGTGTTGGAGCTGGAAAGCGAGACGACGTACCGGTCGGCTGGAGCAATCTGGACGGAAAAGGACGCTGTTTTTCCGCCATAGGACACCGTCACGGTCTGTTCGCCTGTTGAGCTGAACGTGGTCGGACTGCAGGACAGCGCGCTGTCGCCTGCGTGGACGTTCTTTACGCTGCCGTCGGTGTAGGTCACTTCGATCTCAAGGCCGTTCAGGCTCAGGCTCTCGCCCTCGGTCAGCGCGGTGGTCGGCAGGGTGACGATTCGGATGGAGCTGACCTCCGCGTTTTTCACTGTGACGGAATAGCTTCCGGCCAGCTTGCCGTCATAATACACGGTCACGGCGGTGCTTCCCGCCGAAGACGAATCCAGCTCGCCCGTAAAGCCGGACGATACGGTTTCCTCGTCGCCGGTATTATATTGGATCAAAGCTGTCAGCCCTGTCTCATCAAACGCTTCGCCGACAAAATATTCTGTTTTTGCGCCGCTGCTGTCCAGCGTGATGCGCGTGATCTCCTGCTCTTTGACCGTGACGCGGCAGACGGCGCTTTTCCCGTCCTTCTCCGCCGTGATCTCGGCCTCTCCTGTGCGGTTCACAGTAACAAGACCGCTTTCGTAGACCTCGGCGACCGCAGGATCACTGCTGCTCCACACAGCGCCGTCAAGCGGGTATTCCTCCGGAACGGCGGACAGGGAAAGCTGCGCCTCGCGGCCAATGAAGAGCGTCAGCGTCTGCTCGCGCATGGAGAGCGTTTCCAGCACAGCCGGCTCCTCCGAGGGCGTGTCCGGCTCCGGCGAGGGCGGATTCGGCTCCGGCAGATTTACGTCTTCCACCGTCTCCTTCTGAACGCTCTGCCTGTAGAGCCAGCTCCCCAATATGCAGCCCGCCGCGGCCACAAGCGCAGCCGCGCCGCAGACAGCGGGAACCAGCCAGCGCTTTTTCTTTTTTTCCGGCCTGCGCAGCTGTCTGTACGGCTCATCCTTCCCGACGGTTTCGGCGCCGGAATAGAAGGACTGCGTCGTCTCCTCTGCCTGACGCGAGCAGGTGTATTTCCCGACCGTCGCGCCGCTCCGCTGCTCCGGCTGCCGCGCCTGCCGTCTGCTGCGGCCGAGTCCCGCCGGGACCACGCCGGGCCGCCAATGCTCCAGTCCTCCGTGCGCGATGAGCTCCAGCGCGAGCCGCAGCTCCATCGGGCTGCTGAAGCGCTCATTCGGGTTGAATGCGCAGGCCCGCAGGACGATCCGCTTCAGCTCCGGACTTCCGTGCAGCGGCGCGGGGAGCGGCTCGCCGCTCATGCGGCGCTGCAGCGCGATACTGTTGCTCTCGGCTGTCGGAACGTCCAGCGGCGCAAACGGCATACGCCGGTCATTCAGCAGCCAGTACAGCACAAGGCCGAGCGAATACTGGTCGACCTTCGCGTTGTAGCCTCTGTTCTGATAGACCTCAGGCGCCATATAGGTATACGTGCCCGCCTTTGTCGCCCGCGTCGTATGGTCGGACACGCGGGCGATACCGAAATCGCCGAGCTTAAAATCGCCGTTCCGATTGACAAAAATATTCTGCGGCTTGATATCCCGGTGGATGATTTTCTTTCGCTCACAAAGCTCCAGCGCCCGGCACAGATCGACGCCGATTTTGATCACCGTCGTCTCATCGATGGCGGTTCCCGCGAAATTTGCGCGGTAGTAATCCGTCAGCGAAGCCAGCAGCTCCATGCGGATCAGGATATCCCAGCCCGGATCATGGTCGTGCTGCACGATCTGATGATCCTCATAGCTGACGATATGGCTGTTGCCCTTCATGTCGGAAAGCAGAAGGAATTCTCTCGAAATATCGTCCACCTGCGTTTTGAAATATGCGGTAATGCTCTTGTCATCCAGTCCGTCATCGCGGAAGGCTTCGATATCCGATTTGTTTTCCGGCACGGAGATCACCTTCAGCGCGGCGTGCTCCTCCATGCCGAATTTGTCGACACGGACAATTTCATAAACCGTTGAAAATCCGCCGGTGCCGATGGGCGGCTCTAAAATCTCCCATCCCGGCAGACGGGTACGATACTGCTGTTCCATGCGCCTCACCTCAATTCATTGATCTTGATCCCGATCACGCTGACGTTATCCCGCCCGCCGTTCTGCAGCGCCGCGCGGAGCAGATGCTCCGTGATCTGCCGGACGCTGGTATGCTGCCGGATGCAGTCGGCGATCATCACGTTCGGCAGCAGATCGGTCAGACCGTCGCTGCACAGCAGATAAAAATCACCGGGCTTCAATGCGCTTTTGACCAGATGCGGCACGAGCGTCAGCTCGTCCGGGAAAACGCCCAGATACTGTGTCAGCGGCGGTTTTCCGTGCCCCGTACCCTCCGGCACAGGCTCACTGTCGTCAACGGACATCTGCGTCAGCACGCGGCCGCGCAGCCGGTAAATGCGGCTGTCGCCAAGATTGCAGGCATAGACCTCCTCCGCCGTAAACAGGAGCGCGGCCACGGTCGTTCCCATCCGGCCATACGGCAGCGCTTCACATCCCGCGCATACCGCATCGTTCATCTCGCTGCACGCCTGCTTCAAAAAGGCGCTTGGCCGCACCACATATTCCTGCAGCCGCTCCTGCCCGGCGCGCAGCGCTCTGGCCGCCGTGAACGCCGCAGCGTCTCCGGCCTGTTCGCCGCCCATGCCGTCGAAAACGGCAAAGCATTTCTCCGTGTCCAGCAGATACTTCGCCGTCAGAATCCCCTTCAGTCCGCGGTTATTCTGCTCCAGCGTGCGGCCGTTCAAATAGATATTATCCTCATTTCTTGCCCGCACTCTGCCAATATCGCAGCCGCAGGCAACGGATATCTGATACATACGCTTCTCTCCCGTTTTTCAATATGGTCAGGCTGTTTGCGCCTTCCGCCGCTGCCGGCTGTGTTCGCTTCTTGCGCGGGAGAACCGGCTGGCGGCATTGGCCCTTCTCTGACCCTGGGGCAATCGGCAGTTGTCCAGGCAAATATTACGGTTCCCTTCTCTTGCCTTTACTTCTTTTTTGTAGTATAATCTGCTTGAAATTACATGAAGTAATGATACACGAATTTTTGTGATTTTGAAAGTGTCTGTGCATAACTCACAGCATTTTCGACATAACTTGCACGGATCGGATCATTTTATGGCTCAATATTCTCCTCTGTTTGTCGCTGTCAACGCTTTGCTCTTCGCGATGTGGGCCGCAGCCTTCTGCTGTACGCTGACGCGGCGGTTTTCCATGCCTGTCACGATTCTCGGCTTTGTCGTCCAGTACTTCATCTGGGTCATTCCGCCGTATTTTATGGCGTATGGGTCGATCCTCCGTGTCGTTTATCCGCTGATCGCGATCGTGCTGCCGCTTTTCCTGCTCTTCCGCGACAAGTGGCAGCGAATACTCTTTGTATCGCTGAGCTGCCTTGTTTTCATGTATGTCGCAGATCTTGTTCCGTGCGCAATTATTTTTACGCCGGAACAGATGCACGCGGGCCTTGCCCTGCAGCCTCTGCCGCAGCAGCTGGCCGCCTATGCGATCTGCGTCAGTCTCGACGCGTTTTTGCTGTGGATGCTGGTGCTGTTCATGAACCGCTATAAAAACCGGCTGCACGGCAGCGAATGGGCGCTGTATATGCTGTTTCCGCTCAGCCAGTATCTGCTGCTGTTCGGGTGGCTCCGGGTGTGCCTGACCGAGATGACGCTTCCGCGCACCGGATATGTCATTGCCGCAATGCTGGTCTGCATCGCGGCAGACGCGTTTTTGTATCTTGCCGTGCGCGGCATGGCGCAGCGCAGTGCGCTCAAGGCGAAAAACGACCTTCTCTCCGCGCAGATCGACCGGCAGAAGGAGCATTATGCCGCGCTCACCGCGCAATACGCGAACATCCGACGTATGCGGCACGATATTGCCAAGCATCTTGACACCATGCAGGCGCTGCTGCAGTCCGGACAGTATCAGGCTGCCGCGGCGTATTCAAACGAGGTTTCCGCGCAGGCGCAGGTGCAGGCGCATCTGGGGATCTGCGAGAATCCGATCGTTGACGCGTATCTGTTTTCCCGCTCACAGGAGCTGGAGCGGCAGGGCTTCCGCGTTCAGCTGCGCGTGCTGCTGCCGGAAGCCACCGGAATTTCAGATCCCGACCTCATTATCGCCTTTGCGAACCTGCTGGACAACGCCGCAGAGGCGTGCCAGACCGATGAAGACCGGACGATCCTCCTGACCGCCGCTGTCAGCAAGGGCTTTTTGACCATCGAGACAGAAAATTCCTGCGCGCAGCCGCAGGCAAAAAAGCGCCGCATTCCGGAGCTGGAGCGCGGCATCGGCTTTTCGATTTTTCAGGAGCTTGCCCGAAAATATGACGGCAGGTTCTCCTATCACGCGGAAAACGGCCGGTTTACAGCCAGCCTGATCCTGAAAGGAGCTTCGATTGCGCAACATTGCGATCTGTGACGACGAACCGCTGTACCGGGAACGGCTCGCGCAGTCTGTGCGCGCCCATGGAAACGGACAGGCGGCGCAGCTGCAGCTGTTTGATTCGCCGGCGGCGCTTTTGCAGGCGGTGCATATGCACGGCTATGCGCCGGACATCGCCGTCCTCGATATCCAGATGGATGAAATGACCGGCATTGAGCTGGCAAAGCAGCTCAACGCGGCGCTGCCGCAATGTGCGATCATCTTTGTCTCCTCCTTCCTCGGCTTTGCAACCGACGTTTACGAAGCGGAGCACACCTATTTTATCCTGAAAAGCGAGCTTGAGCAGCGCATCGGAACCGCGCTGCAGAGGGCGCTGAACCGGAAAGTGCCGCCGGTCCTGCACTATCCCGTGACGCAGGGCTACCGCAGCGTTTCCTGCGCGCAGGTGCTGTGTCTGGAGCGCATTCTCCGCAGAACAAAGCTCACGCTGCTGGGCGGCATAACAGAATGGACAGCGCTGCCGCCTGCGGAGCTGCTGGATGCGGAGGCCGCGCAGCAGTTCATCCGCTGCCACCAGAGCTACTGGGTCAACTTCCGGCAGATCGAGACGATGGAAAATGATTGCTTCCTGCTGCCGGGCGGCCTGCGCGTTCCCATCAGCCGCACCTACCGCAGCACTGCGCGCGAGCAGTTCTTCTCCCGCTTGCAGATATAAACCCGCACCGCCTTAAATTGGCGGTGCGGGTCGTTTATTTTCGTTCTGCTGGCTTTCCGCAGCTCAGCCGGTCACTTTTTGCAGCGCCAGAGGAAGGTGACGATCTGGGCGCGGGTGCATTCTGCGCCGGGGCTGAAGGTGGTGCGGGTGGTGCCCGTGGTGATCGCTTCCTTTACTGCCCACAGGACCGCGTCGGCGTAGTACGCGTCGGCGGAAACATCCGTGAACGGGTTGCTGCTGCCTGCCGCCGGGGACTGCTCAGAGCGCCAGAGGAAGGTCACGATCTGGGCGCGGGTGCAGGTATCGTCCGGGCTGAACGTCGTGCTGCTCGTGCCCTTCGTGATGCCGTTCTCGACGGCCCACAGAACCGCGTCATAGTAGTAGCTGTCTGCGGGAACGTCGGTAAAGGGCATGGTGCGGGATTCGGGCGCGGGTCTTCCGGCGGCACGCCACAGGAAAGTCACGGCCTGCGCGCGGGTGCAGATGCCGTCCGGGGAGAAGTGCGCGGCGTCCATGCCGGTGGTAATGCCGTTTGCAACGGCCCAATCCACGGCGTCCTCATAATAGCTGCCGGACGGTACGTCGACAAAGCTGCTGCGTACCCGGAACTGCACCTCGATGGTGTGGGACGCGCTGATGTTCTCGAAGGTGTAGGACCGCACCGCGCCGATGCTCCGGCCATCAATTTTCACGTCGGAGACGGCATAGCCCCTGTTCGGCGTGATGGTGAAGGTCTGGTTCGCACCCGCCCGGACGCTGACGTCGCCGCTCGGCGTGATGGAGCCGCCTGCACCGGCAGTCGCCCGGATGATGTAATAGCCGGGAACGTACCCGCCGCTGCCTCCGCTGCCGCCGGTATAGGTCCAATGGGCGTACACGATGGTATTTGCCGCGAAAACGGTACTGGTCGCGATCAGCTCACCGCCGTTTCGCTCCGTGTACCAGCCGTCGAAGCGGTAGCTGCCGCTTCGGAACGCGCCGGGCAGGAACGCCAGCCTGTGACCGATGGTCATCATGCTGCTGACGGCGGGCGTGCCGCCGTTGCCGTCAAAGAAAACGACAAATTCGTTGACGGGAACCGGCTCCCAGATGGCATAGAGCGTGATATTCGATGTCACCATGATAGCGCCGTCGGCGATCACGCTGCCGCCGGCGCTGAGCGCCCAGCCGCTGAACTGCATATTCACGGGCGGGATAAAGCCGCAGGCGGGAAGGGGATAGCGGCTGCCCTCTTCAACGGTGACCGGCTCCATGCTGCCCGTGCCGCCGTTGGCGTTGAAGGTGATCGTGAACGTGGTTGGAATCACTGCGGAATCCTTCCACAGAGCCTTGATCTCGGTGTTTCCGAGCACGACGTAGCCGTCGCCCGCATTGTATTCAATGCCGCCGATCTCCCAAGCCTTGAATTCCTGACCATCAGGTGCGGTAAAGCCGCAGGCGGGAAGGGGATAGCGGCTGCCTTCTTCGACAGTCACCGGCTCCATGCTGCCCGTGCCGCCGTTGGCATTGAAGGTGATTGTGAACGTGGTTGGAATCACTGCGGAATCCTTCCACAGAGCCTTGATCTCGGTGTTTCCGAGCACGACGTAGTCGTCGCCCGCATTGTATTCAATGTCGCCGATCTCCCAAGCCTTGAATTCCTGACCAGCAGGCGCGGTAAAGCCGCAGGCGGGAAGGACGTACCGGCTGCCCTCTTCAACGGTGACCGGCTCCATGCTGCCCGTACCGCCGTTGCCGTCAAAGGTGACGATGAACTCGGTGGGTGCAGGAGGCGTGACGGTGCGCTCGTAGCCGCAAACATCGCAGGTCGTATCCGTGTCATCGGTATAGACGTGCGCGGCCTTGTCCTTGATGCTTTCTTCCCTATTCGGGCAATCAGCATCCGTGCATTCGTGCCAGTGGCTCGTACCGTCCTTGCTCCAGTCGCCGTAGCTGTGTTCGTGGGCGGGCGGCGTGACGGTGCGCTCGTAGCCGCATACATTGCAGATCGTATCCGCGTCATCGGCGTAGACGTGCGTGGCCTTGTCCTTGATGCTCTCGTCCCTATCCGGGCAATCAGCATCCGCGCATTCGTGCCAGTGGCTCGTGCCGTCCTTGCTCCAGTCGCCGTAGCTGTGCTCATGGTGCCGCCTGTATGTTCTGACTGTCGCCGTAGTCTCATTTCCCGCGTTGTCAGTTGCGACCACGGTATATTCCGCTCCCGCGTCATTGTTGCCGCCGTCGGGTGCGGGGAGACGATAGGTGGGGCCGTCTTGCTCCACACCGTTGATGGTCACGGACTTGACGCCGGAGGACGTCTCTCCCGATGCAGCCGGGTCGATCACGGTGAATGTGTACGCGCCGGGCTTTCCATCGAGGGTATCCTCGACGGTGTAGCTTTCGCCGTCCGTCAGAGTTTCCATAACCGGGGCTTTCGTGTCCCTCTCAAGCACATGATCGCACACAGTGCAGAGCTGCTTTTGATTGCTCCAGTCGCCGGGGATGTGCTTTCCGTTTTGCTTGGACATTTCCGCGGCGGGGTCTCGTGCGCCGCACTTCTTGCAGGCCCAGATGTGGCAGCCGTCCCTGTTCGCCCAGCCAAATTCATGGCTACATGTGCTTTCCTCGCAGCGCAGCTCCAGCTCGCTGATCACTCTGCCGTAATTGTAGGCATACGGCAGGCTCAGCCGCTGCAGGTCCACGCGCCCATTTTTGTTGGGGATGAGAAGCTCCGTTGTGGTGCCCCAGCCCCACTTATTCTTTCCCTGGTTGCGGCGCCACTGCCACCCTGTCGCGCTCAGCCACACGGACTTCCCGTTTGAGGCTCCGATTTTGATGTTCTCTTCTATAGACATTGCAAATTCCTGATCTTGCATCACTACCTGGTAGTGCACCCGGTTCGAGCCTCTTCCGACCGCAGATGCAGACAGCGCTGTATAATCGGGACTCGAATAAAGCGGAAGGGCCAGCGCAGTCAGCGTTGTGTCCTTGATTAGAATGTTCCCGCTGTTGCCGTTCATGCCGCCGCCGATGCCCGCACCAAAGTAGCCCTGCGCCCTCACCACGCCGCCAGTGATGGAAATGTCATAGCCCGAACCGTCTCTTCCGCCACCGATTCCTGCACCGGCATAGTTACTCCAAGCTTCGACCGTTCCACCGGAAATCTCGATATGATGCGCATCTTCCGACTTGTTCTGTCCGTCTTGATCGCCGCTGCCGATTCCTGCTCCGCCTGACTCGCTGCCGGCATTCACCGTGCCGCCCTTGATATAAATAAAGCGTCCGGGGCCGCCCTGACCGCCGCCGATCCCTGCGCCTTCCGAAACGGACCGCACCATCAGCTTGCCGGAATACACATAAATCTGCTCGCCGACGCCGCCCTGACCGCCGCCGATACCAGCACCGTATACGCCGCTGGTCGCAAGAATCTCACCGCCATAGATATCCGTCGCCAGAGAGCCGAAATGAAGGTTCATGCCGTGTCCCTGCGAGAATTTCTTGATTCCGACCTTTGAGCCTCCGATGCCAGCGCCATACCTGCCGCCTTCACACGTGAGCTTTGTCCCCGTCTGCACCAGAACCCGGAGATGACCATCGGTTTTGTTTTTCTGCAGCGCGGCGAAATTCTCCGCGCCGATCAGCTCGCTGTCGTTGCCGATAAAGTACAGACAGGCGGAGGCACCGCCGTAAAGCTCGATGGCAGGGCCGTCCTTGGGTGCCTGAAGGCGGACGCCGTCCAGAAATATGTGCGGCGTAATTTTCTTGCGCCCGCCATCGATTTTGATCCGGTATTGAAAATACCAGTTCGGATCTGCGGAGCCCTTGATCAGATAGGTCTTGCTGTCCGTGATTTTCAATTCTTTTTTCTGATTTGTAAGGTACACTGTCTTGTCAAACGTCGTTGGAATGGAAAGCTTGACATCCGGTAGCTCATCCGCCGCAAACGCCGTTGTCGGCAGCAGCGTCAGCACCATGCAGCACAGCAGCAGGATACTGAGTATTCGTTTCTTCATTGGCTTTTCTCCTCCTGTTCTTGCGGGTCGGGCTTGTCCGCCCCGCCTTTTTTCTGGTTTTCTCTGCTTCTGAGCCGGAAGCACAGCGCGGTGATCGCCGCTGCCGCGGCGAAGGAGACGACGGCCACCAGCACGTAGCCGCCCGCGTCCTCCCGCAGCAGCATCGCGCCGAACGCGCCCCGTGCGGCGGTCTGTCCCCGCACGATAAGTGCGTCCGCCGCCCCGGCAAGTGCCGTGAATAACATCAGGCAGAAAGCGGAGAGGCTTATTGCCTCGCGCCGCTGCCTCCGGCGGGTGTTTTTCCGCACCCGCTGCTTGACGAGTGCGACCCGTCTTGCGGTATCGTACATAGTGGTGGAAGCCTCCTTTCCTTTTCCTGAAGTCAGGCTCTTTCACTTATATAGGTACATGAAATCGAAAAAACTCTCACCTCTGCCCCAAGTTTCTTCAAAAAAAATCCGAGAGCTGCCGGAAATAGCTCTCGGATGAAGTTATTTATCAATGTGTAGCCAACAGTGCCGCCGCCTTTCGGGCGACGATGATCTCCTCGTCGGTATGGACGGTGAAGACGCGGACGGGGGCGTCCTCCATGGAGATATCCATTCCGGCGATCGCCATACGGTTTTTGAAGCCGTCGAGCCGGACACCCAGAAATTCCAGACCCTCCAGACTCAGCGCCCGCACGAGCGGGCTGTTCAGGCCGATGCCGCCGCCGAAGACGATCGCGTCCAGCCCGCCCATGACTGCGGCGTATGCGCCGATGTATTTTTTGATCGAATAGCAGTATGCGCGGATGGCCAGCTCCGCGTCCTCGTTTCCGGCCTCGGCTGCCGCCTGCACGTCGCGCAGATCGCAGCCCGCTCCGCCGGACATCCCGTAAAGTCCGCTCCTCGTCTGGAGCATCTGCTTGACCTCTTCCAGCGTCATGCCGCAGGATTCGACCAGATAGAAGATGATATAGGGGTCGATATCGCCGCAGCGGTTGTTGTGCATCGTGCCGCATTGCAGCGTCAGGCCAAGCGAGGTATCGAGCGATTTCCCGTTTTTGACGGCGCAGATGCTCCCGCTGCCGCCCAGGTGGCACACGACGAGCTTCAAGTCCTCACGTTCCATCCGCTCCTGTGTCCACTCGGTCATATATTCGATGGATGCGCCGTGGAAGCCGTTGCGGCGGATGTCATAGTTACGGGAAATCTCGATCGGAATGGAATAATAGTACGCCTCCGGCGGCATGGTGCGGTGGAACGCCGTTTCGAACGCGCCGATGAGCGGCGTACCGGGTAGCAGCGCACGGAACTGCCGGATGGCGGCGAGATACGGCGGATTGTGCGCGGGTGCGATGGAGCTGAACGCCTCCATGCTGGAAAGCACATCGTCCGTCAGAACCTGCACGCCGCTTATGCCCTTTGCCAACACGACCTTGAAGCCCACGCAGTCCAGCGCGGACAGATCGGGAAGAACCGTGTCGGTCAGCTGCCGCAGCATACGCGCAATGGCCTCGCGGTGCGTGGGGAAGACAGCGCTTTCGTCGGTCAGCGCGCCGTTTTCATGCGTTTTGGCGTAAAACCGCCCCTCGCCCGCGCCGACACGCTCAGCCCCGCCGGAAGCCAGCACAAGCTCCTCAGGCATACGGAACAGCTGGTATTTCAGCGACGTACTGCCGACATTGCAGATCAGAATATTCATAGTGTGCTCCTTGCTTTTTTCTATACTGTAACAGATGGGGCGGGAATTATCAATACATTACATTTGGCCGTCCATATAACAGACAGCGGCCCGGAGAGAAGAAGCGCTTCCCGCCGGGCCTCTATTTATTTGGGAAGATCGATCCAATAGCGGCGGACGCCTCTGTCCGCCCGATGAGCAGCCGCGAATTCCCGCAGCACTCTGTAGGGGCCGATGCCCACATCGGCCCGTTGGGAAGTTATGAATTCGCCGCGGAGTTTCGTAAAAAACGGTGCATCCTGCCGGGGCAATGTGTACCGGCAAGCGGCAGACC